>Ga0209092_10000104_pt1 | contig 72966 bp, 50 predicted proteins | sample FraStrMetagenome_FD_187446 | JGI IMG/M metagenome (GOLD analysis project Ga0209092, IMG submission 187446) | Marine eukaryotic phytoplankton communities from Arctic Ocean - Fram Strait ARC3M Metagenome (SPAdes) (version 2) | ecosystem: Environmental > Aquatic > Marine > Oceanic | place: Fram... | reverse complement strand
GAAAAAATTACTTTTATTAAATCCTAGATTATTTAATCTTAGTACCCATTTTTATCCAGTCGTAAAGAAAACAATCACCAGTTAAGGCTGTTACAGCTAAAACAAAGGAAAATATTGGGGCCGCCATAGCCAATAACCCTGTGATCCATCCAATGCAATACGCATAAAAAATTACTATTGATAAAATAACCCGAATAATTCTGTCTATCTGACCTACATTACTTTTCATAAACATTAATTCTACTTTTTTTTTGTAAACTTATAAATCACGCGTTGATTGCTAAAAGCAAATCATTACTTGTGATAATTCCAACTAATTCATTTTTATCAATAACTGGTAATGCATGAATATTTTTCTTAGAAAAAACATTTAGAGCTTTACTCAAAGGTGTCTCTGATGAAATCACCTGAGGATGAGGGGTCATCAATTCTCTGATATTAATCATTTGGTTAAGTGTCTTCTCATCCGATTGAATTATCGTTGGCAGTTTCAATATTAATAGGTCCAGTAAATCATTAGAACTTACCATTCCAATGACTTCCCGTCTAGTATTCACTATTGGTAAATGATGAAAATTCATCTCAGAAAATATTCGAAGCGTATGTGTAAATGAATTTGTCACATGTCCAACTAAAATATTTCTAGACATTAAATCAGATACTCTTGTAGCTTTTATTTTTTCCATAAACATGCTAATAAGATCTATTTTCTTGAAATTTGGTAAAGGATTCTGATCGCTCATTTTGTTGTTTCAAAGTCCAATTATCTGTAGCAGTTGTTTGTAACCAAAGATCACCTGATTTATAAAATACTTGAACATTTAATCCATATTGTGAGTAGAAATTAGTTTCGACTGTTCTGATCTTTTGATTTTGGTGAATATTAAATTCTCCACTATTATTGACTTTCCGAATAGCCTCAATTTTATTACCAGAATTCCATTTGATAGAATCAGGTGAGCCTTCATTTTTAGCATGGGACTCTTTATAAAATTCAATCTTTAAAAAAGGAAATTTTTCATTAAACTCTTGTTGAATTTCTTTTATCGTTTTGGAGTTTTGGATGATCATTTTTTTATTAGTTTAATTTACTGATACTATAAAATTACATAGTATACCTAATTTAGAAATTGACCTTTGTCACTTCTATTCTATGATTTTAATCACTATAAAATATTAATAAAAAATCCGTTAATCAATAAATTGTTTAACGGATTCGGTATTTTAAAAAAAACGACACCATGAAATATTTTTTTATTTTTCAATTAAGACCAACAAAGGCAGATCTATATTCATAGCCATCTTTTTTGTAAAGCTTTTATGAAAAAGCCTTTCAAAATAATTTCGTTTTGGTTTCTACATAACCATCGTAGTAATCTTATGGTTCTCAATAAATATATTTAGATCTTCTACCATATTTATTGTAAAAATGAAATGAAATATTTTGCATGGTAGCGTTATCTGAAAAAAAAATTTCTAACTCTGCAACTTCTCCTTCCAAATATTGCTTCTTATTATTTAAATGAACCACCACCACTTTTGACTGAAGTGATGGTAACAATTTGCTCGCTTTCCAAATCTCAAATGGATCCGCTGCTGAAAAGACGGCAGCATAACCAATTATAATTTCTTCTTTAAATTTTGCACTTTCTGGAATTACCGAAACTGGACATTCAGCAAACTTCAGAACCTCTCCTGTTGTGCTTTCTATGAATCTATCCCAAACACTATTCTCTCCTTGAGTCCCCTAAAATGACAGAATCCACTTTATCCCGATTGGCAACATCTATAATCATGGACTTTAGAATTACCACTTCAATACCTTTTTCTACATCAACTGAAGAACATAACTACTAAATTACATTTTTCGAATAATCCCAACTGACTTTTTCATTTTCATTCTTGCCGAACTAATTTTTTCATAAATCATTATAGTTACAAATAAAGGATAATCCAAAGGTGCAGTTTCAAAAGTAATAACACGAGACACTTAGACAGTTGCATCAATTTCACCTGCAAAACAAAAAGCGTATGTTAATACATTTTCTAAGCATTTAGATAAATCGGTAGGAGCTAGAATTTCACTTTTCGTTTTCATTTAAAAATTATTTAAGACTGTGAACTTCCAAACCCAAAATTATAATTAATTCAAAAAAAAATGCGGCTTATCATCACTCTGAAGTAACTTATGCCATATCACTTAAAAATAAAAACCCGATACAAATAAAATGTATCGGGTTTTTATTTCTCAATAAATGATTGATAATCTTTTTTTCATTCTGCTACGCTTGGGATTTCTACAAAAAAAGAAGTTCCCTCTCCTATTTTACTTTTGAACCAAATTTTCCCATCCATCAAATCTAAGTACCTTTTCACAATAGTCAATCCTAATCCAGTACCTTGAATATTCGTTACATTATTTGCTCTAAAAAACCTAGTAAACATTAATTTTTGATCTTTCTCAGGAATTCCAATTCCATAATCTTTAACTTGAATATTTATTTTCCCATCAGCATAATGTGTGTGTAATTCTACGTCCTTTCCCTCTGGAGAATATTTAATTCCATTAGACAATAAATTGATCATGATATTTTTTAGCAAATGCTCATCGGCTACTATTTGCTTATTCCCTTTATGTACATGAATAATTTTCTGGTCATTTTTTGAGATCAAACTCATCTCATCTATCACATATTGAATATACTCTTCTATTTCTATCTCTACAGGACTATATCTCACTGTTCCAGACTCTAGTTTCTCCAGAGATAGAAAATCGTTTAAGATTGTAGTCAAATTACGAACTGAAGATTCGATCCTATGAACATGTTTCATTCGTTTGTCATGCTGTTCCTCTTTCTCATATCGTCCAATCAAATTAGCTGATGATAATATGGAACTCAGAGGCGTTCGAAATTCATGAGAAGCCATGGAGACAAATCGAGATTTTAACTCTCCTAATTGTTTTTCTTTTTCAAATGATTCTCGAAGTTTAGACTCATTTTCTCTAAGTTTCTCTGTTCGCTCAATTACTTTTTTCTCTAACTCCTCTGAATACATCAAAAGTCTACGTTCATAATCTTTTCGTTGAGTAACATCTGAAATGAAGGCTACAAATACTGGTTGAGCTCCCAGTCTCGAATATTGAAGGTGAACTTCTACTGGATATATGGAACCATCTTTTCGGATGTGAGAAGTTTCAAACAGTAATTCATCTATTTTTCCACTTTTTAAAGGTTGGATTAGTTCAAGAAAATCTTTTTCATCAAAAAAAGGTTTAATTTCTATTGGAGTCATTGTTCGCATTTCTTCCAAAGTATATCCAATGTTCTGACGTGCTCCTTTATTAACTTGGATAAAATTCATTGTCTCTCCATCAAAAATAAAAATTTCACTAAGCGAATCCTCAACAATATTCGAAACATCATCACTAATTTTTTTAGCTTCTTTTAACTTTTTCACCATATCTTGCTGCGTCGTACAATCGCTCGCATAAGCAATGGCAAATCGCTCTCCATCTATATCAATGTGACTTAAACTAATTTCAATAGAAAATCGAGACCCATCTTTTCTTTTACCTTCAAGTTCAAGATTTGCTCCCATACTTCTAGGAATAGGATTTTGATGATATCTTTTCTGATGTTCCACATGCCGAGCTTGAAAAGAATTAGGAATTAAAGTTTCAATGGGTTGAGAAATTAATTCCCCTTTACCATAAGCAAAAAGTTTTTCCAAAAAAGGATTCACTTGCACTATTTTTCCTTCTTTATCCACTACAATTATCCCAATCGTTGCCTCTGCAAACATTGCTTGCAGCATTTTTTTATTAACCATTTTCATTTGTTTTTTTACCAAACCATAGTGGTAAAATTATATATTTTTAACAAAACAAACTAAAACTTACCTAACTTTGGAATAATTAGTTTTACAAATGCCTTTTCCGAATATCCCTACTTTTCAAATAAACATGTTTTTTACATCAAATGTGGTCAAGCCCCCAACTAATGATTTATCTTTTTTGACCGTCATAATAAAGTAAAGCTTATTCTTTTGAAGTAATACAATTATTTTACCGACAATATTTTAAGACTGTATACATGCCAAACCTTCAGTGATGATTTCATCTACTTTACAGTTGTATAGTTGTTGGTCATTATTCATTAAATCTTGGTAAGCATTGTAAATCATTGCTCCAAGAAAATGGAATAGATCAGAATTATTTATCGAGCCAACTAACTTTTTAAAATAAACTACTGGAATATGATAAATACATTGACCTCCAAGACGTCTCCCTCCAAGACTTTATCCTCAGACTGTAATAACAGCAAACTTATTCTTGTAATCGTCGAGATTATTTTTGATATACTTACACTTTTTATTTTTAAAAAATTAAAAAAATTAATCCTAGGTTAATTATCTCCCTCTTTTTCTCGTGCTAGCATTTAGAATTTCTAAAATTTTAAATCACATTTCATCTACCCCGTTCGTAGAATTCGATAATATCGCTACTGTTAAATTTGATTTTTTGATTAATCCCATAAAAGTTCAAAACTACCAATAACTTCATTAATCCAAATTATTGGTAAGTTGCTTTTCTCTACTTAAATATTTACATACCAGCCGTATCTCATCTTAGTAACTCTCCCCTCTTTTCCAAAAATCAAACTTATCTAAGCTTGCTGAGTTTTAGCAAAATAATTTCGAATTTTCAACTTAGCAGATTTGGGTTGGTAATTAAAAATACTGGTAAATCATTATTAGGAATTTTTAATCAGATAACAAGAGCCATTGCATCAAAATTTTAGGGTACAAATAATCTTCCTTTTTGGTTATAACCAGGAACAATTTGAAATTCCGTATTCTTAGAAAAAGTCAGCCGGGTATTTTCCATTTCTAAAAGATTAAATAATTATTTTGTCAAAATTTGCTCGTAAGAAAGTCCTGAAATCTTATCTATTACATTTCCTAATAATGCTATTTCAAAATCAAAATAAATATTTTTTGTTTCTGGTACGTAAAACTATATTAACAAAATTTACAGTCGAGTAAAATCATTACTAAATGTATTTTTGCCATTAGCATTCATAAAAACCATTATTTAACTGAACCAGGAAGACCTGAAATATGAGCAGCCAAATCACAAAAAGAGTTAAACTAAAGTTTCCCTAGTCGATCTTCATAACATCAATATGTTTTTCATTGGCCAACTATTTGATTACTGTCACTAATATTTGAAACCAAATCTAGGTTGACACACTAAAAAGGATGACAAGCTGGTATATTTGTTTCAATATTAAAGTAAAGATGAGCAGGACCCTCCTGCTGAAACTCATTTTGGTCTGTTTAAAATTAGATCAAGGTAATAGTAATTGTAGTGGTAAACACAGAGGTTACTACTCCTATTTCATAGATAGAAGAGGCATTCTATAATTTTTAATTTCTCTTACTTATTTCTCCATACTCCTTAACCATGGTTTCACTTACATAAATAATCCCTAAACTAGTCCATGATTTTTTCTTTTCTTAAAATATTTATTTCCTATATTATCTACATCTTTTGCAATAGTTCTAAAGGAAAAGATACTGTCACTAAAAATTAACAACACAATAGAAGGTAATGATTTTTAAAAAAGGTTTTTCATGTTTTCCTCAAATTTAGATGAGTTAAAAAAATCGTGACTTTTATTAGTAGTCTTTGTTTTGTAAGCTTTTTAATATTTAATACATTTAGCTTCCGATTATAATATTCTCCTCAGAAAAATCAATACTTAGAACAGGCAAGTTTGAGTTTTGAACTAGAGCTTCAACTGTACTTGTATAAAAAGTTCGTTTAATTTGATGACGGTTATGATTAGATATGACAATTAGATCAGCTTTAACTTTTTCAGAAAAGTTGCGAATACCTGCTTCTACAAATAAATCTGGATAAATATGTTTTTTACATCTAGTGAACTTGCATAGCTTAGCAAATTTATCAAGGTTCCTTTCCATATACTCAGTAGATTTAGCAAAATTATTTAATGTATTCACCGCTAATAAATGAATTACATTTGGTTTAAATTTCTGTATCAGTTGTAAGAATTTTTGAAAAGATAATTTTTCTTCTTCATTAAAGTTAGAGGCATAAACAACATTTTTAAATTCATATTTTATTGGTTGATCTTTTACAATAAAAACCGGAACCTTTAAAGTTTGCACTACTTTTTGACAATTAGAACCAATATAAAAACCTTTCACAGCGCTATGTCCATGAGATCCCATAACAACAAAATCAATTTGATTCCTATCCACATATTCTTTTAGAATTGGTAATATTTCACCTAAGGTACAAATGGTTTTTATTTTCACATTCCTAACCCTAGCTTCCTTTTTCCATTTTTCAAACAATACATTTACATTTTCTATAAATTCTTTTTTCACACCAGATTTTGTAATTAATGGAAAGTCCAATGCTTGCCCATTTCGATTATCATCTATAGTCGTTAAATAATGAATAGTTGCATCAAAATACTCCGCCAATGCTAAACCCATATTCATAGCATTAATTGCGCAAACTGAAAAATCTGTTGCTACTAATATATTTTTCATGTTTTTAAATTTTCAATTTAATTAATTTGACTAAGCAAATTTATTGCAAACTGAAAAACTTCATGATGATAAAAATCATTAATGAGTTTTATTTTTATCATTCTAATGGTTAATTAAAATTAATTCACATAAACTTATGTAAGCTAAAACTGTCGAATTGCTTTAAATCATAAATCTATTATTCTATTCATTTATTGAATCAACTTGCCTACAAATACAATCAACATTTAGATAAACTTTTAAATTTTGCGGTTAGATTCGAAGGCAATAGAAGTATTCATTTTTTGATGCTAAACACCTAACTCAATAAAAAAAATGAAAATTTTTTAAAGTATTTTTTGTTTATATTATTGATACAAATGATTAAACAATATGTGGAGCAAATTTAAATAATATTTTTTTTTCAAAATAAAAGAACTATAACTTATTGGTAATCAATTTATTAAACTACATATCTTATATTTAGCAAAATATTTATTTTTTAAAAATATTCTTAAATAATAAACAAAATATTAAATTTGACGTTTCCAATGCAAAAAAGAGCAAGATAAAAAGTTTTATAAATGAAGCTCTTATCTTATAAAAAGTTCTTATATTGTAAAAATATCTCTTCGGATTCTTGACTGAAAAGTTGAGTGAAAAATCCGAAATGGTATCGGTTATTAATCAATTTATTTTTTAATATTTTAAAAACAAAACGAAATGATGTTATTAGAAATCAAAGCGATGGCACCAAACGATTACGTTGGGTTCACGTTTTTTATCGGCTACATGGCAATGGCAGCAGCAGCAGTTTTCTTCTTGTTCGAAAGAAGCAGAGTAGATGACAAATGGAAAATGTCATTACTTGTTTCAGCATTAATTACAGGAATAGCAGCTGTTCATTACGGATACATGCGTGATTACTGGGGAGCAACAGGTGACAGCCCTACATTTTTTAGATATGTAGACTGGACTCTTACCGTACCATTAATGTGTGTTGAATTCTACTTGTTAACAAAAGTTGCAGGTGCCAAAAAGAGTCTTCTTTGGAAACTAATTTTAGCTTCTGTTTGGATGCTTGTTGCAGGTTACATTGGTGAAGCATTTAACCCTGAGGGAGGAAGTACTTCTCACTCTGTAATGTGGGGAGTATTATCAACTTTAGGTTACCTATATATACTTCACGCAGTATGGTTAGGTGAAGTTGCTAAGCTAGCTGAAGCTAGTAATTCTGATGTAGTTAAAAGAGGTGTAAGAACATTGGCATGGTTTGTATTAGTAGGTTGGGCTATTTACCCAATAGGATATATGTGCATGGAAGGCGGATGGTTAAATACTGCTTTAGGATGGGATTCAGGAATGGTTGACTTATGGTACAATATTGCGGATGCTATCAATAAGATTGGATTTGGTTTGGTAGTATATAACATTGCCATTTCAGAAACAGCTAGAATTAAAGGAGCTTAGCCTAAGTTTTTCAATAAAAAAAAGGCAGTTGGAGGTGCACCTACACAGTGCACCTCCTATTTAAGAGAAATAAATGCGATACAAGATGAAATTTACTAGCTTTATTTTTATTTGTGGGTGGTATTTGGTTCTAACTCTTTTTTCAAGCTCAGAATTTATAAGTTTAGATAGTCAATTGATTGTTGCAGGAATTTTCATTTTTTCTGTGGGAATACCGCATGGTGCTATTGATCACATTATTTTTTTTGAAGAAAATAGAGCTGTATCTACTTTTCAATTCTACTTTTTCTATTTCAGTCTCATGGCTGGTTATGTTTTAGCTTGGCTAGTACTCCCTCTTTGGAGTTTCATTTTTTTTCTTTTAGTTTCTGCCTTTCATTTTGGACAATCCCAGTTCTCAGATATTCAAAGTGTTTCAAAAATGAGTTTGTGGGTTTCTAACTTAACTTGGGGTTTATCCGTTCTTTCTAGCTTAATTTATTATCGAGCCAACGAATTGTCTATACTATTTTCACAATATTCAGATCTAGAAATATTACAAATTGCATTGAACGAAAATTTCCATTCCATCTTATTAGCCGTTAGTTCATTACTATTTTTCATGGCCCTATGCTACTGGCTTTGGGAAAAAGCTATTTCCACTCAACGCTTTTTCATGGAAATATTTCTATTGGGGTTAATTCACCTATCATTTTTCACATTACCTGTAATTATTGGATTTACTTTATATTTTTCAACATTACATTCTGCCAGAGTACTCGTCGAGGAATTCAATTACTTGAAAAAGCGAAAAAGAGTTTTTAGCTTTCAAAAATTTGTTTGGATGCTTTTACCATATTCTTTCCTGAGTATTATTGGTGGGGGCCTACTACTATTATTAAGTTATTGGGATTGGATATCAGTATCCAGTATCCTTCTTGGTTTAATTTTAATATCAATAATAACTCTACCTCATAGTATTGTAATGGATGGATTTTATGGAAAAATGAATAAAAGTTGATTCAGGAATACCTTCTTCTATCTATATAAAAGAACAATAACTACTTTTAAATTCAATGGTATTGATAAGACAAAATATTGAGGAATAACAAAAGTCTATATACCAAAACAACCCTCTTGGACCTCCTATTTAACTAAAAACTATATTTCGCCTTAAAAAATGTAAGCTTACTTAGCTTTATTTTATTTTATAGTTCAATATCAATTTGAATAGTTTCAGTTAAGTCTATAATTCTCATTTTTTCATTTAATAAATGATTCCATTTCTATTATCATCCATTGCTAACTAAATTAGTTACTGCAATCTTATTTTGTTGTAGGTTCCACTATACAAATACCACACTTCCATTATTATGTTCAAGACTATCCCCAGCTTTAGAACATTTTCATTAATCAAATGCAGAATTCCAATTAACTATATGATTTGGCCTTGAAAGAAATTCAATGACTTAAACCTTGAATGTTAATTTGTTTATTACTTACATTCATAACATTGAATGTATTAAATAAAGACGATTATAATTTTGGGTACACCTTTGATTTAATCTTTTAATTTGCACTACACGACTCCAAAAATTAGGAGTCCTTATTATTATAAGTATTTATTTAATCTATCTTTTGAAATTTAATGATATTGTTAATCATTCCATTAAAAACAAAATAGTGAAAAGGCAAAACCGAATACCAATATAGTCTTCCCAAAATCCCATTGGGACGAAAGGTTGCAGTTTGCTTTAAAAATAAAAATTCTCCTTCTTTTACAATTTTAAATTCTAACCACGCATCACCTGGCAAAATCATTTCAGCATAAAGCAATAATCTTTTTTTCTCTTTGTCAGCAACAAGTACTCTCCAAAAATCCAAAGCATCACCAGCATCTATTTTGGATAAGTGAGTACGTCCCCTTCGTAATCCGACTCCACCAACAAGTTTATCCATAAAACCACGAATACGCCATAAAATATTTCCAAAATACCACCCTCTACTTCCTCCTATAGACCAAATGTTGCTTAAAACTCTTTCTGTTTCATAAATCGAGATTGGTCTTTTTTTCTTGTCTCTAAAACATCCGAACTTTGGCACTTCCATATTTTCTTCCAAAGTTCGCTTATCTAAGCTACTGACAAAACTATCTTTCCAACTTGACACCACCATATTTTGTTCTATGTATTGAAAAGCTTTTTTTACCGCTTCTTGATATGAGATATTCTCGATATTCAACATTTTTTGTAAATCATTATTTCTGCCGATAACATTTACTTTCATACTGTTCACCAAATTTACTGCAAGGGGATATGAAGTTGAAGTCACAAAATATAACCAATAAGAAGATAAACGTGGTGTCATCACAGGAGCAATAAAAATAAAACGATTTAAGTTTCTGACCTCAGCATAACCTAATAGCATTTCCTTATAAGTAAGGATTTCTCCACTTCCAATATCAAAATTCTTATTAAAACATTCTTCATGCATTAATACGCCTGTCAGATATTGAATCACATTTCGAATACTAATAGGCTGACACTTTGTGTTTAACCATTTTGGAGTTATCATAATAGGAAGTTTTTCCGCTAAATCTCTTATTATTTCAAATGATGCACTTCCTGAACCAACAATGATTCCAGCACGTAAGGCAGTCAAAGGAGCTTTACAAGAATTCAGAATGTTTTCTACTCCCAAACGTGATTCAAGGTGAGCTGAAAGATTCTCACTTTCATTTACAATACCTGTAAGATAAATAATTTGACGAACGGTGGAAGCATTCATATATATTTTGAAATGTTCGGCAGCCCTACTTTCCTTTTCCTCAAAATCACCAATAGATACTGACATTGAATGCATCAAATAATAAGCAACATCAAATCGTTTTTTAAATTTCTGAAGATTAGGCTTATCCAAAAAATCAACTTCTATTACCTCCACTTTATCTTTCCATGATTCTAAAATTTCAAATCTATTTTTATCACGAGTACAAGCAATGACTTCGTGTCCTTGTTCTATTAACAAAGGCAAAAGTCTTTTTCCAATGTAACCAGTTGCACCTGTGAGTAAAATTTTCATGATCTGTTTTTTATACAATTAATTTAAAGTACTTTGAAAATTCTATCCGATTCTCAAAACATGGGAAAAGAACATAAACAGATAATCTAAAGTTTAGCTAAAAACTTTTCAGCAGTATTCATTTTTTTCCAAGAATTTTATCAAAATTCATCAGGAATACTCCACAAAAAAAATGGATATTCTCTCAGTTGATTTAAGTCTGGGAAAAACAAACTACCAAACTTAAATTTTCCCATTTACCTGCATTTGAAAATCTTCAATAAATTAATTAGTTGAAGTTCTGGAAAATGGTTTCAAATTGATTTTTCATATACAATGTACAAATCCATCTAACTAATCAAGGCAATGAACTTAATTCAATTTGTTCATCCATCACATTCAAGTTCTGATAGTGAATATTTGAGGTACCTTCTTGGTTTGATTTATTACAAGTTACAAAAGATTGATGGTTTTGACTAGACAGAATTTCACCTAATGCTTTTCCAGTTTCAGGTGACTCACTAATGATTAAGTAATTTTTCGAAGTTATTTTTAGTAATTTAGGCAATAACTATTGCAACCATTTTACAACAAAATAGGACATCGAAACAACTACTCTTCGAGAAAAAATCTGGACGATATACACTAAAACTATCCTTACTTAATTGCTTTTTCTTCGACTTTGAAAGTTCCTTTCAAATAATCTAGAATCAACTCAAAATATCCTTCCTGCTTACCTGCAATTAGGATTCCCACTTGTTTAATTTCGCTAGCTTCTATTGGAGGAATATTTTTTAAAATCCTACCTCTAAATGTCGGAACAAATTCTGAAAGCAAAAATTCATGAGTCGTCCATTGATTTTTCTTTGTTTGGAATTCTAATTTATAAGAAACTCTATCAAAGCGATTATTTGTTCGAATACGAAAGTCATATTTTTTTCCATCACCTTTTACTCGAATCTCAATTTTCCGAATTCCTACTAATTTTTCACCACTGATTAACCCTCTTATTGATGCAAAACCTCCATAATTTTCTAACGAAACACGACCAGAAAATTTAGCTTGTCCTTCTGCGTGTATTTCAATTTTACTAGAAGAGAGCCCCCCCATCACACCATCATTAACGATTCTCCAATCAAGGTGATATTCTTTTTGAAAATTTTCAATTACCATTTCAGAATTATTTTTTGAGTCTTGACCTATACTTTTTTGAAAAAGTACTAATAATAAGACTGCAATTATAAAAACTTGATATTGCATTTTTTTAATTTTAAAACCATTTAGAGCTGATATAACCAAAATATCCTAACAACTAGGGCAGGTCAAATTCACTCAAAAATTTTGAAACTTTTCTTAATATTTATCACCATCAAGTATTACTTTTCATTTAATCTTTACTGAATACATCCTGCAAATTTATTTAGGTTTCGCATATTCGAATCGTTCTAGTAGTTTTGGCAAAGCATATCCATCAAGCCCGTTAATTGCAACGGTTTCAGCTTTATCAAGTTGAAGACTACCATCGGCTATTTGGATCCCTTCATTAAAATGAATTTCAGAAATTTCAGCTATTACTAGGCGAGTATCATTTTCCAAAATCGGATACTCGTTCAAAAATGTGCATCCCAATCGAACAGGTGCACCTTTCACATAAGGCGCTTCAAAACCATTTAAAAATTCTGGTTCTAGATCTGTCTGATCAAATTCAGATATCTCACTATCATAGTTAGCAGAAGTATGATGTGCATCAGCAATGATAGATTGATGAATATGGTTTACCGTAAATTTTCCCGTCTCTTTAATATTCAAATACGTATCTCTGTTTACCGTTATAGGTCGAATTACAAAACCCAATAGTGGAGGGTTACTTCCCATGTGTGTAATGGAACTGAACACTGCGACATTCAAGATACCCTTACTTGATTTTGTCCCAATAAGATTGGCAGACTTATAACCAGTGCAGCTATTTATTAAATTGATACGATAGATTTTGTCCATCTCATCAACATCTTTTCGAGAAATATAAACCATTTGTAAAATTATTTAATTGTTTAGAAGAGAATGTTTTGCTTCATCAATTTGAACAGAAGCAACAGTTTTAACTTTATTAAAATCCAGACCATTTATTATTTAGGAATCAATACTACCTATTCTATTAAAAACTATCCGTATCCCCAAAATACTTAAGGAAAAGGTAACCAAACTATTTCAGCTACACAATGGCCTCGTTTTCATATTTTTGTTCTTCAGTAATCTTGCTCATCCACATTAGTTTGACAAGATTTAGGTACTTCCAAGTGGACCACCCTCCATTCTGACATATTGGCTTTAATACTTTGAGTAACTTATGGTCAAAATGTTGTATCGTAAATTTGGACTACTAAAAATTAAACATAGTTATGGACTGGATACCCATTTCATGATATTTTGGTAAAAGTTTTTTCATTGGCGACGTTGATTATGCTTTAAAAAATTTCCTTCCTTAACTGTTTCTTAATGCACTTTTGCCTGATGAATTTTATCCTAATAAAAGCCTTACAGCATTATCAAATTTTAGATTAAAGATTTACTCATGTTTAATATTTAAGAAACCCATCTTTATATTCCATTGATTTAACATTAAGATTTACCATTTTGTTGAAAATTTTCATTTTTTGTTGAAAATTTAAAATAAATAATAGAGAATAGCCTATATATATAAAACATTGATTATCAATACACTACGATCAAAATGCGATTATTAATTTTCTAAATAGTAATCTTATTTTGTTTTGTTTAACTTTTAAGTTGCAATTGTTAAACAAAATTAATATATTTATAAAAAAAATATAAATAATTAAAATTATGTTCAAAAAAATAAGCAAAACAGATATTATTATGCTCTCTCTGGCTATCATGTCTCTTATCTTTTCTGAGGTTATGTGGTTCCAAGGGGAAAAAGAAGGAGCACTTTTTATAGGTTTATGGGTACCCTCTATTCTCGGGTTTGCTATTTATCTTAAACTATTAAAAATTGAAAACAAATGATTGAATTTATCCCATATTTCGCAGGATTTGTTACTCTATTATTCGGAATTGGCTTCTATTTTGGATTGCAAGAATTCAAAAAGGCAGGCGAAGATTAATTTTTATTAGAAACGACATTACAAGGTGTCTATTAGGTAGTTATTTCAACATTTATTAGAAATAAATGCCTAGTAACTAATGAGTTCACAATAAACTAGGCGATCAAATTTTTGCTGTTGGTTGTTGGTAAACCTACTCTGTTGGAGTAGACTTTAGATGTTTCAACTATTACATTTTTTGTTTAATAGGTTGGATATTGTCTAAACATAAGCCAGTAAACTCTTTTCAATGGCTTATATTTGTTTCTTTTTTTATCCTACAACCCATTGTTATTAGTTTTCAAATAACCTAAATCCTCCTCTCATTCATAATCAGATAAGAATAGCCCATATTGATCATGAGACCCTTAAAAAAAATGTATTGTGAAATGGCTAAAAACACTAGTATGGCTTAGGATCAATATTTAAGCACACTGTTTTAAATTAAAACTTCCCAATAATACTTATTTACCAAAAATAGAATAAAATCACCTGAAGTAAATTTTAATACTTAAAAACGTCATAAAGGTAATTGAATCAGCGTAGCTATACTCGATGAAATCCATTATCTCACCTTTAATTGAAACACTAGGTTTTTGGAAGAAAAATTCAGAAAAGCTAAAAACCTTTAGCAATTGTTTGACGAACTAAAAGTAAAAATGCGTAACAAATTGATTTACAATAAGTTACGCATGTTTTAAGTGGTCCCACAAGGTTTATATAACCTTAATAGTTATACTTTTATTTTTACTTAAAATACTGACTATCAACTCAATACAAAACTACAAATAACACATAAGGTAAAACAAAGCAAAAAAATCATCAAATTGTTTAACCAAATGTTTAGCCATTATCCATTTTTTGCGTATATTTATAGAGCAAAAAAAAACATACAATATGGCAACAATTAAACTCATTCTAAGAGAAAACAGAACGAATAAAGCTGGTGAAGCTCCGCTCTATATTCGAGTAACTAAAGATAGAAAACCTAAATACATTTCTCTCAATTTTAGGTTACCTCCAAAATCTTGGAGTCATGACGAGCAAAAGATCAAACGCTCCTACCCAAATTCTACGAGACTAAATGCATGGTTAAAAACACAAGTTTCCGAAACACTTAATACGGTAATCGAACTTCAAGAGAAGGATAAAAATGTCAGAACCAAAGACATCAAAGAAACTATTCTCGGAAGTGCTTCTCCTGATTTCTTAGGGTATGCTCGCAAGTACATCAAACGTGCATATCTGGACAAAGGAAAAGACCCAACTTATGAAAGATATAATTCCACGCTCAATAAGTTTGAAGAATACTTGGATGGTCGAGCATTCAGTTTTGATGATATGACAGTAACCTTTTTGAAAGATTATGAAAGCTATCTCATAAAGAGACATGATAATAAAACTAATACGATTGGAAAAGATTTAAAATCATTTCGACGCATCATAAATGAAGCAATTAACGACCAAGTTTTTCCTTTTGAAAAAAATCCATTTCATAGATTTAAAATTAAATGGGAAAATACCGAAAAGAATTTTCTCACAGAAAATGAACTTGCTGCTTTTGAAAGTTACTCTGTTGAAGATGGAACAGTTAGAGCAGTCCATAAAGATATTTTTGTATTCGCTTGTTATGCAGGTGGGTTAAGAGTCTCTGATATTTTCAGATTGAAGTGGCTTTATTTTAATGGTACACATATTATTATAACTACTAAAAAAACAGGCAGACAGGTTTCAATTAAGTTACCTAAAAAAGCATTAGCGATAATTGAAAAATACCGAACCGAAAATCAATCTCCTGGCGACTTTATTTTCCCTATTCTTGCCCCTGATGATGATGTTGTAAAAAATAAAAGATTATTTAAAAAAATCAATTCTAAGAATTCATTGGCTAATAAGAATCTAAAAATTATCGCTAAAAAAGTTGGTATCGAAAAACATATTAGCTTTCATACTAGTAGGCATACTTGGGCGACTAGGGCATTGAGCAAGGGAATGAAAATACATCACGTATCTAAATTACTAGGACATGCTTCCATAAAAACTACTGAGGTATATGCTAAGATTGTGAATAAGGATTTGGATGATGCGATGGATGTGTTTGATAATTGAACGACTTAGTCAGCTTCATTTCCTTGATAAAAGTCAGGGTACAGATTATTTTAATAATAATTCAAGGTTAATAAAAAAGATTATGATTTGGCTATTTCTACTACCATTGCCGCTCCAATAATTCCAGCATTGTTTTTGAATTTTGCCACTCGTATGGGTACATCAATAGTAAGTTGGTCTTTATACAAATCCAATTTTTTACTCGCACCGCCACCTAAAATAAAATAATTTGGAGAAAATACTCGTTTGACATGATTAAGGAAAAAATCAAATCTCATACCCCACTCTTCCCAACTCAATTCATTTTCTTTTCTTGCTTTGTCCCCTGCATAAAACTCGATGGGTTGTCCCTCTTTTCCGAGTACTCTTCCTAGTTCGATATTGGGAACAAGCATTCCATTATAAAAAATCCCAGTTCCTAAACCTGTTCCAATGGTAACCATGATGACCATTCCTTTCAATCCTTTACCTGTACCCATTTTCATTTCTGCCATCCCTGCCAAGTCAGCATCGTTGTAAACGATAAACGGATTACCTGTTTTCTTTTCAAATAATTTATCCACTTGAGTGCCTAACCATTTTTTATCAATATTCCCTGAAGTCATCGCCTTCCCATCTACGATAACTGTTGGAAAACTGCAGCCAACAATACCTTTGTAGTCAAATTGCTTGACTAATTTTTTAACTGTTTTAGCCATGTTTTTTGGAGTGGAAGGTTGTGGGGTTGGAATCCGAATTCTTTCACTTACCAACTCTCCTGTCTTGGTATTTACAATAGCTCCTTTTACGCCAGAGCCTCCAATGTCTATTCCTAATATTTTCATTTCGTTTATTTTATTTAAAAATTAAATTATTAATCGCATAACTAAATCCATTTTTGTCATTGGATTTAGTAATAAAATTTGCAGATGATTTTACTTCTTCGGGAGCATTTCCCATAGCTATTCCAACACTAGCCGATTGAATTAAATCTTTATCGTTTTGCCCATCTCCAATAGCAAAAGTATCATTTGGATTTATTTTATATTTTTCAATTACCCAGTCCATTGCTTTTTTCTTTGAACTCAAAGTGTGAGTAATTTCTAAATAGGTTGGTTTGGAAGGATAAATATTTAGATTGGAATAATCAGATTGTTTTAATTGCTTTTCCAATCTTCCAATTTTTTCCGCCTCAGAAATACACAAGATTTTATGAATCAAATTTTGTTTTAATTTTAAGTCCTGCATCAAATCTTTGAAATTTATTTGATGTGCTTTCATTTTAATGATTTGCATTTCTTTTGTTACAAATTCATCAATTTGATTAACCCACCAGTTTCTTTTTTCCAAAAAATTCAAAGTAATATCATCAGCTATTACCTCCATAAGTTTTTGAACAGTTTCACTTTGTATCCCTTTTTCAAAAACTAATTTTTCATTTTCGTAAATCAACGCACCATTCAAACAAATAATCGGAAAGTGAAAAATGCCTAACTTTTTTGCCATAAAAAAAACACCATCAGGTGGTCGCGCCGTCGCTAGAACTATTAGAAATTTTTTCTTTTTCAAAAGTTGAATAGCATTGAAAGACGATTTGCTGATTTGATGCTGACTATTGAGCAAAGTCCCATCTACATCAATAAATATGGCTTTTGAAAATTCCATTTATTATTCAAATAGAATTTTATTTTGAAAAATAATTTCTCCATCAGTATCTCTTACTACGATGATAAAAATTCCTGAATGCAGTTGTTCTAAATTCAAATAAGCTTGATTGTTTTCAAAATTCAAATTGGTTTCTAACAACAATCTTCCATCATATTGAAAAACTTGAACAGGCAAGTTTCCTTCCTGTTGATACTGAATCGTTACGCCACAATTAGTAGGATTTGGAAAAACTTTAGCAGCATCAAAAGTTGGAATTTCAGGAGTTTTTGAAAAATAAGGAACGGCAAAATTAAAAGCAGCTACTCCAATTTTTTCTCCAATCAACCGCCCTGGAATATCATCTACAGGTGGATGTATTCCTCCCCAAATTCTTGACAAACTACATTGGTCGGAAGCATCTCGATAAGTCGCCCATTGCAAGGTAATATCTTCACTAGGGCCTTCTTCAAAAACCAAAAACTCATTTTTGGGACAATAAAATTCTCCCATGCCACCAGGGAAAAATGGGTCACCAGTCAAAGCGGTCAACACTTCAGCAGCCGCTCGACTATAAGTAGAATGCCCTGATACATAACCTGCAAATGGAGGCGTAACAAATGAAGGGCGTTGATAAGGCCACCAATCCGATGCTCGAATCCACCCAACACCTGCGAAATCATTTTGTGGATTATCAATAAAATTAGGCCCTTGCCAAGCGTATAGTTTTACTTTCCCAATGTGCTGACCAGTCAGTCCTTCCAAGGGGTCGCCTGCTTCTATCAACTCCACAAACTCTGGAATAAGTGGCAAACCATTTTGATGAAAAGAAGGTAAACTAGCATCACTTCCTTGACCAAATTCTGCCATTCCTCGAATAGCCGAAACAGGTCGAATATAATCATACCACCCTTTAATTCCCCAAGAAGTTATCGCCACATCATGCATGGCTCCACCTAAGATAAAATAGGATTTTACATCCCATTCTAAATCATCTAATATTTCTCCTTGCCCCATAAATTTCTTTTCTAAATCAGGGTGGTCATTGACGGTATTTAAAAGTGTAAACCAATGACCAGGAGGTGTTTCGGAGTCAGGGCCATCTGCCCAAAATTCCGCCAACACTCTGGCATAATCACTTCGTTTAACTATGTTCGGTTCGTAAGGCAAACCTGTCTTTGGATTCTGAGTTCGACCTGTTCCTGGATCTCCTCCTTCGATTAGATTATAAAAATTTGGATAGTCCGCAACATCAGTTGGATAGTCTAAAATATTCCCACTTGAAGCTGGAGAAATATCCCACTCTGTCGGGTTAGTTGGGTCGAGATGTGATGACCAAACGGAAACTAAAGTATGTCCCCATTTATACAAATTATCCAAACCAGTTAATCCATTGTCTTCTATTTTTACAGGAGGACCAGGGTCATAAAAAACTTTGTAGGTAAAACCATTTCGTTCATAATTAGTCGCATCATTTTCTTTTAAGGAAAAAGGTAAAACACTCCCCCATTCAGGGCTTAAAAAATCAGGAATATTATCACCGATTGGATTACCAGATTGGTCAATGAATTCTACTAATTCCAAAGGTTGCCAACGATTCAAATCTATAATATCAGGATTACCCGGCACTTCGATGACTAAGGGTGGATTAACTGGTTCGTAGGAAAGATTGGTATAATCGTTGGCTTCATTGGAACCATCTTGCTTTCCATATTTAATAATTTGTTCAGCAATATAATTTCCTAACTCCGCATCGCCACAATGGTAATCTGTAGAAATATTGTTTTTATCATAACCTAATTCACTCATCAAAAAATCAATTCTTGCTACAATAATATTTGCAAAGGGAGCATTTTGAAAACGATGTTTTATCATGCGGTAAACAGCATAACTCATGGCTTCTTCTTGTGCAGCTTTTACATTGGTTGGGATCGGAACTTGTTGAAAAGGAATGGTAAATCCATGGTTCGTTTTTCCCAAAAAATAAGTATCGGCAGTTGGTTCATAAGCTGCCCAAGCATCATACATCGCAGCAGCGGTATGAAACAAATTTCTAGCATGGACAGTCGGTCGAGCAAAGTCATCTCGAATTGCTTCAAGCACCTCTTCATTCCATTGACGAGCAACGGAATGTTGTGCATTCATTTTATTAAAAAAAATAAACACTAAGTAAATCAGCACTAACCATTTTTTCATATCATATATTTTGGTCAAAAATAATTCACCAAAATTAAGCACTTCCTTTTACTCTTCCATGCTGATTTTCATCATTTTGCCAGTTTTCTCCTTATCCTTTATTTTTGCTTTGTAGTAATATATTCCTGTAGGAAGATTTTGAGTATTCCAAGGAACATCAATCACGCCCGGTTCATCTATATTTTGATATAAATTAAAAATCTCCTGACCAAGAGAGGAATAAACGCTTACCTCCAACTCACCTGTACTTGCCAGTTCAAATCTTAAAGTAGTCGATTCAACAAATGGATTGGGAAAAGCAAAATCTTTTTCAACAATAGCAGCTCCACCATTATTTTTTGGAGGAAGTTCTCTTTCAATTCAGTTCCACTTCCTTCTTCAAAATGTAAAATTTGGTTAGCGGGCACCTCATAAATAGCTTCCGTTTTTCCAGTCAACCATGAGATTTGAATTTCATCAATTATCGTCACATCACCTATTCCAAAATGAACGGGTTTAATACTTTGTCCAAAAATTCCTGCTCCATGATGAAAACGATAATAGGATTTTTCTCCAATGATAATTCTGACTTCTGTTCCAAAGGCATTTCGATTGGAAGCTACACCTTCTAAATCTAATTGAAACCAATTTTGAGTAATCGGTTGGTCATTGTCGATAGTCGTATTTTTAAAAAAGTACGGTGCTTCTTCCATATTGGCAACTAACAAATCTAAGTCGCCATCCATATCATAATCAAAAACTTCTAAACCTTTTCCTTTAGCTTTTCCAATAAAACCTGAAGACTGAGATTCATCTACAAAAGTCATTGTTCCTTCTGTCAACATATTTTTAAAAAAGAAATTATCAATATTTTCTTGTACGTCTCCAGTCAATTTATCAATTGGTCCATTAACAATAGCAAGGTCTTCATCTCCATCATGGTCGTAGTCAAAAAAATGAGTTCCCCATGCCCAGCCAGCATCTTCGACACCCATATCTTCCGCTTTATTAGAGAATCTTCTGTTGCCCGTATTTTGAAAAAGTGGATTGGGATGATGAGAAAAAATATTAGTCACATAAGCATCGAAAAATCCATCATTATTATAATCACCAATTGCGACTCCCATTCCTGCACCTTCATCGTCCAAACGATAGGCACGACTCGCTTCATTATAATGTTGTCCAGAGCGATTTTCGAAAAACTCATTAATTTGAGTATCGTTAATATTCCAAATATCGAGGTAGCCATCTTTGCCCACATCAAGTGCAACCGTTGTCCAAGTTATCATTCGCTCACCGCCTACACCTGCTGCATTTGTAATATCTTCAAATGTTCCGTCTCCATTATTTTTATAAAAAATATTAGCATCGTTTACTAAACTCACATACAAATCTAAATCACCATCACGGTCATGGTCAAACCAAGTTCCACTTGCGCTGTAACAAACATTGCAACCTTCTACTCCTGCTTGTGCGGTAACATCTTCAAAAGTACCATCACCATTATTCCGATACAGTTGGTCTTCTCGACTGTTCGCTAAAAATAAATCTGGGAAACCATCATTATCATAATCGCCCCAAGCTGCTCCCATTTTTTCTCCTCTTTCTGCTTTCAAACCTTCATTGACATATTGGATTCCAAAACCAGCTTCGATGGTCACATCTTCGAAAGTACCATCCCCTTGATTCTGAAATAATCGACTCCATGTAGAGTCATTGTTAAGTTTAAAATTTTCAATACCTGTAAAGAAAATATCTAGGTCTCCGTCTTGGTCATAATCTGCCACGGCAACGCCATTCATTTTGACAGCATGGTCAAGTTGAGCTTCTGTTTCCACTCTTTGAAAATGTTGAGCAAAAGAAATTTGCAAGAAAAATATGGTTAAAATAAGAAGTGTATTTTTTTTCATAACAGTTTTGTTTAAAGCCTTACGGCAATCTTTTTTTGAAAAATATCAAAGCGTAAAATTTAATCTTATAGTTCTTATTTTTTTGAAAAATTAGAACGGGTGAAAATACACCCGTTCTAAAATTATTATGAAATTAAAAATCTAGATTTTCTAGTATCCTGGATTTTGAGAATAATTACCTCGGCTTACCGTAATCTGTTGATCAGGAATAGCTAAATATTCATCTCGTCCTGGTGTGAAAGTTGCATCTTGTAAATACTCTCTCATTTGAGATTCATTAGAAAAATAACTATTCATCGTCTCTGCTGCAATTCCCCATCGCACTAGGTCAAAGAATCGTTTAGACTCAAAAGCCAATTCCATTCTTCTTTCCCAACGTAAAATTTTTCGAGCATTATCTTGACTTCCTAAGTCTGTGTATTGTCCAATATTCCAATCACCTGTATCATTACCACTATCATCTTTAATTCGAGATAAACTTTCAGCATTCATGGCTCTTGCTCGAATGGCATTGATTATATCCATTGCCTCAGGTAATTTATTCAACTCAATTAAAGCTTCTGCTTTCATCAACAATAAATCTCCGTAACGAATTTGGTCAGTATTTCTAGCGATACTAAAAAAGGCTTGGTACTGACGGAAACAAGGAGAAGAAGGTAGCTCCTGATCTTTCATCCCTAATTTAAAACCATAAACTCCTGGTACCCGTGAATATGATTCATCAAAAATTCGATTAGGGTCGTACTTAAATGGTGCATCCAAAATTCCAATAGTGTGAGCAATTCTAGGATCCATTGAGTTGTTAAGCATATCTGCTTTTCTTTCAATGTTATCACCATCATTGTAGGTATCAAATAATGGCAAACCTGTAGTTGGGTCTGTCTTATATGCGTTGGCTAAATCTTGTGAAGCATGATTGAATGAGCAACAACCATATCCAGGGCCTAATGAAGAAGTTAAGCCTGTAGAGAAGTTTCCTCTTCCTTCATTTGAACCATCATCAATAGAACGCATGATTGCCCAAACCGACTCAATCCCACTTTCAGATTCACAAAGAAAATTGTTGGCATAATCATCAAACAAACCATATTCTCCTGTACCTTCAATAGTTGTAATTAAGTCAACCGCTTCTTGCATTTCACTTGCAGTAACACTTGTTACTTGATGTTGGTCATTCTGTACATACGCTTTGTATAACAATACTTTTGCAAGATATGCCCGAGCTGCATTTTTAGTAGGTCGTCCTTCTTCTGCTTGAGCATCAGGTAAAGCAGCAACTCCTGCTCTAAATTCATCAGCAATCAATGCCCAACCTTCTTGGTCAGTCAAAGCTCGATTCGTCACATTGATGATTTCAGTTTTATCAACATTTTCATCGATATAGACTGGATATTTGTACAAAACTTTTAAAATAAATTCATAATGCCCACGTAAGAAACGCATTTCTGCCAATCGTTCAGCTTTACTTACTCCAGCTTCAGCCATATATTCTGCATCAGTAAAAGTATTGACTCTCCTCATGGCATCATTCACTCGTGAGATACCTTTGTATAACCAAATCCACATCAAATTAGCATTTCCATTGGCAGGCGTATTAGTAGAAAATATTTCTACGAGGTGACTGTCAAACTGATCTCCAATACTTCCTCCACCTTTATAAGCATCATCAGAACGAACACTTCCATAGACCCACATGTCTTGATATTGATGTGCTAAAAGTCCATCGTTTCCAAGGGAAGCATAAGCAGCGATGACCATTTTTTCTGCATTTTCAACTGTATTTAATTCCGCATCGGAAACAACTCCTGTTGGAGTGTAGTCCAAAAAGGATTCTTTACAACTAACTACTGCCAAGACAATAACTAGCATAGCTAGCGTATTTCTTAGGTTTAATAATTTATTCATATTAATAATATTTTTATTCTTTAAAAAATTAGAAACTAGCATTTACACCAATTGACCAACGTTGAGGTTTTGGATAAAGACCATTAACTCTATCTTCAATTGACCATCCAGTTTGTACATATTGATTCGCTCCTTTTCTATCTACAATCCATCCTAAATTTTCTCCGCTGATGTAAACTCTTAACTTAGAAAAAATGTTAGCTAAACCATTTGTTTCAGGAAGGGTGTAGCCAATCGCAGCTTGTCTGAATGATAAGAAATTTCCATTTCTAACATTGTAATCTAATGAAAATCCAAACGGACGATTACTATTACTTGCCGCAGGAATATGAGAACCTGTATTGGTTGGAGACCATGCATTCAATTGATTAACTCCTCCATTTTCTCCATTATCCAAAGACCCTAATTCCATTCTAAATACATCAGGAGTAACTTGTCTACCTAGCTCTCCCCAAGTGAAAAGAGTAAAGTCAAAGTTCTTCCAATTAACTTTAAAGTTTAATCCAAATTGCAAATCAGCGACACTATTAGCACCACCATATTCTTGGTCTAAAGCATTTACAACTCCATCTCCATTCAAGTCTTTAAATCGCAATGCACCGACTCTCGCACCGACTTGATCAGCATGCGCTTCTACTTCAGCTTCATTTTGAAAGATGCCATCTGTCCTATATCCAAATAGTGCATTGGGTGCTTGACCTACAATATTTTGTTCAGCATTTCCAGCATAAGAAGACCATAAATCTTCTGGTAAAGCTGTAATTGTTGCATCGTAAGCTGAGAAATTTCCACCTACGGAAAAGGTCAAATCTTTATTAATTCTTCCATTATAAACTAATTCAAATTCCCACCCTTTGGTTTCCATATCTGCTCCATTTACCCATTGACTAGCACCATCTCCGAAAGCTCCAATTTGAGTTGGTTGAATCAAGATGTCTTCTGTTTGTTTGTTAAACCAATTGAAAGCTCCACCGATTTTTCCATCTAACAATTCGAAGTCAGCACCAATATTTAACTCTGTAGTTGTTTCCCATTTCAATTCATCATTAGCAGTTTGAGTTGCTGTAAAACCTGATGGTAAAATACCTGTATTGTTATTTCCAATATCATAAGAAGTTGCAGCATCTGGACAAGGCGTTTGTGCGCAACCACCATCCCAAGGAAGGACATTACTTGATGGCGCATAGATAGCTTGATACAATCCATATCGTGCATCATTCAGAATATCTTGGTTACCCGTTTGTCCCCAACCTACTCTTAATTTTAAGTTCGTAATCCATTTATTATCTTTTAAGAATTCTTCTTCGCTAACTCTCCAACCAACAGAGAATGCAGGAAAAACTGCAAATCTATTTTGAGTTCCAAATCGAGAAGAACCATCTCGTCTGATAGTAGCAGAAGCCAAATATTTTCCTCTAAAATCATAATTGACTTTTCCAAAATAAGAGAACAATGAAAACCCTTGTGTCACTCCTGATGATGACCTTTCTCCTGAGGCAGAACTCAATTGGAAATAATCAACAGTCTCTTGAGCAAATTCTTTTCCTGAAGCAGAGAATATATTTACTTTGTTTTTAACTGCTTCTGTACCTCCAAGTAGAGTTAAGCCATGGTCGCCAAACGTTTTAGTATATGAAATTGTATTATTGAAAACCCAATTAGTTTGGTGAGTTTGTCGGATTAAAAGTTCTGCTACATTATTGGCTAAGAATCCTCTTGAGTAAGTTCTAAAAATATCTTTTCCATAAATATTATCGTAATCCAAACCAAAGCTAGTCCGGTAATTTAGCCCTTCCAAAATTTTGACATTGGCATACACATTTCCAAAGACTTTGATATTGTAAATAATATCATCTTTGTTATCATTAGACGAACCAACAGGATTATCTCTATCCGAAAATCCACCTCCAGGAGGACCTGAAAATCTACCATCTTCAGTTCGAACTGGTAAAATGGATTTGTATCGATAAGGGCCTGAGTCAGGTGTTCCTCCAAAACTATTATCCACCCATTGTCTTTCACCACGAGATACATTTAAGTTTTCTCCAATAGTTACTCTATCATCTAAGAAGTTGAAATGAGAATTCATTCGAAGTCCATATCGCTTATATCCTGTATTGATAACCACACCACTTTGGTCAAAGTAATTGGCACTAAAATGAACGCCACCTTTTTCTCCTCCCTGAGAGAAAGCAACGTCATAATTCTGAACATAACCCGTTTGAGAAATTTCATCCCAGTAGTCTGTCCCTTCTTCGATATTCCCTCCATAGATACTACTTGGATGTCCAGAAGGTCGTAATTGATCATCTTCATCCAACCACTCTGGATAAATAACCCTATTCAAAACTGGAACTCCAGTACCTTGAATTCCAGGTCCAAGACTTGGATCCAAATTCCACTCGTAAGTGTAAACACCTGTTGAATTTGGATCGGCTCCATCATTTACAGCACCTTGCCATTCTATTTCTGCCCGCTCTCGGGTATTGGTCAAATCATCAAATTGATTCCAATTTTCAACACTTGTTCGAACATTGACATCTATCCTTGCAGAATTTTTCGTAGGTTGCTTAGTCGTGATAATCACCACTCCATTAGAAGCTCTCGATCCATAAATAGAAGCGGAAGAAGCGTCCTTCAAAATCTGAACAGACGCAATGTCATTTGGATTCAACCAAGACAATCCCCAACTCGTAGGTTGGTCAGAACCATTTTCATTAGTGATATAGGATTGCAATGGAACTCCATCAACAATGTAAAGAGGGTCATTCAATTTCCCTAAAGTACTTACTCCTCGAATTTCTACTCTTGCTCCTTGCCCTGGATTACCTGAGAGATTTACATTAACTCCTGCCACTCGTCCTTGCATACTTTGTAAAACATTTGGATTGGCAACATCTTTAATTTCTGTCACATCTAAAACTGCAACAGCTCCAATTAAATCCTTCTTCCTTTCTGTAGAATATCCAGTTACCACCACTTCATCCAATAAAGCACCAGCAGACATGGAAATATTTATTTCTGAAACACCAACTATTGAAGCTTCTTGTTCTTGAAACCCAGTATAGGAAAATACTAAGGTTGTTGCATCAGCAGGGACAACTATGGAATAGCGACCATCTACATCTGTAGTCGTTCCTTCAGTAGTTCCTTTGACAATAATGTTTACCCCAATAAGGGTTTCACTATTTCCTGCATCGGTTACTGTTCCCGTTATTGTCTTTTGTCCTATGGCAAAATGGGAAAACAATAAAAACACAAATAGTGTGAGTAATTTCACATTCATAATAATTTTGTTTTTAATTTAAAAAATTAAGCAACGTGTATTGCTTGTTACAAAAGTTGGTTATTGTAAAACTCATCATTTCTTTATCCATTTAAACAATGACTTTCATGGTCATTGCGATTTGAAATGCTATTTCCAAATTCCTTTTAAAGCATAAATATTTCCGCTGACCAACTCGGCATTGCCGTGGTCTGCATAAAGTGTGATTTGGTTATAATCTTCGGTTGGAAAAAATATATTGGTAATTATGGAATGTCCGTCATCCGCAAATACTTCCATCGAGCTTCTGTCAATGAAAATTTGAAGTTTCATGATGTTGTTATCCAATATTCGTGGGATAAATTGTAACCCAGGAAATTCATTAGAGAATTGAATTTTGCCTGACTGAGTTCTATCAAAAATAAAAAGTCCAGATTCTTGTTCGTAAGCAAACCGAACCACTTCTCCTTTAGCATTCGAGAGTTTGATTCCAAAAGATTTAGCATCCGTTTTACTCATATCAAAAGTCAATTCCAATTCAGATTGACTTGCATCAATGCCATTTGAAAGAATGGAGACTTCTTTATTGGAAATACTTTGAGCAGCAATTTGATTGGTTTGGGTTCGGAGTTTTTCTAGTTCTTTTACTGGTGTAGAAAAAAGTCGGATTCCGCTCGGAGTTGTTTTTAAATTTAACTCTCTAGGTAAAGTCATTGCATTTCGCCAAGGGTGTGTAGGTACATCTCTTGCATATTGCCAATTGCTCAACCAACCGATAAATAATCGCCTTCCATCTTCTGAAGGAATATCCGACCACGTAACACCTGCGTAATTATCTTTTCCAAAATCGGCATACAACAAATCAGTTGGAGAATTATCATTCGTGAATTTTTTCCCATCAAAATCTCCAATGAAATATTGTGTACCTGAACCACCATTTGGCCCACCAGGATTCATGTTAACAATAAGCACCCATTTTTGATTATTTTCATTTCCATCAATGGGTAAGGAAAAAATATCAGGACATTCCCAAACGCCTCCATGATTGCCTTGCCCTTCTCCAAAATCACTTGTCAATTTCCAATTTTTCAAATCTGGAGAGTTGTAAAACTGCATGACAGAACCTCTAGAAAGCACCATCACCCATTGCTGACTTGGCTCATGCCAAACAACTTTTGGGTCTCGAATATCTTTAAAGCCCGGATTTTTCACTACAGGATTCCCAGCATATTTTGTCCAAGTCCTTCCTTTATCATTGCTATAGGCGATACCTTGAGTTTGATAATCTGACCTTCCCAATTTTTCCCCAACCATATCATGGTAAGTATAAATGGCAATCAACGGGTCTTCTTCTCCAGTCTTAAATCCAGCCGTATTATTTTTATCAACCACGGCACTTCCTGAAAAAATCATCCCCAACTTATCAGGATAAAGCGCTACAGGTAGATGTTCCCAATGCACCATATCTTTACTTACGGCATGGTGCCAATGCATCGGGCCCCATACTGTCGCATAGGGATAATATTGATAAAACAAATGGTATTCTCCATCGTAGTAAACCATTCCGTTGGGATCGTTGATCCAACCTTCTTCGGGTGAGAAATGATATTGCAGGCGATGATCTTCTTGGTAGTATCCCGTTTCATCTGTCGAATTAGAAACGGAGTCGCCAGTATCTGAGGCTTTGGCATTATCGCAGGATTGCCAAAGTAAGGAAAGGAATAAAAACCCTAACAAAGTTATTCGATTCATTTTTGTTTCATTTATAGATTAGTTATTAATGTTGTTTTAAAAAGTACCCGGAGTTTTTATCCTCTCCGAGTACTCGCAAAACTGTATGAAATTTTAATATCACTTTTTGGTCAGTTGCTTTGTCAAATCTTCAAGAGAAACTCCTTTCGTTTCAGGCATAATTTTCCACACAAAAAGCAACTGCAAAAACATCATAAAAGCGAAAAATCCAAATACAGGAGCAGCTCCAATAGTTGTAAATAAAACAGGTACTACCGAAGGTATAATCGCCGCCAATACCCAATGAGTACCAGAGCCAAACGACTGCCCACTCGCCCGTAAATGATTAGGAAAAATTTCTGAAATGAATACCCAAATAACTGCTCCTTGTCCAACTGCATGAGCTGCAATAAATATGAAAAGAAAGATGGGAACTGCCATTCCTTTCCAACCCAAAGTAAATGCTAGGGCTACCAAAGAAAGCGAAACAATGTACCCAAAAGAACCAATGTACATTAATTGTTTTCTACCTAGTCGGTCAATTAAAGTTATTCCTAATAAGGTAAACAAAAGGTTGGTTACCCCTATTCCGACACTACTCAAAAGTGCAGCACTCGCCTCCAGTCCAGCTAATTCAAAAATTCGTGGAGCATAATAAAGCAAAGCGTTGATGCCTGAGAGTTGATTGAAAAAAGCGATTAGAAAGGCAAGACTTAAGGGGAACCGATATTTTTTTATAAATATGGTTTCCGTTTTTTCGGCAGTATCGTGATCTGATAAAATATTATTAATTTCTTCTTCAACATCTGATTCGGGAGCAATGAGTTGAAGGGTTTGTGCAGCTGCAGCTCGGTCGTTTTTAACCGTCAATAACCACCGTGGACTTCTTGGTACGGTTAAGACCATGATGGTATAAATGAAAGCTGGAATAGCTTCTACTCCAATCATCCATCGCCATCCATTTGTTTCTATACCGCTTAATAAATAATTTGAAATGAATGCGATTAATATTCCAAAAACAATATTGAATTGATAGAGAGCGACTAACTTTCCTCTATCTTTTGGTGGAGCAATTTCTGAAACATAGGCAGGAGCAGCAATCGTAGATGCTCCCACTCCTATCCCCCCTAAAAATCTTAAAGCTGCAAACATCCAAGGATCCGTTGCTAATGCTGATCCCAAAGCAGAAACAAAATAGAAAATACCAATCCATAAAAGTGTCTTTTTTCGACCCAGTTTATCCGTAGGAATATTTCCAAAAATAGCCCCAATTACTGTTCCCCATAATGCTGACCCCATAATTACAAATCCGTGAAAGACATCACCTCGATTCCATAATTCTTGAAGAGATTGGTCAGCTCCAGAAATTACAACAGTATCAAATCCAAATAAAAAACCTGCTAAGGCTACGGTAAGAGACCAAAAAAGAACTTTTTTGTTTTTCATAAGTTTTGCTTTGTTTATGTTAAAACTACGTTGCAAAACAGATGGACTCCTTTAATATCTTTTCAAATATCCTTAATATAGATGCACAGTCAAATTTTAATCGTAAACAATTGATTATCAGTACCTTAAGGCAGAGCAAGATTCTATCCTTAGGTTCATTACCCTAAATAATGTTGCATGATCCCTGAATAATGTTGTGGAAAAATGGGTAGTAAAGTCAAGTCAAGGATTTACTCCTTATTAGATTCTCTAAATTGGCTAGGAACAATCCCATGTTTAGATTTGAAAACCGTGGTAAAATAATCAGGCGAGGAGTAACCTACCTGGTAAGCAATTTCAGATATAGAGAATTGACCTTCCAAAAGTAAGGTCTCTGCTTTTTTTAGACGAATATTTTTGATAAAATCACTCGGACTTTCCCATACCAGCGATTTCACTTTTCGATATAGTTGCGAGCGAGACAAATTCATTGCTTCACACAAGTCAGTAATTTGAAAATCTTGCTTAGCATAGTTTTCATCAATACAAATAGTAAACTGTCGAAGGAAATCTTGATCAATAGAACTGAGATGACTGTCTTGTGAAAACGTTTGCAAATTATTTCCAAACACTTCTCTAAGCTTTTGGCGATTGCTCAATAGGTTAGATATTTTTTCTTCCAGCAATTGAATATTGAAAGGTTTTATCATGTAGGCATCAGCTCCTGCTTTGGTTCCTTCTAATTGATGCTCAACAGTATGTCTAGCAGTTAACAAGATGACGGGGATATGAGAAGTCCGAAGGTCAGATTTGAGTGCCTCGGTAACTTCAATTCCATTTTGCTCAGGAAGTATCACATCACATACAATTAAATCAGGATTCAATTCAAGCGCTTTCTTCAAACCTGAAGTACCATCCATCGCCGTTGATATATTATAACGTGGATTTAATCTTTTTTGCAAAAAGGATAACAGCTCTTCGTTATCTTCTATTAATAAAATTTCAAATCCTTCCTTCTTTTTCATATCAGTAAACGTGGATTTTGGTTGTAAGGCAAAATCACCACTAAAAGAAAAATTGGAATAAGCCTCATCCACTTTATAATCCATTAAATCATTAACCAACTGTTCCTTAGAAAAATGGTCATTGCCTAACGGAAGAATAATCGTAAATCGACTACCTTTATTTTTGATACTTTTTACCAAAATATTTCCATGATGTAATTTTACCAAAGACATTGAAAAAGGAAGTCCCAAACCTGTTCCCTTTACTTTATGATTTCCTCCCTGGTAAAAAGGTTCAAAAATATGCAGTCCATCTTTTTTTGACATCCCTTTTCCGCTATCCTCAATTTTTATTTTCACTTTATTTTCAAATGTATCTACATTAACTGAAATCGTGATTTTCCCACTATCAGGAGTGAATTTAAATGCATTGGATAAAATATTAAAGAGTGCTTTATCAATCATATTCGGATCAAGCCAAACCATCAATTTATCGTGGCGAGTAATGAGTTTAAAATCAATTCCTCGACGCTCTGCCATGATGTAATAGGAGTTCATAATTTGTTTGATAAAATCAATCAAGTTGTGCTCACTTGCTCGCACCAACATCTTGTCACTTTCTATTTTCCTAAAATCCATTAATTGATTAACGAGCCTCAGCAATCTAAAAACATTTTGTCGGATAGGTTGAATATTGTTACGCCCATCTTTATTTTTTTTGGAAGAGGAATGAAGTAAGTCATCCGTAAAGGCTAAAATCAATGTCAAAGGTGTCCGAAACTCATGGGAGATATTAGTGAAAAAATTCACTTTAGCTTTAGTCGCTTCTTGAAGTTCTTCGGATATTTTAATGACCTCCTCTTGTTTTTCAATCACTTCCTGATTTTTCTTTTCCAATAATTTGTAAGCACGTTGTTTTGAAAATAGTGCTCTCCAAAGTAATCCTCCTAATAAGGTAAACAATACTAATCCCAGAATTAACACAAGATTAAAATTTCTTTGTTTTTGATTGCTGGCAATCAATTCCTCCGCCCTCTCAAATTGAGCATCAATATCTTCTTGTAAACTTTCCACTCTTCTCATTTGGTGATGAAGGATGCGAGCATTTGAAGCATTGATGACTGTAGTAGGTAGTAGATTTTTTCTTTCAAAAGGAAGTCTATTTAAAATAGCAAGTGCTAACTGAATGGCTTCTGAACCTCCTGTTGGATATAAAAGAGAAGCATCCAAAACACCATCTTCCACAGCTTGGATTCCTCGTCCTGTTCCAGGAATTCCATCTACCCCGACGAAGAACATCTCATTTGATTTTCCAATTTCATCCGCAACTTTGTAAGCAGTCTCAGCCAAAAGGTCGGTAAATCCAAACACAATTTTTGCTTCTGGATGCTCCTTCATTATGGAAGGCAGAAGATTATCGACTATACCTAAAGGCCCTTCTCCATCTATTTCAGCGACTACTTTCAGATTAGGATATTTTTTAAGTCCCTCTCTAAAACCATTTTGTCTTCCTACCGAAGGCGATATAGTTAGGGAAAATCTGATTTCAATAATTTCACCCTTCCCGTCAAATTGGTTGGCGATATAATCAGCCGCTGTCTGTCCGATTTCATAATTATCTCCTCCGATGTAAGCCGTATATTGGTCAGACCCAATTGTCCTATCAATTAAAATAACTGGAATTCCTTTCTTATAAATTTCTTCAACTATGTCGGTAAGCGGAGCAGATTCGTTAGGGGCGATAATAATTAAATCAGGATTGGAAGCAATCAACTCATTGATTTGTTCAATTTGTTTATTGGTATTACCTGGTGAGACCTTCATCTCAAAATCAATTTCAGGATGAAATGAAAGCTCCCGTCGCATTTCAGAATTCATAACATCCCTCCATGCATCATCGGTACATTGTGAAAAGGCAATACGAAATTTTTTCTCTTGTTGATTTTTTTGACAAGAAAAGGTGAGCAGGGTGAATAGTAGAATTACAATATATGGGTATGTTTGTTTCAAAAAATTTTCTTGTGAAGATAGGAAGGATTTTTAAATTAAGGGCTAAAATACTGACAAGTCTTTCTCATCTTTAGTACGATATAATTGTAGATTCATATTTTCCAGAAAATAGAATCATGAATCAAAAGATTTCTCTTATAATCAATCAGCAACAACAAAGGTCACTTCTTCAATCTAGCAATTCCAAAAAGTACCAAACCATAATTCTATTAATGCTGGACTGTGGACTTAGAGTTTCTGAACTCATTCACCTCCAATGCCAGCACATTTTATTCTCAGAAAATAAAACAATAGTTGTTTCAAGTTCAAAAACTCGAAGGATTACAATGACTCAAAGGCTCATGAAATCCCTAGCCGATTATTGGCAAACATTAGCTGAAACAAATCCTAATTCCTACCTTTTCCCTGCAGGAAAAAATTCTAAATCATCACACATTGGAAGAAAACAAATTTGGAAAATCATAAATCACCTATCCAAAGGAACAGCCAATCCTACTATCTTGAGAAATACTTTTATTGCTCGAATTCTAAAAGAAAACGACCTGTCAGTTGCTAGAGAATTACTAGGAGAAACTTCTATCGCAAATACTGGAAGACACTTAGAGGTAACCGAATCTCAAATAGAAACGGCAATCGAATCTATTGAACAAGACGGTTTTATTACAAAACTTTACCGTAAATATTTCCCTATTCAAACCATTCATATCATTCCTACCGAAATCGGCATCACCAACTTCCACATCGGTAGAAAAGATGAAATGCAAAAACTCCATGACTGTGGAAAAAAGAAAATCAACCTACTTATTACAGGCGAACAAGGTGTTGGAAAATCACACTTACTCGATAATTTTAATTATGGAAAATTAATCCGAATCGGAGATTTATCTACTACCAAAAAAATGATTGCAGGACTCTTGTTGCATCTTTTTGAAACGGACAAAGAATCCATCGCTAAAACACTTTATGAAAAGCAACTCAATAAAAATGAGATTGATACTTTAGTCTATCGAGAGACCATTAAACGAATGACAGAAATGCTCATCCAAATCACAGAGCAACATGAATACACTTTACTCATTGATGATGTCACTCGAATTCCACCGACAGGAGTTTTAGCTTTGGAAAAACTAAAAAATCATTTCCACATCATCTGTGCAGCTCGAAGAATTCCAATGACCAAATCATCATTCCTAACCAACTTCGAACGTATCGAACTCAAGCCACTTTCACGACCAGAGAGTATCGAATTAATCAATCGAGTTTCACAACCCATTCTTCAAAAAATCGAAGACTACGAAACCTACAAAAATCACATCTTCGAAAATACCAACGGCAATCCTCTTTTCATGATTGAAATGATAGAACGGTATTCCAAAGAACCTGAAATCACTTTAGAAATCATCAGAGATTATCGTCATACTTCTGCCTTAAAGGAATTTGATTTTTCTTTAGTTTTAGTCATCATTCTTTCGAGCCTAATGGTACTCAGATACATAAGTGGAGAGTTAGGCGATGATTCTGGAGCAATGCGTTTATTTGGAGGAATCTTTTTAATGTTCGCTTTGTTCGCAAGGAATATATTTAGAGCTGGAGTAAGAAAATTAATTTATTGAATTACTGCTTTTAGGGTAGGTAACAGATTAAGGATTTATTTAAACCATCTTCTCTGTGAAATCGATTCACTCGTTCCATTTTTGACGAGACTAAATACTATGACCAAATTGCTTGGTTCAATCGGAACAATGGAGTTCCTGAACTTTCCATGGAATTTCTAAATGGTGCCAATTATGATTTCGTAGGGAAGATCTTACAAAATAGACGGTTGACTAAGGAACAATTATCTTTTTATATGTCTGAGCATTATCCGCTTTGGGCGGAGTTTGGGTTGTAGTTTTCCTAATTCGACTTTGCGGAATCCATATGCTTTTTTAAGTTTTAGCTAGCATTAGTTTTTATTAGTAGCTAAATGTGTTCTTTTTCAGATACTTTTAGCCACCAATAAAGCAAAAGAGATAGATAACATATAGGTAGATTGGAGGTTTAATAATTGGAATTATGTGTATTAAGAATACAGAAAATTTAAAAAAACGCCTTACTCAGCTTTTTCTATACTTTTAACACATATAAAAGCTGATTATTGTACTTATTTTCAGCTTTTTCTTATTTTGTGGAAAAATAGATTCATGAAGAATACAATCATTGGTAGAGAAAAAGAAATAAAAGTACTCAAGTCGTGTGTGGAATCAAATAAACCAGAATTGGTTGCGGTGATTGGAAGAAGGCGAGTAGGGAAGACTTTTTTGATAAAACAATCCTATCAAAGTACTATTGATTTTGAGTTGACAGGACTACAGAACGCCACCAAATCAGACCAAATTCAAAACTTTATTTTTGCCTTCCGTAATGCTTTTCCCGATGAGGAAATTGATAAAAAACCTACCTCATGGTTGGAGGCATTTTTTCTATTATCCACAACATTAGAGAAAAATAACCAAGGAGAAAAGATGATCGTTTTTTTAGATGAGCTCCCCTGGTTGGCAACCAAACGGTCTAGCTTCTTAACAGGATTAGGATGGTTTTGGAATAGCTGGGCAGTCAATCAAAATATTATAATTGTCATTTGTGGTTCTGCCGCTTCGTGGATGATTGAAAAAGTGATTAATGATAAAGGAGGGCTACATAACCGAGTGACTCAAATAATGTTATTATCTCCTTTCACATTAGGTGAAACGGAAGCCTTCTTCAAAGCTAAAAATATACATTTGAATCGGTATCATATTACTCAACTCTATATGGCTATGGGAGGGATTCCCATGTATCTGAATCAGGTAAAAGCAAGTCTTTCTGCTATTCAAAATATTCAAGCAATTTGTTTTGAACGAGATGGATATTTACGCAAGGAGTTTACCCGATTATTTGCTTCTTTATTTGATAATGCTACCAACCATTTAAAAATTATTAGGGCTTTAGCTAGTAAAAAGATGGGGATGACCAGAAAAGAAATTATTAAATTCACCAAGCTAAAGAATGGTGGTACCTTAAGCACTACTCTAGATGAATTAAATCAATCAGGGTTCATTGAAATATATTCTAGTTTTGGAAAGAAAAAACAAATGAGCCTTTATCGATTAATTGATCCCTACACACTCTTTTATCTGACCTTTATTGAATCGTTGGACAGTAATACCAAAGTCGATTTCACTAAGTTGAGTGATTTACAAAACTTTAAATCATGGAGTGGCTATGCTTTTGAAAATATATGCTTTTTACATATTGACCAAATTCGTAAGGCTTTAGGAATTTCAGGAATTTATACTTCTATATCTTCTTTTTTTGCATCACCCGAAAAAAATATCTCTGGAGCTCAGATAGATTTATTGATAGATAGAGGTGACCAATCGATTAACCTCTGTGAAATAAAGTACAGTAATAAAAATTATACGGTTACTAAAAAAGATGTAAAAAATATTGAAAATAAAAAACGAGTTTTCCAACATCATACAAAATCTAATAAGCATATCTTCACCTCATTAATTACTACTCATGGTGTAGCTGAGAATGCTAATCGTATTAACTATATCAATCAAGTTGTTGTTTTGGATGATTTATTCGACGTGTAAAAAGTCTTCATCTTTCACATTCACTCATCACAATTTTCGGCAATATTCATAATGAGCAGAGTCTAGGATTGATTGACCAAGTATTAACTATTGATGATTTATTTTGATGGATTGCAGGTTTTATATTTGGTAATAAGTGGTTAAAAAACATAGATAATACCAAATATAGAATCATATTTGGTAATAGCTCTTATCGTAATACTATCATTTGATACTATCACATTGCAACCCAAATACTAATTTTAGTAAAGAAAGTTCGTTAAACTTTACTTTCCAGCGCTTATAATTAAACTTAAGCTGAAAAATTTAATTACAACTACTGTATAATTAAATTTAGGAACATAAATTTAATTATAAGATGCAACTCTCAGAATATAATTGTGGTCAAAAGATTGTTCAAAGTGGTTATCATAAGAAATAGGTCTATACAACTTTTCACTAAAAAAAGCATAGCCTTTTCACATTAGCGATTTAATTTAATTTTTCCTTTAAGCTCCCAATCTTCTAATTCCAATAAATCTCTTATCTCTATCTCTCCTAATACTAATGCCTTATCTCTTCGATGATGCCAAAAAAGATTATACTCACCAGAAAGTAATTCAAGATTCACTTCATGTACCGTATCATTAAGCTCATGAGATATGTTTTTAACATGAAAAAAACTAATACCTAAATAGGCTTTAAAGAATGGAATCTCAATATCTTCTCCTACTCTAGGAATCACATCAAGATGATTGACAGAAAATGAGATAGATCTTTTTTGTCTACCCTGAAGTCTAAAATTGTAAATAGTCTTTCTAAAACTGAAAACGGGATTACGCCAAGAATTTTCCTCCTTACGGAAAATGAGGTCTGAATATATTTTCTGAATTTGTTCTTTTAGCTTATTATTCCTTAATCCTGTTTTTTCACTAAGCTGCTTTGCGGAAGGCATAGGAAGGTCATCATCATAGTAGTAGTCATTTTCTAGAATAGCTTCCAACACCACTTGGAACTCATGCCCATTTTGTAATAATTCCTTCAACTTTTCTCTCATGGACCCGAGATCCAAAATCATTTTTTTAATAGGTATTTTTAAATCTTCTATCTCCATCAAAAAAAAATTAGATGCGATTAAATAAAATTGTAAAAGTCGATTAAAACTAAAGTTAGGATAAGATTTTGGAAAGTATGCGGGAGGGTAAAGTTCATAGTCCCACCTTTCGTCGAACTATGAAGAATTTGGAAGAGAAATGCAGAAAATTTTCAAATGTTTAGCCATTGTTTAACCAACTAAAAATAAAAATGCGTAACAAGTTGACTATCAACGAGTTACGCACTATATTCGTGGTCCCACAAGGACTTGAACCTTGGACCTACTGATTATGAGTCAGTTGCTCTAACCAACTGAGCTATAGGACCAAAAAGAATGCAAATCTAAACAATAGATTTACTTCATGCAAGACTTTTAAAAAAAAAATAGATTATTTATAGAAAAATAAACTACCCTTTTTCTATAATAGCACTACTATTTATTTGAAACCACAATCACATCCTTTATTACACCTAGTATATGTAATACTAAGTTTTCGAATTCCTTTTTTATATGTTGTTGCATCTAAATTAATTAAAAACAAATTAAATACTTTTACTTCTATATCTATTCTATTTTGTCCTCACTTATTCCAACTAAATCCTGACCTTTTTAGGGTTTAAAAATTAGAACTAAACACCTGTCAAAAAATGATTTAGATTTCCTAGTAATTCCATTTCCAAAGTGAGAGTTATTTCTACAAAAATGGACACGAAAGAAATAGTTTCTACCCCAGACATTCCAGGTACCCCTAACAATAGCATCAGTTTAAAAGTAACACTAACTAACGAAATCAAAAACAGTTAGATAGTTACATTAACATTTTGCTTTTTTATCATTTTTCAAAGGCCTACTACTATCCTTCAATTAATCCAAACTCCAAAATAAATTATATGGATTGTACCACCTAAACTGGATGTATAACTAGTAGCTAAATTTGAAAATTTTGAACGTTAAAAATTTATTTAAACCTGTAAACGAATTATTTATTTAAAATAATCGAATTTGAAAAAAGTTAAAATGCATTCTTCTAACAATTTTTTCTCAAAAAGCCACACTTAGTAACTGCTAACCAAACTTAAAATTAGCCCATTTTTTTCTTTCTTTCTTTTTGCCATCGTAATTCCCTAAATACTTCGTCTCAATTATTAGATCTTATTATTAATTTTGTGAAAATTAACTTACCAAATTAAAATCATCTTAGTCTTCATTCATTTTTTAATAACCATTTTGATGTACTAACGTACGTTATTATGGCTAACCTAAAAAATTTGTTTTCGATATTTAAATAAGCCAAACTAATTTCCATTTAATTTCTTGAAATAAAAATTAAGATAGGAGGTAACTGAATAATCGGATAATTTAATAGATTTTGGATTTCTACTCAATTATAATTTTAACAATTATGAAAGAAAAACGTACTCGATTTACAAAACTACTCGTTGCTAACCGAGGAGAAATTGCTATCCGGATTCTTCGAGCTGGCTCAGAGTTAAAATTAAGAACTGTTGCCATATATACATATGAAGATCGATATTCTTTGCACCGGTATAAAGCTGACGAAGCATATCAAATTGGTGAACAAGATGATCCTCTAAAACCATATTTGGATATTGAAAAAATCATTCAAGTTGCAAAAAAAAATGAAGTAGATGCTATTCACCCTGGCTATGGTTTCTTGTCAGAAAATGTACAATTCGCTAGAAGATGCCGAGAGGAAGGAATTATTTTTATCGGTCCAGCTCCTGAAGTGATGGATAAATTAGGAGACAAAGTTGCTGCAAAAAAAATCGCTAGCGCTGTCAATGTTCCTATAATCGAGGACAGTAAAAAGAAATTAACTTCTGAAGAAATCATTTTAGAAGAAGCCAAGCGAATTGGTTTCCCAATCATGGTGAAAGCTGCTGCAGGTGGAGGTGGTCGTGGAATGCGAGTGGTACGAAATGCTAAAGCATTAGTCAAAGCATTTAATGAAGCGAAGGGTGAGGCCAAGACTGCTTTTGGGGATGATACTATCTTCCTAGAAAAATTTGTAGAAAACCCAAAACATGTTGAGGTTCAAATCTTGGGAGATGAATATGGAAATCTCGTTCACCTTTACGAACGAGATTGCTCTGTTCAAAGACGTTTTCAAAAAGTAGTCGAAGTCGCTCCTTGCATTGACTTAAAGCAAACTACAAAAGATAAACTTCACGAATACGCTTTAAAAATTGCTCGCCAAGTTAATTATTCCAATGCTGGTACTGTTGAATTTTTAGTAGATAAAAAAGAAAATATTTACTTCATTGAAGTAAACCCACGAATCCAAGTGGAGCACACTATCACAGAAGAAATAACAGGGATTGATATTGTTGCTTCTCAGATTTTTATTGCAATGGGATATCCACTTTCTCATCGCACAATCGAAATTTCAAAACAAGAAGATGTTAAATGTACCGGCTATGCTATTCAATGTCGAGTTACGACAGAAAATCCAGCAGAAGATTTCAAACCTGACTATGGTACACTTGTCGCCTATCGAAGTGCTGGTGGATTTGGAATTCGACTAGATGCTGGAAGTGCATACGCTGGCGCAAAAATTTCTCCTTTTTTTGATTCCATGCTGGTAAAAGTTACTGCTAAAGGACGATCGCTAAAAGGTGTTTGTGAACGATTACAACGAGCCTTAGCAGAATTCCGAATTCGAGGAGTGAACACAAATATTGGTTTTTTACAAAACCTTCTCCGCAATGAGACCTTTCAAAAAGGTGAGGCTAGAGTTAATTTTATTAATGAATATCCTGACTTAATGAATATTCCTCGTTTCATGGATAGAGGAACTAAAATGTTGAGTTACCTCTCAGACATAATTGTCAACGGTAATCAAGATGTAAAATTTGCTGATCCAAATAAAACATTCCGAATACCTATTGTTCCAACCTTTGATGATGCTATTGAATATCCAAAAGGAACAAAGGATTTATTAGAACGAATTGGTCGAGAGAAATTTGTGAAATGGGTAAAGCATCGAAAAGAAATTTTATTTACCGATACTACATTCAGAGATGCTCACCAGTCACTTCTGGCTACTCGTGTTAGAACAAAAGACCTATTGAATGTTGCCGAAAGTTTTGCTCGCAATCATGCACAAAGTGTTTTTAGCATGGAAGTCTGGGGAGGCGCAACATTTGATGTTTGTATGCGCTTTTTGAAAGAAGATCCTTGGGTTAGATTGGCAAAGATTAGAGAAAAGGTTCCGAATATCTTATTACAAATGTTGTTGCGAGGATCCAATGGAGTTGGTTACAAAGCTTACCCTGATAATTTAATTGAACAATTTATCATTAAAGCAGCAGATACAGGAATTGATGTTTTTCGAATCTTTGATTCATTGAATTGGTTAGAAAATATGAAATTTTCTATCAAAACTGTTCGAGAAAAAACGAATGCATTAGCAGAAGCTTGCATTTGCTACACAGGCGATATCACCGATCCAAGTCGAACAAAATATACTTTGGAATATTATGTTGATTTAGCAAAAAAATTAGAAGTAGCTGGTGCTCATATGCTTTGCATCAAAGATATGGCAGGATTACTTAAACCTTATGCCGCTCAATTATTGATTTCACACTTGAAAAAAGCAGTCAAAATTCCAATTCACTTACACACTCATGATACCTCTTCCATTCAATCGACAACTTACTTAAAAGCTATTGAATCAAAAGTCGATATCGTTGATGTGGCGCTAAGTTCTTTAGCAGGCTTAACCTCCCAGCCAAGTTTCAATTCTGTAGTTGCAATGCTCGAAGGACAGCCTCGACAAAATATTATTGACTTAAAATCATTACAAGAATATTCAGATTACTGGGAAGCAGTTCGCCAATATTATTACCCATTCGAAACAGAACTTAAAGGTGGAACTGCTGATGTATATGAACATGAAATTCCAGGAGGGCAATATTCTAACCTTCGCCCACAAGCTCGTGGACTTGGTTTAGAAGATCAATTTGAAACGATCAAAAAGAATTATAGAATTGTAAATGACTTGTTAGGAGATATCGTAAAAGTAACTCCATCTTCAAAAGTAGTTGGTGATATGGCAATGTTTATGACTGCCAACAAATTAACGAAAGAAGATATTTTAGAAAGAGGAGCAAGTTTAGCATTTCCTGATAGTTTAAAATCCTTGATGCGTGGAGACCTAGGACAAACAAAAGGTGGTTTTCCAAAAAAATTCCAAAAGATAGTTTTGCAAGATGAAAAACCATTTCGTAATCGACCTAATGCACACTTAAAACCAGTAAACTTCAAAAAAGAATATGCTAGTTTTCAAGAAAAATTTGGAGCATACGTTAATGAGTTAGATTTTCTTTCTTATCAATTGTACCCAAAAGTTTTTGAAGATTACCATACTTTTTCTTTAGAATATGGTACTGTTCGACATTTACCTACAGCTGCATTCTTTTATGGGTTAAAACAAAATGAGGAAACACTTATCAGTATCGAACCTGGAAAAAACTTATTGGTTCAATTCTTAAGTAAAAGTGAACCTAACGAAGCTGGAATGCGAGAAGTTGCTTTCCGACTTAATGGTCAAACTAGAACAATCTTAGTAAAAGATAGATCTGTCCAATCAGAAACAACCATTCATTCAAAGGCAGAAAAAGACAATGAAATCGGAGCGCCTCTCCAGGGAAGCCTCTCCAAAATTTTAGTAACAGAAGGTCAAAAAATTGAAGTAAATACCCCTTTATTTATTATTGAAGCCATGAAAATGGAGAGTACCATCACCTCTCCAATTAAAGGAAAAGTGAAAAAAATCCATATGATGGAAAAGGCAATGCTAGAGCAAGATGATATGGTAATAGAACTAGAATAGTTTTTTTACGATTATTCCCACTCTGTAGTTTTTGAATAAAAACCGCAATGAGTATGTTACTCATTGCGGTTTTTATTCGATACAAAGCATACTCAAATAAAATTGTTAATACTATCTTTTTGAAGAAACATTTGGACATCTAAGTGAACCAAAATAATAAACGATTCCTGCTCCAAAAAAAACATAAGAATCATTCGCTTTACTATTTCCACGTTGTCTTCCCTCCTGTCCAATTTTAACCTCAGTAATGGATCGATCTGCAAGTGCAACAGCCACTTCTCCTCGCAATGCCTCCAAGTCACCCGTATCGGTATAAACTCCACTCACATCATCCAAATAATCTGTAAATAATCGTCGCGCAGAAAATTCAACATTAATACTCCACTCATAATTAATATCATATTTTAACCCAAATCCATAAACCAATCCGCCTTGAGTTGAATAATATTCTTCTCCTCGAAATTGTCCCTCCGTTCCCAATGGGCGCAAATCCACTATTTCACCATTATACTCTGTTTGTGGATTAAAATTAAAAACATTGAAGCCTGCAAAAAGATAAGGAGTGAAATTTTCATCTTTACTCCCATGAATATAGGGTAAAAAATTAAACTCAAATTGCATCGATCCATCATAAATTTGGGATTGAAAATTTAAATTTCGCTCTTTTTCAAATGTATTTTTTGAATTAACATCATCAGCTGCCACCTTGCCATAGTTAGCTGACATCTTTAAACAAACCCGATTATTAAAGTTATACCTCGCAATTACACCTACCGCTAAACCCGGTTTATCTACTCTAAATTCAGTATTTAAATCTCCGTAATAATGAGATGCTCCAACCCATCCTCCTAATTCCCAACCCTGCTGAGCGTTAACAAAAAAGACACAAATAGTGAAGGTTAGTGTAATTAATATTTTTTTCACGTTAATAAAATTTTAAGATCGTTCCTGGAATTCCCCCAAATATTTGGGAACTTCTTTTTATAAAAATGTATTTGCAATTACAATGCCTTTAAGTGTTTTCACACCCAAATTTTCCGCAAAGTTAATCTAAAACGTGAAAAAACCGTGATGTGTTATTCAAAAGTAGAATGTTAAAAAGATTAGTTATCAAAAATTGGACGTATTCAACCTTGAATTAAAAAGATAGCAGGTCTTTTATGAAAATTAGGGAGCTTCAGTTTTTTCCAATCTTTAATCTTCTTTGTCAAAATAAACTCCGTTTCTAATGAAAGATCTACGGCAACACAAAGTCGAGTTTCAGCTGACAATGTCTTAAATGCTTCCTCTAGCATCCCCATATTTCGATAAGGTGTTTCGATAAAAATTTGAGTCTGTCGATATTTCCTAGAAAGTTGTTCCAAGCGATTTAAATCCTTGGATAATTCAGGTTTTTTCGCAGACAAATATCCTTGAAAACTAAAGCCTTGGCCATTCATCCCTGAAGACATCAATGCTAACAAAATAGAAGATGGCCCAACAAATGGAATAACTTCAATTCCTTTTTCATGTGCCATTTTCACAATTTCTGCACCAGGGTCTGCCACTCCTGGACAACCTGCCTCAGATAGTAATCCCATATCATTTCCAATTTCCGCAGGTTTCAAAAAAGTAGCAATTTCCTCTGGGGTTGTTCTTTTATTTAATTCAAAAAAAGTGAGATCAGCAAAAGCTTTTTTAGGCTCAGTCGTTTTGATAAATGCCCGAGCAGTTTTCGCTCTTTCGGCAATGAAGAAATCCAATTTATGAATTTTTTCAATAACATAAAGCGGAATCGTATGGACTGCATTTTCACCCAACGGAGTGGGGATTAAGTAGAGTTTTCCTTTTAACAAAATTAACTAATTTTAATTCTACGAAACAATTGTTATTCAAAGTTTATTGAAAATAAATCAATATTTATCTCATCATTTTTGATTTACTTTTCAATTGACAAATAATATTTTATTGAACAGTTTATATTCACTACAAAACTAGGAAAATCTCTAAATTCAAGTCGACTTTTCAACACTTTATCCACATTTATTTTTATTTTTTCTTAGTAAAAAAGAAACTTTATTGATAATTCCCTCCTCTTCTAATCGTATCTTTGGTCCAAGAAAAAAGATAAAACTACCATATGACTGCAACCTCATATACTATTAATCTTCCTCAATTTGTTGGCCCTTTCGACCTGCTTCTCTTTTTCATTGAACGTGACGAATTGGATATTAACGATATTCCTGTTTCAACTGTAACTAAAGACTTTTTGGAATATATCAAAGCGATGGAAGCATTAAACATTGATTTGGCAAGTGAGTTTATTTTAGTTGCTGCTACATTAATGCGAATCAAAGCAAAGATGTTAATTCCTCGAAAAGAAATTGATGAAGAAGGAAATGAGATTGATCCACGAGACGAATTAGTTGCTAGATTGATGGAGTACAAACGATATAAAAGTGTACTCGAAGATTTGCGTTTAATGGAGTCAGAACGTTCTGTAAAATTTAATCGTGGAAATGTCGAAAGAGAATTAAAGTCGTTAGCAAATATCGCTTTGGTCGATATTGAATTAGAACAGTTGTCTTTGTACAGTTTGATGAAAACTTTCCAACGGGTATTGAACCGAATGGAGGATCGAAAAAAGAAAGTCGTTCATCAAGTCTACAATTTTAGTCATTCAATCCAAGGTCAGCAGATTTTCATTTTAAAGAATTTAAAAGAAGGAGAAAAAACCAGTTTTGAAAATTTGTTTGGAGGTTGTAAAAACCGAATGCATGCTATTATCACTTTCTTAGCCTTGCTCGAATTATTAAATTTACAAACAATCAAAATAGTCAATGGGATCGGAATGAATAATTTTTGGTTAACTCCATACAATGAAGAGGAATACAATAAATTGCCAGATGTCAATAATGGAGACGAAGAAGAGTAATTAATATGTTAATTTTCTTTTGTTAAAAAAAAACATGGATTTACAAAAAAAAATGTTCAAAGAGTTAAAGGAAAAAAAAATATTTGATCTCGCTCGTAATTACGCCTTTTCCTATGCAGATAATATTGATAAAATGGATGTCTTTCCATCCGATGAAAACCTCAAAAATCTAGAGATTTTTGAGGAAGCTATACCTGACGATTCTGCCTCTGCTAAAAGTATTATTTCCCAATTAAATAAATTTGGTTCACCTGCTACAACGGCTCAAACGGGTGGAAGGTATTTTGGTTTTGTCAATGGAGGTGTCCTTCCAATTTCTGTCGCAACAAAATGGTTGGCAGATTTTTGGGATCAAAATGGAGGAATGTTTCTAACCTCTCCAATCAATGCAAAATTAGAAATGATCTGTGAGCAATGGCTAAAGGAACTTTTCAACTTACCCAAAGAGACCGTTGCGGGATTTGTGAGCGGTACATCTACTGCTAATTTTTCTGGAATTGTAGCAGCTAGATATCGATTACTAAAAAACCAAGGATGGGATGTCAATATAAAAGGACTTAATGGCGCTCCAAAAATTCGAATTATTGCTCATCAACAAGCTCATTCTAGTATTACAAAAGCACTAGCACTAGCAGGCTTTGGAAAAGAAAATGTAGAATGGGTTGAATCCGATGATCAAGGTAGAATGATCTTGGACAAATTACCTAAACTCGATTCTACTTGTCTTGTATTCCTTCAGGCTGGAAATGTGAATACAGGTTCCTATGATCATTTTTCAGAGATTTGCAAAAAAACAATTAATGCAGGTGCATGGGTTCATATTGATGGTGCATTTGGTTTGTGGGCAAGTGCATCAAAATCTTTATCCCACTTGACAGAGGGAATGGAATTAGCATCTTCATGGGCTACCGATGGGCATAAAACCTTAAATACACCTTATGATTCTGCAGTCATTTTATGTAAAGACTCAGAAGCTTTAATCTCTGCCTTGCAAGCGACTGGAGAGTATATTACTTATAGTAAACAAAAAGACCCAATGCTTTGTACACCTGAGATGTCAAAGCGATCTAGAGCCATTGAGATGTGGGCAGCAATAAAATATCTAGGGAAAAAGGGAATTGATGAAATGGTAACTGGTTTTCATTTACGAGCAAAACAATTGGAAAATGGTTTACGATCCAATAGTTTCACAATCATAAATGAAGTGGTTTTTAATCAAGTACTAGTAAGCTGTGGAAATCCGGAATTGACCAAATCAACTCTATTAAATCTTCAAAGATCTGGAGAAATTTGGTGCAGTGGCTCGACCTGGAAAGGGGAACCCGTGATTCGAATTAGTATTTGCTCTTGGGCGACAACAAAGGAGGATATTGATAGAACTATTGTTGCTTTCAAAAAAGCTCGAATAACAGCTAGTGCTTAGTCCTCTGCCTTAGCAGCACCCTTTATACTATATTCCTAATAACAGCCTTACTGTGTCCAAAACTCCTTCACCTCTTTTTAAATCAAAGTCTTCTTTTTTATTTATCATTTTTATTTGTCCCCTCTTCGCCAACTCTAGCATCTTCTCTTTTTCAGGAGCCGAAAATTCAGAGAAAGTTCTCCTTAATAAGGGAATTAAATTTTGGAATGTAAGGAAGTTCATTTCATCAAGCCATTTGTCTAAAATATTCCACAAGTCCATATTGTGAATCAACAACAAACCACTTCCATGTAAAAACCCTTCTAACCAATTTGCGGCACTTGTTGTATCATTTCCTACAGAAAGCATCAAATACATTTCATTCGCTGCATCTGAAACTGTGATTATCTTTTTATCAAAAAGCATCCGTAAGCAACCACCTTTCAACAAGGTATTTACATTTTTTAGTCGAGTGATTTGGTCGAGTGATTTATTCCAACTTTCTATATATTTCTCATCATCCATCAAACTAATCGAATGGTTCGCGTCCAATATTTTTTCAAATAATTCTTTGGTGAAATCTTCATTTACCCCAACACAAGCATTCGGCAATAAAACACAAATCCGTGGAATTATTTCATTAATCACTCTCTCCAAGCTACTAACATCTAACTTCCGAGTACTTCCATATCTTATCGCATAAATTAAAGGACGCAATGCCATCATCAATTTTTCTACATCAGTTGTCATAGCGGAAAGATCTCGCAATCGTTTTACCAACTTTGGAATTGCATCTATTAAATCTGCTTTCAAAGCAGTCTCTACTAATTGAGTTAACTCTGGCAAATTTTCAATTTCTGTTGTTTTCTTTTTAACAAAATTTACACTCGCCTCGTAAACTGTATTCCCCCACATACTAACACTGATGATTTTCAATGCATAATCAGGCTGCCAGACTAATTTCCAAATCTCTTTGAATTGACCTTTCGAAAACTTGGAAACTTTTTTAGCTTTACCCCATTTTATACCCAACAAATCTAATCGATGAAGTAAATGACTTGCTTTTAAATTACTTTCTGTCCTCAAATCTAATTCCTTGATAATCTCATCTGTGGAATTTCGTTCTTTGGAAAGCCTAGCGGCCTTTACACTTTTATCAAAATCTTGCTGCAAAGGGATCACAGGAATCTCTGGTGGTACTGCTCCCATCACATCACCTATAACTAATTTATTTTGAATGAGTTCCATTTGTGATTCATGACCTTCGCAAAAAATGGAGGTTGCCGCTTCATACATTTCTCCAATTCCAGCAATTGGTAATTGTCGAATGGAAGCTAAAGTATCTGCTAACCGAACTGCCTCAATCACGTGTGCCGATGAAGCATCCATATCTTTTTCACGAAAAAGTCTCGCAACTTTTGTCATCCAACGTATGCCTACTTCTTCCCTGTTATGGTATAATAATTTATACCATGCTGGGGAAATCACACCTGCACCATAACCACTTTTAGTCGATAGTCGACTGTATGACCAAGGCACCCAAGTACTTTTTGTCTTTACTTTTTTAATTCCTCGAAGTATTTTTTTATCATCGCTTGCTTTATATTTTGGTAAATCTTCCAAGACAGGCGAATGCCATGCCCCACAAATTACTGCGATATTTTGGTAGCCATCTTTAATAGCTTTTCGCATTGTCTCTCGCATAAATGCTTCTCGACGTTTTTCCATTGGAGGATCAGGTCGATTTAATTCCTCTCGCAACAATCTCATAATTTGGATGATGCTCGGGAAAATATCTTCTGGATTCTCTTGCTCTTCAAAAGTTACCTCCCACCATCTTTCGCTATCTGAGTAGCCTGCGATTTCTGCCATATAGCCAAGGGGATCTTTTTGGAGTTTGTCATCCTCAGTAAAACTTTTGGGCTCGTTCGTTTCTGCTTCTCCAAATAATTGAAAAGGATTTTCTGCTTCTTGCTTTTTTATTCCTAAAACTACTTCATGTGGCAAGTCCATAAACTGAACTGAAATACCTTTTTTTAATCCATATTTTATTGCTTGCCACTCTGGCGAAAATTCCGCAAAGGGAGAATAAATAGCTTGAGAAAAATCTTTTGGATTGTAGGTCAACAATGCAACTGGTGGCTTCATTCCTGGATTAGCGATATGCTGCAACAATGCTTCTGCATCTTTGACTCCTTCAATTAGGAGACAATCAGGTTCGAGGTTTTGAAGTGCCCGAAGGAGGCTTTTGGTGGAACCTGGTCCGTGATGTCGAATACCAAAAATTGTTGTCATTAAATAATAATTGCCTTTTATTTACTCTATAAAAAATTCTACATCTCTTCTTTAATATACTTATTTCCCAAAACGATTTTTTCTGTTCCATTTAGATCTGCTTGCAACATCGATTTCGCTAATAACTCAGAAGTTATCAAACTAAACGACATTAACTTATTTAAAACTGGAAATAATTTTCGATAAATCCGATATGCCAAATTCGATTCTTGCCTTTTCTCAACAGGGTAAATATAACCAGGTCGAAAAATATGTAATCCTCCTAAGTTTAAAGAGATCAAATAATTTTCAGCCAAGCCTTTATAACGAGCAAATGACATTTAGCTTTTTTCTTTCAAATCTGCTACTGCCCCACTTAAAAAACAAAGTATCGCCCTTGGACTATTTTGCTTAACAACATCTCCAAATATGTTAACACAACAGTTATCAATTTAAATATATCATCAGAAACAACTCCTCTATAAGCTCCAATACAAAGATAAGCTGCATTTAGATTTCTAAAACAACCTACATCCTTAAAATAATCACTAAAATCAGCATGGATAATTTCTTCTAATTTTGAATATTTTTACCCTTATAGTTTTCGAACAAATGAAATAACTTTTATTTCCTCGGAAGAGCTTAATGCTTCTCTTAAAATAATCCCACCCACCATTCCTGATGAGCCTACGATTATTTTTTTTATGCTAAATTCTTAGTTTGATTCTTTCATCTTAATTCCTGCAAATCAATTTAAATATTCCTTTTACAACATCTCCTTACAAGCTCGATATAAATCTTTCCAATCTTTTCTTTCTTTCACCACCGTCTCTAAATATTCCTGCCAAATTACCTTATCTTGAACTGGATCTTTTACCACAGCACCAGTAACGCCTGCTGCCAGGTCATTTGCTTTCAAAGTTCCATCTCCAAAATGTGCAGCTAATGCCTGACCACTATTAATTACTGAAATTGCTTCCGCAGTTGAAAGTGTGGCACTTGGAGATTTTAGTTTAGTCCTACCATCCTCAGTTTTTCCACCTCGCAATTCTCTGAAGATTGTGACTAATCTTTGAATTTCATGAACAGATGCCACTGAAGCAGGAAGTTCAAGCGACTGTCCAATTTTATCTACTCTAGTTTTTACAATATTTATTTCTTCTTCCATTGTACTGGGCAAAGGCATCACGACCGTATTAAATCGACGCCGTAAAGCACTAGACAACTCATTTACACCTTTATCCCGATTATTAGCAGTGGCAATTAAATTGAAGCCCCTCTGCGCCTGTACTTCCGTATTCAGTTCTGGAACTGGTAATATTTTTTCGGATAAAATAGTAATTAGTGTATCTTGAACATCCGAAGGTATTCGAGTCAACTCCTCCAATCTTGCAATCTTTCCATCCTGCATCGCCTTCATTAATGGACTTGCAACCATAGCATCTTCCGAAGGACCTTTGGATAAAAGTTGTGCATAATTCCATTGATAACGAAGCACATCTTCGTTCATTCCTGCTGTCCCTTGAACTAACAATTTTGAATCGCCAGATATAGCCGCGGCCAAATGCTCAGATACCCAAGTCTTAGCAGTACCAGGAATTCCAATGAGCAATAATGCTCGGTCAGTTGCCAAAGTTGCGACAGCTACTTCAATCAATCTTCGATTACCGAAGTATTTTGGTTCGATCACAGTTCCATCTTCCATTGTTCCCCCCAACAAATAATTCACAACTGCCCAAGGAGAAAGGTTCCAATTAGTTGGTCGAGGTTTGTCATCAATCTTTGCTAATGCTTTGAGCTCTTTTGCGTAAGCATCTTCGGCATGAGGACGGAGAGTTTTGGTTTTATTTTTCATATAATTTGGTTGATTCTTTTTTTGCAAAGATAGAAATCCTGATTAGGCCAATCTATTTTTTATAAAAAAATTACTTTTCTAACTCCATTTGCATATCTCTGCGGAATTTTAATACACGTAAAAATTTATCAATCTCCTTCCCCCAATTTGTCCAATAACTTTCATCATTTGTCCAGCTTTTATTTAATACTTCAAATAGTTTAGGATCACTACCGTAAGCAGCTCGATTAAGAATAGTACGGTAATGAATCATATTCCAACCATAATCAATATTTTGGGAAATGAGATGTCGCAAATTTTTCATCAATAACAGAGTAAGGTTTTTATCCCAAGAATTCAAATTGAATTGAAGTAAATGAGCAAGAGGTTCGCTATTTTCTAAAGTCGAATTAAAATCTTTTAATTCTTGAATAGCAAATTGGTTAAATATATTTTCAGGAAGTTTTTCTAACAACAAATTTACATCTAAATTCTCCCACCGGTTATCATCATACTTATTAAAATATATATGACAAATTTCCTTCATCCAATTTTCATCTTGATGGCGAACAGCAGATACAATTGAGGCTTGTAATAATAATTCAGACCATTCACTTCGAATGAAGATATCTAAAACTTCATTAGTTTTTTTTTCAAAAAAACGCTCCCAATCAGAAGGAGGAAGAACAATAAACATTTGAGCAAAATAACTTGCTTTGAGTCCACCCTTTAGCCATTTTTTTTTAGGGTCAATCCCGTCACGAAGCATACCATGATCGCAGCTTTCGGGAAGCTCAATTTCAATTTCAGTCTTTTCTTTTTTGAAAGATCTGCTTTTTAAATTAATGCAATCCCTTAGGCGCTCCCTCATTCGTTTTTGCAATTTAGAACCTTCTATTTTTTCTAGCAACCCAGCCGCTGTTCTTCGAAGATCTTTCCTCTTTTCATCTAAACACTTTTCCAAAAATGGCTCGTCTGCCAAGGAAAGATTATATTCTAATATTTTTAAATACTCTACTCTATGTTTCCAATCATCTTCTCCCCAAGAGGACTCGATATTTTCTAAAGCTTCATTGGGTTGTGTTTTCCGGAGGCTATTAAGTAGTAAAAGCCGTTCACTTTTTGTACCATCTTCCCAAGCTACATGATCACTTTTATCAATTAAAAAATGCCAATCCTCATTCTGAACAATAAGCCAATTACCTCTTTCACCAATAGCATTTTTCAATTTATGCCAAAGAGTTTTATCGCTTCGAGATTTCTCCAATAGCTCAGGAAGGAGTTCAGGTGGGAAGGTTTTTTTATTGAATACTAATTGCTGAATGAAACTATCCAAAGCTAATGGAAAGGTTCCATTAAGAATCATAGAAAGGTGTTCAGATGACTTTTTACTACATATTTTTGATTTGTCTTTTTGAGCAGGAGTAGGAATCTCCCCCTTCCATTTTTCAGGTTGAAAACCAGCTTTTCGCATCTGAGCGAATAGTGTTGCACCTTCTAACAATATGTTAGCAGCAGTTGCTTCCATATCAACTCCAAGTTTAGCTAATTCTACTAAAGTGGCTTCGGAGAGATCGGAACGATCAGTACCAATTAGAGCGATTTTAATGATATTTTTCCAAATCATTGAGCAAAATATATTTTAATGTAAAGATATATTTTTTGCGAAAAGGAAAATATTAAACACTATTATCTTTTAGCTTTTAAAAAAACTAAAAAACGGTGACACGATTTTATCTGTGTCGCCGTAATTTGAGCGAGGGGTAGCTCTAAATTTTTCAGTTTTTTAAACTGAACTATCCTTTTAACTCTCTATTTTTAAAGTCCACTATGTCCTATCCAATGGAATATTGGAATAAGCCAGTTGTAAATATATTGTGTTTTTAATATTCTTGGGTAAGTATTTAAACAGAACCTATGCATCCCAGCAAAAGTCGGTGTCGTTTTTTAAGATAACTTTGATCAATGGGAATATATTTTCTATTTGATTTGAGAAAACCAAACAATTTGCATTTTAAATATGGTTGGTCTGCAATTATAGTTATCCATGATTACGTTTCATGGTAATTAAATTTACAGATGGCTTATTTGCTAATAAAATATTGCCTAAATCCTATATTTCTCAACATACCAACCTAAAAGAAGCAACTCTTGATATATCAACTTAGTTATTTCTTTTTGTTCTAATATACTTGAGTATTATTAATTATAAAATATCAAAATGGATGACTAAGGTACAGTACTAATCTGATTTTTTTCTACCCTTAAGATGGTAATTTTCGCATACAAAATTTTATTAACGCTGTAAATAAATCTGAAAGGACTCCTTAATTTGCATTATTTTCGGAGAAAAATTCCTTAAATGCTAAAAATGAAATAGTCAAAAATTAGATAGGTTTGACAAACCGTACTTTTTAATTTATTTCTTCTAGTGTCCTTTAAGAAGTGATATGAAAATGTATTATTGCAATAAAACTCATTCTACTATTTTCTTAATATCTTTTCGATAAGCTGAAGGACTTTTACCAGTAATTAGTTTGAAAAACTTATTAAAATTTGACACATTTTTAAAACCACTCTCAAAACAAATTTCTGAAATACTTGATTTTTCTTCCGATAATAATTTGCAGGCATGTACTACTCGATATTCGTTAACAAACTTTGTAAAAGGTTTTCCAGATAGCTTTTTAAAATATCGGCAAAATGCTGGAACTGTCATCGTTGCAATTTTAGCGACTGTTTCCAATGCAATTGGTTCTTGAAAATTTTCGCGTATATGCTTGTAAATACTCCTAATTCGATCATTATCTTGAGCTTGAACCTCGAAACCAAAGTCAGATGCATTTAGTATTTCATATTCCTCTGAAATTGCCAACGCATGAAAGATGGACAATAACTCAATCAATCTTTCAAAATGATCCAAATCATTTAAAAACTCTATTCGTGTCCCGACCTCTTCCCTCGTCTTTCCATAAAAAGAAAGACCTAATCTTGAACGTAAGAAAAGCTGATTAATGGCATTTAATTCAGGTTTCCCCAAAAATGTTTCTCCTAGAAAATCACGATTCATTTGAACCACGACCTCACATTCGTTCCCCGTCAAACTATCTGTAAATCCTGAATGCGGAACATTCGATCCTATAAAAATCAAATCACCATTATTAAAATAAGACATATGGTTTCCGATATGACGCTTTCCCCCTCCTCCTTTTATAAATACCATTTCGAGCTCTGGATGATAATGCCAAAACGGGGCTTTATTTCGATTTGGATCATCATATTTTCGAACAGAAAACGAGCTTCCAAAGAAAGTAGGTATTTTTTCAAATGTTGCTTTCATAATTTTTATTTTCCCAAAACTTAACTTTACACATAGAGTAAAAGTTGTCATTATTCCATTAATATAAATTAAGTGTAATACAAAGTTAACCCAAACTTAATAACAAATCATAACTAATGACAAAATAGCATCAATATTAGAAAATTTTAGCGTAGTCTACCCCGTTTTTTGAATCTATCTTTGTATTGCAACTTTAAAGAAAGGATGTATTATTCTCAAAGACTTTTCAAATATCTGTTTAAAATCACATTCTAACATACTGAGAATTTTACTTGTTAAAGTTGCCTTAATTGAAGTTGATTTTTTGTTTCTATATAGTTTTGTTTTGTAAGAGGAGATAAGTTGTACTTATCTCCTCTTTTCTTTTAGAAATAACAACAAAATTACTGGATCAAAATACCATCAATATTAGAAAATTTTAGCGTAGAAGGATCTATATTCATCCAGTATACTTGTATCGTGATTAGGTAAAAAAAATCTAAATTACATTTCAATCTGAAGTTGATTTTTTGTTTCTATATAGTTTTGTGAGAGGAGATAAGTTGTACTTATCTCCTCTTTTTTCTTAAAATTGATAACTCAACTAAAACTTTTTTCAAATCATCTAGCACTACCTCTTATTGACGCTTTATTAACTTTTAATTTTTAAAATTAATAAAAAAGAGTTAATATGGTATTAATAATTGCAAATTGTAACGTAGTCTTGAATTGATTTCTATTCTAATTTTGTGTTATCATTTATAGTTAAAAATCAAAAACACATTTTATTATGAAAAAGATGACAAAAAAATTAAATAGTTTTTTATTTGTAGTGGCATTAATTCCTGCATTATTCTTTACTTCGAACATATTTGCAAATGATGCTACACCTCATTTAAAAATTGTTCCTGGAAAAAATAATGCGTTCACACTTATCTCGAATAATGCTAAAGACTCCTATATAACTATTCGTATTTTTGATGATAGAGGTCTTAACTTGTTAGAGGAAAAGATTGAGGTAAATAGAGCATTTTCTAAGTCATATGATCTATCAAAAATACCAAATGGAATCTATGAAGTAGAAATTGAAGATAGTATATCATTCCGTAAGTACTTTGTTAATACAACTTTAGATACAATTAAAATCGTAGAGAAGAATAAAAAGAAAATTTTTAAACCTACTTTTATTTTAAAAGAAAAATTACTGATGCTCAATCTTCTTAATTTAGGAAATAGAGAAGTAGAGTTGAGTTTAATTAATGAAAAGGGTGAAAACATTTACTCTGAAAAATTCCAAAATTCAATTGTCATCCATAAAGCTTTTAATTTATCAAATTTATCACCTGGTAAATATTCTGTTGAAGTAAAAACTGAAGGGAAATATTTCTATTCCGAAGTAAAATTAAAGTAATGGAAAATTGGTTTTCATTTTATATAAAGTCTCCAATAGAGGTAAGTGAAGATAACTTACCTCTATTTTGTCCTCTTCAATTAAGAAAAACTAAAAACACACAAATTCAAGAAAAATCACCTACATAATAATGTCTTTGGTAAGGGTGTTTTAATAAAATTTAATTTTTGTATACCCGCTACAACCCTCCCAATTCATCTTAAGCCCAATGGCTATCGCCATATTATCATTCACCCATTCGTCATTTTCATATACTCTATAAAACACGAAACTCATCTAAATGTATTTTCAATACTTCAATAAGTTCATTTTCATCAATGTTTTACTCTCCAACTTTTTTATAGCATATCACTCAAAGAATATATTGTTTTTGAGTAAAATTTAGCTATTTCTTATGAAAAAAAATCATTTTATACCCAACCTTTTTTTTATTATTGATGTCTATTCTAATGAGATAATAATTTTATATTAAAAATATTAGCATGAAAAATTTAAAACTATTTACCGTCTTATTATGTATCGTTTCATTTAGTTTCCAAAGCTGTATTAAAGATAAATGTACTCGTGAGTACACTTACACTAAATATACTCCGGTCTATAAAACAATGGAAGAAATGACTGTTGACATTAAATCCGAATCTCCTAGGGAGTTGGTTCAACCCGGCAAAATCTATTTTTATAATAACTATATTTTCATCAATGAAGTTAAAGAAGGAATTCATGTAATTGATAATTCAAATCCTGAAAATCCACAAAATATTGCATTTATAAATATGCCAGGCAATGTAGACATCGCAATAAAAGATAATGTACTCATTGGAGATTCCTATTTGTTTTTAACGACCGTTGACATTTCTGATCCTTTGAATATTCATTTGATTGGCAGACAAGAACAATGGAATTATCATTTCCCTCAAGATGCTTCTGGTAATTTTATTGTAGATTATAAAGGGGAAGAGGTTACAGAAATGGTAGATTGTAATGCCCCAAATAATTATTTAGAACACACCCTTGATGGATCATTCTCACCTACGGTTTTTAATAGTAATGGTGTTGGAGCAACTCAAACATCAACAGGAGTTGGTGGATCTATGGCAAGGTTTACAATTCATGATCAATATTTATATGCTGTAGATATGCACTATTTAAAAGTAGTTGATATTTCAGATCTAAGTAATCCAACCGAAGAAAAAAGCATTTATATTGGATCTGATATTGAAACAATATTTCCTTATGAAGATAAATTATTTATTGGTTCACGAAGTGGAATGTTTATTTATGATAATGCTGAGCCATTGAATCCTAAACTATTAGGAACATTTGAGCATGCCCGAGCTTGCGATCCAGTTTTTGTAAAAGATAATTTCGCCTACGTTACTTTACATTCTGATAATATTGCCTGTGGAGGATTTACTAATCAATTGGATTTAATTGACATTACAGATTTGACAAGTCCATTTTTAGTGAAAACCTTCCCTATGGACAACCCTCATGGACTGTCTATTAAAGGAGATAATCTATTTATTTGCGAGGGAGATTTTGGTTTAAAAACATTTGACATATCAGATCCTGCTACTCTGAATGAGCGGTTAGTTTCTCATCTTGAAAATTTTTCTACCTATGATGTCATCTCAATTCCTGGCAATAAAAATATCTTATTAGTCATTGGTATTGATGGCTTTTATCAATTCAATTTTGATGATCCAAATCAACTTGTACAACTAAGTCATATCCCTGTGAAAGGAAAATAAGACTTAAAATTATTAAAGCTAAAACTATTACTCAATCAGGAGTGAGTTTGAAAAAATCTGATTTCTTATTTTTTTACCAAAAAAATTCGTTTTCAAAATGAAAATAATATCAGTAATTCTTTTTCTTAAATTGTTCCTTTTTTCCATACCAATGTTTTCGCAAGAAAATTTAAAAGTAAATGATATCTACCTGAATGATGGAAGTTTCATTCGTGGAGAAATCATCGAAAAAGTAGAAAATCAATATATCCGAATAAAAATCTCAGGAGGAAATATTGTTCAATTTTCCATGAATGAAATAAAAAAAGTGAAGCAACTAAAGAGAAATTATCACTATTTTTCAAACGGCAATAAAGTAAAAACAAAAGGAATCCATTTCTCGATTTTAGGAGGAATGATAATTGGAACAAATGATTTTGAAAATTTTTATGCCAAATCAATTAATCTTTCAACGGGATACAACTTAAATGAAAACTTTAGCTTAGGTGCTGGTATTGGACTTGACAGTTACGAACCAAATATTTTTTCTGTTTTTATAAATACGCGTTATTCTCCTTGGCGAAAGAAAGTTACTCCCTATATTTCTGGGAAAATTGGTTACGGCACTCCGGTGAAATTTTGGAATAATCAAACTACCGATGGTTATACAGGTGGACTTCTTTTAAGTCCTTCCGTTGGATTTCAATTTTCTTCTCGAATAAATAGTTCATTCCTAATTGAAATTGGTTATAATTTTCAAAGAATGAAACGAATTTCTGATTGGCAAATAACAGAAGATGAAATAGTATTTCGTAGACTTAGGATTACTCTCGGTATTCAATTTTAAACAAAAAAAACTATCTCGTATTATTGATATGGTTCTTTTTTTTTTGGAGAATTCATTTTTCAGTTTTTCTTTTTATTTTCACATAAAAAACGCGTTATGAAAAATCTGATCTTACTCCTAACTCTTTCCTTATTTCTTTTACAATGTAAAAATGAAAAAATCGAAGTTGTTAAAAAATCGTCTGAACCTAATTTAGGTAAAGTTGAAATCAACGTAACTGGTACTGAAGAGGCGAAACCTTATTTTCACGAAGGGCTATTACTTTTACATAGTTTCGAATTTAATGATGCAGGCGAAAAATTTGCTAAAGCTATCGAACTCGATTCTAATTTTGTTATGGCTGCTTGGGGCGAAGCAATGTCTTATAATCATCCTTTATGGAGAGAAAGATATCATGAAGAAGGAATTGCGGCACTAAAAAAATTAGCTAATACACCTCAAGAGCGATTAGCAAAAGCTTCAACAGAATTTGAAAAAGATATGCTTTCTGCAGTTGAAATTTTATATGCAGAGGGTGAGAAAAAAGAGCAAGATGTTGCCTACAAAGATCATATGGAAAAACTTTATAAAAAATACAAAGGTGATCATGAAGTAGCAGCATTTTATGCACTATCTCTTTTAGGTTCTGTCAAAGGTGGACGAAATACGGAGACTTACGAAAAAGGAGCACGCATCGCTCAAAGTATCATCGATGAAAATCCAAATCACCCAGGTGCATTGCATTATTTAATTCATTCTTATGATGATCCTGATCATGCCAAACTAGCTTTATCAGCAGCTAATAGTTATGCTAAGGTTGCTCCCGATGCTGAGCATGCATTGCACATGCCTTCTCATATCTACGTTGCAATGGGAATGTGGGACGAAGTAATTAGCTCAAATATTGCTAGTTATGAAGCAAGCGTAGCCCGAATGAATGATAAAAATTTAGACAATGACGCGAGAGGTTACCATGCTTTTAAGTGGTTGATGTATGGTTATTTGCAAAAAGGAAATTTCGAGAAAGCAAAAAAGATGGTTAACGATATGAAAAAATATTGCGATGAGAAACCATCTTCAAAAGCACGCTCACACTTCATCATGATGCAAGGAGCTTACTTGACTGAATCAGGAGATTGGGAAGATTCAATTGCTATGAAAGTTGTTGACTTAAAAGAATTAGGTTTACCAACCAAAGCTGTTCAATCTTTTACAAAAGGTATGGTTGCATATTACCAAAAAGATAAAATAGGAGTAACAAATGCAATTAAAGAAATAAGTAAACTTCGAATCGATGGCGAATCTCGAATGGTTGTAGGCAAACCTAAAACTTGTAATGGTGTGTCAAGATACAAACAACCTCCTACTAAAAATGGAGTAAATACTGCTAAAGTAATGGAGATGGAATTAAATGCAGTTTTAGCAATATTGAATAAAGATAGTTCTGCTGCCGAAAAATGGTTAAAAAAAGCTACTGCTTTAGAAAGTGAAACATCTTTCAGTTACGGCCCACCAGATATTGTAAAACCTTCTCATGAGTTTTATGGAGAATGGCTATTGGAAAATAATAAAATAGACGAGGCTAAAAAGCAATTCGAAAATCAGTTGGAACGATCACCAAAAAGATTACTTGCAGAAAAAGGTTTAAAAAAATCAACTACTTAAGTATATAGAGTGTATGAAAATGAAGTCAAAATGTGGTTTATCATTTCAAATATCGATTTAAGTTAAATTAATTTAATCATCAATCCCAAAAAATAAATTTTATTTTTTTCTTAATTCAAAAACATTTTGACTTTCTCATAGTTTCTATGTTATCTTTATGTAATCAAAAGTATTTTATGATATATTCAGCTCATCATCACTGCCATCACCATCATCAGTTTATACAAACGAATGGCGACGCTATGGATATAGTTGAATGATTTTTTAGTAATATAAAAAATCGATAATCGGTTGACCATTTGTTATGGTCAACCGATTTTTTTTTGCCTAAAATTCAATTTCAAATTTCAAACCTATTAAGAAATGCAATCACCAATTTTAAAAATTGCTATCCAAAAATCAGGACGTCTTAGCGATGATTCGAAAAAACTATTAAAGGAATGTGGTATCAAATTCCAAAATGGAAAAAGTCAACTAGTCGCTCCCTCCACCAACTTCCCTATTGAAATATTATATCTGCGAGTTGCAGATATCCCCCAGTATATTGCAGATGGAATAGCAGATATTGGTATCATTGGAGAAAACGTATTTTTAGAAAAAAATGAAAATATTGAAAACACAAAGAAACTTGGGTTTTCTAAATGTAGACTTTCCCTAGCTATTCCAAAAGCTGAAACATATACCAATCTTAGTTTTTTTGAAGGAAAAAAGATTGCCACTTCATACCCAATTATCCTTTCTAATTTTTTAGCCAAAAATAATATCAAATCGGATATCCATAAAATAAGTGGCTCTGTTGAAATCGCACCAAATATCGGCTTAGCCGATGCTGTCTGTGACATCGTGAGTACCGGAAGTACCTTGTTATCAAATGGTTTAAAGGAAGTCACAACTATTTTAAAATCAGAGGCAGTACTTGCTAAAAATAAAAATCTGTCAATTGAAAAAGCGAAGATTTTTAAAAAATTACTCTTTCGAATTGATGCGGTACAAGCGGCTCAAACCTCCAAGTATATTTTACTAAATGCACCCACTAAAGCTATTCCCGAAATAATAAAAATTCTACCTGGAGCAAAAAGTCCTACTATCATTCCTCTAGCCATAGAAGGATGGAGTTCACTGCATTCGGTTGTAAAAGAAGAAACATTCTGGGATGTTATTGACGAACTTAAACTAAAAGGAGCCGAAGGAATCTTAGTTATTCCAATAGAAAAAATAATCACCTAAATGAAACTCTGATGAAAATTTACAATAATCCAAATTCGCAAACTTGGCCTTCTATTCTTGCACGACCAACAATAAACAACCAAAGATTAAATATCTCTGTTTCCGAAATATTACAGAAAGTAAGGAATGAAGGAGATGCCGCTTTGAAATTTTTCAATAAAAAATTCGACCAAGTCGATTTAGATTTTATTGAGGTAACTGAAGATGAAATTATTGCTGCAAAAGACCAGATAGATCCAGAATTAAAAAAAGCCATAATAACAGCATATCAAAATATATTTAAATTTCACGCTGCACAAAAAACGAATACCCTCCAAGTCGAAACGATGCCTGGTGTAAAATGCTGGCAAAAGAATGTTCCAATTGAAAAAGTAGGCCTCTACATTCCAGGAGGAACTGCACCGTTATTTTCAACAATTTTAATGTTGGGAATTCCTGCAAAGGTTGCGGGTTGTAAAGAAATTATTATGTGTACCCCTCCTCAAAAAGATGGAAAAATTAATGCTGCAATGCTCTATACTGCACAACTTGTCGGTATCGAAAATATTTATAAAATTGGAGGAGCTCAAGCCATAGGAGCTATGACTTATGGAACAGAAACTATTCCAAAAGTATATAAAATTTTCGGACCTGGTAATCAATTTGTAACAACAGCGAAGCAACTTGTAAGTCAAGAGGGCGTAGCAATTGATATGCCAGCTGGCCCGTCTGAAGTTCTGGTTGTAGCTGATGAAACTTGCGAACCTGCTTTCGTTGCAGCCGATTTACTATCTCAAGCAGAACACGGAATTGACAGTCAGGTTGTCCTAGTTACTTTTACAGAAGAAACGGCAGAGGCCATCTTAACCGAAGCAGAACAACAACTCAAAAAACTCCCTCGAAGAAAAATTGCAGGGGAAGCACTAGAAAATAGTCCAGTAATTATTTTTGATAATAAAACTTCTGCATTAAAAATTACCAATGAATATGCTCCTGAGCATTTAATTATTGCGACTAGAGACGCAAATAATTTTGCTGAAAAAGTTATTAATGCAGGTTCTATCTTCGTGGGGAACTACACACCTGAATCTATTGGGGATTATGCCTCAGGAACCAATCATACTTTACCCACAAACGGTTTTGCAAAAAACTATAGTGGTGTTAACCTAGGTTCTTTTTCTAAAAAAATAACTTATCAACAACTAACAAAAGAAGGTTTAAAAAACTTAGGTCCCACTGTAGAATTAATGGCAGAGGCGGAACAACTTCAAGGTCACAAAAATGCGGTAACCTTACGACTCAATAAAATAAATGGTACACCTTTTACTTCAATAAATGAACCACACCAAAAAAGAAACATTCAAGATTTAGTTCGGCCAAATATACTGAAAATGCATGCCTACTCTTCAGCTAGAAATGAGTTTGAAGGAGCAGCAGAAATACTATTAGATGCCAACGAAAATCCTTTTAATAATGGAATAAACCGCTATCCTGATCCTTTACAAAAAGAATTAAAAAAGAAGATTGCAACTTGGAAAAATTTGTCAGAAGAAAATATTTTCCTAGGAAATGGAAGTGATGAAATAATTAATTTATTGATCCAAACATTTTGCTCACCAAAGGAAGATGGTATTATTATTTTACCTCCTAGCTTTGGTGTCTATGAAGTTGCAGCAGCAATTGGTGAAATCAATGTGAAGAAAATTAATCTAAATAAAACATTCCAACCGAGAGTAAATTCCATATTAAAAGCAACAGATTCTAAGGACAAGATTCTTTTTATTTGCTCACCCAATAATCCAACTGGAAACAGTTTTGACTTTGGAAAAATTAAAAAACTTATTTTAGAATTTGACGGCATTGTCGTTATTGATGAGGCATACATTGATTTTTCTCAAAATGAATCATGCCTATCCCTTCTGAAATCAAATAAAAATTTAATTATTCTTCAAACTTTTTCCAAAGCACTTGGAATGGCTGGAGCAAGATTAGGAATGGCATTCGCCTCACAAGAAATCATCAATTTTTTAAACAGGGTTAAGATGCCCTATAATATCAATGAACTTACCCAAAAAGCTGCAATCAGCAGATTGAATCAAAAAAATATTATTGAACAACAAATCAAAACGATTATTGATCAACGAATTTTTTTAGAAAAAAAATTATCCAATTTTGATTTTATTGAAAGAATATACCCTTCCGATGCTAATTTTCTATTGATAAAAGTCAGCGAACCAAATCATTTATATCAATTTTTAATCTCTCATAAAATTATTGTTAGAAACCGTACAAAGGAGATTGGTTGCAAAGGCTGTTTACGACTAACGATAGGTATGAAAAAAGAGAACTTACGCTTAATTGAAGCCCTTAATATTTATAATCCTCAAATTATCTTAAAATGAAGAAAGTACTTTTCATAGATAGAGATGGGACACTTGTCCTCGAACCACCAGTTGATTATCAACTTGATACTTTGGAGAAATTAGAATTTTTTCCAAAGGTTTTCCAATATCTTTCTCGGATAGTTGAAGAATTTGATTTTGAATTAGTAATGGTCACTAACCAAGATGGACTAGGCACTGAATCCTTTCCAGAAGATACCTTCCATCCTCCTCATAATATGATGATGCGTGCATTTTCGAACGAAGGAATTGAATTTGAAGAAGTCATCATAGATAATACTTTTCCACATGAAAATGCTTTGACCAGAAAACCTCAAACCGGTTTATTAACAAAATATATGAACGGTGAGTACGATTTAGAAAATTCATTTGTTATTGGCGATCGATTAACTGATATGCAACTAGCTGTTAACTTGGGGACAAAAGGAATCTATATTAATGATGCTCAACCTCATACTGATATAGATGCTCAAAATAATATTGAATCAGATAAAGTAAAAAAAGTAATTAGTTTAACAACAAATAAATGGAGGGATATTTACACCTTTTTAAAAAATCCACCCCGTAAAAGTGTTGTTACAAGAACCACAAAAGAGACAGACATTAAAATTAATCTTAACCTAGATGGCAAGGGGGTTGCTAAAAATGAAACTGGCATTGGTTTTTTCGACCACATGTTAGATCAATTAGCAAGACATTCAGGTTGTGATTTAGAAGTGAAGGTGATAGGTGATTTACACATTGACGAACACCATACAATCGAGGATACCGCTTTAGCTTTGGGAGAAGCTTTTTTAAAAGCGCTAGGTAGTAAAATGGGAATTGAACGTTACGGTTTTTGTTTACCAATGGACGATTGTCTTGCTCAAGTAGCTATTGATTTTGGAGGTAGGAGTTGGTTAGTTTGGGATGCTGTATTTAAACGAGAAATGATTGGAAAGATGCCAACGGAAATGTTTTATCACTTTTTTAAATCATTCACAGATACAGCCAAATGCAATTTAAATATCAAAGTAGAAGGTACTAATGAACACCATAAGATAGAAGCCATTTTCAAAGCTTGGGCTAAAGCTATAAAAATGGCAAAACTAAGAGATATAAATAATCAACAATTACCTAGTACTAAAGGAATCTTATAATATGAAAGTAGCAATAATAGATTATAATGCTGGAAATGTTCAATCTGTCAAATTTGCTTTGGAGCGTTTGGGGATTAATGGAATTTTGACTAACGATTATAAAGAAATTTTGGGCGCAGACAAAGTCATTTTCCCTGGTGTTGGTGAAGCTAATTCAACGATGATTCAACTACAAAAATTAGGATTAGACAAAGTGATTCCGAATTTAAAGCAACCTGTTTTGGGCGTCTGCCTTGGAATGCAGTTGATGTGCAGTCATTCTGAGGAAAACGATACAAATTGCTTGAATATTATCGAACAAAAGGTATTTCGTTTTCAACCTACATCAAAATTGGTTAAAGTTCCGCATGTTGGCTGGAATAATATTTCTGTAAAAAATAATTCTTGGATTTCTAAAAAAAATTCAGAAAAGTATGTCTATTTCGTTCATAGCTATTTTGTTGAAATTGGAGAGTTTACAATTGCTACCACAGATTACATTCAACCTTTTTCAGCTGCTTTAAAAAAGGATAATTTTTATGCTACTCAATTCCATCCTGAAAAATCAGGTAGTGTTGGTGAACAAATTTTACAAAACTTTTTAACAACAAACCTATGAAAATAATTCCGGCAATCGATATTATCGATGGAAAGTGTGTCCGACTTACTCAAGGTGATTACACACAAATAAAAGTATATAGCGATAATCCAATTGAAGTAGCTAAAAAATTCGAGGCTGAAGGAATCACCAACTTACACTTGGTTGACTTGGATGGTGCTAAAGCTAGTCGAATAATCAATTATAAAACCTTAGACAAAATTGCTTCCCAAACAAGTTTAAAAATAGATTTTGGGGGAGGCCTAAAATCTAGTGAAGATTTGAAAATTGCTTTCGACTCAGGAGCCAATCAAATTACAGGTGGAACAATTGCTATAAAAAACCCTGAGTTATTTTTGACGTGGTTACAAATATATGGAAGCGAAAAAATAATTCTTGGAGCTGATGTCAAAAATGGAAACATCGCAACAAATGGATGGAAAAAAGAAAGTGATACCGAATTGTTCGATTTCCTAGAAGTTTACATAAAAGGAGGAATTGAATATGTAATTTGTACCGATATTTCTAAAGATGGTTTACTTCAAGGTAGTGCTGTAGACTTATATGAAAAAATAAAAAACAAATTTCCCAACATAAAATTAATTGCAAGTGGTGGAGTGGTAAATATAAAAGAATTGGAAAAACTGAAAGAACTAAATGTGTATGGAGCTATTATTGGAAAAGCTATCTATGAAGGTAATATCTCGTTAACTGATTTATCTAAATTCGCTTAAATTATGCTAGCAAAAAGAATTATTCCCTGTTTAGATATAAAAAATGGACGCACCGTAAAGGGTATTAATTTTGTTGATCTTCGAGATGCAGGTGACCCTGTGGAATTAGGAAAACTTTATAGTCAACAAGGTGCTGATGAATTAGTTTTTCTTGACATTACTGCAACTATAAACAAAAGAAAAACACTCTCAGATCTAGTCAAAAAAATAGCAAAAGAAATTAATATTCCATTTACGGTTGGAGGGGGTATTCGTTCTGTCGAGGATGCAAATATTTTGTTACAATCTGGTGCAGATAAAATTTCTATTAACTCCGCTGCAGTTAAAAAGCCAAATTTAATCAATGAATTGGCTAAAAATTTCGGAAGTCAATTTGTGGTCGTTGCTATTGATGCTAAGCTTATTGATGGTGAATGGAAAGTTCATTTAAATGGAGGAAGAATTCCAACCAATTTAAATTTATTAGAATGGGCAAGAGAATGTGAAGATCGTGGTGCTGGTGAAATTTTATTTACATCCATGAATAATGATGGAACCAAAAAAGGATTTGAAAACAATATGCTCTCAAAAATGTCAGATCAACTTTCCATTCCAATTATCGCTTCAGGAGGCGCAGGAGCTATGGAAGATTTTTATGATGTTTTTACGGATGGAAAAGCTGATGCAGGATTAGCGGCAAGTATCTTTCATTTTAAAGAAATAGAAATCTTGGATTTAAAAAAATATTTAAAGACCAAAGGAATTACAGTTAGAATATAAAAATGTCAAAGTAATGTTGAAAAAATTAGATTTCGAAAAAGTAAATAATTTAATGCCTTGTATTATACAAGATGCGGCGACTCAAAAAGTATTGATGCTAGGTTACATGAATAAAGAAGCTTTAAAAAAAACACAAACTGAAAACCGCGTTACTTTTTTTTCTAGAACAAAAAATAGACTATGGACAAAAGGTGAAACTTCAGGTAATTTTTTAAAGGTGAAAAGCATTACCCCAGATTGTGACAATGACACACTTTTAATAAAAGTTAATCCAGAAGGAGTAGTTTGTCATACCGGTTCAGATACATGTTTTGATGAAAAAAATGAAGGAGACTCGTTTTTATTTAATCTTGAAAAGGTAATCCAAGACCGAAAAGATAATCCTTGTGAAAAATCCTACACATCAGAACTATTCCGAAAAGGAATTAATAAAATAGCTCAAAAAGTTGGTGAAGAAGCAGTTGAAATTGTGATCGAAGCAAAAGACGAAAATGATGATTTATTCCTAGGCGAGGCTGCAGATCTAATTTACCATTACTTAATTTTGTTAACTGCAAAAAATAAAAAACTGAAAGATGTAATTGATGTTCTACGAAATCGTCACACATAATATCCATAAAAAACAATCTAAACATTGACCTTCAATCTTCTTTGAAAAATATTTTACAACCATAAAAAAACATCTTTCAAGAAGCACTATACACTAGGGGGTGTTTTTACTTTTTAAGGCGAGAACTGATTTATATATTTTAATTTAGTTTTAATTTCAGATTTTGCCGGAAGGAAGGAGAAAGATTTTATTCGTAGATTTATTTGATTTACATCCCCAACAATTTTGCTACTACATGAAACGATTACAAATTTTTATTTGACCGTAAAAGTATTATAGATTTAAATATTTTGCAAAAACTCAACCTATCATATCTATTTTTGTACCACTATTGATTATTCTTATTTCGTTTATTTTAGATCGAGTCCCTTTATTTGGAATGGCGACTATGATTTTAGTTTTATTTACAACTATATACTTTTGGGAACCACTTTACATTTATATTTCCATCGCCATCTCCTTCATAATCTAAACAAAATGGATTACAAAATTGTGGATCTTTTTAACAAATCGTTCCAGTTAGTTCATCCAATAATTGGAATTGGATATACTTCTGGTGAAACTGTTAATCCAATAGAATCAATATTTTAAAAGTAGTATTATCTAAAATTAAACTCCCAAAATTACTCTCTAGCTAAAGTTGGACAAAAATAAACACGATTAATTTAAAAAACCTGATGTAATAAAACTACCTATAGTTAAGAAAAATAAAACACTATGACACCTTTGGACAAAGAACGAAAAGATCATTAAAATTTTATAACTCAAAAAAAAAGATCTTCAAAAGTATTGAGCTTTTGAAGATCTTTTTTTATCAAAATAATTATTCCTAAAAAAAACATGAATCACCCTGAAATTGGAGATGACTCATGTTATATTTATTATTTTTATTTAGCAACAATAATTTTCTTACTTACTGCATTTTTTCCATCAGCAAGAACTCTTACAATATAAGTCCCATTGATATTATTGGAAAGATCAAATGAAACAGTAGATTGACCAATTGTAGATATACTCTTCGTAGCTATTTCCACACCAAGTATATCATAAATAGTAACCTCTACATCTGAACCGATGTATTTATGTAAATCAATATTTACAATGTCAATTACAGGATTCGGATACACATGAAATAGATCGTCAAATCGTATTACTTTATAAGGTGTCTCCTCTTCACTTCCATCAGCATAGTATACTCTCACGCGGTAAACATTGTCCCCTGGAGAAGTATTGTCATCATAATAAAAGTAAGAGTCATCAAGTTTATCTATAGGAAAAGCTTGCAATAGTTCGAATTCTCCAGTCCTCCCATTAAACTTTTCGATACTTTGATGAGTGGCATCTTTTAAGAGGTTGTATGTAACTTCTAACATTGCCATGTCTGATTCTTTCTCTAATTCAAAGTTTAAGAGAGATTCTCCTACAATCATATTTGCGTTTTGGTTAGATTCTATACATTTCACTTTCATAGAACTAGCCTTATCACCAAAATTACCTAAACTACTACGATCGCCTAAGTATGTTCTAGAGTTACCTTGAAAATTATCATGCTTAAATAAGGTAATAGCAAAACCATTGTTTACCTTAACTTTATCAATATCATCATCGGCAACACCCATTTTGTTTAGTCTACTTAGGTCATAGTCTCCAGGGCCGACAGAAACTCCTATATGTTTTTCTTCCTCATACGGATGGTTATCGTCATTCTCGAAAACAGCTCCAGCAACACCATTGTTTCCACAATTAGATTGGCTAGGATTAGAAAGACAAATCGCCTCCATAGAACTTACCTTACCTGCAATCATTCCAGATAAACATATTACAGTAGGGCCTACAAATTCCTCACTATAACCTTGGAGATTGTTTTCCTTATAAAGAGTAACTTTAAATCCATTATTCACTCGAATACCTTGTACTGAATTATTTGATACCGATAAAGATTTCAATTGCTCAGTATTGTAAATCCCTGTGGTAAATATAGGTAAAGGACTCCCCCAACAAGAGGTGAATAGAGCACCTGCAAATCCTGAACAGTCTATAGTGGAATCATCATCACTTAAACATATTACTTGAATGCTCGTAATGTTTGATCCTGCGAATTCGGAAGGAAGACATCCTGTATCATCAGTATAGTAGGTAGTGTTTCCTAAATTATTAGTGATTTTCACAGCAAAACCTAGGGTAACTTTAATTTTTTGAACATTAGCTGGAGTGTTCATTCCTAAGGCTAAATTAGATCCTGAACCTGAACTATTTGTGCAAGAAGTATAGTATTTGGCAGCAATACCTGTACAAACTTCTTTACCTTCATGATCGTTAAGATCTTCAAACGGATCAGAATTATCACATGGTGGTTTAAAAAAGATATCACTAGGCATAGATTCAGCACTTGTATTCCGCTCAATAATACTTGCAAGATCAGAACTATTGATGATACTTAAATCTGAATTTGCTAAGAATGGATCATTTTTATAGAAATAGTAATCTCCATCTCTTAATACTTCAAATTGCTCTTTGATGATCGCAATGGCAGTAGCAGGAAGTGAAGTCCCAGAAACTAAAGGCTCTGCAAAAAGACCTACCCAAAGATCTATATCATTAATATTTCCTCCATAGACACTATCTAATCTGTTGGAAATATTATGGTCACTATTGATACTACTAAAAGAGGAAGGACTACCCGTACCATAGTGTTCTCTTACTGTCTTATAATCAGGAAGACCATGATCCCTTCCCCTTTGGATATTAATACTAACTAAGTCTAATCCAGATCCTTGTCCTAAAAGGAAATTTCTTAGACCATTATTTACTTTAAGATCTGTTCTGTATTGAGGGTGAAAAGATAAACCACGTAATAAGACACCTGGACCATATTGTCTGAGAATTTGAGGATTCAAGAAAATTGTCTTTAATGGCAACTCTACTACTCCTATTCCCTCACATGCATCATTTCTTAAAATAATATCGTTTTCTACCATAGTATGCCACCTATAAGCAGCAGTAGCAAAAGTATTCCTGATATCAGGTCGAACATTAGAATCATATCCAGAATAAGAGTCCATAGGAACTCCAAATGCAGGTAGATACTCTTCATAAACAATTCGTTGCATCATAGCACCAACTAACTTTCTAGCTTTCTGATAAATGATTTCATCATCAGTTTCTCCCTGACTCTTAATATGATCACAAAGCCTATTGTGCTCTCTTACAAAAATAGTATGAAGAGCCGTAAGATTCGGATGCTCATTAGCCCTAAAATCTCCAGCTACAGCCACAATTCTTACGGTTCCATTACGTTCTCTATCTCCATCCATCCTTGGAGCAGTAGGATCATGAGCAGAATCGAATTCTCCATCTATAGTATTATATGGTACAAGATTACCTTTAGATGTTTTTAGTTTCCCATCTACATGACTTCTCAACCAACTTGCTACAACTTCGTCACTTCCATATACATTCGAGGCATCAATATAAGATGTAATGATATTGGCTTGCTGCCTTGGTGAACTCCCTGGTATTCCTAAAGATCGGTTAAAGCGAATAATACCATTACCAGCAAATACCGGATCATAATCTGGTACTGGAATAGGTGCGGGTTCCATACTACCTTCCGTTAAAACAAAATCATGATCTAAAAATTGTCCAAATTGATAAGCCATACCTGATAACAATCTTTTATCTCTTCTATCTTGTGGTTCATCAGACAATTGGTTAGAAATATGTCTTGTACCTGGACGATTTTGCCCACCTAAAGAATTATTAGGACCATATTGAGGAGGGAGCTCGAAAAAAAGAGGACTTCCAACTGAACCATACTCTGGATTGTCAAAGTTATTATTGGTCCCATCAATTGTACGATACATTGGTCTTGTACCTGCATGAGGATCATTATATGTTATACAAGTACTAATTTGAATATCATCTATCCAAGCTTTATCATTATTAGCATTACCATCACATCTGAACCTGAATACAGTTTCTGATGAAAAATCATCTTCAATTTCAACAGTTTTACTTTTAAATGATGGTGAATTTGACACACCTCCTTGACCGCTTATCCATTGTTCTGCCATTTGAAAATTAGTGCCTCCATCCGTAGAATACTCCAACACTAAATCATCTCCAGATTCCATACCTTGAAATCGAAGCATAAAATCAAATTTAGCTTTTGAAACATTAGAAAGATCCATGTTATCTGTATATGTACTAGAATGTAATCCACCATTACCTCTAAGTCTAACAGCCTTTGCACTCATATTAGCACCTCCATTTCCATTGTTACAAAGGTTACCGCCATCATTCCAGAAACCAAATCCAGCTTCGAAATCATGTTCATTTTCTAGAGTTAAATTACAAACTGGATCTGAATATTGTACTGCACATCCGTGTGCTTCGAATTCTGCCAAATATAAGGAACCCTCATTTTTTAATTGAACTCTTATATATCTTCCTGTAGTTCCAGATGGAAGGTTATTTAAAACACTTGGAGTACCAATTGACCCTTCTATCAATTCGGTATAGCTCGCTTGACCAAGCGCAGCAGTTAAGCTCATACTTCCAAAAGGATATCTAGAAATAATTAAATGGCAATCTTCTGTAGCAGGAAGACCACTATCTCCAGGACAAGCAGTTCTATTCCACATTTTGATCTGTTGAAGGCTGTATACTTCACCCAAATCGACTTGCCAATATGCCTCATTTTCACTGTTTGTAGCAGACACAGAAGGAGTGGTCGCAGGTCCAGGATAGAAACATCCATTTGTATTTCCATCAACGGCTTTTGAAGCGTTTCCATTATAATTCTGTGAATTATATGTGGATGATTGTTCGGCAGTTTTATTCAAAGCTAGATTAGAGGGAGTTAAACATCCATTTGTAAGAGAAGCTTCATCAAAATCACTAGTGATAGTAGTTGATAAACTACCTTCAAATGTTATTAGCTTTTCTGTTGGGCTATTAGCTAAAACTTGCCCCAAGCTGAGGAAAAGTAAAAAAATAAGAGGGTAAAAAAATTTCATAATATGTTTTTTAAAGATTTAATAAAATTATACTCAAATAATAGTTTGTTTTATTTTGATGCACTTGGTTGTAATCCACCACATCAACCTATGCTCAGTTCAGAGAAACTGAGCATGTGATTAGTAAATGAGTAATACGAGTCAAAAAAATTACTGATGATTTGTAAAACCATTATAAAATTAGATGGTACGATAAAACTCATTCAAGTCTAACAAACAAACGTATTTATTAAACCTGTTTGGATTTACGGTCGGGATTTAC
>Ga0209092_10000102_pt1 | contig 73313 bp, 50 predicted proteins | sample FraStrMetagenome_FD_187446 | JGI IMG/M metagenome (GOLD analysis project Ga0209092, IMG submission 187446) | Marine eukaryotic phytoplankton communities from Arctic Ocean - Fram Strait ARC3M Metagenome (SPAdes) (version 2) | ecosystem: Environmental > Aquatic > Marine > Oceanic | place: Fram... | reverse complement strand
GACCAATGTTTGCTTGTCATTGGCTGTTTTGATGTTGTGGTTTTGGTTAATTTACGTAGGATTACGTAGAATGTAGTATTAAGTTGTTTTATTTTAGGTTGTTGTTAGGCGACTTTTCGAAGAAGTACATACTTTTGGAAAGATTTCATCGGCATTTCTTCAATTTCTTCTTCAGAACGATTAAGAATTTTTTCAATAATATTTTCGCCTTTTACGTCTGCATTCTGTGACATAGATTTCGCGATTGCGGGTTTTTCGGTCATTGTTTCACGGGATTTTACGGTCGTGGTATGCTTTGTAATCCTGTTCATTTTAAATTTTGAATTCGGAGGACGTCGCGCCAGTGAGGCTTTCTTCGGTGACACCTTTCCATTGGCTCGAGGCGATGCCGGCTTGTTGAGATTCATCTCTGGAAGATTTCACGTACGACCTCAGGATATTTCTACACGGAAGATAAGCTTTGGAATTATTGGTGCTCGGACGAAAACCTTCGATACAGACTTTCTGGGGTTATGATTGTATCCTGATCTTTCGGGCTTTCTGGGTATGTCTCAAAGGATATATAATAACTAATCACTTGACTATAGATGTTTTGGTGATAAATTTCTATACTCAATTGCGAATATTTCGGTTCGTCAAATCAGTCGCTCGGATTGATCGAATTTGATATTTCACGTAGGATTACGTAGGTTTTAATATAATTTGTTGTTTTTTAGGTCTTATTGAATGATGACTTTACGGAGAAGTGGCATATTTATTTTATTACATTTTTTTATGATTCTGTTGCAAGTTGTTTCAGAAAGAGGTCAAAGGATTGTTCTTTGATGAAAGCTTATTTAATAATAATACTGTTATTCGAACATTTCGGCATCACAGAAATGCGACTGTTTAGCTCAGTTGGCAGAGCATTGGATTCCAAATCCAAAGGCCATCGGTTCAAATCCGGTAACGGTCAACCCTTTTTTTCGCTCGTTATATGTTGTGAGACATGCACCAATTATGAAAATCCTCATTTTGTGTAGAATCCTACCTTAAAAAAATTGATTAATTTTATGCGTATTCAGTAATATAACAATTTCATGGAAGTGGCACTGTACCCGTCCTGGACAGGGGGGCCCACAGCCGATTATTATATTATAAGAATACTCCGAATGATTGCAGTTTGAAGATTTTCTTCCTCGGAGTATAGTTCGCATTATTTTTCGTCAACTGAGTAGGTCAAGAAACATTAGTGTCAAAAGACCATCGCAACTTTGCAGCCACCAGTTTTGGACAATAAACGAAAAATTGAACTTTCAATTTTTTTTAGCTTATTAAAGTCTTTTCTTTCTAGATCTCATACCATACCGTGCTAGATTAAGAGCACCAAAAGAAATGAAGATATGAATCTACAGGAACTGCAAGCAGTTCAGGATGTTGGAAATGATAATACTACGTTTATCCCATCCGCGCAACCTCAAAATGGAGAATCGAAAATCAAGAGGAAACGCAAAGGAAATCATCGTCGACTTGAATCCATTGAAGACTTTATGCAGAATATGCTCTTTGGAGAAGAACAAAAATCTACACCATGTACTCATAAAGGCCAAGGAAGAAATGAATACAATCGAACGGTTTTGGAAAATGAAACAATACAACCAAAAGAGGTGGAATCTAGCAATCCATATGAGACTAAAGGCCTAAATATTTTAAAGCCAACTAAGAGAAAGTATTTTTCTGGGAGACACTATGAGAATTTTGAGATGAATAAGAAGTGGACGTTGGAATATGGAGAAATGAAAGCTTCACCTACCTCATCCGCTAAAGTTGCATTTTTTGAGAATGTTCAGATACTTGAGTATCAATTACCACATCTTAAGGATAGTAGTGAGTGTTTAGTGAAGGGTGATGGGGCACAGTTTCCATTCATGCGCATCAATAAGAATGAAATTATACACGAATATGAAGAAATACTGAAGACTGCAGGTAGAAGCACGACACCAAACAATATGTAAAATATCCAACTAACTTCCAATGATAATGTTAGTGCATCTTTGTCTTCCCAAAGTATTTTATTCTTTCTTATATATTATGTCTATTGTACATTAAAGAGTTGATGATCTCGATCATTGTGGTCAGCCTGCAAATAAGCTTATATAAGAGATTTCATTCCGGATGCCAATCTCTCGCATGTATATAAAGTCAACTGATGCCCACAATCTTCACATGTATGTCCCAGTAGCTGCTCTGAACTACAATTCTGGCATACATACTTTTGATGTGGTTGGATTATTTGAAGTAAAGCTTTAGCCAATACTTTGTTGCTTTGATAAGTACTTTCCCATTCATTGCTTTTATCCTCTTCTCCTATATTTTTTTTAATTTGAGCCGAAGAAATCTCTTCTAAGAATTTCCTACCAATGCTCAAAAGTTCCAATGAATTTGATTTGTGATCAATTACCAAGTTAACTAAAGCTGTCAAAGCAGCTTCTAGTCCATGAGCATGATTATCTCCAAGTTTCACCAATCTTTTGCAAATCTCGATCAAGATTTTTACTCCTTTCTTACCAAGAAGATCTTTGTTCTTTTCATTATTGTAGCTCAGATTGCGCAAAAACCATAATGCCGATATAAGCATCATCGTATCACTGCTCATATTTATACACTCTGTGAAAACTATATCAATTACACCCAATTCTATCAGTTCATTTTGTTTGTCTGGATTCATCCAAATTTCCTCTGCCAATGCATCGTATGCAAATTTCTTAATTGACACATCTTCGGATTTGCAAAGGTGAATAAGTCCCGTGGCCCCTAGAGTGAGTGTTCTTTTCAAAATATTATCTTTTGAGCAAACTTCAGATAATTCGTCTAGAACTAATTTAACTATATCAGAGGAGATCTTATCACCAGCACTTTGAACACAGTGTAGAACCACGATTGCGCCTTTATTGACCATTGCTACTTTGAAATCATTCCGCACAGATAAATTCAGCAATATCATGGCTGCAAACTTCTGGATTTTCGGTTCTGATGAAAGACATTGTTTTAAGATCTTAGGAATTAGACTTTCAAGTTGTGATTCGCAAAATTCATTTATTGTATATGAAAGTGAGAGTATTATTCTCAATGCTGATAGCTGAATTAGTTTATGGATATCATCTGAACATAAACTATAAACGAGAGTGGATGTGCCATGATCCTTTGATAGACGTATACAATTCTTTTCATTGTAGTATACAATATTTGCCAGACAACAAATTGCATTGATCTGCACAGATTGAAAAGATGATTTACAAGCAGCAATTATCTGTTCGTAAAACTTTGAGATCCTAATTTGATTATTTGGATCCCAAGCTAAATTGCTTAAAGCCCAAAATGCGAGTTTTTGTGATTCCTCTTTATTGTGGTCAGAAAGAAGAAACAATGCTTCAACTCCTCCTTCATGTCCAATTTTGTCACGATAATAAGATTTTGTTGCTATGTTACCAATGAGCAGCGCAGTTTTTTCTCTGACTCTTATGTTATCTGAACCGAAAAGAAGAATAATGTGTTTCAAACCATATTCATATAATTTATCAATAATATTTGAATGAGAGGTTGATAGGTAAGCCAAGCATTCTACTATATTGGCTTCCGTTGCACTAAATTCATCTCTATCGATCAAATTGATTGCCTTTTCACTTGAAATTAGATTCATCAAATCACTAGCAATAGTACACTGCTTTTGCATTGGCATTCCTTTTACAGGTATCGACATTAAGGAAGCCATAGCTGCAGATGAGCTTGCCATTATGTTTGTATTTTTTGCTTCTTTGCATAATTTCATGAATGTTTCAAAACAACCTGCAGCAAGAAATTCATCTCTAAGGTGGGAACTGCTTAATGACAAATTTCCGACAATCACACAAACCCAACTTCGTATAACATCGTCATCACTACCAAGCATATGGGTAAGTGAAGAAGTACAATTTCGAATCAATTCGAAATGCTTTGCATTTTTCCTGTGGCAGGAGACTATGCTCAATGCGAACACAGCATGTTTCTTTTCGATTTCATTTGACATGCACATTTCAAATAAAGCTGAAAGAAGAACTCTATCAGATCCAATCTTCAGTTGATTCATTTCATTTGGGCTTTCAATTCTCCTCTTTCTGCGCAAAGCCCATTGTCTCCTTCGCCGAAATTGATTTCTTGAAGTATTCGTATTATTTCTCATGTCATGAGTTACGTTATCGTCTATACTCTCTGCAAATCTTTTCTCTTCAACTTTCTCCTCTAATATATTCCATTGCTGGATAACATCCCAACACAAAATTCTTTTTTCCACCTTATCATTCCAACCCATCCGACCTAAAGCTTGAAGAGCAAGAATTCGAAGATTCTGTCGAGGACATTTACAAAATAAAGTCAACAAAGGAATCGCCCCATACTCTCTCAGTTTATTGTTGTGTTCTACACTTGATCCGGCCAAATTTGACAGACGCTGTAAAAAGAATAAAAAAATTTCATCAATATCGGTCCCTAATATTTGCATTGCAACTGATCGTTTCCAGTTTTCATATCGACAATTCCTTATTTTCTCCTCGTATTTTTTCTGCTGCCTCTGAAGTTTCTGCTCAAATCCAAGAGTATTTTCTTTGTAGTTCTTTATTACTGCATTCAAAGCAGCAATAACAAGTTCTAGTCTGGCCGAATGTCTTTGTTCATTTTTAAGTTGCTCTTTGATTGTCCCAACTCTGTCAGACCACATTGCTTTCATTTTCTTTAGTTTCATTTTTGTAGAATCCTCCTTTACATTCAACATACTTAAGTCGTATCGTATGGCATTCAGAGTCGAACTTAAATCTTGATTTCTTCTTTCAGCTGACTCAATGTCGCCTTCAAGTTTTTGCTGGATATTCTTTCTGCTCTTGTATAATTCTGTTACCTTCTCTTTGAATATTTTTCGTGTCGACTTTAGGTCAAATCTAGCCTCCTGAATTCGCTTCTTTAAGATGTGTATGCTTTCATTAACATTCTTTCTGATTATTTTTAAATCTTCATCTCTATTTCTCTCACAAGACTTTATTTCGCAAATCAAAAAATTTACTTTGGATTTCAATGAATCTACTTTTCTCTTTCCAGTTATCATTTGATATCTTAAAGCCTCAATCCCTCGTTTTATTGCTTTGTTCATATCTTGGTTGATTGCTTTCAGACGATCATTTTCAATTTGCGTCAAGGTCTGTTTCTCAGAAGTATTTTCAGTTTGTACTTTCAGTTTCCTGGAATAAAATTCACGTCTTCTCGCAAGTTTTCGTGACTTTAGTGAACACTTCAATTTGTTTCTTTCATTATCAAGAGCTAACTTGGCAGCAATACTGTCGCATCCCAACCAAATGATGTCTTCTAAATTCTGCATAGCAAATAACTTCGTTTTTTCAATATAATGCACAGGATCTTCGCTCATGACATTTTTGTATAGAATTTCCCTGGATAATGCTTCTCCTGAAATTAATGTTTCAATTAAACTTATCAAATTTTTTCTCTCTTTACCTAGATCTTTCTCTTTGCGGAGTTGACACAATGAAGTTTTAGCACGTTCAATTTGATATGTGTATAGTTTCTTCAGTCTTCGTCCTTCGTTGAATAATGCCCGGTTCAAATTCCGTAATTCATTTCCATGGTATTTCAAAACTTCTTTTTGTCTCTGCTTCAGCTGGACTTCATCTATATGTGAAATTGACGATATTTGACACTCTGATAGCCATTTTATTTTTCTAAGTATTCCGTATAATTGAGACTTCTGATTGATTATTGTTCTTACAATTTTTTCCTTGAGCTGCAGTTGTTTCATGAGATCTATGTTCTCTATATCCTGATTTCGAATTAAATCTTTTTGTTTGATATCTTCGTCAATCAATTCTAACTGATACCATGTATGGCGCTCTTCGCACTTTTTCTTCATTTCACGGCTGAATACATAGGTCACATGGTTGGTCCAAAGTTCCGCTTTTACTTTCGCTTGTTCCTTCTTTCTTTCGATCATTTGTTTTTCATATGCTGCCTTCTTTCTTTCATAGTCTGCCTCCATCTTGCGATGAGTCACCGCGTGCTCGTCTTTCAATGATGAGTTTAGCTCCTCAATAATACCTAACAGTTTTGATTGCTGTGATTGCGTCAAAGATATATGATTGAATTTACTGAATGTAGTACTTTCATTTTTTTTGTTCAATTTGATAGTTTCGACCAGTTCCTCAAACTCTGAATCCGATGTAAGCGTATTTTTTTCAGACTGCATATTCATTTGATCAGAAGGTATCGAAAGCAACTTCAGTGGCGGCAGCTCCTTATAATGTGAGTAACAATATCAATCAGCAAATTTAGTAATTAATCAAAATGATACAAATTTTCATAATCTATGTAAACACTTACTCCAGGAGGAAGCGGTTTTTTTGGTTCGATGTTTAAACCATTCAATTTTCCATTGAAGCTTGCAATTTTGTTTTGAGTGAAAGATATTTTTTTCGTGATCTCTTTGATGTCAAAATTAGCTTGCATCAAAGAATCCTCTAAGCCATTGCGGAAACACTCATGATCATATCTAATATGCTGTTTGACATCTTTATTTTGTAGCGAGATTTGACTGAAAACAGATTCATAGATAGAAGCCTCTTTAGATACTTTTGGAATTGATAGATTCGCCTTAGCTATATCCTTATCCATTCCTTTTTTTAAATCATTACGATTCATTAGTTTAATGTTTAAAGTATTGCTATTTGTCCAGCTTGATGCGTCATCGCTTATATTTTTTTCATACTGGCTCTCAAAGGTATCAAGAGAACCTTCACTATCATTGCTTGCCATTATATAATCTACCAAATTGTTCAGTTCTATATGTGTGTTCTGTTGTGAGGGTTTTTCACTATGAATTGTGTGGTCCTTAATTTTATCCTCTTTATGAAAATTATTCTTGACATTTTTATCATGATGATTCCTAATTTCTTTTTTTTGAGGCAGACCAAACTCGTTTTTTTCTTGTATTCGAATCGATTTTTTTGGAAGGAAGAAGCAGTCAAAAATCAATTTTTCAAATTCAGCTACATTCAGAGGCAAAGGTGGTTTTTGAATGGGTATATTCTTAAAACCAGCTAAAACTGCCTCTTCAACAAGAATAGAAATTACGTCTATTCTCACTGTCAAAGAAGCATCGAAATTTGGATTGTCCAATTGCGGGGAGGGGTTCGTCATATTTTCGAATTCTGACTTTTTCTCAACCTCACTCGTGTGAGATTTCACAGGGGTATGGCACAATTGTTCGAGTTGTCCATGAAACGAGTTTTTGTTTTGAAGAGCCTCTTCAATGCTGCATTTGTCACTTTTCTTTTTGTTGGCGTTGCAGGAAGATTCTAACATTGTTACTAGTTTTTTATCAAAGCTACCTTTAGAGAGAAGGATTTTACTCAGCATTGCTAACTCCGCTCTTACATTATGAAGTTTTGTTATCAAGCCATTTTCCTTCTTGGAAGCAAATTTGATTTTTTCGCAGAGAGTAGAGGAAGACATTTCTTTATCCTTACCTTTGCCTACTAAAGAAGCTGACTGTGTGCTTTCATGTGCTAAATGTGTTGACATAAATTCGTTTCTATTACAATTTTCTCTACCCATTGCTAATTCCTCTACAGAGAATATATCATAAGGCAATGCATCTTCTTCTCTGTAACCTATTTTTCGCTTTTGTCCTCTCATATAAATGATGACGATTAGTGCAGCCCAAGCAGCATGCTTTTTCGCATATTCAAACTTCAACTTTTCTTTATCTTTTTCACATGGATTAAACCAACATTTTTTTCCAGTCTTAGAATTCTCAAAATATTGCTGCTCCCCATTATCCATTAAAATCCATTGATCTAAAGTGTCTAAATTAAATGCTCCATTATACGATTGTTCAAGTCTAGAAGATCGTCCACTTTGATGCTCTAGATGATGCTCTTCATTGTTCTCGACCTTGCTTTCATTGTCGCTGAAAAAAATTTCTGGTGTATTTTCTGATGTCGATTCACTTGTATTGAGTTGCTTAAAATATGTCTTTTTCTCGTTTTGAATTGCTTCTTTACGAAATGATGTTGAGCGTTCCGTGGGATTTTTTATATAACTTAGTAAAATTGTTGGTAACAACCAGTTGGGTGGCCATAATGTTGCTAAATACGCCTTTTCATTTTCATAGTGCAACTTTTCTTCATTATAATGAAATTTTAAGGTTTCCAATTCTGTATTAATCGGCTCAATTGCTTCAGATATTTTATTCTCTAGTTCTCCTTGTAAAATATTGATGATTTCATTTGATTTATTTTCATCGTGTCTAATTTTTTTCATGATTGTGTCATTTTTTTTAAGAGTGCTTTGCTGCCTTTTGACAAGTTCATTTAAGGTTTTAAAGTGACACAATGCATAAATTAGTTCACCATTTTTTTTCTCAAGTGACTGTTTAATTGTGACAAGGTGTCTGTATCCTTTATTAACGTTGTTAATGACAATATTGAAATTGTTTACAAATCCTGGAGGAAAAAAATCAGTTCAAATAGAATGGTTAATTAAGATGTAAAGATACAATCAGAAACACGCTATAATGCATACCTTGGAAACATCGATAAACATCGGATGAAGATTTTCCCCATGCCTTTACTTTTCTTTGAAGTGTTGAAGTCAATGTCTTTAATTCATTGCATGTGACTTCTAATTTTCTACGTGCAGATTCAGATTCTTTTAGTTTCTGTTTCGATTTGAGTAAGCTATCTCTATCAGTTTGAGCTTGTTCTATCTTCTTTGATTTAAGCGCAAGATCATATATTGGAGGCATATCTTTTCGTCTTTCGCCTGTCTCATCATTCACAAACGTTGGTTTTTCTTTTCCATCATCATCAATTTCAACGTACTCTCTCCATCCGCATGGATCTCCAGATGATGCCCTATGCATTAATTCTAACTCCTTTCGTAAGTTTTGAACGAGAGTTTCTAGTGGAGATCTTGCCTCCTCAATTTTTCGCTGAGTATCTTTTTCCAGAGCAAGCTTTCGTGTATCGAATTCCTCTTCATGTTGATTTAGAATATCCTCATGTTCATCCAAAAGACGATCACGTTCCGCTCTAGCTTCTTCTAACTCATCTTTAAGACGACTTATTTCTTCTTGCAATTCTGGATTGGATGTCATATTGATAAATAACTTTACCAACTTTGAAAATATGAAAGTACAAATTTTATCATTTATGACAAGATTTGAATTTTTGGATCAGTCTTGAAATGTATTCTTTGTGTCATGAATCAATTGTTTTCAAATATTAGGACCATGTGATATGTCCTTACCGCGAAAAGGATAATGACATTTATTGCTAGCATTTGAGCCCATTTTGCTTCGTGTTCAGAACTGATGGGGTGTCTAGGAACTCTCTAGATCTGTGTAAATTTAAATTTTGATTTTTTTTCAAATCGAAAACATTCTTTGAAGGATGTTTTTTATTGTGATCGATTTATGTAAAGAAGTTGCATGCGACTTCCGCAACGCAAAAAAGGTTTTTATTCCAATTAAAAATGTGCTAAGCAATATATAGCTTATACCTTGCTGTATACATGAAAACAAAAATGATAATTATATGACTTTGATACCATTCATATTAATTAGTCTGTCATCAAAAATTCGAAAAGCTGATCATCTACCATATCCACGTTCCAAAAATTATCAACACCATGTTCTGCGCCCTCCCAGATTGTTGCAGGCTTCCTCGAATTAGCGTCAGCTATGTTTTCCGAATCACTCTTTAACTTATTAGAAGCTCCTTGTTCTTCTTGGTCCTTTTTACCTTCAGCGGCAGATTGTGTGCCAGGAACATTACCAGTTGAAGCTCTAGCGGCAGTACCACTTTGCTCTCCTTGAATTTGTGCTTGATTTGTACACTTATTAAGTTCTTGCTGTTTTAGTGCTCGAAAATTTTTCTGCAATGCCATCTGATTTTGCATTTCTCGTTTCATTTTATTGCTTTCTTCTACATTTGGAAAAGTTCGTGTAGGTGGAGCGGGCTCTGTAGTGTCTTTTACTGCATTATTCTTTGAAGGCTTCGACCACTGTTGATGTTGAGCGTGCTGATTTTCGGTTATTGTTTGTTGAAAATGGTGTTTTTGAGGATGATGAACGTTTATGTTAGATTGTGGTGGAGTCCATTCTTGTGGCGAAATCGTATTTGGATTATTGTAGAGAGTTGGACGAGGATCGGGATGTCCAATTGGGACCCTTTGATGCATCATTTCTTTCGGTTGGTGCTGACTTTGGTGACGATTTACTTGTGTATCATGTCGTGGCAACTGTCCTTGCATATGAAAGTTACCATCATGAATCCCATTTCTGTTTATATTTACGTCTTGCTTCGATCCTCGCTGCAATGATATCTGCTGAGTCAACGACACAAACAATCCTAATAAATATCCCATCGATGCACCCAATGGAGAGCGTTTTTCTTCCTCTGTCAACTGTGGTAGCTTCAGGCCTCCTTGATGCGTTGTAATAGTTGGTTGCTTATGAGACACATGGTGCCCTGTAGGTGCTGCATTCGCATGGATTCCTGATACATCAAGTGACATTGTCGTGAAACTAAGGTGTGCTGCAACTTCTCCTAAGGAGAGGTTTTGGCTTGGTTGTTCAGAAGTGGGCAAATTTCCATTCAATCCATTTCTTTTAAATTTGTTCAGGGCCAAGTCATATGACTCCATAAACTCCCTTTTTGACTTCGTTCGATGAAGACGATACTTTTGCAAATGGCTTTTTATTCTTTCGCTGGTAATCTTATTATTTGGTGTCATATGTTCCAATATAGCGGAGGGCGATGCATGCTTTAAGCCAACGTCAAAGATAGCTGAAACGAAATCACGATGCAAAGCGTCAGGCCATGTAAATCTTTTAGACCAGCGAGAGTCACCCACCACTTTTTTCCTTGATTTTACAGCGGTTCTAGAGTCATTTCCTGATTTAGTCTCATCGTTTTCAGCAGTTCGCTTTCTTGAGATTGTTTCTTGATCAGCAGAGGAGTTGGCAAAATTGTACGCTGTAGGATTTTGAGATGGCTGTGTATTGTAGACATGAGAAGGAGTTGTATGATTTGTTAAATAAATTGGATTCGTCACAGACTTATCATTCTCATGATAGTTTTGAGTAGGTTGGACAGTCCTATTGATAAATGTATCCTGTTTTTGAGGTCTCTGAATAGAGTGATTGTATGTATTATCCTGCTGTTGAAGTAAATGCTGATATTGACCATGTGAATGCTGTTGCTGCTGTTGCTGTTGCTGCACATTGTTCTGAAAATGTTGTTGCTGCTGCTGATGTTCTGGTTGCTGGTGGAATCGAGGGTTGTGCGCTGACTGGTGATTATTAGCTTGATAAGGTTGTTGACCTTCTTCTTGAGCTTGGTTATGGTTTCGAGGAGCGGTATAAGGTTTTTGGTTTGCAAACTGATCATCGGAAGAAGGTTTTGCACTTGAATTTTCATCAGATTTACTATGAGGTGTGCTGCTTTGAGTTAGACTTTCGTAAACGCGCATAAGGTCAGGAACAACACTTTGCCCTAGACTGAATCCAATATTATTAGCCGGAATTTGGCGGCTGCTAGTATCTTTGAATTGTCCATTTATTGTATCAACAACAGCTAGCTGTTGATTTTGGTAAGGGGGCATTCCTTCTTGATTTGTGCTGTTTACAACAGTCATATAATTATTAAGAGTTGTTACGGCTTCCTAAGTTTTGAATATATTTACATTCGATTGTTCTAAAAATGTTTCACAGAATAAATCTCTTCACATGAAATTTTTAGACAAATTCAATGCAGCATAGGTGTGAGCCAGGGGAAATATAAATAAATCTAAACATTGCTCAATGACGAAATGCTAAGTTGTAACAAAAAGCTGTACCAATTCAAACAAACCTTTGATTAACTGCACTCAAATTTAAAGTGAAAAATTATGGTCATTTAACAATTGCAATGATCAACTTGTTTTTCGCAGAACAAAAGGAATTCATTGAACATGGTTGCAACCGATTTATTGGTTCATCTTTACAAGAAAGCATTCATACCTTTTTGAAACTTTCCGTTCCACTTACCGAAATCAATCTTGCACGTTTTTAAGTTGGACACTAAAGAAAACTTTCCTGACACTCCAAGTTCGGACACACAATGGCGCGCTACAATGACGGCCAAGATGATTGGTTGTTGGGGATAGCTTACGAGTCTTCCGGTGATCTTACGCGAATGATAGGAGATTCATAAAAACAAAAGCTAGACAGCAAAGAAAAAAATATTTAGAAGGAAGTATCAGGTTGGGAATTCAGACTGAGCAAAATTGTTCAAGAAAGATTTGGAAAAGAATCTCTTTTAATTAGAGCCACACGAATTTTAATTGAATCTTACTTTCACTTCGTTGATTCAATTCATTTAATAAGTGAAAGTAGTAAAGTAAAGTATGTCATATTTTAATATATCCCTAATATAATGTACATAAGTTCAGTATACTCTATCGTAGAATAAGGTGCTCATTATAAACATGTTTTGTTCCCAAATTCTTAACGAGTCACTTTTTGGGGGCCCGAGGTAAGAAAGCTACGAAAACGATTAGAGTAGAAGTAGTAGTAATTTAGTCCAATTAAATAATGGAAACTTTTTACCCCTTCTTCAAAAACAAATCTGTTTTCGATGAGAACTAAAAAAAAATAAACCCCATTCTTATTAAAAAATTGGAAAACACTTTTCGGAGACAAATGGTACTACACAAACACTTACCATGCCCAAACCCCGGGTCAATGGGCAAAACAGGTGCTTGGGAATACATTCTCCATTCACAGCGCTAAGCATATCCTACGGGCAATGACGAATGCAGCTAACCAAAAATTTCAAAATATCTCTAAAACCAACAATATCTCTTGCTGTAGTACAAACCTACACACTCCAACAACCTATGCACTACGTTCACTGCAATACGCATTGCACTCTCCTTAATGAGTGCCACACAAAAAATAGGCTATAATCTTCTAGTATTATTATTATTATTATTATTATTATTCAAATTAGTTTTCGTGCAAATTTGAAAGTACGAATGTGAGTGTCAGAATATTTGCATGAAAATAATAAAAAAAACATGTTTCATGTCAGAAACAAGAACTTCAAAAAAAAAGATTTGTGTAAAACTAATGTAAATTACTATGATGATTAAATGAGCTAGTATGTTTTTATGAAGTTAATTTGTATTATAGTTATGTAGTATTTATGTTATAAAAAGAAAAGAATGGTTAGAACAAAAGCAATCACAGCAAGCAACAACAAGAAAGCATCAGGCAACTCACCCTCTGCCCTGTCTAATGGTAGTAAACAGAGCAAGAGGAGCAGTAGGGCAGGAGGATCAACGGCTCCCACCACTGCTACTGGACCAGCCACTAGGAATAGTGACAAGCACAGGAAATCCTTGCCAGCAAGGAAGCCAGCAAGGAAGCCAGCAAGGAAGCCAGCAAGGAAGCCAGCAAGGAAGCCAGCAAGGAAGCCAGCAAGGAAGAATGCAACTGCCACCAAGTAGAAGAAGACCAAGGCACCAAGGAAGAAAGCTTCTGCCAAGAAAGCTATTACCACCCCAGTGCCGCTACTAGTACCAGATTTGTCAGATATCATCACTGATGAAATCAGCTATGGATAACATGGAAGAAGTGGCAAGGAAACAAGGAGAAGGAGGAGGAGATGTACTAAGCCAGAACTATTTGCTTGCAGTTCTGAACAAACTGCAACTGCAAGGGCCCCCACCCCCCCGCTCCTACTATCGCACTACCCCCTCCATGAGTTGATGCTGTCACCATCATTGCTGAGAAACCTGCACCTGTGCATGTGCCTGAAAAGCTGGATCCAACACCAACCCCTCCAGGAGTTGATGGTACCACCATTGCTGAGAAACCTGCACCTGCACCTGTGCCTGAAAAGCGGGCTCCAACACCAACCCCTCCCATTGCTGAGAAACCTCCACCAGCACCATTGGCACCTATCCCTGTTTGTACTCCACCAGAAGAGGATCAACAAGAAGTAAACAATGCTAAGGACAAGACCCCAATGAAAGAAAATTTGCGATTTTTAACAGAGAACCCAGGAATAAAAGACCTGATCCTCAAGATTGAGGATATGCTACTCGACTTCCGGTCTACAAACCAGAAAGCCGCCCAAGACGATAGCATCCAGTTTCAACAAGGACCTAGTACTGAGCTGATTGATGTCTACCCTGTATCCAAAACAAAAGATATGTACAAAAGGTACCAAGAAAAGTTTTTGGCTTTCACCCATGAGAACAATATAAACATCAAGAAAATGGTTGAGGAAAAAAGCAAACTTACCTTGGACAACTTCATTACTAAATTTTTCGTCACTCAAGGCATGATATATTCCCCAAGCAGTTACGGATATATATTTCATCAAACTCACGTAATATTTTGTTATCGTAAGGTAGATTTTTGCATGTAAAATCATGATTTGGGTGATATTTTGGTATTCAAATTTAATTTCACTTGAATATTAAGGCAGTATCTCTCAGTATTTTATCACATCAGGGAAATGATTTTGTAAAATGCCAAATCATTTTTTGTCATGGTAAAATTATTTTGTCATATCAATATTGTTTTTGATGTGGTTTCATTAATCTTAGATTTTATCTTTAATTTTTAATCGTCATTTAATAAATTTTATTCTGATTTTTAAAATATTCCGTTTAGAGAGGATATTTTCAATTCTGTTTGTGAAATGTGACGAGGATCGATTTGAATATGGGATACATAAAATATTATATCATCCATTAATAAGGGTTTAATATTTATTCCGTCCGTTAAGAATGAGGGATCTATTTTGATATTGTTTGTGGCTGGAAACTGTGTCCATTCTTACTAACCCTAAAGGATCAACAGAAAGAGGTGTATCAAGCCTATTAGTTCTGCCCATGTCAGGATTGCTCCACAACATGTATCTGGCGTCCCGGACAAGCCCTTAGAGGAATTTGCTTGTGATCCCTATCACAGATTTGTATTTTGTTTCGTTCTCGCTTGTCGATAACAAACAACATCTGAACTGTTCTAGATTCCTGGGTCTGATAAACTTTATGAATTAGGAACTTGTTACCTTGTATTTATTCAACTGGTGTTCAGACAAAGTTGATCCAAGTAAATTGAGAAACTATGGTTTTTTTATAAATTATGAGTCAAATATTTGTTCGGTTTCCTCTCTTAATTTCTACACTTCTACCGCCATTCTGTTCAAATTATTGTGTTATTACACCATCGCGTTGTGAATAAATACATATAATAAAGAGCTGACGTCACAGGGAGATGGTTTTTTTAATGACGTAATGATGTTGGCACCATTCAGAAGCTATGAGGACCCGGATGCTTACCTTGTTGAAGGTGCGTGGCATCAAGTTCAATATACTCTATGATTCATTCTTAATCTCAGGAAGGTTCTCGTCCCATAACCATTGTGTAACATACTCTCGACAAAAATGGGCAAGATTACCGCAACTGCCTTAGCAATCTTTCTAGTTTTAATTTCTGATCCATGTTATGGCTTCACTAGGTCACCCTCCACATTTACTGGACGTGTTACAAGTGTGTGCAGTCGAGCTGAATTGTCAACTCCCTTGTCTTGCCCACCTGGTAGAAGCGCTTTCAAACATGGTTCAAATTTAAGTATGCCTCCTTTTTTGAAGAAATTGGGATTGAAGAAGCCTGAAAACAATTTTTTTGGTGGAGGGAAGGAAGAAAATGGTGCGTCAGCCGTAGAAGAAGCTCCACCAACTGCTAGTGTTGCTGTTGAAGGAAGTGTTACGGCAGAAAAAGAAGAAAATTGCGTTGTTCCAGAAGAAGAAGAACTCTCAGAAACCAAAAAATTGCTTAAACAGGTGAAAGAAGCTGGAACTGCTGGAGTTGTGAGTTATGCTCTTTGGGAATTGGCATTTTGGACTATATCTGTACCTGTTTGCGTTTTTGGTTACAGGGAAGTCACAGGACATTGGCCTGATTTTTCAGACCAAGAGGATTTACAAAAATTAGGTGCTGAAGCTTTTGCATTTGTAAACTTTGCTAGATTTGCTGTACCACTTCGTATTGGCTTAGCTCTTTCTACAGTTCCATGGATTCAAGAAAACATCATTGATAAGTTCTTCAAAAAGGAGGAACTACCTGAGTGCGAGGAAGCAGAATAAAGTTATAGTTGAACTTCAATAGTACTTTTCTTGAAAGCACTGGCCTTTCTCAAAAATAATGGCCGAATTTCAAATTTTATCGAAACTAGATTCATTTCAGATGAAGCTTTAAGGTACTATTTAAATGAATTTGGGGTACAATTATTTATTATGAAGTAAATTATATTTTATTCCACAATAAAAAGCATCCAAACAGTTTGCTTTCATGAGTCCTGCTTGATTCAGATGCTTTAAATTTCCGATGATACTTTACTTGTGTTTCATTGAATCCATTGTTCAAAAAAATTCTATCTACATTTTCTTTCAGAATCGAAATGAAATCAGGATGAAGAAGTCTTTTCTGTTGTTTTGATAGAAAATGTACATTATCCATTCCATCATAAAACGCATGTATCAGCCGAATATCCCAAACATGGGTGGCACTTGCTTTATATTTATCTTGCAATGAGAGAACGCTACACCATAATGATAAGAATATGGGGAACACATCTGATTTGCCCTCTGTAAGGCATTCATGTAGAACTGACGAACAAAATGTCTCAAATTTATGTCCCATTCCAAGTCCATACGGTTGCATTATGTTTGAATCATTGCCATGCTTCTTATCCTGCCTACCCTCGCATATGTATTTCACAAATGCTAAGAGTATTGGATCATCTGTAAATGACTGTATCATTTTCAAAACTGACCCTGAATTACTAACCCCAGACTGAATAAGTAAGGAACGGAACGAGTGTGGATCTTGAGCGTAACTTAGAACACCAGGTTTCTTTTTCACAATGATAGAAAAAGGCGAATCCAAGTTTTGGTCTGTTTCATTGAAAGGTAAAGAATTTGCATCAATAGATACTGGAAAATATCTTTCTGAATTTATACTTAAACGCAAAATCTCGAACTGATTAGGGATGAGACAAGGCGTTGTAAGTTTCATTGGCTTGACATGTTCATCCCGAAACTCCACCTTCATTCAAATATAATAAAAACGAATATGAGGTAAATCAAAAAATAGGTGTAACATTGCACTCTCATACGATCACTAACCTCAAAAGGTATGTAAACAGGTTCTCGTGTATCTACATCAATCGCCTCAAGCTCTCGGTTTCTAGTCGCAAGTACGTAACAATGCCGAAGTGCTTGTAGGTGATATTGATTGTCCGATGTATGGGCTGGGAAACGAGGAAAGAAAGCCATCAATAGCGCCGCTATATCAGCTGGCTCTCTACCTAGAGTGCTCGATCCTCCGCCCAAGAAAAGCATTCCAATTGTAGCTCCGTATGCCATATGATTCCCATATCTAACATCTTCATCGCATCTCCATCGAAGCTCTCTCAATAGTCTCATAGTCTCGACATCACCAGTGCCTGCCATTACCATTGCTAGAGCAATTGTAGCACATCCCAGACACATTTCTAAAATGGGTCTCTCTGGTCTCTGAGCTACCGAGACAGGATCGTTATCATCACGAAGTTTCCTGAAGCGCCTAATTCGTTCGGATATTGCTGAGGCAGCATCAGAATTTGCAGTTCCCGCAAAGCGAAGACCCATTCCAAAGCATGCACCAGCGACCACGTGTGCATAAATTTGTCGCACTGCTTGTCTATCTACGGAAGAATCTTTTGAAATTGGTTTTCCAACTTCGCCTTGTTGGTCTGCCCTAGATGGGTCCTTCAACATTCCAATGAAGTTGGATGCTCTCAGGGCTCTTTTTTCGAGTTCGGAAAAACTTTTCTTCACAACCACAGGAATCTGAGCATCAATCCACTCAGGTGATGCACTCACGTAGTCCCATAGAATCAATGATTTTGATATGACACGGTACATGAGCAAATCTGGTCTTACATAATCCAATAAAAAGTGCGTATCTGGTAAGTTCAGGCTTGATGCAACTGCAAAGTTACCACTCTTGAGATATATCAAGCCAAGAGCAAGGGTAGCTCCTGGAGCAGTAACATCTGTGTTGATTGTGCTACCTTCATAAATACGAGAACATCTTTCCGGTTCGCCTGAATTAGAACCTACAGTGTTGGATCTTTCTGCATCTTCTCTTTTAAGTCTTGCGTCTGCATCATCATTTCCACCTACGATGTATCGATGCAGTCTTTCTTCTATATGCAAATCGGCAAGTCCTGCCCCTATCCTATGACTTTGCTGTTTTTCACTCGTTTCCTTCGTACTAAGATTGACCATTCCAAGCGCAAGTCCACATGCAAGTGTGTAACCTTCCCTGTCACGAGTGCTGAAATCAGATGTTGGCTTCTTACCCATTTCATTTAAAAGAAACTCCGTCATTAGTCTGTGCGAGGATTCTTGATACAACAAGCCAATACCTGCTATCGCCGCTGCTTGTGCAGTGCTAGCTATGTCCATAACTGAAAACGACGGAGGCAATAATGATGGTATATGTAAACAAAGCATCTTAGAAACTGAAGGGTCACAAGTAGAACGCTTGGTTGCTGCCATGCCTAACAAAATGCCAACTGTAGTAGTCACACCACCTTGTGTTAAGTATTCGTATATGTCTGTCATAGCGAGAGTCGATAGCTGCCCCCTGAGACCAAGAGCCAATAAAAACCCACCATGAGAGTTGTCAGTGCGGTCGCTGGGCGCATTTGAGTTTGCATTGTTATTACCATGGGCTTGAGAAGAAGACGTGTTTGTTTGCTGTGGATTAGGTTTATTGTAAAGGATCCAAGTACGGGTTATCTTTCTCATTGACCCATATGGACCACAACTTTCTTGCATTCTCATTCGAAGACCTGCTGCCACTCCATTGTGAAATTCTGGCCAAATTTTCATGTCATCTGGACAACTGCTAATATCCAAGTTCAAAGTAGCATTTGATGGTGGGACTCTGCCCGCTAGGCACAATTTCGGAATTGGAATTGGATCCGTTAATACTAGTTCCAAAGTTCCATATGTAAGCATTCCTCTTCCAAGAGCATTAGCTAGAACTCTTCTACATAAGAGGAGAAGCTTTTCTTGCTTCAATCCTTCGTGATCATGGTCAGACACTTCTGGGGCCCTTTCCACTCGTAGATATGTTGGTCGAGACGATCTTAAGAGTCTTGCAGCTTCTCGAATACGCCTATCGTTTGGAAATATCATGGATGAAAACATTTCCAAAGGCTGAAGACCATCTTGCTCCCTATCTGCTTGCAATCCAGAAGATGGCGATACCTGCTCATCACCATATGATCCTCTAAATCGTGCAGCAATTGACGATATCGCAGGTTTGTCTTTCAGTCCTCGTTTACAGGATTCCATCTCAGCCAAATCAGACCTCCCAATAAGCTGGTAAGCTGAAGGGGGCCAATTTGAAAAAGACCGAGGAGGATGATTTCTGCACCTATGCAATGACTCCATTATAGGTAAAATTATTCCAACAGGTAATTCATTTATAAGTTCTGACAAATTTGTCATGCCCTCTTGAACCATTGCAAGAACAAGTCTTTCGTCCCGAATGCGAGTATTTGATAGAGAAGGTGAAGAACTACTTAAATGTTTCACATTTTCTGTAATTGATCTGGAACTGCTACTTATAATGGTTTCTGAATCTACCTTGGTTGGACCGAAGAGAATGGAATAAAGACGGTGAATTTTTCTTGTTGAGACACAAGATGGATTCAAATCTCTGGGCGTAGAATTGAAGTATGCCTCATATACGCTATCGTCCAAGTCATAGCCTAGTAACATATGCTCTACCCAATCTAAAAATGAAGGTGTGTGTTTAAACCGTGAGAAGCGGAAAGGATTCTCGAACTCAGATACTAAGGTGTTTATCTCAGAAGAAAGCCTGTATTCTTCAAAACCTATATCACGGCAATAATGTTGAAAATAGTCATCCATACCACCGTTTGACCTTCTTGTAATATCTCTCAAAAGAGTGCCTAAAGGTTGAATCCATTTTTCTCCACGAGAAACTCTATTCAATTTCGAATCTTCGTATACAAAATGCAATGCCTCAAATATAGAGGAACATAATTCAAGAGTAAGGGGGGTTCGTTGGGACAAGCAAGTGAGCTCTTCTATACCATGCGTGATACGTACACCTTGAGGCTTCATCACACGATTGTCTTTTTCACTTTTTGAATGCCTAAGATTTTTTTCAAATGCAAAAAGAGAGGCATTTTCTAACGAGTACATTTGATGAAATTCAGATTCTATAAGAAAGTTCCAGTCATCATTTTCATCTTCATCACCTGAATTAGCATCAATGAATTCATCATTGTATCTTATTAAAGAGGATTTGCCTATCTCTTTTTTAAGAAAAGCATCTATAATAGCTAGAATTGCTATAGACACAGCTTTCCATTCGGGATCCATGTATCCCATCCCTATAGAAGAGTGTAAATTTGGTAACTCTTGTAAAATGCGGATACAGTCGACTCTAAGTTGAAGAGAGAATTCCTTTGGAATGAAAGAAGATGAATCTATTGCTAATAAAATTGCTTCAGCTAGGGGACTTGATAACATACATAGAGAAAGTGAAGATCGGATCGTAAATAATTGACTATTATCACTTGAAAGCTTTCTTTCTTTCGTACGTGATGCCTCACAAATGATATCAATTCTATTGTAAGATGGGTATGCTAGGGATTCCACGTTTCCGAATTCTTCAGAATTTAAATCCAAAGATCCCAAGGCAGAACGAATTGTCTTAGATGAATTAAATGAAGAATTCTTCCCTTTCATTTTAAATGTTCGTGTTGGTACTTTTTCTTCATCGCTCTTACTTCTGTAATTTTCATAATGTCTCTCTGAAGCAAATTTTCCTCCTGGTGGAAGAGTACAATCACAGATAAAATATTCTCCTCGATATAATTTGAGACTTTTTTCCCCCTTCAAAATGGAACAAACGAGAATATCTATTGCATTCGATGAAGTTATTGGCTGAGCTGAAACACAAGGAAGATCGACTTTATGCGATATGCTCTGAATTATATTAGCAGAATCTTTACATGCATATTCCTCGCATAAATTTTGTAAAGATGCTGGATGATTTTGTGTTGTCGTTTTGTCAAGACTAAGTAAATTAATACCTAGGCATCTTAAAATAAGGGGATTGGAATCACTTTCGTCAGAAGATGACCTCTTTTGATGCGTGTGTGTTAGACTTGGATTTGGACATACTAGACATAGATAGGTTAATGATTTATTCATATCAGATGATAAGAACACATGTTGTGCTCTACTGAGACTCACTGTGCCCGTTGATGCTTGAGTATTTTCAGACGACGATCCACATGCCAATCCTGGAGGATAAGAGGGGTCATCAAAGTTTGACATAAAAGAAGGTTGTTCTGTCCACAGTAAGGAGAGTCCATAGTCAGGATGAATATCTGAAAATGGAGAAACGTTTAGATTCTTTTTACTACCAGTTGATTCCTCTATTTTTTCCTCGGAATGTATATTATGACTTAGTGGAGATAATTTGACATTTGAAGCAGTCGTCGTATTTGATGTAAAAAAATCATGAGTTGAATGTTCATTTATATGACTATCACCAATCTTATCTCTGCCTTCTTCCACAACAATATCCATGTTGTGTTTCATTTTTTGAAGACGTATCTTCTTTTCACTGGTTGCATCAGCTGTTCGTTTCCATAAAGGCACGATTGGAGGTGGAGGGGGAGCTCGTTTAAAAATCCATACAGCATGACGTTTAATTTGCGAGTGATATGTAACGCATATATTTGGTAAGTCAGAGGCGTTATTGTTGGACTTTGGGCAACCCAAAAATAAAATTTGTTCATGAGCGTCAGCAAAGAGTGGAGGTGGGGTTGTTGATGAGGCGTTCACGATACTTTCTGGGCCTGACGTGGAAGTCGGAGGAGGGAGAGTTGACGATAAGGTAGGTGTTGAAATGGAAGGCATATGTGGTGCAAGTAAAGCTATGGGTCGAATATCATCGGATGGATGGCGAATAGAAAACATCGAAGTGACAGAAGAAGGTGTATATGGAAATGAATCATTTGGATGATCCTCATAATAGAAGGGTTGTGTTGACGATGAAATATGAATAGGTTTGGAAGGTGAATCTGAAAGGTCAGGCTTAAAGACGTTACGTAATCGTACGGGGTGGGGTGGTCCAGATATGTTACATTCGTCATCATCCTCGTCTTCATCAGTAAAATTATGTTTTGGTTTTCTTGCGTTTTGTGGAATTGGAGAATCTTCTTGAGATTGTGTGTAATGAATAGTAGGATATCTTGATTGAGACACCTGAAATTGATTCCAAACAAAAAAATCTTCTTGTGTCGCAGTCCTTTGTAACAAGAGGCCACCTTGAGTTATATTTCGTTCATAGTTTCCATGGTAATTTCCTTCAATAGAAAAAATAGATGTTGCTTCGAAGGGTAAAGATATGACATGACCTTCACCACCTTCCGTGCCAAGTGTGCTGGAATCATTGGAGGTATATTTGTCTTGTGAAGCTGATTGTGATTTTTGCTGTGTGATATTGTGGTTTGATTGTGAAGAGGAAGAATAAGGTTGCAAATCGAAAATACGCAATAAGGTGGGTAAGGCTAAAACACATAGGAACTTCTTTTCATTTGTGTAAGCAGGCGGTTTTATTGTGACCTCTTCAATATTGGCATTTTTTGGTATTTCATTTCTACTAGTAGCAAACGAGGTCCAGCACATAATAGGATCTTGATGTACCAATGTTTTAGATTCCAGAGATGTGTTATTATAATTTGAAGGCAACGAAAATTCATCATTTGTGGATGATGGTAGAGCAAATGTGCGATGAAGAATCGATCCACCAGCCCCTCTCACAGCAACACGTCTCCACAGCGTCTCGTATGCTTCGTTGCTGCCTGTGCCACTGATTCCTCCATTTGCAAATCCACTTCGAAGTGGTCCGCAGTATTCCTCCATCGTAACTTCTACTTCGCCTAGTAAACCAATACTCTGAAGAGGGTCTTTTTCTTCATTATTTTCTTCAAGAAATCCAGGTGAGTGAAAAGCTTCACAATCGTGCGACGGAGAAACAATTCGCTGAATCACATGATAATCATTGGTGTGGTTGTTGTAGTGTTCTGCTCTAGCATTACTATAGCGGTATCTATAGAGTGGTTTGAGTAGGATACTTCTGTTTTTTTTTTGATCTTTTGTTGACATTGTTGTAATCTTTGAGTCTTTCTACAGTTGGTTCATCTCTTTACACTTGGAAATGTGCACGGGTTGAACTTCAGAATATTCCACTAAGGAATCGTCGCTTATTTTCACCTTATCCCGCCATACAATGATGATCACAAATTCAAATGCCAAGAAACGTGAAGCGATCTGCTCATGATATCTGCATTACGTATAATATATACCAAATCTTTCGTAGCCCTTTCTCTCGCAAAAAGGGTCACAAATTTTGAGAAAAATTCCAACTGAAAACATCGCAATAAAAAAGATATCAAAAAACAAAAAAAAAGACACATTACTCATGGGGAACATGTTTTTTATTCTGCTGTCTAGCCAAATTTGATTGCATTAGATTCTTTACTCAATAGGCCAAAGCAAAAAAATTTTGCTAAGAACATACAATTTCTCTTCGGTTAAAATTCATATGAATCATAATAACATCTATTTCTCATAAACTGCAAATGGCTACTGAAGAATCATCAAAAAATTCACCAGTCTATGAATAAAACTCATATTTTACGATCATAAACACTACGAACCTACTCCTCTATCGATTCAACGCTAAGAAGAAAATGACTGGATGGACTATTTCTAATTGTGACTATAATATTGTATGAATAAGAATTATCAGAACTAAAAACATTTCAAAATTATTTATAGTTCGTTAGTGATAAGAAGCATTCACACATCCTTGTGTTATACAATATTTTACTGGATCCACAATCATCGTTCTATTCTTTGTTCAAGCGAAGCTTTCAGATATTATATCAAGAGCCATTCTTTCCCACTGCAGTTGTACTTCCGCCAAGGATCTACCTTTTTCCCACCCATAGAATGCAGGTTCTATTTCTGGCTTTTCTAAAACTACCTTTCCTAAATTTGGAAAACTTTCTGAATTGAAATATTTGTTCCATTCTTCTTTTCCCATTGCAAATGTTACAGATTCTTCAAACTTACAAGCTGATGCAGTTGCCAATATAGCGACTGCATTTTTCTTCTCCTTGCTTTCAAGACTGCATCCGGATGTGTCAAATAACTTGTCTTCACTTAAAATAGAATAGCCGAGTTTAGCTGCTGTTGCGATTGCAACAGACTTGATGATCACAGGACAAATGACAGTTGTTACAAACATGTATTTCATTGAAGCACAGAAGATTTAGGTTCAGGTTCCACATACCGTATGGGGGTCAGCGAGGAAATCTAATTTGTAAAATATAGTTTTCATTGTATGGCACATTTCTTCATCCGTGATCCTAGCACTGCGAAATTCACATTGGAGTCTTTTGAGCCATTCATTGTCAAGATCAAGTTTATTTGTTAATTCCATCGTTTTCATCCATTTTCTGATAAGGTTACTATCGCATTCGCAGAGATAATACAAAATTCTTTCAAAATTGTATGGCTTACGAAGTTTTTACAGGAAAATATGAGTTATATCAATGATTGATTTCGAATTAAGTTCTTGGAATGATTTGATATATGCAAGTCAAAATAGAATTAAGATCACAAAACTTACTACTTGGATATTTATTGCTTCTGAAAGGGTTTTCTCCATAATAGGATTTTTATAAAACTTTCCTGTCTGCATCACTCGATGAGTTATGTCATTGCTATTCACACCAGAGCATAAGAATCCAATAGGGATCCCAATCTTCTTCGCGAGGTAGCCACCTGTTATATTTCCCATGGCACCGGTGGGCATGACCATATCTACCTGGGCATCTATTCGAAGTATATGTAACATAAATGATAAGATAAGGAGCTATAGTGAAGAAATATGTTGAAATATATCAAATGAATATAGTTGCTATGAAGTATTCTTACCAGAAGCACCAGGACTTTTACCCATTTGATCTACAACTCTAAGGTACGTCCATATCTAGAATATGTTTGAAAAAAAAAAGCATACCGAAGTCTTTCTGATAAGGTATTGACCAACTTTCTATAAATCAGTTGTCATGATAAAGAATTCACTTACATAATGAACCATTTGCATCAGTGGTCTGCCAATATTGTAGGAATTGACTCCACAAAGTTTTCGGTGTTTGAAAAGTTCCTTTTTATAAGTACTTTTTCCTGTAAGCATATTCTTTATTGGAGAGTCCATATCATCTCCACCTCCTTCAAATGCTGCAACTTTGACATTTTTCGAGTTTACAGTTGTCAATTGTTTCCGTTGCAATGCACTGATTTGCCCGTGGGGGTAATGGACTAAGATTGATAAATAAGCATTGTCTGGAATGTCATTCACCGATTGAACAGCTGCTGGTCCCGTATCTCCCGTTGTAGCCACAACTAAAGTAATTTTTTGCTTACGAAGATTACAAAAATAAGACAAAGCGTTCACCACAAACCTCATGCCTAAATCTTTGAAACAGAAAGTAGGACCATGAAAAAGTTCTGATATAAAAACAGCATTGGAGCTACCCAACGGTTTGACCACAACAGCATTTTCAGGATTCTCAAAGCCACTTCCATCGTCATTACGCTCCATCGACTGTTGACAAAGTTTTTGTAGATGTGAGAATGGTATTTCATCTTCTGAAATAAATAATCGTAAACATTCAGCGGCCAGAGCTGGATATCCAAGCTTTGACCAATATTCGAGTTGAATTGGCGTCACCTTAGTCGGCAATTCCATGGGGACAAAGAGACCTCCATCTGGAGCGTAGCCAGAAGTGATTGCAGTTTCAAAACTAAAAGTTTTTGATTTATCTCCTCGGGTTGAGATATACTTCATCCTTTATGATTTTGTGCTTGATCTTTGCTTTTTTTGCATTTCCCATTTTCTTTTCTGGTCTGTGACTCGGTCTTAAAAAGATACAGTATATTACTATACTAACATCAGTAGGTACAGTCTTGTTCCCACCCCATCATAAAAGATACTTCTTCTTCGAAAAAAATAGTTTTACAAATCCTCAGCAAATTCAACGGAAGAATCTTTTTTCGGGCATGATGGTGTGACTATTTCCATACTCTATTGTCACTGTATATTTATATTTCGATTCCTAAAAAAACCGAGCAAAACTATTTATAACTTACAATAAATGCTTTTATAATCCACTAGCAATATGATGCAGGCCACAAATATAAATGAATCAAGACGATATTCTTCAAAAATACTAATTAGAAAAATAGATTATATAATGCATATCTACAACGTAATGATTCATGATTCTTGTGAAGATGCCAATTCTGTCATGAGACTTTTATTCACTTCTCTCATAGTCTCAATCTGCATTTCCTTGGCCTGAACATATTCCGTCAAATTTTCAACCACCTTTTCCAATTCTGCCCGTTGTTCCAAAATTCGTGAAATATTGTAATCTCCACCAGCAATATCCTTCGCTCTCATCATATTTCCATAGTCCATTCGGCACTCATGTAAGTCTCGAAGTGCTTGTTGTTTGCCAGCTTGCAAAATTTTAATTTCGGATTGCATCGCTTCTTGATTTTCAATGATGGATTCAATATCATGAATTTGAAGTCCATTACGACAGATACGGGACATTTCTTTGGAGAGTGAGTCAGATTTTTGTTTGTATTTGTTTCGTTCCGTTTTCAGTTTTTGATTCTGAGTTTGTGTTTGCAAAAGTTTGGTATTTACTGTACTATAATGAGTTTCTGAGGAATCTAATTTGGATTGAAGTTTGGTAATATACGTTTGTGCTCGGTCAAGCTGATCGGATTCTTCCTCGTGTTTGGATTCGCTTTCACGGAGTTGCGTTTCAAGAGCATTATTTTGATTTTGAAGTTCGTCCATTTTAAACTGCAAATCTTTTTGTTGTTTCAATTCCTTTTCCAAGTCGGCAATCTGTACCCTACATTCTTCCATGGATTCCAGTTTTCCGTCTCGAGCTTCCACTGCTGCAGCAAGAACTGCTTTTTCGTTCTCCAAGGCTTTCATAGATTTATCAAAGTCCTGTGCCTGTGTCTGTTTTAGGGATAATCGCTCCTCATATTCCATTCGCTGCGATTGCACATCTTTTTTGGCACGATCTAATTGATCTTCTAGAGTTTGATACCGTTTCTCAGCGAGGTGTAATTGGTCCTCCAGGTCTTTCGATTGAGATTGATATTTTTGAAGTTGTAATTTCATAATATTGAGTTCAACGTCTTTGTTATGATTTTCAGAATCAGAAGAGCTCAAGGAGCGTTGGAGTTCGGAAATCACTTTGTCTTTCGCAGCTAGCTTTTTAGCCATGCGAAGGATATCATTTTCAAGATTGACAATTTGAGAAGGGGAGGTAGCTTTTGGAGATGATTCGTCCATGGGTCCATTAGTAAGCTGCTCCTCAGTATCAGGATGATCCTCTTCCATCGAAGAAGCACTTACAGGTTGATCAAATTCCTTCTTTGGTAGATCATCAAATAGGATTGTTGATGGAGTCAAAGTATTCGATTTCCCACGAAAATTAGCAATGCCCAATGACAACAACAAACTTTCCCTCGAAATCCGATTCGGAGCTGACAAGATCAAGCCTGCCTGATCATTTCCATTCTCGCCCATGAGAGCAGAAACTAAGGAATGCCCCTCTTGAAGCTGTAAAAAGAACAATTGAAACTTTTTTGGATCGGAATGACTCGATTGTGCTGAAGGATTCCATAAGGGAAAAGATTCGGGATCATGCAATGGTTCTGCAGTGGACCCTGAAACTTGAAATAGAGTGCATTTGGTTTCTTCTAAGGATTGAATTTGAACAGAAAAGGACCGACCGATTGCATTTCCACCTCCCTTTAAGGAATTGAATTTAGCCCCTCCCGGTGTTTTAGTTTTCTTGGCAGCCTTGAATAAAGAAGGATCTGCCTGAACAATTCGGTCAGTTTGACAGGAGTAAAGGAGGGAGGAGTCCATGTAGAGTTGACATTGCAGTAGGTATCCAATTTCGGTGGCAGATGGTTGAAAAACTGCAGATGTTGCTTGAGCTATGGGAATCCAATCATATTCTACAGAATTGTCCGTTGAAGATTTGATAGGAGAGGCTCCTTTATTGAAAGAGTGTGTTGAGTTAGTGGAATGGATAGATGCATTCAGACTTTGAGATGAGGAATGAGTAGTGAACGATGAACTATTCAATGGTTTTGTTTTGAGCCATTGATAGGAATAAGATGTGGATAATGGAGTTTGATTGGATTGTCGACATGACAAAAGACTTGTATTGGTGATATTAATTTGTTTTTGCTTCTTTTTCTTTGTCGTAGATGCCACATTTACGAAGGAACCATCCAACGATTGTAAGAATAAGGTACAATCAAAAGCTTCCCTTTCTGGATGATTGCGGAAAGCATGTTCTTCCATAGTAGTTTGATCCATTGTTTTCTCCAAAGCTCGTAGTCTTTCTGCTGCGACAGTTCTAGCATTGTCTTTGGCTTTCGTAGCAGCTTCAGCGGCCGAATCTACTAATGAAGATGTAGTAGAACGCATTCGACTTGACCAACGTGAAAATGATTTGGTAAGGTTTGCTTTCGTAGGTGGAGTATGTGCAGATTCTGCCTCAACATCTGAGTCTTTGAATGCATCAGTAGAGTTTTGAGGGGGGGTAAATTGAAGCACGATGGGCGTAGGAGCTTCCCGGCAATGTGCTAATATAGTTGAGAATTCACAGGTTGTCCAATTTTGTTCTATTTCTATTCCATTTATCCCTGTCAAGATATATCCTTCCATATTTGTGGGTGTTGCTGCAAGAATATCATTATTTTCATCTTCATTTTCATCTTCATCTTCATCTACACCTACATCTTCACTTTTCTTTTCTTCCGAAGAGCTTGCCGTGGAAATAGGACCACATGCTAAATCCAAAATGCCCTGCAAATGTAAATGAGATGTGATGCTTTCTCCGCTATTCTCATTTTGATGTTCTTCTTGACTCTCCGATGCTTTAATTTTGACGTTTGCTTCTTCTTCTTCTTCTTCTTCTTCTTCTACTTCGCTTACAGATTCCACACTTTCATCATTCTCTTCTTCGCTATCTGAATCTAAAAGACTTTTTTTGCGTTGAATGTCTCCTTTATCTGCATCGTTCGGATCCTTTGTACCTGTCAATCCCTCATTTGAAGCAGTATAGGAAGATACCACGGCCCCTAAACATTCCTCATCATTTAATGGAAGCAGTAATAGTCTTGTTTGCATATCTGTATAATTTGCAAATGTGATGTTGTGGAATGTTACAGCAGGAGCCTCTTGACTATCTAGAAAGTCAAGGTCTACGGGTTTGGAAGGTGATGCGTTCTGTTCGTCTGTCATTTTTGTGATTCTTTATTTTCTATCTTTATTTTCTATCTCAATTTTCGTATTGATACTTATTTGTTTGTTTCCATCAATGGTTTGCTGTTCCTGAATACGATGTTCGAACTTGAGTTTGGATGAAATCAAAAGGTCCTCTACTATACTATACCGTACTGTATCTAATCTAAGGAACAGTGTGAAGAAGAGAGAAATCCGGAGGTTGCTTTTTTCAAAGTTATTCTTGCAATCTTTCTCCAAATAAATAAAATAAGTATGAAAATGATAAACTCAAACAATAAATCTTTAGTATATTTATTTAGAACCAACTCCAGAGAGCACATACTATGCTTTTCTCGTAGAATCTACGGCCGACAGTTGGCACCATTATTATTATGATTATTATGATTATTATGATTATTATTATCATTAATCAGACTATCATCAACATGGTTTCCATCAGAAAGAAAACTCAGCGAAAGTGGCACTGGCTAGACGTTTGGCAACAATAGGATTTCAAACATTGTATTTCCCCAACCTGCAAAACGTTATGATTACTATCTATCATGAAATACCACACAACTGAGAAAGTGAGAGAAATGTTGACAGATGAGGACAAACAATTGGAAAGGGTTCATGGTTGATTCTACCATTGATCACAAGTCATCTGTCATATTGGGCGTATGATACATAGATAAAAAATGACATTGCGTTTTTACCACCACCACATGCATGGGCCTAATTCGTTTGTGGTATAGTATCAGTTTTTCGTTCATTGTGTTTCGATTGGTTGGTTTCGAATTTGTTCTTTCACGACTCAAAGCTTCCAGGAACGAAATATCCTGAAATGTTTGAAATATCCTTGTATGATCAAATCGATGATGACACCGGAGGAGACTATAAAAGAGCTATGAAGCCGCTGTCACTTGACCCGGTTCCATGCGAGGTCCGAATGGTTTCCAATTTGTTAGGAAAGGGTTGGGGAGCTTGTGAGAAACAATTCCTCCTCTTTTGCTTGTTGCGCGTTCTAATCCTGATATTACACTCAAACAATGGCGAAAGAAATAAAGAAATTATGGTTATTATGACATCCGAAATTTTAAATGGTCAAATATAATCATTCCGAGTTTTCCATGTGAAAGGCCTTCTTGACATTATCGGAATGTAAGAGACGCTGTACCAACAATAATAAGATATCTTTGCCCATCAATCTTTGTTTGGTGTGCAGTTTTATGTGAGCATAATTAATTTGACAATTTTGTTTGGTACGTACTGATTTTTCCGTGCATTTTTTTTTTCTAATGGTGTTCTTAAGGAAAGTCGGAAACTTCAATCTTGGGTACAGTACAATACGAAATTTCCGTTGGTAGCAAGTAAAATCAAGGTTGGTGGAAAACTGTTTTTGTTCATAATTGAAACACTTGTCACAAGTATCATCTAAGTTTGTGTCAAAGGCATTTCCGAAAATGAGAATCAAGAGCTGATGGAAGATCTTCCTTCTAATTATTTTTGTAATTTGTAGTTCCTTTAATTTATTAACTTCTAATCAAAGAAAAATATGGCTTCATCATCATCGCCAACATCACCATGATCTTCATCTTTCTCATTGCAAGCTACAAAGGAATGAGAATCCTGAGGAAATATAGGCTTCTGACTTGATTCGAGCGTACATTGATGGTCATTATAATGTTGCACTATTAATATTTCACGTGGTATGCTTCCTGCAATTTGTGAAGAGTCGATGGATCCATCAGAAACGTGTCTACCCAGGTTTCGTTTCGCAGATATCCTGTGATACATTTTCCAGGTACAACCATTATAGACATCGTTCATTTCTTTGCAACTTGATTTCTGAAGAGGATAGGATGAAAGAGCTAATGCACTCTGTGGCATATGACCAGCTTCCGGGATACATGAGTTTTCATCTCTTGATCCATCGGTAGTGTATATCTTCTTCTCAAAATGCATTGATTGCCTGTATGCTGGGAGTGATGATGGTGCTTCGTAATCTTCGTCGAATGCTTGGATTTTGCTTATTGAGATTGGAAGAGATCTATTCATGATACCTCCAGAAAAAATGTTTTTGTAGAATTAGATTTGATGGAATTGCTCGTTGAAAGAAACATAAACGAAATATTGTTAAGCTTGCTCTCGTGTCTGTGAGAATCTTGATGTTTCTGTTTATAATCTATTCCAATCGCATATGAGATCTAACATACGCAATTTTGACATAATCCAAAAAGCATTCCATAAACGTGTCAAAATTCAATGGACCTGAAAAACATCCGTACATTTTCTACGAGTGATACGTCATACATTTCAAGTATATGCAAGACATAGGTATTTACTTTCCAATAAGTCAATCACGATGCAAATAAATGGTGAAAAAGGTAAAAGCTCGAATCAATTAGGAAACAAGCATATGTTTCTCCATCAAAATTGAAGTAACTAATAAATAATACCAAAACATATATGTGCATCAAAGAGGTCATTAGGAAACATGCTTTACTATCGATGTAATGAGCAGATGTTCGATTACGTCAGTGAACCCATTTTTTTCATTTTTGTACGCATCAACCAACTTATGCCAATGTTACCCAAATTGAAGTTGTTGTTAGGTTCTCACCTATTTGTCTTCGTCTCCGGAGTTATTGTAGGGAAACAAATTGATTCGGAGGAACTAGCTGGATATAGAAATGTCCACGAAGAAAGCAAACGACGATGGATGAAAAGAGCTTTCCTTGTGGGAACTGGATTGAGCTCGTTCATTCTCTTCCTGCATGGGATCAGATCCTTGAGAGGTCCTAAAAAAAGTGTGACTCTGTGATTTAGAATCCAAAAGAGTCAACATATTTCTGCAGGGATGCCATCTGAACGACAAAGCTAATGCTTTCATGATTTGAAAAAACATTTCGTATTTAGTTTGCAATGAGATGATAAATCAAGTAGTCAAGAATTTGTTCGCAACAGAAAGAGAATACACAGATCATGAATGTGATTCAATAGTTGCGATAGTCAAAGGAACCACTGATTAGAAGATAAGATCGGAACACCGTGATTATTGTTGAACCTCTTCTAAAAGCGTCCATAGAAGGGAGCAAATGAATTCGCATAGACAATCTATATGATGATACTTCTGTAAGAGTGCAAAATAATAGTAAAGAAAATAATCATGAAGAAAATGCAAAGGCTAGTTGAAAAGATATTTTCAGAAGAAACTATCCAATATTTTTATTGATTTTCATATTGATGGCGTAAGGAACTTGGATGTTATTCCCACCTTATTCTCTAATCGTTCACACATGTTTATAAAATGGAAGAACTGGGAAGATGCATTTGTCAATTTAAACAAACAATAAAAAAACTGGGCTCGGTATAGAAAGGAATTGGAAGAATTAGAAACATGCTAGATGAATTTCAACTCGGTACTGCCAAAGAAAGATTGTTGGACACAGTTTTAGCAACATCAATTAATAGAAATTCATCTAGTAACAATATAGATGAAGCATCTGATGCAGAGTTAATGAAGAAGAAGGGCAACAACTCTTTCATGAAAGGAGAGTATGTTGAAGTAGTTCATTTTACCTTACATGAGTTACTAGTCGAAGGTAAAATTTGCTGAGCTCTATGAATAATTAATTGTATCGCTGCTCCTGATGGATCTCCTCGTGTTTCGTATGATGCAAAAGGTTTTTCGATCATGCAACGACTAATGTAAGCTGTAATGCAATCCCCTCTAGTGAAATGAAGATACCACATGTGACAGTTGAAATTCCTTTGGATTTGTTGCCTAGTTAGCACGAAGATATTTGGAGGATCAAATGGTCGATTTTGGTCCAGGAAAATGCAGGATTTTTGCCAAAGCACATTATGTGATACTATAATGTGTCGATCAGAGGGGGAGGACTGTTAACTAATATTGTCAACAGTGTCTTTGATGGTGTGAACTCAAAACCATCAATCAAATCTAGTAAATTAGTTCCGAATATTTCATCTACACCCTTATTGCCCTCTCACTATGAGTATATGTTAGATAAAGAACCGATCCAGGTAACTTCGAGTTAAATTAACCGAACCGTAGATACCAGCTCATTTGGGAATTGCAACGGCGAGAAAGAGATTAGAGTAGCACATGTTTCACCACTCGAAGGATAAAAATGTACGCATACTATGATGATAGATAATCGTCAAGTAGGGTGATGAATTAACGTCTTATTTTCCGGTTGAGGAGGAAGAAATTGAAAATTGGGGATTGTAAGCGAACAAATTGATGATATTTTTTGGAAAGAACGCTTTGTACAACATATAATTTAGAACACCTATCCCAGAGATGATTTGATCCTACAGTAGTTTTAGACATTCATCTCTTACAACATATATTCACTTTCTCTGTAATATTTTTTTTTCTCACTGCTGCACATTGTATGTAAAAAGTCTGTCGTTCTTTCAATATGTAAAATATAACTTCTGAATACAATTAAACAATTAATAACGAAAAAATGGCACATACAAAATGCATCATTGATTGCACTGCTTGAAATAAGAAGTTATAAGTGGCTCTATTTTGTTGTTCTTTAGTAATCATCTCCACCGTCATCTCCTCCTCCAAACATATCCATTCCTCCACCCAAGTCCATCTCTTCTTCTTCGGGCTTTTCTTCCTCAGCGGCTTCTTCGGCTGCAGCATCACCTCCAGCAGCAGCTCCACCGCCGCCGCCTCCGCCACCTCCCATGGGTACATCCTTCAATTTCTCCATTCCTGAGGCCAAAAGCTCGTTGATGTCCTTTCCGTCCAAATCTCCCAACATAGCTGTAAGGGCAGCTTCATCAACGGTTCCTCCAGCGGCTTCAACCACTGCAGTTACTTCTTCAGCAGAGCCGTCTTTTCCGGCAACTTTCAATAATAGGTAGGCCGCTATTTCTTGCATCTTGAACGTCTTTCATGTTACATTAACAATTGATAATAATCGGGAGAATTAAAAGGCAAAAGGTTAGCAACTGCAGATTCGATAAAATAGTCTTCACAGATGCAATGCATTATCAATGCATTATCAATGCAATGTCCCTCTTCGTTTCCCATCAGCGGTGCTAATCGCCATGGTCACAAATTCAACACGCTACCTCACCTTCACCTGTCAAGCTTTACGTGAATGGTACTAGCAAATTGGATTTTGCATTACTTAGCCTACGGTGATCATTTATCTTGTATAAAATCTACATTTGCTATTTATTTAGTTAGGGGTATTATTCATTCGCTTTCGAGGGCCATACTTCCTGACCCTACAAATATTCAGTGTACGTCTACAAGTAAGCGGTAAAATTTTATACGAATATTTTTCTATATTTTTTCTTTTTCACAGCAATACTGTATTTATTATTATTTTATGACAAATAAGTTGAATTTATTTGGTGATTGATTTGACAACCTCGTCACAATTACACGATTTTTATTTTTATATAAAAATCTACGTAAGATTATTATCATATATTTTCGATTCAAACATCATTGAATGCTGCTGATACTGCAATCAATATATATAGAATCATTTCATAAAACAAGAAAAGAGTGCTCGATGATACCCCCTTCACAAACAACTAATTGCGCAAATATGAAATTCGTCGCTCGAACTAGAAAGATGCGAGGTGTCAGAAACTTTTTTGTGAAAATAAATGTCAACAACATGACATTCTTTCTTTTTCATCTCATGATTTGCATGGTGAAGCACCAAGTCAATTGCTTCCACATTCATCAGACAACGCCCATATCTCAAAAGAAAACATCTTCCACACAGTCTACTTTGATTAGGAGAAGAAATCCTACCTTCATGAAATATGCTAGTTTCAAACCCTTATCTGCGACTACGACATCTTCAGAGTCAACTTCCACAGGTGGCGAAAAAATATCTGATAACATGTTGGAACCACCAGATCAAATCAAAATGCTTCAAATACCTGCAAAAGATTGCAATGACGATACTTATTCCTTCCCGTATGTATTAAATTTCACACGTGTGGATACCTATGACACACCCATTCATCTCCAAATTCATCGAATATCAAATGCGCCACATATCTTTCTTATAAATAATTTAATTTCGGAAAGAGAACGTATAACTCTTTGCCATGCAGCCCAGTCAATATCATCATTTTCATCCACCCCGTTACATGGAAACATTCGTAAAGAAGTTGCTGATACAGTGTCATCAATTGATTCCAATTGTAAAGATCAAGATGGTGATTATTTTTCAGCTGCAAGACCAAATTCCACTGTTTATTGGATTTCACCAAATCTTCCTCAAAATACTCCCGAAACCGAAAAAAAAAATCACCCTGAGGTGTCTTGCATCACACAGGCACTCATGCGAGCAAGTGCATCTTTGCTTCTTTCTCCACAACTATTTCAAACAACACAACAATCATCCTCCAAAAGCAACAAACAGCAATTTTCCTTTCTGGGTTGTGAAGATCTTCAAATGGTTCATTATACTAAAGATGGAGAATTTCTTTTACACCAAGATGGACTACCAAGAGTATTAACTGTCCTCTTCTATTTAAATGGTGTTGCAGGTACTTGGTTTCCTCTTGCTCGAACCTCCAAAGAAAAAGAAGAAAGTAAACCCCCATCTAATATACTTCCTCTGAATAAAAGACAAGCAATGCAAATGATACATGGATACATTCCTGGAGAACGAGGTATTTTAATATCCAGTGCTGGTGGGTTTCTTGAACATGAAGATTCATATACAGAAAAACATGTTGACGAGTCCCAACATGTTATTCCAATACAAGCAGGAGATGCAATTGCATTTTACAACTATTTGGATCCGCAAACATTGGAAGATGGGAAATCATACAACTTTGATCAAATGTATGGACAATTGGACTGGAGAGCAATACATGCTGGACTACCCACAGATTCAAATGATAAATGGATAGCGACGCTATGGTTTCTAGTGAAACCTTCGAAATGATAAGAAAAGGTCTAGTGTAGCTTACTTTCTTTGATTGAGTTTCATTCCCATCATAGATGGACTCGATTAAAGTTTTAAAGGCATGATATTTTACATTAAGATAAAACATAAAGTACAATAATTTGCTACAACTGCATATCAAATGATTGTATCATTTCATATTTGATTATGCTTCTGACGTTGTAAGTGAAAGTATATGTGTGGACAAGTATCGCAATACTGATGAGAAAACTATGAAAAGGCATTAGGCTTTCTCAAAAAGTACATTGAAGATAGGAACAAGGGAAGCTGCTGATCCTCCGGTAAAGTAAATAAAAGCAGGAGATATTATTGGTCTCATCGAATATTTGTGGTTACGCTAATATCAATAATTATTGTGACAATGTTACGATTACTGTTGATGAAATGTGGCACGGGACTCAAGAACTTTATTGCCATTCCTGTATTATATTAAAGTTCCAGTTTCGATAAATATTGGGCATAAGAAAATTATGCAATGAGATTTCTAGCATAATCAAGGTATTTGGATCAAAATATTCCATAACGAGATAGTATGATTTGAGCGATTTGTAAGACCTAAAAGGTCCCAATATTAATTCTAAAAATGGAATTATTTTTCCAAACTGTAGATTCACAACTCTTAATGTAATCTGTAATGTCGTCCTATTTCATTAAAAGCTTTTGTAAAGAAAAGATTCACTAGACTGCAGTCACATATTAAACTTATCGTTTCATCACAGTAAACTTCAATGGAACTAAATGTCCACCATTTAAAACAATTTTAGCGACGTAATCTCCTACTTGTTTCAATTGCAAATCGTCATCTTTTTCTGTATCAATATCTTTCATAGTTTGTGTTAAAAAGTTTTCCATAGTATCTTCATCCTCCAATTCCAGTAAGGATAGTACAGGATAAGGATGTATTTGAACATGTTCATCCGCGTCTAAATCAATTTTTAATTGCTTCGATAGTTTTTCGCGCAAGGCTTTTGAATCAACCATGCCAGGGTGGAGTTTCCCATTCGAACCGACATTTCGGCGGATTTTTACCTGTTCGTTTGCACAAGCAATTTTTGTGACGTAATCAAGGCGAAATTTTGCGATGATCCCAGTCAGTTTTGTGAGTTGAAGAATTTAGTAACATGTGTCGATGAACAAATTATTTACTTGAAACCACAGTGTCAACAAGATATATTTCATACTTACAATTTTATTTTTCAAATACCGTCTCAATATATCAGCTTGCTTTGTATCTTCATTCATCTCTTCCATATCTTCCTCAGGTTCTTCAATTATGCCTCGTTTTTTTTTAACTTCAGTTGACTCTAATGGGTCCACCAAACCTAGCAATTGGAATTTATTGGGAGTTGCATAGACTGCCTTCTTTTTCGGCAAAAGAAAGTTGCGTGCATATCCAGCCTTAACATTCAAAATATCTCCTTTATATCCTTTTCCTTCCCCCTCCTCAAGGTCTTGAATGAGAATGACTCGGACTGTATGCCCCATTCGACATTGTTGCAAGCCAGAAGATCTAATTAAATTAGTCAGGATCGAGTTTACACGAGATGCAGCATTGTTAGTTGCGTAGTTGTGACTCATTAATGAGTGAAGCGAGCTAGATTGAATCCATGCTGATGATTTGAGAGATTTTTTTTTCTGAATAAGATGCACCTTCGATATGAGTGTTCTTTGAATGATTCTGGATGTCATGATTGTATTATAGCTTTTACCGCTTGAAGATGACTAGCTCGCATAAGAGTGATGCTGAGGGTTGCAGTTTTGTGCGGTTATAAATAAATTTAACAAGGGAAACGGTATAGTATATAGGACCGCGCTGCTAATGATGACACAATTTCCTTTATTTGCTATTATTGCTAAGCTCTTTCTACGAAGTCTGTGATTTTCGTACTTAATCCCTATTAATTAGCTCCATATGAATATCGATTACATACTTCTTTTATAATCCTCTACAAGTTACGTCAGAGTGCTAGAAATTTAGATCTCCTGAAACAAAAAGGAAAATATATTTTATTGAATTATGGTTAAAAAATCACGCATTTGACTTAATTCAGTCAAAATCTATTCTTACATAAGTCAAGAACATAAAAAGAATCGTACTTAAAAATGAGCTGATTGAAAATGCTCGAAGGTTTCTCTTATTTGTTTAGGGATATTTAGTTTGTTTAAGCCAATTTAATTTTACTCACTGAAATTGCAATGTCGTCTCTATATCTCCCTTGCTTACTATAATGCCATCCAGTCGCAGCTTCTATAATTAATGTTTTGCAAATATTCAATAAATGCTTTGATAGCTGTTCTTCCTCACCTTTCTCTAGCAGGGAAGGCGCAAAGCTCGTTGCTACTAAATCAGAAATTTCTTGAGGCATGACATAATCCATCATCCCATCCGTGGCTGATACAGCAAATACAATAACATCCTCCTTTTGATATGATATGTTTTCGTCTCTTTCTATAGATATGCATTCTCCTGTGTTAGCCTGTACTTCACATTCTCCATCCTTGGAAGATTCCTTTAAAGAATCTAAAAATTGCTGCAAAATTTGATCCATTTCTAGCATATCTATAATTGGGTCAGGAATAACACCTACTTTCCCAGCATCCCAGTCCCCCAAAGAGCGACTCATAGCCAATCCTGTTATAGCATCATTTCTTGCACTATCATGAAAAATAACACGACTTGTGGCATGAGGTTTTGACGGTGGTGGTAGATATACTTCCCCTCCCATTCGTTCAACACGCTCTTTTTCTTCAGGTATACTGGCCTTATCTTCTCGTGTTTGGTACATTATAGATGTGATATTGGTGGGTACATGGTGGAGGGATAAAAATGATACAGAATCACCAGCGTTTGCAAAGTAAAGTTGTTGTTTATGCTGAAATATAACGGAAGCAGTACATCCACCGACACCTTTCGTTGGTACAGTCGCATCAATTTCAACAAAAGATTCATGTAAAGCTGCTTTTATTTGTTGCTGTTGTTGTTCTTCATCGTTCCCTTCATCGGCTGTAGTTGATGAAAGAATCGAACCAAGCTTCGTGGAGAAAAGAGCAGGTAAATTTGTAACAGCATATTCCGAAACAACTTCACCTAAATTTCCATGTCCATCAAAAACACCCATTAATTTTAAATGCTGATCTTTTGGATTCCATGTATTATCCTCAACTGTTGCAAAAAAGGGCGACACAAGAAACGATCGATCTTGATTAATTTCTTCCTCCTTTCCTTTGTAGCCCATCAATGTCAAGGTGGCTTCATTTTCTTGTAATGAGTTTATGGTAGACATGAGATTCATGAGATTGTCCCTATCAATAATGTCCACAGGTCGTTTCAAGCACCCATAGGTAGGGCACGTAGAGGAGGTTGATTCTTCGTAAGCAGATTCTACTGCAATAGATGCTGAGACTTGTAATAACGTTGATTTTGTGATTATCTTAGACAGTGCCAGGATAACCCATGTCCATGTGAATCTATTTGAAGTAAATTGAAAAAACATTTGTAAGCAATGATATCTTACAATAGAATAGTAGCCAGTGATGATTTTTTTTCTATGGAGAAGAGGATGGATATTCTCAGGATGTGCACCTTGTTAGAGAGAATGACGATGAGACTGCTGGATTTCCAATTTAGACACCATAAAGTGTATCTTACTGATTATAATAGTGTCAAATTATCATATCTTATTATGTGTATAAACCTAGCACTACGTACTCCATTTCAGCAGCTTTTTCCATAAATTATGAGTATGTATGTACAGTAATTGGAGGATGTCGTCATTTTCTTATTTTTGATGGTGTTTGTTGAAGCGTACGAAATATACATAAAATGATGCGTGTGACAAGCACATGTGATCTCTCTAAATGTTTCTACAGGAGACTTTAACAAAAAAACGTATTTACATGCAACATTTTGTACTATATGGTACCTACACGATTTTACATAAATATTTCGGATTAGAACATCTCCATCATCCGATGCTGCAATCTTTCACTTTTATACAAACATCACTTGTTACTCAACTTTATCTTTCAAGCAACCGCCAATTGATCAGCAATGAACACCTTCTTACTCTGCATCTCGCTTATGACATGGCAAACAACAGCCTTTACTTTCATGAGCAAAAATGTAGCACCATCCTCCATCCTCCCCACTCCTTTCACTACTAGTACACAATTATTTGAAGGCTCCTCCGATGTAGACGAAGCTGCTCCAAGTATTTCGGGTGAAGAATTAGAAGTGATGATGGCAGATTTTGAACAACCACTGGTTGTAGATGCTTATGCTACTTGGTAAGTGAGAGAAATCACTCATGCTTTATGTGTTGAAACATAAACATATTACCCGATAGGAAGTTTTGAAATATTGTCACAACTGCTACTTTATGGGGACACACAAATCTTTTACTGACTCTTTTTCCACTCTCATATCAAATCATAGGTGTGGCCCATGCCTTATGATGGCACCCGAGTTTGAAGCAGCAGCTCAAGAATTGAAAGGGAAAGTTCGAATGGTAAAATTGGACACAGATAAAAACCCAGAAATGGCGAATAGGTGAGTTTAATCTGTCAAGGAGTATCTCAGTGATGTCATGAAGGAATGCTCTTTTGAAATTTTTTTTGGGTGTGTTCAATTTTTCTTGTCTCTATTACGCTTTTATCTGTTGATTCTTTTTTGCAAAGTTATTTCATCCATCACCTAATTCAATTCTATTATTTTTGTTCTTATTTTATGCACCAAAAAAGACTTAATATCATGGGATTACCAACTCTTTTATTTTTGGATAAAGTTCCAGATAGCCAAAATGAGGATGGGAAGGGACCTAAGGCAGTTTTAAAAGATCGTATTGAAGGTGCTCTCAACAAAGATATGATTCTCAAATGCTGTGATTATTTGTTTTTTGATGGTCCTCTACCCACCCAGGAATAAATTGTATTTTGTAATACTTTTAAATCAAATCGAAAATGATGCAATTGCAAAATAAATAAATAAACTAACTAGAACCGATTTCATACGCTGTTACAACCAACCTTAGAGGACTTCAGACTAAAGTGTTTCTTTTCATTAGATTGGAGTAAGTTGCATTACTCATTACGACATGGACTTATCCTAATGATTATTAAGGGCAAGTGCAGTGCCGTGAGGACATAAGTTTATGTTATGCACTCCTGAAATTCATCCTATAAATTCAGGAGATAATCCTGTCACACTGATTAAATCTGAAGAGAGAAAAAAATTAGTTAAAGTAATGGTGTATGAAAAAGGATAAACAAAAAAAATGATCAGCAATGCCACAAAGGATTGTTGCACATATATCGAGAATTCTACAAGTACCAACGGAAGAACAATTCACATGATTATATTTTGTGACGAAGGCACTGCTGCTAAATATTGATCCAGTGACTTTTTACCATCCTAAAATTCAATTCCAGTTCGTTGAAGAAGATTGAGCCAAAAAAATAAACCGGCTAAATTGATCTATCATATGTGCAACGGAATATATTTTTTTCGCATACTTAGGGATCGTCTTTCCTAATTGATAATGCCAAGACAGACTTTCACAAGACTAACCAAAATCAAGACCAAATTTGCTATTTTATTACAACGTACTTTTTAACGTATCTTTCTTCATAAAAACAAAAAAATTGTTGGCTCGCTCTTCCGTAACGGTTTATTATTGCAGACTACATACAGATATTGATAAAGATTAAGATGCGAAACGGTTAAATACAAATACTATTATGTACATTAGTTGACTGCTGCCGTTAAGACGTTGCACCGAACGTTATAACATAAATCAATTCTATGTTACACTCCCTAGTAAATTACATCATAGTTTTATTGTAGAAAAATTCTTTATTTTTCAACATCCCTTCACAAACAGCTCACAAAATCGAAAATCGAAAATAGACGTTGAGTAACAGAATAAAATGAAGCTTGCACTTTTACTTTCAATCCTATCCGCTGCTTATGCAGAATCCCGCCCTGATTTCTTCGAAGATGAGAAATCAGCTTTGATGTTAGAAACTGAAAACTTCTGGATGAGAGAGTTACAAACAAGCACAGGAGGTGAGTTTATTGATATGACATGTGATTAAATACAAACTGTTTTTTTAACTCTAACGTGAACATCTAAGTAGGCGGAGGTCAAGGAGGTGGAGGTCAAGGAGGTGGAGGTCAAGGAGGTGGAGGCGGTACTCCTGGGGTTTGCGGAATTCCAGAAGCAGACAGACGAAATCAAATTCTTGGAACTTTGAGAAACGACGTGTCTACAAACGTAGCACTAAATACAGCTGGTACTCCACAAAAACTGGCTGTTGATTGGTTGTTAGATGAAGATACAATGCAAGTTTGTCCTGGCGATAAAAAAATTGTCCAACGATACGTAATGGCTTTATTTTACTTTAGCACTGCAGGAAGCTCTTGGTTAGAATGTTCGAAAAATGGTCTTTGTTCTGAAGGGAAAAACTTTCTAGATGGTGCAAGTGAGTGTGAATGGGGCGGATTGGCCTGCAACAACGATAACTGTATTACCCAAATCGTTTTTGGTAAGTTGATGTTTATTTGTTTCAAACTGTTTATGTATTTTGCTGTATTTACTAAAATATTATCATATCAAATCATTATAGAAAGCAACAATGTTGGAGGAACCGTTCCATATGAATTGGAACAACTTAACGACTTAGAAATATTATCCTTAGAACAAGGTGGCGTATCTTCTACTATTCCAACCAACATTGGAAGTCTCGACAAGCTTCGTATTTTAGACTTAGATTTCAACATGCTTACTGGATCAATCCCTGAACAAATCTATGCACTCACGGAATTAGAGCAGCTTGACTTAAATTCAAACAAACTTACAGGAACAATCTCTAATTCGATAGGGAATTTCCAAGAACTCAGGCTTCTTCAACTTTATGAGAATTTGATGACTGGTACTATTCCAAATTCTCTCGGTTCGCTTGACAATCTTGTTATTGCTGAATTTTTCAACAATACTTTCACCGGAGTAATGCCTCAATCTGTTTGCGACAACCGCTCTCCTCCAGATGGAAATGGTGCTATTACAGGACTTACATCAGATTGTTTTGCCGCACCCATTGCTCAAATTGTATGCAGTTGTTGTACCGCTTGTGCCGTTTTTTAAGTTACATTGCAAACATCTGCCCATGCAAATGTATCTTGTAACATCAAATGTTAGAACTTGTATGTAGAGAAAATCTACCCATGCAAATGTCTCTTGTAACTTCAGATGTTAGAACTTGTAAGCAGAGAAGCATTTTGGTATTGTGCGTGAAGACTCCATAAGGACGAAGCAGAATTACACTTTATGTATAAAAAATAAACTAAACTTAAATATGCGTAAGGAATTTATATTTTCATACTCCACCTCAATAAGTTGAATAGCTTCAATTGAAGAAAATGGTATTACAAGAAACTAACATGCCTTTAAAATATAGTTCAAGCTACAGAAATGATTAGGCATCAGTCAAAGCAGCTACTCCAGGTAGAGTTTTTCCTTCCAACAACTCCAAACTGGCTCCACCTCCAGTACTGATGTGACTAACTTTATCACCAAGTCCAGCTTGGTTCACGGCAGCTACACTGTCTCCACCACCAACAATAGTTACAGCTCCTCTTTCTGCAGTTGCCTTTGCCAATAACTCAGCAACTGTAATCGTACCTTTTGCAAATGCTGGCATCTCAAATACACCCATTGGTCCATTGAAAACGATAGTATTACATTTTCCAATCTCCTCAGCAAAAACTTCCAATGATTTAGGTCCAATATCCAATCCCATCATGTCTTTGTCCATTTCGGTTACATCAGTGATTTTGGTGTTGGCATCGGCTTTGAACTCATCTGCCATAATCACATCTGATGGGAGAACAAATTTCACACCTTTAGCATCAGCTTGTTTCATAAGCTTGCCAGCAAGCTCAACCATATCTTCCTCAATCATGCTTTTACCAATTTCATATCCCATGGCTTTGTAAAAAGTGAAAATCATAGCCCCACCCAAAAGAATAGTGTCACACTTCTCAATAAGGCTTTCAAGAACTGGTACTTTGGTGCTCACTTTAGCTCCTCCAACAATGGCAGCTAATGGACGGTCAGGGGCATCTACAGCACCCTTAAGATATTTAAGCTCTTTATCTAGCAAATATCCGGCGGCGCTCAATTCCATGTGATCAGCGACACCTGCAGTAGAAGAATGTGCACGATGGGCTGTTCCAAACGCATCCATGACAAAATAGTTGGCAAGCTTTCCAAGCCCAGCTGCTAGTTCTGAATCATTTTTTGTTTCTCCGGCATAAAAACGAGTATTTTCAAGTAGAAGAACATCTGATTTTTCCAAGGAAGCAGCAGCTTCTTCAACTTCGGTACCCATGCAATCATCAACCTTTTTAACTGCACCAAATAAATTTCAAATAATGAATTACTAAAAAAACCCTCAATTCCTTCTGAAGTCATTGTATTATCTGAAATATAACTCACCTGAAACACCCAACAATTTCTCCAAATGAGGTACAACAGGATTAAGACGTCCATTTTTTCCTGTTTCAATAATTTCTCCCTTTGGACGGCCAAAATGAGAGCATAAAATCACATTCGCTCCCTTTTCTAAAAGATAAGATGCTGTGGGTACAATTGCTCTTAGACGGGTATCATCTGTAACAGTTACATCGTCCTAATTGAATTCAATTTTGAGTTGAAATGATGATTTGATGCAAAAAATGATGAGTTTGTCATTGTATTAAGATGACAATCTTCTTTTTGTCACTGTTGTATCCATAAGTCTTACCTCTTTCGAAAGGGGCACATTCAAATCAACACGCATCAACACATTTTGTCCATCAAGATTTACTTTTTCAGCTAATCCCTCAACATTTAGCTTTTGAAGAGCCTGGCGGGAGGAGTGGAATGTTGCAAATCTTTGGAAAAGATTTTTTGAGTTGCTTGTTCTAGCTAGGCGGATGAAAGAGGGGGAAATCATTATATCAAAATTAGTTCCGGGCCTTTTTTGCCAAACCTTTTGATGCTTTAATCTTGGTCCAACAATTTTGATTCGTAGATTTTGTTATTTGTCGTATGAAAGAAATCAAAAGTCATCTGCGTCATTGGAACCAACAAACTTGTTTTAGGAATCTTTTCCAGACTCTGATGACGTGGATGATCTATAGCTAGCTATGGTATGAAAAGAACGTAAACATCTGATGAACATAGATTGTAAAAGGGCGTAAGATTTATTCGACTTTATTTAAGTCGTGCTTTTTCCTACCTTTCAAATCAATCAAATTAAGACTTTTTCTTTTCAAGAAGATTAAAAGTACGGTACATCCGTTTTGAGACCATCGATAAATCCAAATCTAGCTGATTCAATTCGAATTTTTCTCTTAATCCTGTCTCATAAATAACATTTTGAAGGGTCCATAATTAGGCGAAGGAGAAATCCACTTTTTACCATCATAAATTTGGCATGATGCTATCGATACCAATCCATAGGATGAAAGATAACTAGTGCGGAACAGGTAAAACAAATCGATTTCTATACTACAATCATTTGATTATTAAATCTATTTACTTTTTTTATTTCTCGACTCGACAGATTTTGTCTCGTAATTTTAAGTTATTTTATAATATTGATTAAGCAACATTTGAATGGTAAATTACATTTACTACACAAAACTTTTGATTTCATGGTGAAATGATTTTTATGCAGTTGTTGCAAAGAAAGTTAGTTTACCACCATTTTTCAAATCGAACTTGGTTCTTTGGAAATTTGTGTTTTATTACTAATTCATCTTGAAACTTATCAACCATAGACGGAGGACCACATACATAAAATATGGAAGGGTCGTGACTGTAATCTAGAGGACCGATGCTTTCTTTTATTTCTATATGAGAAAGAATTTGTTGAATATCCCATCTTCCTTTATGGAATTCTCTTGAGCTGGAAAAGGTTGCGTTTTGTGGTTGAGTAATGGTAATGTAAAGCTTAAAATTAGCCTTATATGTCTGTTCTAAATCAAGAAGAACGTTTTTGTAGGCAAACTCCTCTAAAGATCGAATGCTGTAAAATAATCTTAGATTGAGATTAGTGCATTCTGAGTGCTTGGACAGTTCCAGCGCCGATTGTATCATGGAAAGAATTGGTGTTATTCCAATACCTCCTGCTATAAATGTTATTGGCGCATCATTTGAGTCAGGGACATAGACACATGTTCCACTTCCTCCACGAATTTTGGCAATAAGTTTTAAATCATGTACATCTTTGTTTTTGAATTGATGTAGATAGTTGCTTACAGCATGATACGGATTGAAACGAATTCCTAACTCTGCAAAGGGTAATTTTAGTGGAGAAGAAAGTGGAGAATATCCACCAATGCGTTCTTTTGTCATTCCATTTTCACTGTTTGGGACTTCAATGACAAAATCTACCCATTGACCCGGCACAAATGTTAATACAGCATTGTTATTGTTTTGCACTTTTATTGTTACTGTGACAATGGATGGTGTTTCCTCTGAAATGTTAATAATTTCAACTTGATGCCATGGTTTTTCTTTTGTGGAAGAATGCGGATCTAAATTTTCGATTGTAGTCATACTCCTATGGATGAGTGAAGTAAAAGAAATATGATTGCGTCTTGAATGAAGAATGCCTGGAGAGAACCTTTGAAGTGCTGCTGTTGCGAACATCTTATGTTCCAAAAGATACTTTTATCCTCTTGGTTCGCATGTCTAATCTTACACCTAAGAAATTGACACGAAAAAGAAAGCGTAACGCACGTAGAGACAATTCTTTCAACATTAGGTCATGAGATTATCCAAGAAATATTATTATTATTATTATTATTATTATTATTATTATTAAATATATATAATATATCCCCTTATTGGTTTTGTGGACGTATAGGTCCCATAAGGCCCTTACTCATGTGCCATACGTAAAATTAATTTTTAGTGAAATATCTTTTTTCTCAACGGATTCGAATTCAGCAGATGACGTACTACAAGTGTGCACTTTCTGCAATCTTTTTGTCACCTTTTGTTCCTTAGATATAGTAAAATTTGTTTCAGCAAGTTCAGAGTTTCAGCGATGCAGTCCCCAGAAGCCTCGACCGGCAATTCCGTGTTACCTCCACTTACGAAGGTAGTTGAGGTCCCCGCAAGTGACAAATCACTTTCAGACTCGATAAGTCAACTTTCCCAGCCTTCGTTGGGAGCTGCTGGTGCATTAACATTGCCCCCTCGTCAGCCCATACTAGTCACCGGACAACCGATGACACCAGAGGGCCGCTTGATCAAACCAATTGACGAGGAAGGAATTGACCAAGGATATGACTCTGATGATGGACATGCCCCTTGGCAAGATGTTGAAGATGTAGATCCCAATGCTCTGGAGTTGGATGAGGATTCTCTTCCGGTTGGTATTCAACCATCTTTAGCAGTTGCTTCAGTCCCATTAAATACCGCGGAAAAAATATTGACACTGGAAGAAGCGTCAAAATTGAGTGTGAATGCATTGAAAAAGGAATTGAGAAACAGAGGTTTGAATGTAAGGGGATTAAAAGCAGTGCTAGAAGAAAGATTAAATGATGCAATAGTGCAAGGAGTGCCTTTGATAAATAATGTATCAAATGAAAAGATTGCAAACATGGCCAGTGATGTCTTCAGTCCAGGAGCATATTGGGAAGAATTGGAATGTGATGGTGAGTATGTTTTAGATCAAACCCCTCATGGATTCCACGCACCAACAGTTCCAGCAGGTGAGGTTCCTACAGTAAGGAAAAGATATTACAAACAAAACTTTAATAAGATGGCTTTTACTGGGGTGACATGGGTTCCCAAGTTACAAAGGAACAGTAGGATTGCAACAAAAAAAGGACATGTCATATTTAATAAAAATGCACACTCCAAGACTATGGTAAAAATCAATTTTATTTGCAAGCACAATTTAAATTTATATTCTCACCCAGCACATTGGTTTCAAGCGTTCCTTCCTATCAGAGATACCAGACTCACACATTCTTTTTCAATGGAAAAGGTATTGTCATGGACAAATCTAAGAGCATTGATTGAGAATACAAGCTTGGGAGGCAAGTACAAAGACTTCACAAAATTCACTCTGGATGAGATCATGCGTCATGTTGGGCTCTACTATTTGCTACAAGGTCTATAACCTTCACCACAAATTGACATTAAGTTTACTCCACAATGCCTCGAAAACCTGGTGAACGGAAATGATTTCGTACACACTCATGTCCTCATGGGTATGCTTGCCCATATGATCACAAATTTTCCAAGAGACTTCAGTTTGGATGACCAAAACATTCTCTGTAAATTTGTTTCTGATAACCAACCAGGTCTTTCCTTCGCTCCAGAAGTGAGGATATCTATAGTACAGCAATCTTGAGCCTTTTTACAGGCATTTACCTACTCAGACTTGCTGTCAAACTTGCTAGATCATTCTACTCCCACTTTTAATGCTACTAAACAAAATAGTTATCTCAATCATTCCTCTCCAATTACAACATTGCAACATTCTTCGTCCAAATCCTTTCAACATGAACCATCGCCTATAATGACGGTACCAAAATTCAACATAATTTCCTTACCTGACGCTGGCGTTACCATACCTTCCAATAAAATGCGAAATTCATTATCTATGCCATCTACGCATACATCACTCTCTCCACCTTCTATGTACACACTTGCATCTTCCACCACTTCTACTCATACGGCCGACGCGACCTTATCTCCACTTTCTGCGAATGCTTTATTTTCTACCCCATTCAGACTCCCAACCCTCCTATTAATCAGAAATCGCCTCAATATACGCAAGCGCGTTTATTTCGAGTCAATCAAAAATCGGAGTCGTTTTATGGTGAGTATCCCACAAAATAAAATTTAGCACTATCCAAATTTGGTCGCCCGTCACGTAATCATACGTTTACGAGCAAAGTGACTTTAGATCATGTTTTGGTTATTTTATTTAAATAAAGTATTCTTCCCGATCCCGACATACGAGCGGTCATATCCATACATCCGCTGTATAGCCTCCTATACAACACTATACGTAGATTTCAACATGTGACTTCAGATCTTTAAACACAATAAATAAAAACTACGCACACCAGACATTTATTCCTCTTAAACGACGTCAACTTTTTCCTGCTACGGCATGTCACTGCGTTTTCCATATTCCTACATTGATACACTTTTTGGGCAAAAACTATACCAACGATCACATAGACCCTTTTGTTGTTGCAGCAAGATTAAAAAAGATAGCCCCTCAACATGTTATTTCTTATTATCTTCGGTCTCTTCTGTTCGGAGCAACTTCAAAAATGCACGATCGTTCTTCTGCCAAAAATTTCCGAGATTACCGCCTTTGCGGAAATCATGCGTCTATTACATCGCGTCCGGAATTGGTTCAGAAAGTCATTAACAAAGAGGAGCGTAACAATTTCATCATTCCTCTCCCTTCATGGCTGGCACAATTCATACCAAACCTTCACCTTTTCCCAGAAGGTATCATTATAAAGGAAGGTAAAAAGGATTGAATTATCTTTGATGCATCATTCAAAATTTTTCCCACTTCTGCTTGCCCAAACTCTTGGACTTCTAAACTTGATGAACCCCCAATCTGGTATGGCTCTGCTTTTTTCGCCATTTAACTCGGATCTGGAAGTTACGCATATCTTACCCATCTCTAGAGATATACTTATGAGATGACGATGTTGCCGGAGCTTTCCGCCTTGTAAAATACAATCCATATATTGCTTCAGTCTTCTCAGCGGTAGTCAATTCCATTCTGGGCATACCGACTGGCCAAGTTTTTGGAGGCAACACGAGTGTACAGAATTTTGAAGGCCTGGCAATTGCCCGTGAATACCTTTCAGAACATTTTAGCACAGGAAAATATCAATATCTTATCTCCAAACATTCTGAAATTTTTGACCATATTACATACTCCCCAATACCATCACACACCACTACTTTTACCCAGGCATCAGCGGATTCCACTCACAAAGGCGTATTTCTCCCCAACTCTTCTGCCCCATGTAACACTCCTCATCACATGTTTGTTGATGATAACCACATAGCAGACATCTACCCCAGAATCCAATTAGTCCAGGCAGCCAGTATTGAAGGACTTTTCCAACTTTTAGGCTTTCCTGAAAGACACCTTCATCGGTCCGTGTTGTCCGAGGACAAGCACTATGAACAAGCCTGTGGTCCAATTAAACTACAGTTGGGCTACAGAGTGAACACGAGGTCAATGGCTGTGGGTTTTCCCCGACTCGGATAAGTGCCTTAGCTGATCTTCTCCTTCATTGGCCATCGCGTTGTAAATCCTATACATTGAAAGAGGCAGCAAAAACTGGCTTGTTTACTTGAGTTCATTGCCTCTGTTTTCACCTGGGTTCGTTTCCTTACTGTGTCGCTAAAACATGCAATTATGTCTTTACTCCGTTGCAACACTGCCTTTCTGCAAAAAAATCCACGATATTCAACATTAATTGCTGATTCTCTTCTACATTCTACTGATATTGATACTTTGCGAAAGAAAGATTTTGCAGATATGGAATACAAAAAAGAAGTTTCATGCCACAAATCATTTAAAGAAAGAACTGAAACATCTACATTATTTATTTTCAAATCCAGACACATTTCCATTTATTTCTCCCATATCTCATATTATAGATCGTGGCCCAGAATTCGAAGGAATGAGAGATGCTTGTCTGGATGGGGCAGGGAGTTTCTCTACTGAATTATCATTCTGATGGTTCATAGAATGGCCAGATTATGTGAAGTACAAAACAGTAAAATACTTATCAAGTACTATTACAGTGTACAAAGTACGCTCCTGTCCATAAATCTACTTGAATATATTGCAAAGGTGCTATTCTCTCCCAACCAAATCCTTCTGTCTCTATTTATTCTGATAACACCAAAGCTATTTCTTGGACAAAAAAGGCAGCGTCTTCTACCAAAGAGGGAAATTCCCGTGTTTATCTCCTTACTTCCCTTCTCATCCACAACCTATCCATTGGTTTATCTTCAAAATTAATTTCGGGGTTGGAAAATACTATTGCAGATTGCATCTTACGAATGTCCACACGAGCTCACTTATCTATTTTTTCTACTTTGTTGCAGACTTACCCACCACTTCGCGGTTTAAGACAATTCCATCCCAGTCCGGAGCTTCTCTCCAGAATCTGGTATGCGCTGCCTTCAAAACAAGTACATCGTCCGCTGGATCCAATTCATTCTTTGGGACACTTCAGTCCAGACACAAAGTCTGGTTAAAATTTTTGACTTCACATTTACTATCTCCTTCCATCCTGCGATCTCTTTCGCCCTTTAACATGCAGGATGTACCTTCTATTTGTTCATGGTTGATGGACTTTTGAAATTGGGATATATACAATCATCCATTGATGAATGTATATTTTATAGAGGCACCACCATTTTCTTCACCTATGTAGATGATGGAATTTTTGTTGACGTATTGCAGAAGAATTCAAATAGGGCCGTAACGGAACTCGCTAACGTCTTTGACATAGAGGATAAGGGAGACGTTACGGAATATTTAGGTATAAAAACTGACAAGCTTCCAGGAGGTGTCATCAAGTTATATCAACCAGATTTAATTGACCAGATCATCGCTGAACTCAACCTTAGTCCCAATTGCAAAACAAGACCAACTCCAGCAGCTTCTTCGTTTTGAAAAAGAAGATGCACATAATAAGGATCGACACCATAGATCAATAATTGGAAAATTTAACTACTTAGAAAAGAGTACCCGTCCAGATATCAGCTACGCAGTGCATCAATGTGCAAGATTTTGCAAAGACCCAAAAGTTTTGCATACGCAGGCCGTAGAGCATATTGGGAAATATTTATTGGGAACCAGAAACCAAGGTATTTTTATTCAACCCAATTCTAATCATTATTTCAATGTTTTCGCAGACGCAGACGCAGACTTCGCAGGAAACTGGAATAAATTAACGGCACCAATTGACGAGAGTACTTTGAAGTCAAGATCAGGGTATATTGTATCTTTTGCGAGTTGTCCCCTCATTTGGAGTTCGAAACTCCAGACATTGCAAGGACTCAGCACAACAGAATGTGAGTACATGGCATTGAGTCAAGCTCTCAGAGAGACTATCCCAGTGATGGACTTACTGAAGGAGATGAAGCGTCACAAGTTCATCATATTTTCTGTCATCCCTTGTATACACTGCAAGGCATTTGAGGACAACTCAGGAGCATTAGAATTGGCGCGCCTTCCAAAGATGAGACCACGGACGAAACATATAAACCAAGTTTCCATCATTTTCGTTCATATGTCAAGAGAGGATTGGTGAATGTACTGCCTAGTATCAAATCAGTCAATCAAAAAGGGGATGTATTTACAAAGCCTCTTCCTCAGAATTTATTTGTGAAACTGAGGAAAGCCATCATGGGATGGTAATTTAGCACAACGATTGTCATAAGGGAGTGTGAGATTATTCCGAATAATCGCATGAAATTGTGATGGTCACAATTTGGAGTTTATAAGTGACAATCTAACTATCTAAATCAGATGATGATTTTCTCTATTTCTTCTATTTTCATTTCCTAAACACAACAGGTATTAATATCTAAGATAATGAATGAAAGTTCTATTTCACATCTGTTGAAATAAATGAGCTAGATCTAATTGCAATAATTGGATTCTATATATGTTATGCGATTATGAGTTAAATGAAGAAGAACAAAGAGCATGAGAGAAACGTTGAAATCTTTGATCTGTTCAAAATTGTCGTTCTTGAAATTTCGCTTTCTTTACTTTAATTTTTCACCTGTGAATTAAATAACAACATAACAAATAAGCTCACAATTATGAAAAAACCAATAATATTGCATTAGCTCACACGCTTCCTCTGCGCAATAATTAGATTTTACCTCTAAGTAGTTTTCTTCTGTCCGTTATATTTAACTGAGACATTAACGTTTTTCCGCTAGATTAAGATAACTAGTACTCCTTGAAACCACAATTTAAAATCAATCGTTCATCCAACATGCATTGTGTCACGTTTCAATTCTAGTATAATTCTAAAGGAAGCAAGGATGCCTAACACTCTCTTGCTTTGCTATCTTACTTTACTACTCAAGGCTACCATTTGCACCGAGGCGTTTTCATTGCTGCCTGTAAGCAGATTCATGTCATTTAACACTAAGTCAACAACTATTTTAGATGCTGCTGCTAAAACAAAAAACAAAAGAATAGCGTTCGTCACAGGATCCAATAAGGGAATAGGAAAGGAAATAGTGCGTAGACTACATAATGAGCCCGACATAATCACAATAGTTGCTTGTCGTGATCCAGAATTGGGAAAAGCTGCATGTGAAGAAATTCAGAATTCTTCCACAATAGAATCTGAAAGCGATTCTTTGCAAGTTTGCCAACTCGATTTAACAAACGACGATGACATCCAATCAGCTGCAAACTTCATACTTCAAAAATATGGGAAATTGGATATATTGATCAATAATGCTGCTATTTGCTTTAATGATCCAACCCTTTATGGAAAACTTCCATACACGAAATTTGAAGATCAAGCAGATATTACGATCAAGACCAATTTTTTTGGTACATACAAAGTCACCGAAGCAATGCTACCGCTCTTGCTAAAATCGAAAGATTCACACAATAAAAAATCACCTCGAATTATCAATATTGCGAGTTCTGCAGGTCGATTAAGTATTTTGAAATCACAACAACTGATTGACTTTGTCACATCTCCAACCATTTCCCTTGCTCAACTCTCAAATCTAATGACTGATTTTGTCAAATGTGTACAAACACAAACACATGCAGAAAAAGGATATCCAAATACCTGTTATGGAATGAGTAAATTGGGCATTATTGCAATGACTAAAATATTTGCAAAAAAATATCCCGAATTACAAATTCATTCCGTAGACCCTGGATATTGTGCAACAGATCAAAATAATTCACAGGGTTCTGTTGCACCTGAACGTGGTGCGTTGACACCTTTCTTATTGTCGACCTTAGACGATGAACAGATTCAAATCAGTGGTGGACACTTTTTTGAAGAAAGGGAAATTACATGGTAGCCCTTTTTAAGAAATCATAATAGAACGAGCAAATGGTATTTTTTTTGCTCTGTGACTACAATATTATGTGTTCTTATCACGCACAGATTGCTCGGCCTTGAAAATAATTTTAACTGTCTTTTTACCCCGTCTAACTCTTCAATAACATTTCTTTTAATCGAAATTAAAAATCAAGTTAAAGAAACAAAATATGGCGTAGATGCCATTATCATATTTGTATTGTATGATAGGATTTCTGCTCTTCATCAAAAAGTAAAGCCTGCTCTTTCTGAATATAATCTATGGACATTCCAGATAGTATTACCTCTTGTTTGAGATTTGTTTCCTCTTTGTCTGAGGTAATGAGAACCCTCATGTAAACAGCTATTGAAACAACAGTAATCAGGAACCCCCAGCCTTCCAAAGAAGTTACCAAGGGCTCTCCTAGCCACGCAGCGGATAACACAACCACAGACAAAACTCTTATTCCTGATAAGGACGTGTACAAACTTGGACCCATAGATCTAATAAGCTCCATTTGCATTGTAGAAGCAACAAAATATATCAAAAAACAAACAGTAAACCAGCTTGCAAAGACTAGAACTGGAAATTCAAAGAATTTTAAGAAATAAAGCCAGACGGAGGGGTCCAAATATAAAGAATAAACCATAGGAAAGACTATACATCCCATGTTGGAATACTGGAGTAACTCATTTCTGGAAAGTAAGCTCGAAGATGTTTTCATCATGAGACGAACTGCTGCTGTTAGGAAAATGCAGAAGAATTGGAGAGAGCACCCAATAAGATCATTCATATTGAAAGCATGTTGAAATGGGGCTGTTATTGAATTCTCAAAGGAATCATTATTGTGTGCAAGCCACGCAGATTGAGCTAAAATAACTAGTGTACATCCAATAGTAGTAAAAATGACTGTTGGCCATAAAATTCCAGGTAGCTTCGTTTTAAGGAATATCCCTTCTGCTAGTGGGACCGTCAATGGCGATAAATTATTTATCAGAGCTATCATGGCAAGAAATACAATAATTCCTAAATTAAAAATTGATTTGACAAAATTGAAGAATCAAAAATAAAACTAACACAGTACCTGTATTTGTAGCTGTTGTATATCTCGTTGCTATAATAGTAAGTGATGACCGTATTGCTGTAAGAGCTGCATACATCAGACCCACTAGCACTTTCATCCTTGTTTTCCCGTTGCTCAGTGGGTTCTGTTGAACTTGTTTCTCAATATCTATTTCCTTTTTCGAAGAAGCAGTTTCTATTGTAGATTCTTTGATGAAATGTACGTCACCAAATACGAAAACACAGCAAAACGCAATCGCTTTTCCTGTTGAAACTAGCACAAGTCCATTCACAGTGGTAGAAGCCAAAACTTGTAGATATCTCGATATGATTGGAAGGCATGACCATAAAATATGATTTATCACAGCCATCAATAATAAGCTTTCCCTAAATTTACTAAGACATGATCCATTTTTCTCATTATATTCTTCTTTGTGTATTGGATGCTTACACATTAATCTTTTATTGTTGTCGAATTTTCGTTATGGTCCTTGCAATGAATTAGTTCTTTGTGTTCACTGCTGTAGTGTTAATTAGTTGAAAATAAGAGTTACAATTTTTTCTCATATTTGACTACGTATTCCTTGAAAGGGCCCACAGACGAATCTAGAGAGAGCATTACGCTGCCTTATCTAACGAACCAAAATGATATTTCCCACAAAGATTCAAATTCTTTTTGTGTTAGATTCTACATCTTGAGGGCGTATACAAATTTATTGCATTTTCTAAAAAAGAGTAAACCAAGATTTTATTTTGAAATTACTCCTCATCTTTATTTGTAAGTAGACTACTTGCGGATTTAAAGCCTGGTGGCCTACATTTATTTTAAGTTCTCTTGGTTATTTATGAAACTATTAAGATCATCTGATGTGCCAGCAGGGAAGCCTATCATGATGTTCAGGTTTTCCGGCTTTATATTCACCTTTTCCCTAATTTCATTCTTTCCCAACGAATAAAATAATTTTATCTTTTAAATTATTTTATTGCGTCATCATACGATATACGGTTTCTTCTCTTTGCAAATGCTCCTTTTGCTTTTTGAAAAATGTGTGTTTGTCACATAGGCTAAATAAACATATTAATTACAGAAATATTTCATTTATGATAGGCCAACTTGTAGAAATAGGAGGTATAGAATTCAACATCCTCTAAGGTATATTAATAGTATCCTCTAAACGTGTAAATTTTCATACGTCTTCAAACGCATGACCTCTTAAAACAAAATATGCAATCGTGCATCAAACCAAGAGTCCAAATAAAAATAATATCCAACTTTCCGTTTCCTGACGACATCTTCAATCAAGACGTTGAGAAGTACCTCATATCAATTTCCTTGACTTTATATTTATTCTGAGTGCATCATAAATATTAGAACCCTACCCTAACACGAGGTCCAAACAATACAGTAGAGAAATCATGATGTGTTATATCAAAACAGCATTAGCTATTGTGATTGGAATCAAATTCAGCTTATGCGAAGCTAATTTGTCATTGAATACATACAAAGATGAAACGTCTTCGAGCAAGGCAAAGATGAAAAATTCCATTTTGTCCTTGCAACAAAAGGAAAATCGTAAACTTTTTGCAGTGAGGTTTTTTTATTGTAAACTACCAGGAACAAATTGCGGAGAGGATACAGAACAGCCTTCACCTAGTCCAACAAATCATCCAGTAGTTTCAATATCTGCTGCAGTATTAGAGTCTATTACAAAAGATATTGGAGTAAATGCACCTCTACCGCCTGATTCTACCGATTTTTTTTCCAAGTCTGCAATCGATAGTGCATCAATTTCAGATTTGCTACAAACTCTACCACCAACCTTTGTGCAAACAAAACATCCTACCCCTCAACCTACTTCATTCCCCACACAAAAACCGTCTGCTATGCCTTCATTGGCACCAACTACTACACTCTCTACTGTACCAACATCAGCACCAACTTTCAAGCCATCTATTCATCTTTCCTCTACACCTTCTACTATTCCCTCGTCAGTGCCTTCTGTTCATGCATCTGTTGTGCCTTCTATTCATACCTCTGTAGTGCCTTCTATTCATGCCTCTGCAGTGCCTTCTATCACTTCAACTACTACTCCTAGTTCCAACCCGTCATCCATACCATCCACTATGCCCTCTATGACTCCTACTGATATGCCCACAGTGCACCATTCGGCAATACCATCTATCCATCCATCATCTTTGCCTACCTATTATCCTTCTAATGAGCCATCAGCAAAGCCATCTCTCTCTCCTACTTCTACACCTACAACTAAGCCATCGTTGAGTCCTAGTACATCACCCTCTATTACTCCAACTATATACTCATCGATCTCGCCCACATTAGTGCCATCATCTAAGCCTTCATTTAATCCTACTACTATGCCATCTATTTCACCATCTAAGTTACCTACAGCGCGACCATCTGCTCAACCATCTAGAATGCCTATTGCTGATATGGAGACGTGCCGTTTTTCAGTACCAATTGAAGACTCAGATTGTAAGAGTCATTTGACATCTACACATACAAATGAGGATATGCGCACCATCAATCGTGATGAATACATTTGCTCTCCAAACAGCAGATATCGTTTTGGCTTGACAATGGATGAGAGCTTATGTTTGTGTGATGGAGATAGGAAGGTATGGTGCGCAGATGATTGCTGTGACAAAGGAGAAGATCCATATGTAGTACTTGAGAGTGACGGAAACTTGGTAGCATATCGTGAAAGGAGAAACATATTCCCAAGATTTATGAGGCAAGAGATGTTATGGGAGAGTGGAACATCAATAGGAACAACGAAGCTGAAGATATTTAATAATGGGGAAGTATCATTGGGAATGCCAGGAGATTCAAGTGTAGTATATTGGAGAGCAGAAAAAGAAAATTGGAACTATATGGGATCAAGCACAAGATAGAATATATTCATATAGTTTGTAACTTTTTAGGACGTTACAACAACTAATAATCTAAAAAATTAAAAGATTCCAAAAATATGATTGCAATAAGGTATGCTTTGTGATTTTTTCTGATATGCAAAAAATAGCTTTTTAGTTAGTAAATAACTTCTTTTTGTTTGGATTGTTCTTTTGATTCTGAAGTTGGTTGTAACTGGTCAGACCACATTTTAGCGTACACTCCGTCTTCACGAGAAATAAGATCGTCGTGAGAGCCTCGTTCATAGATTTCTCCTTTCTTTAGCACAATGATCTCATCTGCATATCTTGCAGTTGATAATCTATGTGCTATCATTAGGGTAGTACGAGAGTTACAAATCTCTGCAATATTCTTTTGAATTGTTTTTTCTGTTCCTGAGTCAAGAGCACTTGTTGCTTCATCCAACAAAATAAGTTTTGGATTTTTGATGACGCAACGTGCAAGACCAACTCTTTGTCTTTCTCCGCCACTTAACTTCATACCACGCTCACCAACCATTGTGTCAAGTTTATCTGGAAGGCCAATTACAAAGTCGGATAAAGCAGCAGAGTGAACAGCTTTCCAAATTTCTTCTTCTGTTGCATCTGGTTTGCCATAAATAATATTATCACGGAGAGACGAATTAAACAAAACAGTTTCTTGTGCTACAACACCAATATTATCACGCAATGATTTTTGGGTAATATTTTTCACATTGTGACCATCAATAGAGACAGTTCCACTATCTGGATCATACATACGAAGCATAAGTCGAATAATGGTTGTTTTTCCACTTCCAGAAGGCCCAACTAGAGCAGCGGTTTTACCAGCAGGGATACGAAATGATGTGTTTGTAATTCCACTCTTTACGAAAGCTTTCTGTGGTAGTTCGTTGGATTTTGATTTATCTTTATTATTCTTTTTATAGTCCAAAAATGCACCTCGCCCTCCTTTTCCATGAAAGCCTCCTCTACCACCAAACCGAGAACGTTTATTTTTTGCGGCTAAATCGGCCAAAGACGAACCAAGAGCTCTTCTTCGACTATTCATTTTGTAATAAAATGATACATTTTCAAAGACAATTTCTCCACTTGGATCATCATCCTTATCAGTTGGTGGTTTCCAAGCATAAGCATTAGGAACATCCTGTATTTCAGGAGTGCGATTTAGCATCGTGACAACCTTTTCTAAATCTGTAAAGGCTTGGATTAATGTACGATAGGTCATTGCTAAAGTGCTCAATGGTGTGAATAATTGATCAATATATATCTGAACCACCACAAAGGAACCAGGTGAGAGACGTGGATGGGAGTACACAGTTTGCCAACCACCAATCAGTAAACCTATCGTGGTACCAATTAGTCGAATATTTTTGAGAAAGAATTGTATCCCAACAAACACATACATGAGTTTTTCCCGGATATTTTTATAGTTTTGACGTAATTTTGAATATGCTAGAATCTCATTATCTGTCCTTCCAAACATGGTGACTGTTTCATAATTCACAAGTGCTTCTGTTTCTTGTAAGCTTAAGGCATCACTAGCTTCATTGACCTCCCTCCGAAACTTAATACGAGTCTTTGTCATGAATATTGTAAAGAACACGTATATAACCACAGCAATAAATGTCACGACTGCGATCAAAGGAATACCTAATTTGATGAAGACCGTCATAACCACAACCGTTTCGAAAAAGGTGGGGAACAGACTAAACAAAATAGCAGAGATCAATGAAGAAACTGAATCAGATCCGCGAGACATGATTTGTGTAATTTCACCAATGTGTTTTTCAAGATGATAGGATAGACTTAAATTTTGCAGATGAGAAAAGACAGCATTTGAAAAACGACGTTCTGCGTCTAGTGTGACTGTACGTTGAGCAATGCTTTGTCCACTTGATAGAAATGAAGAAAGAATTTGAAGCCCTGCATAGGATAAGATAGCATTCCGAATCGGAACAGCTTGAGCATGTAATACATCAAAGTCTACATTGTCATCATCCACAACTTGATTGGCAGTCATCAAATCTACTGCATGCCGGATGGCTAAGGGAGGGAGTACGTTGACAATCTTACTGACTACGATTAAGCAAAGAGCAAGCAGGATACACATAGCATGCTTTGTATCTTCTGGATATAGAAAGGGGGTCACCTTTTTCATCATTTCTTTCCATGATGGAGTCATTTCTTCACTTCTTTCGGGTGTTTTTGGAGAGGGTTTTTCCTTAGAGGAGACACTTGGAGCTTCTACATCAAAAGTTGTATCACCATTTGCAGCCTTGATAAGTGGCGTTGATTCGCCTGCTATCTTGGGGATGATCGGATCTTGTTTATCAATCATCGGTGTTCCAGGTATATAGGAAAAAAAGAACACAAGTTAGGAACCTGCAAGAAACAGAATGATGGATAGGAAAAAAAGTGAGATCCAGAAAAAGGTACAGACTATAAAATTTCCTGTAGCATTGTACTGTACAGTCTGTATCGGCTATTCAAATTACATATACCTAGAGTGTACTATCTGCTGACATCTATGTACTTATGATGCAACAAAAAAGGGAATGATGCAATCACACTTTTTGCTTTTTTATTTATATAGGCTATTTATTTATTTATTTATCAATGGAGCTTTACCCACATCTTGATTTATGCTTTGTTGCTTTTTATATGCCTATAGTTAGTAGTATACCGTATCTGGAAAATATCATCATAGTCTTCTCTTTGATGTATATGTATCATGTAGATGTATTCCTCTATAATGGTAACTTGACATTTGGTGAAGGTCCATTTCCATATTTTGCCAATAATGTCAACTGAACAAATCCCAACAATAATCCAAGTAGATTAGGAAAATAAATATTGAAATCTTTGGCTTCCAATGTCCCAAATATAGTCCATAAGAGACAATTTAGAACACATGCCAGGGTAAATGGAAGTGGAATTGATTTCGCAGATTTCGTTGTTACAATTTCTTTGAGGGAGGAGAGTGGACTTCCAAATAAAATAATGCAAAAAAAGACTCCCATGAGTCCTATTAATCGGATGGCAGTTTCAGATGGTAACAGTTTGGCGCAAAGTGCTGTAAATAGCATGATGGACGCACTTATAGTCCTGTGTTGCTTTTTGGTTCCGGGTAAATTCGAAGCATTGGGAGAGCAAAAATTATTGAATTGGAGACTGTAGAATAATCCCATCAACAAACCGATGCTGTTCGTAAACCATACTTTTTGTTCGAGCTTCAACAATCCTAGTTGGAACGAGGTTGTAATAAAAAATTCAGCAATATTTTTGATTTCATTTTCATAGAGTGTTAGCAAAGTGATTTCACGTACCATACACCATCCAAACAAAGCAATTGACCACCATGGAGGAATAGGGAAGCATGGGCAAATTTCCAACTCGTTTCTCCATTTGAATCTGTCGAATCGTTGGATAGGGCGCCATGAAGACGACAAAAGCGGCCATGGGAGCCATTTTACCACTTAGACTCACCCATGCCGGCACCATTGGTACGACGGATGCTTGGAATGCGGCGTTCTCCAGGACCATTGTGCTTCAAATTCTCAAAACCGTGTCTACAAACAGCAGTGTTGATTTGCAATTATAATAATTATTTTTATGTAGGTTGTTGTATGAAATTATTTTATTGTAAGAAGTGTCTAAATAGCGTTGCACTGCTGAGGCGGATCCTATAAACGAATCTTTGCTATTTTTTTTCTTTTTTAATTTTCCGATTTTTTCATTTAGAATAAAATTCTAAAAAATACTAAAAATGCAAAAAAACTATTAAAAAAGAACAATGAGCCTGACATCCTCTGTGATGACATCTCTGTGTCGGGGAAACAAGGGAATATTGACTCAAAAACTTGGCCTCTTGAATATTCTAGCATCTCAATATAATAATAAAGCCCAAGATAGGTTTCAAACAATATGTCCTATCGTTGGAGCCTCAATTGGACAACATTTTCGTCATTCTATGGTAAGTACGAAAAATCACTCACTAAGAAAACTTTCTATACATTATTCCCTCATTCTAATCTAATTACTTCTTCACCATGTATGAATTAGGATCACATGGAGCTTGCCATATTAGTCGCACACAGGGCTGTCTTGGAGCAAAATAATAATATTCCAAAAGATCAAAGAAGCATAGGGGAGTTGCATTATGATTTAAGAGTTCGAGGTGGTACACTTGAAAAAGATTTCGATGAAGCCAAGAAACGGATTATTTCTGTCATGTCGGTTTTAGATGAAGTTTTACACGAAGTATTAGACGAAAAAGAGAAAAATAGTAATAATGGTGATCCTAATAATTTTGTGGGGAAAGAATCTGTGAATGCTTATTTTATGCTGGGTGGAGATCCAACTAAGGATGGTGAAGTAAAACTAATAACTACAGTACAGAGAGAACTTGGTTTTGTGGCACATCATGCAATGCACCATATGGCAATGGTGAAAATAATCGCGATGCATACTTTAGGTATAAAAGAACATGAATTACCAATTGACTTCGGAAGAGCTCCAAGTACTGTTCAATTCGATCAAACTTCTAAATAATAAAGTAAAAAAAATCAAGAACTATTTATGATTATCGTCTTTTTATTTCTCCAGTTTCAAATGTCGAATCAAATTGCACATTCCTGATGTTTATGCCAATTTAGGCATGAAGGATCCAAGAATGTTCTTGTACATCTCTTCTCTTTTTGCATACCTTTTTTCCGTTGAGTTAGCATCTAAACTCCAGATCTTTCCCTTATTCACACAAAGGAGCAACAACTGGTGTGTTTTATCCTCCAAAGCAAAATCAAATGTGTAGAAAAGAATTCCGTCTGTGATTCTTTCTTCGGCACTCACAAGTTTGGCTCCACGCTTTGTTGCAAGATTATCTCCAAGTGCTTTCACATCTCCAAGCACATCACTAAAGGAGTTCGTTTTTGTTTCATTCATGGTTTCAGTGAGTCAACTGATAATGATAAAATGTATTAAACAATTCCTTTAAAACTTACATACTGGTGGTTGTAGATTTCACTGGATTGCTTGAAATCTTTACATTTTCTTTATTGTCAACAACATCTTGCCATTTTACGTCGTAAGCACCAACTTCACCCTCGAATTTGTTCCACCCAGAAGGAGCAAGAATAGTCCAACCTCTGCTGTCTTGATATCTTTCCTGCAAATGAGAGTAAATGTAAAATAAATATAAATATATGTATACCTTTGTCATCATAAGTTGCATATATTATTAATTCTAACAACGTACCAATAAACCACCCATACGGGTTGTAACTTTTGGTGTTTCTTCAGATACTACCGCAAGAGATGGTAGTGGAGATCCACCAATAAGGCCCATTCCACCTGCCACAGCGACAGCTGACTTGAGAAAGGCTGTCCTACGAGAAACAGAAACATCCTCAGATTGAGCAAACATACTTGTGAGACTGCTACTTCCCTTCTTCGCTGGAGCCACAACGGGACTAAATGAATTGGATGTAAAGGGTAGACAAGCCACCAAAAGAAAATTGATTGCAGAAGCTAACTTGGTCATGTTGTTGTTTCACGTGCTGAAAGAATAAGTGATACTTGTGATGTTTAGATTTGCAACTCAGATTCCCACACCTGGCTTTGTTAAGTCAGCATCCAATATACAATTGTTGCCTGTCAAAGAGATGACGTACGAATGTGATATTGACACGTTGTCTACAGGAGCTCATATGGCGCATCTGCACCTGATTTTTGCATACGAACGTTATGGACAAAAATATGAATAGGTATTTGATTGAGCAATGAATACATGCTGGATCTTGAATATGTTACACTACTTCTATTTATTAAGAAATAGGCACAACAACTTCTGCAGTTCATTCATCCACGACGGGAACATATTGTGACATTTGATGTACATTTATGTCTTCAAGGTGGGCAAAATAAATTGCCTCATTTCATTATAATCTTTCTTTTGTATAACACGATTTTATGGTTTTGGTGAAGTTGCTCAGCGTTCCTGAAGATACTATTCTCAAGAAAAAAGACTACTAATAATAGTGGAGGTGTATAGAAGTGCAGTCCTTATATCATCCAACAGAATGTAGTGTTAATATAATTTATTTTAGCCTGTTAAAATTGCATCCCAAAGAAAGTGGAAATATAAATTCTGATCTAGTGAAAATGATGCCTAGGAAGCCTTGTTAAATCCCAATTCATTATCATTAGCGTAGGCCTCCATAAATCTCATAAATCTATCCCATTCAGCAGGACTTTTCATTACGTAAATAGCCTCAATGGATTGAGGCTTTCCGTTGGCAAAACTGGCGTTTACTTCAGTTGTGGACATTTCCCCTTCATCATCAATCAAAAACATACCAGTAACCTCTCCTTGTGAGGCGGTACTGGCATCAAAGCAGTTTGGGTTGTTGAAGTTAAATGTTGCGATTCCGGAAGATCCATCCTTAGCTCTTGTTAATTTCACACCTGGTACTACTTTCTCATTATAACCTCTTATGAATTGGATGGACGCTGCTTCGAGTTCTGTGTTTGAAATTCTTGAGTTATGGAAAGCAGGTGTATTGGGCACAAATGCAGATGCGATGGTGAAAGACGAGGCAAGAAGGGCAAAGATCTTCATTTTCAATTGTATTAAGAGTTTTGTTGGGAGTGACTTTTAGATTTTATGATAATGGGCAGTGAAGAATATTTTTTCTGAAGGTGTGTTACTCAGTTTTTCATATTTGCCACGCACGTGCCTAAGATTTATACTATTTTTTTAAATATCTCTGTTGTGGTCGGAATCTATGACGTAGTATCTTACGTCAGTCCCTCTTTCATATGATTGTAGAAATTGATTTTATAGTGATGCCTTCGAATTGCACTCTCCTTAATCAGTTCCACACAATAACATAGTAGGCTGCAGCCTACTGCTAATATTATTATGATTATCTTCGTTGGACCTTGTGCACGGGTGTTAACAAACTGCTGATGTAAATCAAAACCCTCAACAGTTGACTCATTTTGGCTGCATCGTCTGATTATTACACGGTATGCTGTGGATACTGATCATGTTAAAGATGTGATTAGGAAGCAAATTCTGTCTTGAAGATACATTTCTCTAAAGTTTCCTCTTTTTTGAACAATACTTCCATAGATATTCGCTAGCGATAATATTCATATGGGTTTGTCTAAATTTTTATTCATTATAACAACAAAATTTTTTCAAGGATCGATCAAATTGGGTAAGAACTTTTTACTTTTGTCCTTAGAGCTTAAATTTATGGAGATCGCATCTAATTGTAGATGATTATCAGACAATGCTTATGAAAAAGAAGTATATTACAACTGTAAAATTAAAAGTAAAATAAAAAAAGTAAATGAATATTTCTTGAGCTTCGGGTTACTTGTCCAAACTATATGCTCGATGTAGGCAGGATGAAGTAATTTCGTTAAGAAATGAAAACAATTACAGCAGTTGGACAATTGATGTGCTGCATGAAAACCTTTTCCAGTACGGTAATAAGATTTTCTTGTTTTTTTTCACAATTTGTATTTTTCTATTTTTCCATTTTTTTGCCTTGGTTACGTTCGTTACAAAAAAGGTATCTTGCTGCTGGTGGTACTTCAGAATATGAAAGTCAAGAATACAAACCATGTATAAAACCTTTTTCAAGATACAATACTACTATCATCTTGGAAGAAACGAAAAGCAGAAATAAATTTTATTAGATTTCTTATTTTTTTTCTACTAAAACTCCTCAAAGATGGACATTCGCCTGCAAAGTGCAGACCGTGATAATATCAATTCAACTGCAAAAACTGACAAACGAGAACAGGATGCAAAATTAGAGGAAGTAGAAGTGGTAGCCGCTGTTGATGAAGATGAAGGAAAGTCAAATTTAAAAATCAGAAAAGAAAGTCAAATAAGGCTGATTCTTTTTATTGTCTCAATAACCATTTCCTTCTTTTTTACGGGAGCCTTTTATGGATGGGGCCCAATGCAACTTCTGCTCGAAGAAAATGGTGCATTTCATTCCCAATGCGATAATATGAACCAAAAAGAAGACGATGAAAACATATTTAAAGACGATATATGCGAAAAACAAACTATCAAATTAATCAATGTTCAAATGATTGCTCAACTGAATCTTATTTTTGCTCCAATATTCGGGTTTGTATCAGATGTGTACGGAGCAACTAAACTCGCTCATTTCATGGCAGTGGCAAGTGTAACTGGTTGGATTATTGTTATCATTGCTGTCTCCAAACACATTGATACCCTACTTTATTTTGGGTTCTTTCTACAAGGCACTATGACTATTGCCTCAAATACGTTAATGGTCCAAACAGCTGTTCTTTTTCCGTTCGAAGGACAAGGTTTGACTGTTACAAGAGTCACAGCATTAGTCAATACCAGTTTTGATGCAGGTGCAATTACGTATCTTGGTTTATGGGCTTTTAAGAACCATCTATTGCCAAATCCATCTGCTTCTTCGTTAGTAACAACATTGAGTCTTTATTTGGGGATTGCTATTATAATTTTTGCAGGAAATTCGTATTTATGGAATATTGTTACGCCGTGTGATGCAAACAGGCACGAAATGAAAGATGATAATCTGAGCATAGAAAATATTGTAGACAATGTAGATTCTGAGCAATCAATTACACGCATTCATGATCATGATTCGCAAGATTTATTGTCCACTACTTCACAATCCTCACAAGTTTCGACTTCTTTGAAATTATCATATATTCCTATCGCGAAACGACCGGTTATGAAACAATTGCTATCCTCTCAGCATATCTACCTGCTTTTCTTTACTATGATTCATAAAGCGAGGAATATTTTTGTACTTACTACTGCACGTGACTTCTTAGCCTTCTTTGGGGATGATGAAAGAGGCAATAAATTTCTATCCATATTCACCTTACTAACCCCGGCCTCTATATTGGGCGTCCCAATAGTTGATTATATTTTGCGTCGCTATGGACATCATGGAGGTCTACAGCTAGTCAATATTTTGGGCATCTCTCATGGAGTGATTACCGTTATCTCTTCCAACTTGAACGTGCAAATTATTGGATTTGTCCTATTCTCATTTTATCGATGTTTTCTTTTCACAGTTATATTTAGCTTCGGCCCCACATTTCTTGCATCAGATGTCGTAGGAAGGGGTGCAGGAATGATGGTTTTCATCGCAGGTTTTTTTTCATTTGTTAATATTCCACTCAAAAATTGGGCAATCTATCACCTAGATGGTGACTTTAAGGGACCATACTTAATATATCTATGTTCCATGGTCCCGTGTGTTGTAGCTGGTTGGAGAATGGGGGAAGGAATAAAACGAGAGCAACGAGCAAAGGACTCGTGATTATGTGATCTCCACTGAAGTTGTAAAAGCCTTTCAAAATATTCAAATAGCATAGACTATCATCTTCCATGCCGATGTTATTTTCCACTCCCAACAGTTTCTTTACTAAACTTATCACGGACAAACGGACCAAAAAGTGTACAGGAAGAATTATAACAAACATAGTTACCAATATACAACAAACCCTTTCTCTTCTGATTAATATGGTGCTATTGATCAGGTCAAATGATTTTACTTGGCAATATCACGAGAAAATAACAAGAAACTTAACTCAAAATTTAGTAAGTCCTTGTTGATGAGAAAAAAGAATACAATCTAACTATATATTCATATTAGCTTTCATCATCATAATATTTTCCTTTACCGTACTTAAAGAAAAGATCTTTAATATTGTAATAAGACTTTCTTAGTTATGTACAGCTTTTAAGTTTGCTCTCAAGTCAAATCAAAGAAGTCTTTTTGTAGAGATCTTACTCCTGGAGATTCTTTCACTAAAGGCTGTCGCTCTTTTTTGACATTTAAGCTCCATTTTCCTGTACTATTGTTGAATTCGTGGTGCAAACATTTCTTGGCTTGTTTACTTGCATTTTCAAAATTAATTTTAGTTTTTTCAGTCTTCTCTTTGGAATAATTAGAAGCTGTGTGGAAAAAAGACTTTAATTCTCGAGCAAGTCCCCTATACCCTCCAAATATTGTATCTTCTTTTGCTACAGTGCTAAAATATCCGTTTGTTTGCGAGTTAGATAGATTTCGTACTTGTTGTCTCATCCACTGGGGAAGATTCTTATGTTGTCGACAAATACCATTGTAAGGTGCTCCATCATAACAATGTCTGCTATCCATAAGAATTACCGTACCGTAATCAGCCGAGTGTCGTATACATCTGCCTAGAGCTTGTGCAATGGCACGGTATGCTTGTTGAAAATACCAATCCGAGCCAGGTAAAAGGTCAGTTCGGCCACAGAATTTTCGCTGCTCGTCATTATATTTCTTTTTCGCGTCTATTGCTTTATCGAATGCCGCAGGAAGGGGTATACCTACACATATAACAGCCCGGGCATAATCATCATTAAAACTTATTCCTTCTGACATTTTTCCTCGAAACACAGCTATGAGAATACACTTTCCATCTGTTTTGATTGCTTTGTTAAAATTCTCTTTGGCTTCTTCAAATTGGTCCTGACTTCCAGTGGGCTCAATTATAACAGTTTTTTTGCTTCTCATAAACCTCTCCCAAATTGAAGAGTCATGATAGGATTCATCTTGCTGTGAGAACGCCCATCGGTTTGAGTTCGCCGGATTCCAACTTCGTTCACACTTTTTCAAAAACGAATAGCTCGGAACGAAAATTAAAACACCACCATGTGGAACTGCTTCTATGATAGAAGCTATAGCATGGCCTAGTTTAGGAAAGAATGACATATGCTTGTAATTCGTATAGCTTACCGTAAGAGGGCTTCCATCTGGGAAGCAACCAATACTTATTGCTCTTAACTGTTTGTCAAGATCAATCACATGATTAGCTTCTAGAGGTTTCGGTTGAACCTGTAGTCTTCCATTTAATGACGTTTTGGAAGGAGAATTCAAAGCAGCTTTTGTTTTCGATGGAAAAAGATTTAGTTCTGCACAAAGTGAAGATATTGGCGCCAAACTTCCACTTGCTAAAACAACTGTTCTACATTTGCTAGTAATATCTTCCATCAATATTCCTGGTGTCAGTAGCTCTAAGGCAAAAACACTTTCCCATTTTGGAGTTGTACCATCACAAAAATCAGCATGAAACTTGGAATTGCATCCACGATGAGGACATGCATGAGGGACTCGATCGGGATGATCAGACGTTCGAGGGCGAACATATGGAATTGATGCTGGTTTCTTTCTGAATCTTGGACGATCTGAACCATCATCGTCACCTGATGCATAGGCCATTGAACCATTTGCCTTAATGACTGATTGTATGAAATAATGTCTTAAACAAACAAACAAAATTGATATAAGTCTTCTAAAAGGTATCATCATGTAATCTCATTCATTCATCCAAATAGAAACTAACTTACTCTGACTTTTTTGACGCGACGTGAAGTTTTGAAATCAGCTCGCGAACGCGTGTAACCATTGTACTTCCTTTGCGTTGCTCAATGAACGATTGGTGATCATCTCCGCCAGTGTTTCCTCCTACATAGGACTCTAAAGCGTCACCAAACTCACTCAACTTTGAAAGTTTCTCTTCTGAAAAGTTCAGATTTTGAAAGAATCGCATACATCCAATAGATTTACCACCAATACCGAAGCCTGTTGGCCCATGGTAAGTCATTTCAAATTCCTTATCATCGGGTGTTCGAAATCTCTGATACTCCTCAAGTACTTGCTTTGCTGAAATTTTCCCTTGATATTGTTACAAAATTAGTATGTGAGATTCAAGAAAGTGCAAATATAAGAATATGTAAAAAATATGCTGACAAATGTAATAAGAGATCGTACCATTTCCATGCTCAAACTTCATGCGAGAATCACGCAAGTGCTCAATCAAGCTTTCAACCATAAGAAGAATTTCGTGTGTTACAACACTAATATCTACTTCCTCGTCCAATAACCCAACCTTTACTGTATTATTCGAGCTCTTTGCTTTGGTGGCATAATCTGATAACATACACAAAATTTCACACAATTCAAACTCTCCAATTTTTATCGATCCACTACTTCTCAGTGTGTCCTCCACGTTGTGAGCTTCATCTAGTATAACAATGTTACCTTCTAGTTCTATATCAAGCGCGTTTCTAATAGAAGGATCAAGAACGTAATTGTAAGGAGCAAAGATCAATTCTGCATGTTTTGACAATGCTCTAGACAGAAAGTAAGGACAGGCTGAATGTTCAGAATAGTGATTATCGGTGCTATCTGTATTATCATTGTCATCATCATCTTCTTCGTCGTCGTCGTCATACGGAGCACCTGACCGCAACAGATCCAATTCTAGGGGGTCATAAGCGCTACTCTTAATTTCATTAGCAGTTTGCTCTATGCTCCAATTTCGCGAATTCTTTCCGTTTATTTTCAAAAAGAGATCTTGTTCTTGGACAGTCCCAGCTGCCATATCGGCTGGACCATCTTTTACTATTTTATGAATTAATGTAGGATCAGATCCTTCCTTCCCTAGCTTCATACCAAAGGATCCCTTCCCATCTTTTCTGTAGATGGCTACACCTTTTTCAACATAAGGATTTACACCAAATGAGACCAAATCTTCAATATCGTGGACGCCCAATTTTGTCTTTTCTCCTCCAATCTTACAGCAATTGATGATAGATTTATCTGTAATAAAGCGCGATCGTGCTAATTCAGCTGTACGTGTTGTGGTTAACTGTCTGTAATGGGGACAAGTTAATTTTGTTTTGGATTCATACATTCCTCTGTTGGATGTTTGAGTATCTTCTGTTGCACCTGGTGATATATTTCCATCCTCGTCTACCAAGATATCTTGCTCCGCTTCTCTACCATTGATATCAATATCATTACTTCTAATAATTGAGCTCCCTTTCCCATCACCAAGACAAGAAGATGGAGGATTATCATCATTATAGTGATGATTTCTAGAATTCCATATGGCTTTTCTCATGCGCTCTGTATTTCGAATGCGAAATTGACATTCTTGATTCAAAGGAAGACGTGATGTTTTTTCCTTGTTATGAGTATTTGTTCCCCTCTTCCTCATATCGCTATTGATTATAGACGCATGCATACATGATCGAGAGAGTGAATACATGAATACATGATTGAAGCATACAATTAAAAGATTTATTGGAATAAAAGTCGAAAGTCTTACCGGTGTATGCACAGTCTTTCACGACTTCCTAAGACTGTCATTCTAGGTCTATAAGGTGTTTTCTTCAATCTATAAAAAAAATGGAAGCGAATCAAGGAACGCATTCAATGTCATTTGTAAGTATCAAAGAAGATCATATACAAATCCATTCAAAATACTTACGAAGCAACCATTTGAGCAACTTGTGAATGAGTTCTACTACAATAAATAATCTTGGGAACTTTCGCAATCGCAGAATCTTCTTCCGATTCATTCTCTAAATCAAAAGCATCATGAGTCGAACTTTCTTGATCCTGTTGCGACATGATTCGTTTGGCATGATGTCGTTGCCATGCTAGAACTGTACATAAGATTGCTGCACTTTTCCCTGTCCCCGTGGGACTTTCTAAGACAACATGCAAACTACGTTTTAAAGCACGTATGAGATGCATGGCCATGAGACGTTGAGGACGCATAATTTCCGGATAAGGCCAGCCTATTTTGATCCCCTCCATGAAGAATTGTCGTTGAAGGAGATTTAGTTGAGATATGTCACCTTCCATTTTGGTATTTTGGATGGCATCTTTGGGAGTCATAGAATGCCGTTTTTCGGAGTTTTGAATGGCAAGAGATAATTTTCTGTCCAGAATTTCAGTAATTCTAAAATTTTTGTCAGATCGTTGTTCTTTTCTATTTCTCCCATTGCTATTATTATTGTTACGGAGTGGAGAAGATCTATTTTCATAGTGTTGCAATATTGAATTTTGAAGATCTCTATAATGTTGTTGAGCAAGGGGGTCTATATTTAAAGTATGATTCGGTTCCATAATTTGTACTTCATCATAGGAAATTTTGGTATGTTGTTTGTCCACAGTTGGCTTCTTGGTTTGTTGATGACAATGAAAGTTCCAATTGGTACATTGTTGGACCGGTTTATTACACACAGAACAGTAGCATTTTTGACAGTAGGAGATGGCAGTTTGCTGGGAGTATGGATGTTGACCACAATCATGTCGTAAATGTGAAAAAGAAATATTGGCATTGGTGGTGCTGCATTTGGTGACTTGAATTTCATCGTCATATTTATCATTATGATCATCATTTTGAGACATTGGCAATGTTGGATTTTTTTGAAAAGTATCATTTAAGGGAGTTAGAGTATTTGTAGCGGAGGTTGGTAACGATTGTATCATAGGCATTCGTTGTATAACATTTTCTTCATCACTATCTTTCAAACCTGATTCGGAATCTAAATTATCAGCATCTTTGGAAGGATTGGAGGTTGAGTTTGGAGGAAGTATTGATGATGGTAGTTGATGTATCATTGGCATACGTTCTACTTGAACTTCAGTATCATCATTGTCATCATCATTGTCATCATCATTGTCATCATCATTGTCATCATCTTTGTCATCATCATCGTCATCATTGCTATTGTTATCTTTCTCGTCATGATAAGATGGGTTTTGGGGGGAAGAT
>Ga0209092_10000100_pt1 | contig 73615 bp, 77 predicted proteins | sample FraStrMetagenome_FD_187446 | JGI IMG/M metagenome (GOLD analysis project Ga0209092, IMG submission 187446) | Marine eukaryotic phytoplankton communities from Arctic Ocean - Fram Strait ARC3M Metagenome (SPAdes) (version 2) | ecosystem: Environmental > Aquatic > Marine > Oceanic | place: Fram... | reverse complement strand
GGATATGAATTAATGTAATCTAATATAGGATATGAATTAATGTAATCTAATATAGGATATGAATTAATGTAATCTAATATAGGATATGAATTAATGTAATCTAATATAGGATATGAATTAATGTAATTTATCATAAATGTATTTTGCTACCCATTTACCTGCTTCTACATCTATAGGAAAATGAACTCCTGCTATTAATCTGGATTTAGATCCCATTTCACATATGTCTTTTATTTCACTATTTCTATCTTTAAAACATAAATACAAATAATGATATTGAGCGGAATGTCCAGATGGATATCTTGGAGTTTTAGCACTTAATAAACTTACTACATCTATTTTATTACTATAATGTTTAGGACGAGGTTCTTTGTGTTTATATTTTAATCTAAGCAAAATACATAATAAATCTTTAATTTTATCCTTATATTCACTTTTTGTTATATATTTACTTAAATTATTATAGATATTATCATATTTATGTGATATTTTATATCTTTCATCTTTTGTGTATTGTTTTTGTATATCTAATAGATCCTGTACTTCTTTATCATAATTAACATTTTCTAAACGTTCATTTAAATTATTTATTATTACATCTTCATCTATAGTGATATCATTCAATACAATATCAAAATCATTATTTATTTTTCTTGTTAATGGATTAATTCCACATTTTGATAGTATATTCATAAGTTTAAATATAAAAAATACACATATAGCCAGTATAAATATTAATATTGTATATATCCTATTCATTATATATGGATATTGAAAACAGGTTAGATAGATTTACTAATAGAATTACTACGTCCAGTTAATGCTCACGCTTCATTTGTAAATGATTTAAAAACAGCGTGTAAAACGAATCGCTTATTAAAAACAGTTATAACAGTAAGCGAAGATCGTCTACCACCATTGGAAATAGAAGATGAACCAACTATATTATTAGATTGTGTTGAGGAATCTGATAATTAAGTACCAACTATATTATTAGATTGTGTTGAGGAATCTGATAATTAAGTACCAACTATATTATTAGATTGTGTTGAGGAATCTGAGATTTAAATATCATTTTCTTCAAGATTTACCCAAGAGTCCTTTTTCAATTCTTCTATAATATCTTCTAATTCTTTAATTTTTTTATTCGATTCTTCGGATAAAATTTGTGGTACTATTTGAAAATCTACGTGATATGAACAATTACCATTATAACAAATCACATAAAAATTACCTCCTTTTGTTTTTGTGATATAATCAGGACTATAATAAATATTTTTATCATAATTTTCAAAGTTAAGAATATCTTTATTACTTTTTATTTTAATCCAATAATTTTCCATTATTACTTTTACATTAAATGGAAAATATGAACCATTTTCTATAAGTTCCTTTAATTTCTTTTGTCCATCTTCAAATATTCTGCCAGAAAATATGTTATTAAAATTTATATCATTACTATCATTTGAAAGTGGAATTTCCGAAAAAGCTGATATACAAGTTCTTATAAATTCTACATCATTTCGTATTATAAAATTGTAGTCAGATGAAACAATTTTTATGTCCCATCCTGTAATCTTATCGTTCAAACTGTTTATTAAATTTGACCTCTTAAATTCTTTAGCATACACGTTCATATATATAACACTATAGAACATATAACGAAAATTCAATACGATATATAGTTAATGCCGCAGATGATGTTAATTTATATTCAGGAGATATAACGTATCCGTGAGGAACATCTACTATGGAACTAACACATATACATCCACAAGGATTGTCTTCTGTAATGTTTGTAACAGGACCGCCTACTATTTCAGCACCTTTTGTTAATCTTATTGTCATAAAATTGGGAATATTTGTTTTTGCTGTAATTTTTAATACAACTTCTACTTGAACGTTTCCTCCATAGTTTTGTGCTCCTACACCAGTAACATTAAAATTTGAAAAAGTATTTGAAGTGTGTGTTGAGTTTGTTACAATACCCATTGTACTAAAAAGATTAACGAACGAATCAAACCCGGACACAGTAGTGCCGGCATCGTTATAAAATGATCTTGTAACACCATCGGCAAATCTATTATGAGATGATAGATGGTATACATCATATATAGAACCAGATATATCCGGAATTCTAAACCTAAAAGTTTTTATTTCTGATGTTTCAATAAACGCATTAAATTCACTCGCTTTAACTCCGTTTCCGTTAGGTTGTATGGCTATAAATTTAAAAATATTAGCAATATTCCTCAAAGTAGTGTTTGTAATATCAAGATCAAAGAAACTCCCATTTTTAGGCATTGGAAGTCCGTTAATTAAATCTGTCCCTGAAATTAAATTGTCTTGCGTTATATTAGTACAAGATCTTAAAATATTTCCTCCTAACATATTAGCGAGAGTATAAGTATATGGACTAGGATCAGATGTACTTGTTTCTTTTTGTGCTGGTAAAACTTGAGCATTAACTTTAAATTGAGACAATGGTTGACTTATAGTAGCTAAAATAGCATCTTCAGTATCCGCATCGTTTGTAGCTTTTATAACCAAATCTCCTTTTGATCCTACTGGTGCGGAACTATCAATTATTCCTTCAATAGCACCATTTAAATTAACAGCACCGTCAGAACATATTAATTTGAGTATATTTACATCTGAACTATTCTTAAATTCACAAGAACCTCCTAATGAATTTGTAAGTGTATTATTTACTGTTCCATTTGTATCTGTATTGTTGAATAATATATCCTGTGTTATTACATCAGGTTGTGTTAAATCTATTTTATCGATAATAAATGTAGAGCCATCTTCTGCACCAAAATTAATAGAACCACTCATTAATATATAATAGGATAGATTCTATTTTACTTGATATACAGATAATTGACATGTAATAGGATAGATTCTATTTTACTTGATATACAGATAATTGACATGTAATAATTTCTACATTACACGTAGTATCTGATGTAATTGTTAATGAAATACTACCATCAGTTGGTAAATTTAGTTTCATAACATCTAATGTTACACCTCCAGAAACAGTACCTGTTTTGTACATAGCTCCTTGACTACCATTAACATTTATAGGAAGTTGATCGTATGTGATATCGTGTTTAATAAATACGTCAGATGCGGAGTCTGTTTTTAAATAAATAATAGCATGAATTCTAACATTACAAGGCGGTCCTTTATTAATAATTCCTGCGCTACTTCCACTTACTTCAAAAAATGTATCAGTAGCATAAAATTTAGTAAAATCGGCATTAGTAATAATATCAGGAAGTATATATGTAACTCCTCCAGTAATAGCTAAAGATTTAGGTGTTGAATGATTTGTAAAACTACGTAAAGCATAGTCAGAACTTCTTTCTCCCTGTGTTCCCATTCTATAAAGTGAATATGATTCAAAAGATGAGGAAACGTTTGTTAATACGACTTTAAATAAACTCGATTGTCCTGGTGTTAAATACTTAACATCTTGTGATTCTGAAATAAATGTACCTCCAGATTGAACGTCTATAAATATAGATTTTCTTATGTTTGCTAATGTCCTTTCAACTTTATTATGTACCATAAAATAAAATGTATTACCAACTACTCTTTGATTTACTCCTCCAACAAGAGTAGCCGCATCTGGTAAGAAATCAGTAACTTCACCATTAGTAGTTCTATTTATAATGCCCTTTAATAACGTATCTACAATATAGGTACCATTAACACTTCTATCTATATCTTCTACATTATTAGATTTAACAAGTACTGTATCTAATGATAGAGTAGGTATGTCGGCATTAAAATTTAATTGAACTACAGAAGATGATAAATCATCATCGCTCTTTCCAACTAATTGAATTTTAGACTTTTCTCCTACATCATAAGATGTATTATTTGATGTAATATTAGAGCTTCTAAATTTAGTGGTTTTATCACCACTTACAGAAAACATATCATATACTGTATTATCTATAGCAAATTTACTTGTAGAAGTATCAGAACCTAACTTAACATTAATATCTCCAGTAGATGAAGTGTTACTAATAGTAATATTATCAGAAGGATTGGATAAACCACTGATAGTTCCTACTATATAATTATTTTCTCCTCCAATATTAAAATTCGCAGTCATTGTATTATTATATTTGTAATACTAAAATTTGTAGACCATAAATTCTAATGACAGAAGTCCCACTTCCTTTTGCTATACTTGCGGTTATAATATCATCAGAATCAAATGATGTAAATGCTGTATTAGTTAACATAGGAGAAGAATAATCTCTTTTCATAACTTCAGCTTCTATATCCCCTCCATTATTTATAACTACACCATTTTTAAATATATTTAATTTCATTGTTATAATATTATTAGGAGCATCTTTACCAACAAATAATTTTACTATAACCTTTACATTACAACGGGGTCCTCTATTTTTTACTCCATAGCTATTATATAAAAACATATTAGAATTACCAACTAATGGTAATACATTAATACCTTCTCCACCAACTTCTAATAATTGCACAACATTAGTATAAGTCTCATCTATGTCAATATTGTAACTACCCGATTCTGCGTTATGTGTTAAAGTCATAAAATTATTTATACTACTATTGCTTGATCCTACTGTATAAATAGAGTATGTGGGAGATGGAGTAATTGCTGTAATAACTATTTTTAAAACCTTTGTCTCTCCTGGAGATACTATGTTTTGTCCTACATTACAATTCCATACATCACTTGGAGTTGTTAACTCTATATATGGCTGTGTGGAAGCATAATCATTAATCATCGTACCAATATTTTCTATCATTAAATCTATATTATCACCTATCTTAGCATCTTTTATCTGTGCTATTAAATTTACAGCTGCAGGAAATGCGTCAGTTCTTTTTACCCCTTGAGGATCTCTTTGAATATATCCATTTTTAATACTTGATGGAGTATATATTATATTATTACCGGTTACACTACTTTGTATAGCTCTCGATATAATTGAAGCATTAACATTCATTTGGGGACTGTTTGCGTCATAATGAAATCTTAAATTACAAGAAGAAGGATCTTCATTATCATTTCTTGCTTGTAATGTTAAATCTCCTCTACTACCAACATCTTCATTAGAATTTGGTATTTTTGATAAGTTTTTAACAGATAATGTGCCGTTAGAATTAATTTTGGAAATATCTAAATCTAATTGATTTAATACTTTAAAGTTCGTATTTCCAGAATCATCACCTAATTTATAAAAAATAGATCCATTTGAAACTTTATTATTTAATGTAATACTTTTATCACCAGCTGGTAATGGTTGATCTACAACTTTATAATAGTTTTCACCTCCTATACTTACTTTTGCTGTCATATCTATATAATACAAAATATAAGAAATTAGATCTATCCTATCTATCTGATAACATAACCATTTCACATAGAAGAGCCCCAGGTGTAATATTTCTTACTACAATCTTGACTGTCGTGCTTCTTAAATTATTTAATACTACAGGAATGGTACTTTGCGCCTGAGCTGTTCCACCTACTGCAAATATTCCATCTGCGCCTCCTGTTGTGTTACTAGCAAAAGTTACTTTGTGGGTACCAGTCTTATGAATTGTAAGATTAATATTTGTTCCAACTTGAGCGTTGGGTAGAGCGGCTATCATAAGCGCTGCAGTTGGTAAAGTATCTATAGCATCGCTAGTTGTATTTCTTATAACAAATCCAGCCATTAATTCTCCTGTAACCCACGCAGTTGTGCCATTTATATTTGCAGTAGCGAGATTATTACCTGATAATACCATTAAAGCTGGACCACCGCCTCCACCTGCATTATTATCTACATATTCTTTTGTAGCAACATCGCTATTAGCAGAAGGATTGGCAATACCTTTGATTTGTGTATTTGTACTAAATGTTAGAGTAGGAGTACTATCATGATGAAATGTTACATTTGTTTTAGCAAAAGATTGGCTATCTCCATTATTAGCACTAAGAACTAAATCTCCAGCTGTTCCACCAGCATCAAGATTGATACCGGCATCTACAAAATTTGTAACTACTGTCTTTAATGTCAACTTACCAAATTCCGAAGTGTCTTGTGTTGCCATACTAATATATATATAAGCTAATTTATTTTGATTTTTATATATGTTGATTAGTTATTTTAATAACTCAATTAGATATCCCGTATCTCTTACGTTATTGGAGAAAATGATATTAATAAGTAGTAATGTATTTTATTTCCTTTCTAACAAAAAATAATAAAACTGGCAGGTATTGTTAGTACAATGCTATTATAATAATATACAAATGTGTTTTATTTGTTATTGGATAGAGAAAGAAATCCTTCGATACTTTGGTGTATATTATTATTTATTGCTCTATTTTATTAATTTCTATAAGCTAGGAAATGGTACAACAACAGGTTTTACTTTACTAGCACATCGGTTAGCTTCTACTTTTATACAATCAGAGTCTTTGGGAAAATCTTGAAAGTTATAAGACCCGCGTTGACTAGTTCCATCATCGTTTGTGTTATAATTAATTTGTCGAAGGTCTGGTTTATCAGTACTATATCCTATATTCATACAGCCATTCAATGAACCTACTCTTCCTATACCATCATAATCTACTGTTACTTCATATAAATTATTTCCTTTATCTGTTACAGTAGATTTTCCATTCCAAATCATTGTATCCATTTTAGCTTTTACCATATTTACATCTACGACATCTTCAGTATATTCAGGACATACTAATATAACAAATTTATCCTGTTTAACAGGATCAGGAATTACTATACCATCACCATCACCACCGTCACCTATATCCGGAATTACTATACCATCACCATCACCACCATCACCTATATCCGGAATTACTATACCATCACCGCCTTCTTTAAGGCATTTTTTGACTATCGTTAATGCATTTTTCATAATATTTACCATCAATTTAAACTTACCAAAATCATCTTTATTTTTTATAGCATCTACAGTCTTCTTACCACAATTATTACTACCTTTCATTACACATGTGGCAAGAACTATTAAAAATTCACTATCTGAAGGTCCTAATGTATCATCACTTTCAGCAAAAGTTTGTAAATAACTTAGTTCTTTCATTTGTTCACATGACATAATATTTATTACCTTAGTTTGTATATCATTGAAGAAATTAGGATTTTTAGCCTGTAGCATAGATAAAGTAAGCGCCATTTTCATTTCATTACCATTCGTCGATGGGTCAATTTCTCCAGTCATCATTTCTCCCATAATACTATCTCCATTTGATATTTTCTCTGGGGTAATACCAAAAGTTTCACATAATTCTTTAATATTCATACCCGTTATATCTTCGGAAATATAATTCATATCAGATACTACAATATCAATGTCATCGGCTAAATATTTTTTATGAAGTTCTTTTTGATTTTCAGGAACTTCATAATTTATTTTTTTCAATTCTGCGCTATTATCGACTTTTAATACAGCTTTTAAAATATCTAATGTTTTATTTTTATCTACTAAATCTTTTACAGTTTGATTTTTTGGAATTTCTATCGTTATAGTCTTTCTAGGACCACTTGTAGCACGATTTTTAAAACCGATAAAACTATCAGATACGGTTATTATAGCATTGGGTTCTACTTCTTTAATACTACTTTTAACACTATTAATATCTACGTCTGGAGATATAGACATAACAGTTTTTTCATTTGTTGGTACAGGTTCAGGTTTGTCGTCATTTGATCCAGTTACAGATAAAACTACAATAACAGCAATTACAACAGCTACAAACAAACCTATCATTAAGAGCATTTTCGGGTTTTTAATAGGCATTATCTATTTATATATATAATGCCTGTTATAGAATTTAATTCTATAAAAAAATTAACAGAAATGACATATAATACTAAAGATGTAATTGTTGATTTTTACGCTAATTGGTGCGGACCTTGTATAAGAGGAGCATCTTTATACGAGGAATATTCTAATAATCATAAATATTCTCATATAAAATTTATAAAAATAAATATTGATAATCTTTCGGAAGAGGATAGGGATAAATGTCACATTAATAGTATTCCTTACTTACAAAGATATAAAAATAATTATATGGTTAAAGATGTAAATGGATTGACTAACGAAAGTCTTAACTTTATCCTTTCGGCTTAAGTATCCTACATTTTTTACAATCCACATAAGGAGTGCCACTACTTTTGGTATCAAAATCACTTATAGGTAGAGTATCTTTACATTTTTTACAATATTTCATACCTACCTCCATTTCTTTATTAACTTGTGTGACTCTTTCTTTCTTCTTTTTATCTTTTTCCTTTTCTTCTTGTGTTTCTTCTCTACATCTTATACAGGTTTTGTATCGAGTAGTTCCATCTTTTCTAAATCCATATTCTGTTATTGCTAATAGAGTACGACAAGAGTTACATTTTACAACCTGAACAAGATCCTCTTTGTCTTTACCCTTCTCAGCTTTTTTCTTTTGCTTGAGAGTAGTCATATCTATTATATTTAATGAAAAGTCGTATTCATTTTTTTTTGTACAGTATATAGAAATGGCAAATGATAATATAGGAGGTAAGATGTTATTGTTAGCGTTTATTATTATTATTCTTCTAATAATATGTAATAAATCACAATTAAAATCTGGATTTGTAGGAGGCGGGGGGTCTGTGTTAGAACTGAATCCAAGTAATTATGATAATACAGTAAATGGAGATTATCTTATAATGGTTAAGTTTATGGCTCCATGGTGCGGCTACTGCACCAAGATTGAAGGTCCATGGAAAGATTTAGCAAAGGCTTATGAAGGTGATGATTCTGTTGTTATTGCTGAAGTAAATGCTGATATGCATAAAGAATTAGCAAGCAAAGCTAATGTTGGAGGGTATCCTACAATTATGACATACAAAAATGGTAAATGTTTAGGTAAGTATCAAGGAGAGAGAACAGTACCGAGTTGGAAGGCTCACATTAACGCAAATAAGTAGTATATTATATTAGTACATTATTGATTCTTTTTTGTTATTTATATATACTATTAATGTCAGGGTTTTCAACAGTTAAAAATAATAATCAGATGGGCAGTGTGGCGTTACAAGCAGCACAGAATGCAGTATCAAAAGCTACTATTGGTATGTTAAGAAATGTAGATGCTGTAGCTGCTGATGATAACAATGCTCTATTATATAACGCTTCAAATGAAAAATGGGAGACAAAATCATTAACGAGTATTCCTACAGTAATACCTCAAAATGTTGCTGATCTAAAGGATGTATCAACCACCGCTCCAACTAATGGACAAGTTCTTAAATATATTAGCGGTACTGGACTGTGGACTCCTGGTGCTACTGGTGCTTTATCCGCAGATCTTGGAGATCTCGGAGATGTAGATGTCGCAACCCTACCGGCTTATGATGGAGCGTCTATTCAATATAATGGTACTAACTGGGTAACATCTCCTTCTGATTCTATTACAATCTGGGTAGCTTCTGGTGCTAATGGTGGAGATAATGTTAATTCTGGTTTAAATACAGGAGCAGCTGTTGCTGATATGCCAACAGCTTTTCAGAAAGCTTTCCAGAAAGGATCTGTAGTTAGTAGTAAGATTAATCTTAAGTTAGCAGATGTTCCGTGGGATACATCAACGAGAAATCTTTACAACACTAACTTACTCAACGGTCCTTCATTTACAACATTTAACGTTAATGGTAGTTCTCAAGACTTTTCTGTAGCCGATGGTGGTGGTACGTCAAGAACTACTGGAGCATCATTGACAGGATATGCTATTCAGAATCTTACTGGTCAAACTATTTCTAATGGTTGGAATTGTACTACTTTTCCAACTACTATTTATTGGGGAGAAGTTACAATTAATGGCGCTGTCAAAACTTTACCTATTTTAGTTGATGATCAAACACAGAACACTGGAGCGCGTGTATATTTTGCTTATTGGGACTATTCTACAGGTACAGGATTTACATCAACTCCTACATTCACAGAGAGACAGTTAGTTGATAGTACTGTATTAACAAATTCAGCTTCATTCTACGGTCCTATGTCATTTACTAATATAATTATTAAATGTCCTGACGCAGGTGAAGTAAAGTTCTTGAATGATGTATCTATGCAATATGCTCAAGTAAGTTCTACTACACCTGATGTACTTACCAATATCACATATGTAGGTAAGAATACTAAATGTAGTTTCTGTAGATTTACTGATGTTACATTTTCTTGCAGAGGTACATCTTTGACAGTTTCGGGTATGACTGGTACTACTTTCATAAATTGTATTTTCTACAACTGTAGTTTCATTGAGGCTGATAATGTTAGTTTCGTCGGATGTATTTTTTATAGAAATCCTACATTATTTTCTTCTAAGGCTGCTCGTGTTGTTATGCAGGCTTGTACATTTATTTACAGTCATGGTTCTGGCGTCGCGGCATTAGCCGATATTACTTCAGGAGGACATTTAGAATTAGAATCAGGCGTTGTTGATTTACAACAATACGCATCAGGACATGATCCTCTTACAAAACCTGTATTCAAAGCTGATACAAATAGTAATATATTACTAGATAATATTAATGTATTAGATGGAGTACTCGACACAAGTTCAAGTATTATGCCTCCGCTTGTTTCAGTGTTGGACGAGTGTTCATTTGCTATAGTAAGAAATAAATCTTATCTCAAAGCTAAAAATGTTAGAATTACAGACACTAATGCTGGTACGTATCCTATATTTGTAGCAAGAGAGACATCTACTATTCATGTCATAGAAGGAGATTATAAAGTAAATGAGCATTATTTTATTACAGCAGGAAATGGAAGTACAATCTCATTATCAAATTTAATTGATAAAATTCAATGTTCTCAATTTATTATTGCTGATAGATCTTTTATTAATATAGATCATGTGATAATTAGAACAGGTGGTACTTATACTATATCAGGGAATTTTTTAAATACGGTAAGTTGTGAAGTGAAAGCCGGTGGTGGTCCAACCTTTCAAGGTATAGGAATATATGTAGATTTAGATCATAGTAATACAAAAAATCTTATATATGATGAAGGTAGTAAAATATATATGCTTTTACAGCCAGACAATTTAAATAATAATATGTATGGAAAAATAAGCTTACAAAAAACACAATTAATTATAAAAACAGTAGCTCCTAATTTTTCTTCTTCACTAAGAACAATAAATCTTAGATCCGTCGGATCTAATTCTGTTACATTATCGAGTCAAGAAAATTCAACGGTTTTTATGGATAATATAAGTGTTAGTAGTGAATTAAGTGGATGTATTAAGACTACCCATAATTCGAATACTGCTATAAACTTCACTACTAATGAACCAGGGGATCCTAATAATATAAATTGTTTAGATGCGGATACTATTACTGCATCCTTTAATTCAAATATATATATCAGGGGTAGCATAGGAAATATCAAAAATACCGGAGATACTAATTATGTCATAAATTGTTTTAATAATTCTGAAGTTTATATTGAATCTATAATAAATAATACTAATTTTTCAGTAACAGGATGGAAAACTATATTAGAAAGAGATTCAAATGGTGTAGGAACTGCACCAATAATTAATATTAAGAATAATTCAAAAGTATCTTTTATAAATGATGCTATTGATAAAACATATGATTCTGGCGGAAGCATTCTCAATTCTGCTCCTGAAATATTATTAAAAGGAGAATCAACAAATGATGGTATGAATCCTATATCTATTATTAATAATTCAATAATGATTATTGAAAATGCTAAATTAACATTTAATAAACTTAATGGACCATGTTTAATTCATAATGGTTCTAAGATATCTTTATTACAATGTGTAATTATAGATGACAGTGGTAGTGATGAAAGACTTAGCTATTTTAATCCCATAGATTCAGAGATAGCTATTAACGGTACTAGTAATTTTCCTGTATTCTACACACCTATGATGTTAGTTAGAGCAAAGGATGATGCTAATCAGGGATTACTCAGAGGATCTAATAGTAAATTTATATTAGCCGATATGGATATACAAAACCAAACAGTTGTTGGCACTAACCAAACTGTAATTGTTGCTGAAAATGGATCTTCTGTATCATATTTAAATCCTAAGAAAATTGCTAATCTTGGATTCGCTACTGGTGTTCAATTGAGAAGTAATTCATTATGTGTGTACAAAGATGCAGGATCGGATCAATTAGATTGTACTCAGGATCTTTTGCTTGGATTATTATCCGGTTCTATTGATACTCAAAGAAAATTAGTAGATATGGGTGGAGGCGAAACTATTATTCCTAAACAAACAGGACTTGCTGATTACAATGCTCTTAAAGCATTTATCGATGCGGCTGAAGGATGTAGCGCTACAATCAAAATTTAGTACAGATTCCATAAGCATCGTCTTTTTTCTATTCTTATATATATAATGTATTCTCCCATGTTAGTAATTGCTATAATACTATTATTACTAATAGTATTATGTAGTAGAGCAAGTAGAGAACAGTATACCGTATTTAGAAGAGGAGGATTCACTCTGAACCCTAATTTTTGGGGTCCTGATCTCTGGCGATCAATCCATTCAGTTGCGTATGGATTTCCAGATAATCCTAGTGACAAGGAAAAGGCTGAAGCAAAAAAATTTATATATTCTCTTCCCGATATATTACCTTGTAAAGAATGCCAGACACACTTTAAGGATAATCTTAAGAAATTACCTCCTGAAGTAAATTCTAAGATAGATTTTTTTAATTGGACTATTGATATCCACAACATCGTCAATCAACAGCTTAGTAAGCCTATAAGAACGAGAGAAGAAATTCATAAACATTATAAAGACCTATATTCTACTACTTGTGATAAATTTGTAGTAGAAACATGAGATCATATATTTGCTGTGGTAGCGGGTAGAATATAATAGTATCCTTCAGTTTTCTCCCATACAACATTATGAAAACATGTAAAATCAAGATCAGTTTCTTCTATTTTAAAATTCATATCTTTTTTTGTGTCGTATATTTGTCTTAATAATATTTTTATTTTATTCTCATCGCTACCATATCCAAATCTTTTAAATAAATTATATGGGTAATTAATCTTTCTACCATTGGGTAATACTATTATCTTCATATATATTATATAATATATTATAGACATGACTTGTCCAGCCTGTCTAGAAGACATCAATCCATATACAACAGTAATTTTAGGAAGATGCGGACATTGCTTTTGTTCGCAATGTTGGGATAAATTTGAAAGGATTCATAAAAAAGATAACCCTACTATTCCAGCTAAATGTCCACTTTGTAAGTGTATAATCCATAACCCTTCTGTAATTAGGACTAATGCTGCGGGAAACGTTAGGAAATTTTTTCAATATCCTTTAATTGAAGAAAATAACAGATTAAGAAATCTAATATCTAATATTGTAAATCTAAATAGAAGACAATTAGGACAATGGAAATATGATTATAAATTATTAACAGAAAGAACAAAAAATATATGCGATCAAGAAGAAAATTCAAGAGATATAATTAAAGGTGATTATGCTTATGAATTAATAGAATACAGAACTACATATTCATCATTTTTATCAAGTATTGAGAAGATGAGAAATCAAATGAAAAACTTAACAAAAAAATATAAGTCGCCTCCTCGTCAAAGAGAAATGCCTCCAGATCCTGTTGATATTATACCTCCTGAATTGGTAGATAATACACCTAACGGTATTCAATTGAGAGCTTGGACAACTCAATCTTTACCTTCAAATCTATTGAGTAATAATCTCATGATAGGATCAATATTACAAGGACTATCATCATCAGAATCGTCATCATTATGAGAAGGCTTTTGTTTTAATATAGCATTTAAATACTTTAAATCCTGTATTATTTTACACATTTTTATATTACGACTACTTCTATGACTACTTTTCTTTAATACAGTAATATCTTCAAGTTCTTTACTTGATGCCTTTTTTAGATCATCTCTATATCTTGAATAAATTCCCATCATTTTTCCTTTCTTAGACTCTAAATATTCCATACATTCTTTTTGTTCTTCAGATATTTTATCAAAGTCGGTGTCGTCATCTACAGTTACTGACGATCCACTTTTACATATCTCTTCTATAATATATTTGGGAAGACTTTCTGAACGTATATCTTCATTAAATGCTTTATTCAATATATGAATAAATTCTCCATACTGTTTTGTATGCTGAGCATCTACATATCTACATTGTCTTTTTACTAATGTATGGTGTAGTTTATTTATACCCATATATTCATTAAGCTTTTCCTTTAGATATTTTTTTGCACTTTCATTAGATTTCTTATCGATTTCATCCTCATCGATAATCTCTGGATTATTAAATTCTTCGTGAAAGCATATGAATCTGGCTAATGCTCCAATAACATCTTCGATATAGTAGAAATAGTCAGGTTTTAAATGATCTAATTTTTCTACTACATTCTTAAACTCCATCTTATCAGATATTTTTAACTTTCTCATAGTACCATTATGATGATAGTCAAATGATTGAGCTGTTACAATATATTCGAATACACTGTTAGATTCTGGAAGTTCATACAATACAGGATCATATATAGATTTTTGTTTCATTCTATCTATAAACATTGTAAGAGATCCCTGTTTTCCAGATCTATATTTTGCTTTCTTTACAAAGTATTCTAAAGGTTCTCTCTGAATACGTTCAGTACCTCCTTTAAATATATCTAATACTATATCTAATACCTTTCTATCATTATCTAAATCTAATACTTGAGCAACAACTTCTTGTGAAAGATCTACGAGTAGTCTCGAGCGTCCTCTCTTCTTGTATTCAAGCCCAGATATGTATTCTTCAGGTTTCTTGTTACCTTCGTAGATGATCCCTATATATTTCTTCTTTCCTACATATAACGCAGGATAGAGTAGCTTATCCAGTTCCATTCCTACTACATTAGTTTCTCTTTTCGTAATCCTCCTAATCTCTTTTAGAATATCTGGTAATAAGTCTTCTTCTGCCAATGCTTGACATATCTTAACCTTTTCAGCTGGTACTGTTTCACCTTTTAACATTTCTACTGTAGGTAGTAGGAAAACACTGTCAGTATTTGAGCAGATCAGATTTCCAGCGCCAATATGATGCTTTCCTGTTTCAGTATTAAAATCATAGACATAATCGCCATACGAGTCATATAATGTATATTTATCTTTTACTATATTTGATTTCTTACTTTGAAAATCTCTATTATATCTAACAGTATATAATTCTTTATTTTCTCTATTTTTGACATTGTACATACTGTAATCTTTTATCCCACATTTACTTAATAATAGAATTAAGCCTAATACACCTTCTTTTCCTTTTTGTGTAAATTGTGAATGTGTTGTTGTCATAGCACCATCACCCGCATAGAATCCATCTAAAAATGCTTTTGCTACTTTCTTAGAAGAATATAATATTTCCATAGGAACTTTCTTTTCTGAATGTTCATTATAGAATAATTCTCTATATTCTAATGTAGGTTTAGCTACACCATTTTTCTTGCCATTACTAATAACTTCTAAACGATACATATCTTTTGTACAATTTCTTCCTCTTTGAAATCCTATTCCTCTCGTATGAACAATTTTAGTATTGAAAGGTGTTGCCTTTTTGCATTTCTCTAATAATTCTGTATCGGAATTGTAAATTCTCCAACAATAACCATTTCCTCTACCATCGCTTCTTTTATGAATACTTGCGTGTCCCTCGGACATAAACATTCCCCACATCCAAGCTAATTCTTCAGTAATATTATAATCTTTTTCGTTTTTATTAAAATCTTCTATTAAGTTATTAAATGAAGTAGAAAGTAACTCAGTACCTTCTATATAATCTTCATTTGGTACATGACTACTTTTCCATTTCATTCCACTTGTAACAACAATATCATTAGGAGATATTTTTTCTCCAGTACTTTTAAATAAGCTATGATCTGTCGTGACATCAACAAGACCGCAATGTGTCATAACTCTTACAATCTCTTTATCAGTTTTATGACGGATAATTTGATTTGCTTTTACAAATCTGTCTTTCTCCCAAATCTCAAGACTTTCAAAATCACAATACTGTTTCCCGTCTTCTCTATCTTCCCAATTATCTTCATCAATAAGTTCATCTGCTCGTGATATCCATATTCTACCATCTTCTCTGACTATAATTGGAGTATTTCCTGTAAAAGAGTCTCCATAAAGCCTCTGGTATCCCTTCTCAGTAGCTACATCTGATGATGCTGTAATCAGTCTCTGACCAGTTAATGTAATAGTTGCAGCAAGGTAAGGATTGTATAGTACAAATCTGGAACTACCACATTGTCCGTAGATTGTATTAGAAATGATTTTAACGGCTAATTGGCGCTGATTAAAACTCTTCTCATCAAGATTGGCTTCAAATATCTCTCGTTTGAGGTTTTCATTATATGGATCAGCATCAATTTCTTTTTGTAAGCGAGCTACATTATTAGATGCCTTAGCCATAGATTTCTTATATAACTTTCTGATATTAGTCAGAAATTCTAATAGCTTAGGATAAACACCTCGTAGCTCAGAGCCATCGGGACGTTTTCTAACATAAGCTACATTTTTATCTATTGTTACCTTTACTACTTCATCAGTAACTTCATCTTTCTTTTCATAATCCCATTTAGCATTATATTCATATACATCATATCCTTCTTCTTTTATTCTTTTTATCATTTTAGGTTTCTTATCAGCATCGATATAAGTCTCTGCTGAAATCCATAATGCTCTCATAATAGAAGGATATAGAGAACTGAAATCGAGAGCAATTGTTGGTACTTCTGTATAGCGTCCTCTAACCGGCGGAAATACAATAGCTCCGGGATATTTATCGACGTGAGGTCTTTCAAAATATTCACTATAACTTATATCCATACGATTACCGAAGCAATAGATAGTATTTTTGACTTTCATACCACCAGCTCTAAATACTGATTCACTTGGTGAGCATAGCGCAAGATGAGCAAGAGCAAGATATGAATCGAGTAATGATACTTTATTTGCTATTCTATGACAAGAAAGACTATCGACAGTACAGTAATCAGCTGATAGTAACATTCCAATTCCATCTTCTTGTTTATAATATCTATTCATGTCTGAGATGCTCATATCAATCTTTTTAGGTAATCCATATCTGTCAAGATAAGCTCGTAATGCGTGACCAGCAAGCATATCATCTTTTGGATTTGCCTTTTTCATAGCACACATTATATCAACATTGATAGAACCGATATAATGTATTCTCTTACGATTATCAGCTTTATCAAATACACCAGCTTCTAACTTAATATGTGTATCAAGAAGAGAGTACTTAAATACATCTTCTAATTTTGCTTTGTCTTCTGTTCCATAAGCTGTATAGAAGTAAGGTACTATACTTATTCTTTTCAAAAAATCCATATACTTACCGTGTTGCTTGATTCTATATCCAATAAATGGATCATCGAAACTAAAGCCGTTGAACTGTGATCTAAATTCAGGTTGAACTCTACCTAAGATCTCAGCAAAACATAGTAACGTATCTTCTTCGCTATTTGTTAATATTAACCACCAATCTGGTTGATCATTTTCCATAAACTCTGTTCTACGGGAAGAACTCATATATTTTATGTAATCCTTTTCCATACATTTCATATGAGATATAGTAAAACTAACCATTGGTTCTGATGGCTTGTCAGATCTGTAGATACCACCGCTTAGCATAAATACTTTTTCTTTCATATTATTAACTGACGGTAGAGCATTCGATTCACCATTCACCTCAATGTCGTACGGTATGTGGAAATATATAGGAAGTTTAGGAGTTTTACATAATCCTTTCTCAGCGCTCAATGGTCTATTGACAGCTATGAAGTCTTCGGGTTCTGATATAAACATATTGTGTATCTGTTTCTTTTTGTCATAAGTACATTCATAATTACGAACAAGACTCCAGTCTCCTAAAGTCCATTCATACTTTATCATATGAAATCCAATTAGATTACCAATCAGATCATTTGCTGTACTATACTTTTCGGTTGAGCTACCAATATTTTTAAGACCATTCTTTCTTGTCCATAAATTATTAAAGTATAGACGTAGATAAGGAACTTTCTTGTCGGAAAACCCATATCCTGGATACTTCCATACAATATCATCTTCATCGTCTTCGTCGTTGTCTGGCATTGTATTACCATATACACAAGATTTGATTCTTGATATTTCTGTATAGTTATCTTTAGCTTTTAAACGTACATCAAAGTATAGTTTTATATTATCTATAATTAGATTAGCTCGCTCACCATTACTAAGAATTCCCGTTATTATTAAAGCATATTTCCTAACTTCACGCCCATAAACATATCTTTTTGTTAGATTGGCTATGTCTAATCCGTGGAATAAGATTTCTTCTTTATCTGAAGGATCTATATTGACTCTATCCTCTGATAATAATTCATTTCTCTTAGGAAAGTCTTTAAACTCTTCGTTAGCCTTGAAACGAATAATCCTCGGCATTTCTATATACTAAGAAAATATAGATTCAATTATTTATTGTATGATAAAAAAATGAAAAAAATATATATGGAAGTAACCAACAATTCTAAAGCTACAGTAATCACAATAGTCATTCACAGAAGCGTATATACCTTATAAGTCCAATATGACTAGTCCAAGTAATAAGAGTCTTGGAGGAATACCACGAGAGTTGTGGGCTATCATTTTTGATTACAGCAAGTCTTCTCGGTGGTACTATCATGCGACTATAAATGATGGTGTACTTAGAGCAAATATAGATAATATTATAAAATTAGGTGGGTTTATTAGCGACGGTATGAAAGTAGCTATGCACGGGAGACTTTCCAAGGCTACTGATATTCACAATCATATACATGAATTGTCACCGCATATTAAAGAAGTACGTTATACTTGTAACTGTATTGATAGGAGTTGTACTAAATTGACTAATGATAGATATCCTAGGTGTTACCATACATACGAGAAAGAATACATTACGTACTGGCACGAGAATGATGCTGGACGATTAATGCGTCTTTCAGAGATTATTGATGAGCGTCCAGTAGAACCCGAACAATGTAGTGGAAGACGCATTAATTGATTATAATCAAAATAACTTTGTTATATCTACAAGTAGATTATCTCTCTGTAATTTAGATAGAGTATAATAGTTAGGGAATTGGATATATTGTTTTTTTATAACACAATATTGGTTATCACATGGAGGTAATAATTTATTAATTTCTTCTTTAATTTCGAGAGCTTTATAATTTGGACAATTCCTACTTACTATAGTAATAAAATCGGGATAATCTTTAAGAGGAAAGTATCCACATGTTATATAATATTTATCAGGATGTCTTTTATTACGTAATATGATAAATTTCGATGCAACTTTAATATGTTTGAAAACTCCATAATGATTAATTAATTTTTTCTCTTTTGACCTAAAAACTTTAATCATATATTCGTGTTCTTTAAACATAAAGTCAGCATATGAATTATGATTTTCTATGTATTTTTCTTCTTGTATTTTAGGATAGATACATAGAATGGGTTTTTTATTACAACATACATCACGACATATTTCATTTCCAAATACACAGTTACGCCTAATCATATTAAATCTAGGTTTGATGTAGAATTGAAATATAATCCTATGTAATTCTTCAGGAAGTTGTGCAAACCGAGTTTGTAATTTCTTCCATAATTCCTTTGAATTTACAATAATCCAAGCGAATAATTTTTGTCTCTTTTTTCTAATAGAAACTTCACTACGTTTCAGTAATTGGGCTATTTGTCTTACACTATAATTCTGTTGTGTATATCTCAATAATAGGTCGTGATCGACATTTGTCCATTTTTTATATGCGTTAGACATAGTATATTATATAGATTAATGATATTCATTTTTTTGATCTGATGGACTGAGTATCTCGATACTCAGTCCATCAGATTATGTTAATTAATAATAAAAAAATAACATTTTTTAAATAACTCAATGCTCAATATTTATACCTTGAAATTCTATTTCACATCCTTTATATGTATTATCATCTAATCTACATGTTCGAGGATGAGTATGTATAAGATAGTTTTTTCCATTTTCAAGACTATCGTAGTATTTTAATTTTATAGTACGTTTATCGTCAATATTATATTCATTGATATCAGATATTATATAAGCATTTTCTTCTTTGAACATTTCATGTATGTTTCTATTATCATCTGTACGCCATCTAAATTCATATTTATCTATTCCCCATACTGTTCTAGGAAAGCCATCCAAAATGTTAGGTTTAATACGGATGAACTCTATACAACTAACGTAAAATGTGGCTTTGTTCATCTTGAAGTATAATGTAAGAAAAATAATTCAATTTTTTTACATTATATATGGATAATATTCTATGCTTATCGTCTATAGCAACATTTTATGCTGTATTGAAGAGACACAACCACAAAAAATGGATAGATCATCAAAGAGAGATTTTTGATCAACAAAAAAGCGATGAACGATATTTACGTGTGTTATCACATATGAATAACACTCGTTTAGACCCATATTATAAATTAAAAGCATTGATAGTTTCTGCGTATGAATATGATATAAAAAAACAAAATAAATATTTTACTCCTCGCGCTAAAAGAGAATTAACAGAAAATTGGAAAAATTTATATGAAGAACTTAAAGAAACCTATAATTATGATTATAATCAAATATTTCATGCTATGTCTATATACAAAATATTTTCAGACAATCCAAACAAAAGAGCTTATAGACTATAATCTCTTTTATATACTCACTTTATGCTAAATCCAGTTTTAGTGTCGAGTATAATTAAAAATGATGTAAAAAGAGTACCTACATGTTTTGACGCGCTAATGACTCCTGTCATAACACCTATCAATTATATAAATAGATGGTATATATATTCAGGTTCATCTAAAGAAGCGTGTGTGTTAGCATTAATTTTTATAAATAGACTAAAAATACCAATTGATCTTTGTAATTTCCATAGAGTATTTGCTATAGCAAATACTGTTGCAACAAAAATACACGATGATGATTATAGATCGATGCCCTATTACGCAGATGTTGCAGGGATACCTATGTATGAATGTATCTATCTAGAACAACAGTTTTTAATACATATAGACTTTGATCTATATGTTACCAGAGAATGTTATAATTTTTATTATAATATGTTTTTTGAAGAATAAAATACAGTTTTTACTGACATACTACCTAAAAGTAAAATTATTGTTATACTTCTCTCACACATATCAAATATTGAAATAATTATACAATTTATTAATAGCCATATACAGCATAGAAATACTATTATATCAACTATATTATTAATTATATGTACAATATTTAATCAACTTGTTCCATTTTAGGTTGGTCCAACTCAAGTCCAGATTCTATTATGGCATGAAGACGTTTTGCGTATTTCGCTGGAGATTCTAAGTCAAATCCAGACTGTAATAAAGCAGTCTGATAAAGCATATCTATAAGATCTTTAATAACAGATTCATCAGTATCTTCAGAGTTGAGTTTATCCTTCAAATGCTTAATTATCTTATGATCTGGATTTATTTCGAAAGTTTTCTTTGATACCATATATTTTGACATTTCATTGTTACGCATAGCTTGATTCTTCATAATCTTCTCCATCGTACTAGACCAGCCGTGTTGTGCGGTTGATATAATACAAGGTGTTTCAGTTAGTTTATTTGAAACTGTAACACGTTCAACTTTATCCCCGATATGTAATTTTGTAAAATCGCAAAGTCTTTCGTAATCAGCTTTAACCTCATCCATATCATCATCTTCAAATTTAATATCTCCCTTTGTGATACAGATTAATTTTTTATCATCGAAGCTACTCAATTGTTGGACAATATATTCGTCAAGAGGTTCATTCAAATATAATACTTCTAAATCACGTTTTCTGAATTGCTCCAAGAATGGCGATGATACCACAGAATCATCCCCTGTAATAAAGTAAATACCCATTTGTCCTTCTTTCATTCTTTCTACATATTCCTTCAGACTAATTAATTCTCCATCACTTTTTGTTGTTCTAAATCTCAAAAATTCTGCGAGTGTATTTCTATGAGTAGCATCTTCATGAATACCAAGTTTAATAGATTTACTATACTCAACATAAAAGTCATTAAACCGCTCTTTATCCTCAGCGATTTCTTTAAAAAGTTCAATACACTTTTTGATAATATTCTTTTTGATCTTATGCATGATGGAATTCTTCTGTAAACTTTCTCTGGAAATATTTAAGGGTAAGTCTTCAGAATCTACAACACCTTGAATAAATTTTAACCATTCTGGAATTAAATCTTCAACTTCATCTGTAATAAAAACACTCTTGACATATAACTTAATATTGTTTCTCTTTTTGCCAGATTGATCAAATAAATCAAATGGAGCTTTTCTAGGACAATATAAAATAGCTCTATATTCAATTCCTCCTTCCATTTTGAAGTGTTTAACACCTAAACTATCTTGCCAATCTCGAGAGATATTCTTATAAAAGGTTTGATATTCTTCATCTGTAACATCTTTAGGATTTTTCGTCCATAATGGACGTATAGTATTTAATACCTCCATTACATTTTTTGTTTCTGTAATCTTTTTTGTTTTCTTTTGATCCGACGAATCGAGAGAAGCTTGATTCACTTCCTCTATCTTTGGATCATCATCTACTCTGATATTATCATCGGTGTTAGAATTCTCTACTCTGATATTATCATCGATGTTATCTAATGGAATTTCTTTATCTGTAGCCTTTTCTAGAGGCGATAACTCTTTATCTGTAGCCTTTTCTCGAGGCGATAACTCTTTATCTGTAGCCTTTTCTCGAGGCGATAACTCTGATTCATCGTCATCTGTTACTTCCTTTTCTTCTGTTTTTGTTACAAATAAGGAAATATTATATCCAGTGTACTCAGAATGTCTTTTTACTAAATCGCGAATACGTTTTTCTTCCAAATATTCTTCTTTATCTTCTTTCATGTCTAAAATTATTTCAGTACCTCTTTTTAAAGAAGAATCTTCTACTTTGGAAATACTGAAAGTTCCACTGGCATTAGATTTCCACATATGACATTCATCATCGTCATGTTTTGAGATAACTGTTACGTTATTAGCAACAAGAAATGAACTTAAAAAACCAACTCCATATTGTCCAATTAAAGATAGATCTGACGATTTTGACATCTTTTCCATAAATTCACGAGTCCCTGACTTTGCTATAATTCCAAGATTATTGATTAAATCATTTTTTGTCATTCCTATACCAGTATCTCTAATTGTTAATGTTTTGTTTTCCTTATTAGGATATATCTCTATATGTAATTCTCCAATATCTTCTTTTGTTTTAGATTCTATTAAAGATTGATGTCTGATTTTATCTAAAGCATCACTTCCGTTAGATATTAATTCTCGTAGAAAGATATCTGGATTACTGTAAAATGTATTGATTACTAAGCTTAGTAAATTATTAAGATCAGCACTGAACGAATGCGTTTCTTCTGACATTTCTATTAATAAAATATAATTATATACAATATAATTATATACAATATAATATATAAACAATGTCTGATATTAAATTTGTATTTGATTCTGCTACAAAAAAATGTGACTATACGAAAACAGAAAATGGCACAATACCACTTAGTATGTGTAGAGAGTTTGACAAGGAGGCTAAACCATCTACTACTTCTAAAATACTATCTGGTTTAGATTCAGGAACGAGAGGATTAGGTACAATAAAAATATGGGTAAATATAGCTACAGCAATTTTAATAATAATTATAGGATTATCAATATTCTTTTGGGGAAGAAGTGTCCATGGAGTTAAAAATGTAAAAGTATGTAATGGACCTATAAAAGAGAAGCCTTCTGAGAGTATGCAAACTTATATAAGTGATAAGAAAACTGGAACAAAATCATCAAGAATAGTTTATACTTATAATGATCCAATTGAAATAGAAGATGAAAACAAAAAATGCCACGTTATAGAAAAAAGTACTTTAGTAAATATACATGAAAATTTAACAGGTCTTTCTATTATAAGTATAAAAGATGAAGATGGTATATATAAATATCAAAAAGAATCAGCGCATACAGCTCTTATGTGGACAGGAGGGATTATAACAGTAGTAGGATTAGCGGGAGATCTTATTAATGTTTTGCTTAGGAATAATCCATGGTATCAAAGATTTTTAGGTATAACCACTGGATCAAACTTACTCCGTGGTAAGGGATTTTAACCAGTAAGCCAACTTAAATCAAATATACCACCACTGCTATTATTTTGACCTGGCTCATTATCTTCTTCTGGAATAGGTGTATAATATTCAGTAGCACTAATGTCTCTTAAATTACCATCATTTAATGGTTGGTAATTAATTTCTAATGTATCACAGTATATTACAGGGTTGGTATCATAATCCTGTTTATAATATATATCTTTAGTTTCTATCGCTTCTTTTAATAACCATTTAAATATTCTCCAAAATCTATATGGATGCTGATCTACATTTGCTGCGACGTGTGCTAATTCGTGTATAGTAACAAACATTAAATCATTTTCCTGATGAAAACATGTTTTTGTTTTATCTTTACTACATCTTATACACAATGACATTAGATCTCCTTTATCAAATACAAAACTTGTATCTCCTTCTTTATTGTCAGGATCTGTTTCTACCAATCTATGTCTGCCTTTATATCTTTTTTGTAAATTACGAGATAAACTTCCACGATCAGATTTATCTGATCCATATTTAGAATACAAATAATCGATAAGTCTATTTGCTTTATTATTTAATTTATATAACATATTGGCAGCTCGTTTTTTATCTTTATATTGACATTGTACATTGTATATATTATCATCAATTGTAGATTTTTCTTTACAATAAGTAATTAACATTTTTTCTTTTACTATTTTACACATTAGGAATATTAGCATAGCTATGACTATCGCACTGTAAATATTAAATTTCATTATATATAGTATGGAGAATATTTACGATAAATTACCATTAAAAATACATATTATTAATCCATATAATTCAAAAATAAGTAAAAGATTTGAAATACCTGTAAATAACTTTAAAGGTGGTTTAGGTTATCATAAAACTATGAGAGATGTATCACAAAAAATTGATTTTAGTATATTAGATGAAGATATAGAAAAACTAGAAAAGTTTAGTATTAAAGTAGATGAATGTCAATATCAAGGATGTCCTGAACACGTAAGTGTATATAACTATACAAATATAAGAGATTTAAGATTTAAGATATACATAGCTACTGGAATACATCCTCATAGACAACATTTAATTTTAATGAATACAAAAGGTGGTATATCTTTACCCTATTCTTTCTATTTGGGACAAGATATGGTAGAGATAAATATATTTAATAGTGTTCAAAATTTAACAGATCAACAGATATATAATATACCATTTGATTTAGAAACAGTAAACAATAAACAAGATATTAAAATAGATATGTATGATAACTTTATATCCTTATTACAAGGAAAGACGCATATATGTAGAATATTATTATGTGATTTATATGATATAATATCTCCTAGTAATGATAATATAACTGATTTACTCAATACAGGTACTTATCAAAAAGAAATGATATATTATGGATTTATTATAAAATTTTTTCCATTATTGTCATATGATGGGTTTGAACATATTTATCTAAATAAATCTGGTATATCTGAAATATATTCATATTTAAGTCCAGATTATAATATTCTCAAAAATAAATTAGAAAGAGAGAAGAAAATAATAAATAATCTTTATAAAAATGTACCAAAAGCTATAAAGTTTTTTAAAAGTATTACAAAAAGAGATATTTATTATTTAAAAGATATCCAAGCAGAAGTAAAAATACCACCTCTCAATATTAGAAATTTATTTGATTTATTTAAATTAACAAACGTATATGTATTTTCTGTAGTTAAATTATTGGTCAATGGTAGGTTGTATATCGCAGATAAAAAATATTTATCATATACAGAAGACATTTCAATTAGTATGAATAAAGTACCGATAGGTACATTTATATTATTATTAAGTAATGGAATAAAAATAAATATATTAAAGAACACTATTACTATTTCAAAAAAATATTCAGATAGTGATAAAATTATGTTTGATGAGGCATATAAGAATATTAAAGATATAGTAACGAAAATAATAGAAGATATTAATATACTTGGATCTACTGTATTAATAGAGACAGATTATATTAATTGTAATATGATAAATATGAATGTTACTAATAGCAATATTATATTAAATTGGCCAGAGAATTATACATCTGAACAATTTGCCAAATTTAAAGATTATTTATTAGAATTAGATGATGTAGGAGTTTTAACACTTCTACAATCTAGTGGAGGTACATATGAATGTTCATTAAATCGTGGAAATTCTAATGTAAGTCATGCTAGAATAATTAATTTATTACAACAATTTCCTAATATTCGTAATCAGTATGAATATTATACAAGTAACGAGTTTAAGAGTAGATGGGATGATATTACAAGAAAAACAATAAATATTATACAAAAAATAGCAAATACATCTGTAATTTTGACAGGATTTGATATGATAGCATTTGAATCTTTTTATTATTTAATGTTATCCATTTTATATTCATTTAGTAAATCTTTAAGTAATAAACGACAAAAAATACAAGTTGAAGAAAAAGGAACGAAGAGATTAAAGAAATTAAGAGGTATTGATCCCGAATTATATGATATTAAAAGACACGATCCTAAATATAGTGTATATTCTATAAAATGTCAATCAGATAGACAACCTGTTATTTATAAAAATCATGAACTTAAATATCTATCTAATACTATAAAAAATAGATTGTTTAAGTTTTGGAATTTTACCGAAGAAGGTCCAGTATATTATGATTGTCCTAATAAAATATATCCATATTTGAGTTTTAGACCTCAAGATCATCCGTTAGGTTTTTGCTTACCTTGTTGTAAAAAATTAGTACCAAGTGAAGAATCCAGACAAAACAAAATAGATATAGCGTGCGTACAAAAACATATATTACCTCATAATGAAATAGATGAAATTATTAAAAAATTAGATAGAGATACTACACACTTATTATCATATGGTAAGGAAATACCTGTTGGTAGATTTTCTAAAATACCTTATATTCTAGAATCTAATATATTTATGGAAAAGACAAAATATAGACTCGCTGGAGTAGATCAACATCTTCCTCTGTATAATGAAGCTGGTTTTATTTATTCTATCATATATGCGTTAGATATATCTTTGACCAAATTTGCTAAGGATATAACAAAGATTATAAATAATAATACTATGTATTTGTTAGATGAAGGACACACATTAATATTTAAATCAGCGGATCATTTAAAAGAATATATTACAAATTTATTACTTGATTCTAAAAGAATAACTTTGGATATAAATATAGAGTTATTAGATTTTATAAACGTTATATCTCAGTTAGTATATATTGTCTATGGACATCATATAGTTGTCATAACAGATTATGATAATAAATTAGATATTAGAACTATAAATAGTACTCAAATATGTTTATTAAGCGAAACGGAGTGTAGTTTAAATTCATATATTGTCATTTTTGCTCACGACGATGGTATTTATCCAATGACTGAAATTCCAGATAAAAGAATATTTAATAAAAACGACATAGTAATAAAATCTATATCAAATATTATAGAAAAAGAACAAAAGAAGATAAGAAATATAGGTACTTCTTTAAGTGATATATTTTTATTTATAAAAAAGAATGAAAAGAAATATAGCATATCTCACGTATTAAGAGGTAAGAGAGGTTTAGTATATGCTGTTGTAATTAATAAAGGAAGAGAAAATATATTTGTACCATGTATCTATAGTGACTATTTAGACTCAAGATATAAGTCAGAAATAGATTTTCCTATTTTTAAAAATTTTAAAAGAAGTGTATTATATGAATATATTGATGATTACAATGCCTATTTAATAAAAAAAGATCCTAATAAGAATCCTACGAATCTTATTGATCCTTATGCTGTAATTAAATATAAGGATGACTATATAGGATTTAAAGTTAGATATTTAAATAATAGATTTGGTACTACTTTCTATCACGCTTCTGAAAAAACTACAGGAAGATATCATACTAAAGTTATAGAATATTCATACAATATTCAAGATATTAATAAAGCTATATATAAACAATCTACACAAGTAATTAATAAAGATGTTGGTAAATACGCTTACAATAATTATATTTATAATTTATTCTTAATAGAATTTGGATATGAGGTTAGGAAACATAAAAATACAAAAATTAGAGATAAATTAGAAGATTTACTTAAAAGTAAAAATCAAGTAGATCGTAGATTAATAAAACAAGCTTTAATTGATTATCCATTAGATTATAAGACTATTATTGAATTATTAACTATAAATCAACATTCAAAAGTGTTGAGTATAATACAAGGTACATTATTTACATTTGATATGAAGTTACTAAAAAGTCTTAAAGATTTAAAAGGTCAAGAACGAGTTACAAAAATAAATAAAATTATGGAAAGCTACATATCATTTTCTGATAAAATTCCAGATTTAAGTAATATATTAGTCTCTTGTCGTACTGATATCGAACTTGAACAATGTAATAGAAATAAATTAATTATGAGCAAATCTAATTTTGATAAATGTTGTAATATTCTTGCTAAGGATCTTGATATACCTTATATTTATGAAACAATCTCAATGAAAATAAATGACGTTCGGCAAGAATTAAATTTTATTAAGAGACCTACAGAAATTTTACATATTAATGAGTTTGAATAGGTCTTTATTTATGTATAATATATACAATGTCACAAAGTATCACTGATATTAAGACTAAAGAAAATGATGAAAAGGTTGATGAAGAAAAAAATAAAGGTTTTAGTTTTAAATCGTATGCTCTTTTATTACTATTATTTATGCTCGTCACAAGCGACATTTTTAATGAGACTGTGCTTTCTTGCGTGCCTTCTGCAACCGAAGGAAGAGATGCCACTATGACTGGAGCCATTATAAGCGGTATTATACTGTGTATCGCTCATGCTGTAATCATAAATAATATGTAAAGCCTTTTCTATTATAAATATCCTAATGAAACTATACCAAGAAGATATAAAAAGAAACAACATTTCATTCACGACGAATTTAAAAAAGCTTTTGGAGAAGATTATTTTCGGTACGATAAAAAAATTGATGATGGATGTTCAAAGAAAATACCAGATTGGTTTAGAGATTGTTTAACTCACAGCCTTATTTTTGAGTGCGATGAAGATCAACATAAACATATGAGTTGCGAGACAAAAAGAATTATTTATTGAGTATTTATATTATGATGAAGAAATCTAATCAAGTAACTTTACCCAACTGTATTGTATTTCTTCTCTTTGTTTAAGATATTCAATCACGTCGTATATAGAATATTCTACTACCTTTTTATAATAGAATATTTCATCACTATATAATTGAATGAAGCGATCAAGAAACTTGTATATATGAAAAGGGCATGCCTTTGATGGAGCACCAAGGAAATTAATTTTAGAGCCATTAAATATTTTTATGGTAGTTTTTCTATTTGGATTTTGTTCAATAGGAGTAACAAATTTTATTCGTATATAAGATCCAGCTTCGAAAGAAGTTGTTATATATACTATTTTATAAGGAATATATAGAGGTAGTTCCTTTTCTTCTTTTTGTAATTCCATCAAACGTTCTATAATATTGGCGATTTTATTAATCCTTATTAATAAATTAGATTTATAGTTATTAAATCCTACATCTAATTTTGACCTTTTATACATTTCCACCATCTTTGTATTAGAGATAATTGTTTTGACATTTATTATAATAATCCGACGATTAAATAATTTATATTCTTCATTGATACACATTTGCTCTTTTATGTATTCCAATGTTTCAGTAATTTGTTTCTCGGCAGTTTCAAAGATAGGATCTTTTACTCCTTGAATTTGAATACTTCCTTGTGCTGGAGATATTCTAACATTATGATAACGTTCCCCCCATCTTTTTACAAATTCAACAGCGGATTGAAAATATAATTGATTACCTGTTAATGTTCGACTCGGTCGTCCGTGAAGACTTCCTCTTTTTGACGCATGTCTCTGTCTTCTTTTTATAATCTCTGCTGCCTTTGTGTATTTTCCACCTTCTAAACAAGTCTCCAAAGGAAGACAGGTACTTTTTACTGCTAATATACTTTCATTATCTGGTCGGACATGTTTTGATAAAGCTTCATAAGAAATACGTAAATTTGTATCATAAGCTATAGTAGATGTTGTAATACGTAATTCGTCTAAGTTCTTAGCTTTATAATTAAGTATCTTATCATCATCATCTTCACTATCATTATCGTTTTCAGAATGTAACAATTTAGGCATATCTTCACTATCATTATCTATACAACCAGGCATATTGTTTTTTATCGGAGGTTCTGCCATCCTGTATACATAATATATTAGGATTCAATTATATTTAATTGAATAGATGACGATATATGAATACATATAAGTTATTCAGTACGGCATATATAGGATAGTAATAATCGTCTGCTATATTGTCTAATGTCAAATCACGAGGAATTAATGGTAGATAGGATGGTAGATTATGTTCAGATATTGATGAATTATGTTCCATTTTTATATATACTATAATGACACCAATATCTAAAACACCAGAATTAAAAAAAATGATAGCAATATACATAGTAGCGTTTATAATAATGATTATTGGTTTTACTATAAGAGTGAATATTAAATGGTTAGATGATGAAATACAAAAAGCAGACGATGAAAGATGGTTTTTTGGTATAAAAGGTGTATGGGGTTATATTCATCTTATTCTTTATATTATTTTAGGGTATAATTGCGGATTAAATTTATTTCCTTTTGCTATGACTACTAGCATAGTGTGGGAAACATTTGAAGCGTTAGTGGAGAACGCAACTAATGGTATTATTAAAACAGGAGGTGCTTTAGATGTATCTATTGACATGACTGGCTATGTAATTGGGTCTTATTGGTATTTATTAAAAAAGCGATCAATTGAGAAATAGTATCGCTCCAATCTCTAATATATTTTTTATTAATATCTATTTTATCATAATCATCCATATATGTTCTAATACATTCTACCAAAGCTTTTGAATGTTCTTTATTTGCTATGTATGAATCTTTACATTGCCTTAGATACTTTCCTATCCTTTCTTCATCAATAACAAGTTGATTTTTACGAGTAGCCATAATTGTTTCTACTTTAATATCTCTTTCTATAAATAATGTCATTAGAGATATATATACGATATATGTAGGAGTTGTGGCAATTTGTCTTTCTATAAGAATTATTGTTTTATCATCAATGTATTTTAATAACTCATTCTTTATAAATTTAGTAATTAAAGAAATTCTTCTCATTTCACTTATAGAATTATTTGCTTCTCCAGGCGCTAAATCTTTAGTTATTGTTTTTATCACTTTTAAATTTTTAAAAGAATTTTTATCTCGTAAATTTAATGGTATGCTATTGTAATCTATGATAGAAATTGCTAATGATTTAGTAGCTACGTCTATAGATATATATCTATTAGTCATATATTAATCCTTTATAGTTACACAATCGTTTTTATATATTATGGGAGGAAAACGTAAAGTTCAACAACATTCCGGTTTAGCTGGAATAACTACATTAATGAGATCTGACGCTTTAGACCCTAATGTAGATTTACAAAAAACAGAAGATAAGGTATTAAATAATATAATAGAAGACGGAGCATCAAGTAATAACAAATCCAATGTAAGTGACACATCTGAGAAGAGTAATTTAGATGAAATTTATAAGTTAGCAAAAGACTTAGATATTAAAATAGATGGTATGGGTCCTGATAAAGTTAGTATGGCATCAAAATCAAGACGTACTATAGTGGATAAGTTATATGTTATTAGTAAAGATTCTACTACCAAGCGTAGTTTAAAATCATCTGTAGATTCTGATAGCATTGTGTCTGTAAAAAAATCAAAACAAACATCTCGTAGATCAAGAGCTAATTCTTCTGAATTACGATCACGTACAACTCGTGAAAGAAGATCTCAACCATCTTTTGCTCCAGTTGAACGATCACCACCACCACCTCAACATATTCCTATATATAACAAACAGGATTATGATTTTCCCATCAGACAAGAAAAAAGAACTATAGCATTAACAGAAGAACAAGTAAAACGTAGTCATATAGATGGAGTAATTGGTAATATTAGAACAGAGACTCGTAATACATTTAGTACTGATATGGAAAGAACTCAAGATATGAAAGCAAGTAAGCTTGAACAAATAGCTTCAATTAAATTAGCTCTAAGTGAAGAGGGTATTGACACTTCTATGATTACGATACCATCAATGAGTTCCCCTATAGAAGAAATAGATTCTACATTAAATCTGCTTTTATTAAAAAATAATAGATACAGATATTCTTCATTAGCCGAAGAAGTTATATCTGCTGGAGCTGAAGTATTAGAATCAGTTTTTGACGGAAATAGAAAAATTCCCATCCTAAATATATCTCCAGACTATTCTGGATACTCAAGTACCGTAAATGTAAAGCTACACCGATTACGTTTCGAAACATCACAGGTTGTAGGAGACGTTATAGAAAAACATAATATTAGTCCTTTGGCGAGAATCGGAATGGAACTTCTGCCTGGATTCTTCTTATATCCCCGTTTAAGGGCGAAGACTAAAAATGCGACAACAGCGTCTTCTAAGCTATCAAACGGTAACAGTACAAAAAGTTTTAATACTATTAGATCTAAATTGGAGGATGATCCAAATAAAGGAGATTGGTCAAGTGAAATGAGCAATCTATAGATTTATACCAGTGTTTATTAATATATATCTAATAGCTTTCTCTTTTATATTGTTGGTTACTAAAATATTCCACATTGCTTCATTAAATTGTGTATTTGTTTCATGCCTATAGGTATCATTTAATCCTACAGAATATAATATTAATAATTTATCTTTATACATTATATTTTTTATAATTTCTTTTATTATATCTACTGGAAATATATCAAGTTTTTTAAAAACATACCCAATAATGACACATTTTCTTCTTAAATAACGAGGAGTATAGATGCTTAACATACCATCTGTTATTTTACATTCCGGCGTATTTGGATAGAATCTAACAGACTGATAATTTTCAGAATCTTTTGTTAAGTAATATCTCTTATCTTTTCTGTCATATATCCATTCACATCCCTCTAATCCATTATATTTTATATCTATTATTTCATCTCTTTTGTCTGTAACAATTAATTTATTTAGATCTATATCATAATTAACATTAATACATTTACAGTCTTGATAGTATGTCTTAAAAGTTCCAGTATATACTATATTGTTAACAGTATATGGTAGTTTACATATAGAACATCCTAAAGGCTCACAAGTCTCACATTTTCTTATATAGTTTCGTCTATCCATAATTTCACCCTTAAATATGGATCTATCAAACATACTACCACATTCTATACATTTTTTCTTATAAATGTCTACCCTTTTCATTATAAGGTACAAGATTTATATCGAAATTCAATAATAGATTCAATGATAGATTCAATGATAGATAAGTATTACTAATCGTTGGTTAATATAAAAAATATAATTCATTTTTTTTTATAACATTCTAATCTATAGATTTATACCAGTGTTCATTAATATGTATTTAACTTTGTAATCAACTAAACTGTTCCACATTTGTTGATTAAATTGTGTATCTATTTTATATTTACAGCTCCTTTGTAATCCTGCAGAATATAATATTAATAATTTATTTTTATACACTATATTTTTTATAATTTCTTTTATTACATCTACTGGAAATATATCAAGTTTTTTAAAAACATACCCAATAATGACACATTTTTTTCTTAAATAAAGAGGATTATAGATGCTTAGCTTACCATCTGTTATTTTACATTCTGGTCTATATGGATAGAATCTAACAGAATGATAATTTATAGAATCGTGTGTTAAGTAATATATCTTATTTTTTTTGTCATATATCCATTCAAACCCATCTGGTCTATTATATTTTATATCTATTATTTCATCTCTTGTGTCTGTAACAATTAATTTATTTAGATCTATATCATAATTAACATTAATACATTTACAGCCTGGTCGGTATGTCTTAAAAGTTCCATTATATACTATCTTGTCAACAGTATATGGTAGTTTACATATAGAACATCCTAAAGGCTCACAAGTCTCACATTTTCTTATATAGTTTCCTCTACCCATAATTTCACCTATAAATGTGGATTTATTAAATATAATACCACATTCTATACATTTTTTCTTATAAATGTCTACCCTTTTCATTATAAGGTACAAGATTTATATCGAAATTCACTTATAGATTCAATGATAGATAAGTATCACTAATCGTTGGTTAATATAAAAAATATAATTCATTTTTTTATAACATTCTAATCTATATATCTATAGTATTTATTAATATATATTTACATCTACCTTCTCTTAACCAATTCCATAATTCCTCTTTCTTTGAACTTACAGGCAAACTACCATAGTTACTTACTGTAGTTTGTACTATTAGTAGTTTTCCTGTAAATAGTATATTTTTCATAATTTCTCTTATTAAATCTGGTGGAATTTTTTTAATAATTATCATAGCCAAAATTTTAATAATGGGATATACTTTCTTATTATAATAATTAGGATTGTATATATCCATTGACCGTCTTATTGATACACATTTTACCATATAAGGATAGAATCTAATAGATTGATAATTTATATCATTTTTTGTCAAGTAGCATACTTTATTAGTTTTGTCAATTTTCCATTTAGATTCTACTTTTTCATCATATTCCATTTTCCCGCGAATTATATCTATTACTTTAGCTCTTGTATTTGTAATAATTAATTTATTTAGATCTATTTCATTCAATTTAACATTAAAACATTTACAAGTCTGTCTGTATGTTCTAAAACATGAGTGTTTTAGAACGTCGTCATCGTTACTAACATATGGTAATTTACATACAGAACATTTTAAAGGTTCGCAAATATTACATTTTTTTATGTAGTTCCCTTCAAATACGGATCTATCAAACATACTACCACATTTTATACATTTTTTCTGATAAATATTCATTATCTGTAATATACTAATAAAAAAAAGATATTCATTTTTATAACATACCTATTCTCCAATAGTAATCTAATATGTTCCAATCTCTTACTTTTATATCATTCTCTATTATATCCATTGTTATTATATTATTTTTATGTTTTCTATTTCGATGTCTATATCTTCTAGTACCTCTACTTCCTCTTTTTCTTTCTGACTCTTGTTCCATATTATATTAAAGATATAATGTTATTCAATTTTATTGAAGTATTTTATTTTTCATCCAAGGATACCTCTCAATCATAAATTTTCTATAATTTTCCCAAGTTTGTCTCTGAGATTTTTTACAATCTCCAGCTACTTTGTTTAATATAGATATACCTTTTCTAATATCAAAGTCTTTATATATCTTTTTATATTCTTCCCATATACCTATTTCCATCATACAATCTACATTACTATTCATATAAAAATCTTTAGTTAAATATGAGTTTTTATAATAAGCAAATTCTCTCTGGATATTATTAAAAAAGAACATTCTATTCTCGTGCAAATTCATATCAAATACCTCTGTTGTATCATTTTCATCATATTCTCCTATTAATCTACATTCTGTAGAAGTTACAGGTGCGTAACATTGTATGTATATATCTCCCTTTAGCCATTCAAACTTTTTATTTCTATAATTTTCAATAAAATCTATGTTATAATTATTTTTGCCGTATTCTATATCATTATTAATAATATCTTTCCTCTCTATAATAGCTTTTTCAAAGTCAGGCATATTATAAAAAGGAATACGGAATTTAAGCATATAATAATGAGGTTTTAAATTACTTATCCAATTATGACATTGACTTGTATTCCAGACTATATCGACATCTGTAGGTGTTTCAGGTCGATGTATAGAAGTTCTAATATCAGACCAGAAAGCAACTTTCTTCCCTTTAAGTATTTTATTTAATATAGATGATAAACTAATTGTCATAAATCCTTGTATTAAGAAAAATCTATAAGAACTATTAGTTATTATTTTTCTATAACCTTCTATAGAACTTTCATCATCTTCTATATCATAAATAGTCTTTTTCCATTTTTTCATATCCTTATTAAATCTATCTACATAAGTAGCTTTTTTCTTGTTTATGTCATATATTTCATACATATGATTACCTCTATCTAATGTTTTTCTTTTAACTGCTACTATATCATATACCCCTTTACCATCTTCCATTACATAGTTATCATATAACCATATTATTTTTGTATCCTTACTATCATACATTGTAGTAGCATCGGTAATAGGTCTAAATGGTTTATATAAAAAATCGTTAATTGTACCTACTTCAATATTAAATTCTACAGGATCTACATATATAAATTTAGTATTAGGAAATAAGTGATGATATATATAGGATTTTCTACTCGGAGCTGATCCTGCATATATAACATACTCAACTTCTGGGTATAATGATAAAGCCTGTAATTCAGTTAGAAATAATTTTCTTTGACCTTTATGACAAGTATTTCTAACAAAACCACTTTTTTCTGTATATGGCATAGTATATTTTATATCTTTCGTTTTTATAGGAACGTCTGTAGATATATTATTTGTGTAATACTTTATACGTTTCATAACTTCGGGTGTAAATGGATTGTTCCATTCATTTTCTGATAGTGTTATTATATTACTTTTATTTATATCTTTTTTAAAATATCCTCCATATATTGAATTATTTTTGTTCTTCCCTTCCATACATAACATAATAATTAGAACAAATATTATGATAATATTGATAATGATACTAATGTTCATTTCCTTATATATTATAAAAAAAATATATAATTACCGATACAAACGAAGCTTACATATCAGGATAGGGATTATGTCTATAGTATAATATACCATCTTTATACACTCTAACTTCCCATTTTGATAAAAGAGGTGGAGGTGGAGTAGTTGCCATTATATATTTTTCACGTGCTTTCTCTAATGCAGGAATGATAAGAGAGGGAGCAATACTATGTCCATTTTCATCAGTTGTATTTTTTACTATTTCTACATCTTTCGATCTTTCTTTAAATGGCATTCTGTGACGTGAAAATCTTTTTTTACTTCTATCTGTAATATGGAAAAATTCACAGTCATTTCCTTGAAAACATTGTCCAAATTGAAAATCAATACATACTTGATTTAATAGAAATATGGGATTATTTGTAACTGTTGAACATACATTACACTTAATGTCTATAGAGTTAGAATATGTTTTAATTATAGTATGATTATTGTGACAACAATTCATATTATATATTAGATTTATTCAGTATTCATTTTTATTATAGTTGTCCAATACTCCAATAATAGTCTAATAATGAAAAATATTCATCTTTATCATAATTTTTTAATGGTATAGCTGCAATTTTATGTATTGGTTTTACTATATGATATAAACCACAGAATGGTGACATACATACACCGTTATTAAAATACGGACATCTCATACTTAAGAATTGATTTATATTAATATATTTAATTTCAGAACATATATTACATTGTAAAATTATAATAGAGTTATTTATATTTTGTACAAAATTATAGTAATTGTGAATACATGTCATATATATTACATTAATTCTTCTTCAGTAGGATTTACAATAAAATAATTGAATCTATTGAAATTATAATATATAAATGTCCTCATTTAAATATTTGGATCTTTGTTCTGGTATAGGAGGATTTCACTTTGGACTAGATGAATTGGAATGTGTTCTTGCTTGTGATCTAAATAAAGATTGTAGGGAAACTTATTATAGAAATTTCAATATGACATCTCTATCAGACATACATGACATTAAACCTAATAATTTACCAGAATATGATATACTATGTGCAGGATTTCCATGTCAGAGCTTCAGTTCTGCTGGTTTAAAAAAAGGATGGGATGATCCTAGAGCTAATGTATATGTTAAAATTATAGAGATCATACGGGAAACTAGACCAAAGATAGTTCTTCTAGAAAATGTCAAAAACTTACTTACCATTGATAGTGGTAATGTTATTCAAAAAATTAAACAAGATTTTGATGAGCTAAGATATAATATGTCATATCAAGTTTTAAATATTAAGAATTTCAATATACCACAGAATCGTGAACGAGTATTCATGATCGCTATTAATAAAGATTACATTGACAGAATATTCGATTTCACTAAGCTTAGGAGAAAGAAGGCTACTCCTACTATATGTGATTTTTTAGAAGATAACATAGAACATTTATATTTATCAGAAGATTCATATAAATTACTTGATGATGATATAAAAAAAGAACAGAAATCAGGATTAATATTTAGTGGATATTTAAATGCTAACTTACGTAAGAAGGGTGCTAAAGAGAATACAGAGCATTTATCTAGAGTACATAAACAACCTAATCGAATCTATCATATAGACGGCGTACATCCTACTCTTAGTTCAAGTGAAATTAGTGGTCGATATTACATACAGGACAATATTGGTATTCGTAAGATGACACTTAATGAATGTTATAAGATAATGGGGTTTCCCGATACCTTTATCAAGCATACAAAAAATAATCAAGCATATAGACAGATAGGAAATTCAGTCTGTCCAAAAATTATTAATTCGATTCAAAGAGAACTAAAGCGACAGGGATTTATTTCTTCTCCAAATCATTAGGAGTAATACCCAATTTCTTAATATAACTTATTAAGTCAGATTTCTTAGTATCACGCATTACAGCAAGAGTATTAAATTTTGGCTTACCAGTAGAAAAATCCCATTCTATTTTGTCTTTATAGAATGTATTACACCACTTACATTGGGGATAACTTTTAGTTGTGTTTTCTACTTTTATTGGTATCAGATGCCCTTTTTCAAAGTGACATTGTTTACCAAATATATCCATTTCACCCTCTGTACAACCACAAGTAAAACATTTAATTTTGCCATTTGGAACATTAACAATAGCCTTTCTTTTTGGATTTATTTCTTCTATTGGAAATGGTGATTCAAAAAGTCTCTCAGAATTATTTAGAGACTTTTTAGTGGCAGGTGTATAATATGAAAAGCCGTACATATAATTTAATTCTCTTGGTCTTTCTCCACCAATACCCCTCTTATCCTTCAATTTTATGCGATTTTCTAAATCTTCTATTTTTAGAATTGTATTGAATTCGTTTTTCAAATTAAGAAAGTAATTCAAAAGCTTTATATGATCTGATAATTTATTATTATTTTTAGCAGTGATTTCAACTTTAAAATTTGTATAATCCCATTCTAGTTCACTTAGATCTTTTATAGTTTTTACTTTAAAATGATGTTGTAATATCACATACAATTTAAGTATATTACTACTTGATAACTCCAGATCTATAGACAAGTCATTATAAGTAAATTTAAGAATATATTTCGAGTATTTAATAGATTTAGTGTACTTGTTATTTATTTTAGAAATACTTAATTTACTATTAGATTCTAGTAAATTGAATGTCTCTGAATTATATTTAATATCAATCGTCATAATATCTTATACATATAAAAAAATATATTCAATTATTTTTTTTACTAGTATAATTCTTCTTCAGTAGGATTTATAAGCGCTCTACAGTCACAACCTTCATCACATTCATGTCCTGTATATAATTCCCATTCATCTATTTCGCCTTCCCCATCAAAATATTCGTATCCTATATCAAATGGAGGATATCCTACTACGTGATCTTCTATGTGACGTAGTTTAAATCCTTCTACAAGTCTTACTGAAGGAAAATAGAAATTGACACCATAGTCTATATCATTATCATATTGACTATTCTCTAAAAAGTATAATTTTTGTAGATTAACTCTAAAGAATTCTCCATACATTCTCAGTAACTTCATTTGTGTAGAATTTCTTGTCTCTAACAGAAGGTCTTCATATTTGGATATAAGAGAGTGATTATATTTCTCCAACATTCCAGACATAGTGTATATTCTTATAATTATATTTTCATTTTTTTAGTATATATAAAAATGGACGATTACTACGGAGACCCATTAGGACCTTCTTCTTTTCCATCGGCAAGTAATTATACTTACGAGACAAGTATTTATATGAATGATAGAAGTGACAAAAATCCATACCCGAGAGTATATACTGAAGAAACAAGGGACAAAGAGATAGAAGACTGTGAGCCGTGCGCTGGATATTCTTCACAGTACTATGATAAATGTTATGCAAAAGAAGGAAATCAATGTATCGGGCGTAGTTACCCACAATGTATGAAGACTTACCCACACTGTAAGCAATTACAAGAAGAGACTCCTATTTTATATAAAGAAAGTGGTGGCGGCAAGGAAGGATTTTTTTCTTCAAATAATTCAAATAGTCTACTTACTCAAGATAATTTATTGCTTATTGTAGTAGCGTTCATAGTATGTGTGTTATTATTTAGTAACAATAAAAAACAAAAAGTATTTTCTATCCCTTTTAATCCTAATCTTAATCCTAATCCAGCTACGATATATTTTGTTCGGAACACATAGGACAAATAGGATTAGGAGTAATATCCCATATGGAATCTTGTTCCTCCTCTTCGTCACTTTCTTTTTCTATATTAAATTTCTGTGTATATTCTCTTTTTATATTATCATTAGATTGAACATCTATCAATAATTTTTTTATAGAATTTAAGTATTGTTCATCTGTTATATATCCTCCATATTTTAACATTATATGTCTTCTTGGAGATGGATTAATCTTTGATATTTGTTTATTGTGAAATATTTCATATAATTTTATTAAATTATCAAGTAGATCCGAATCCATATGCTCCACGATATGTCTTGCAGCACAAGGAAATGAACAAAAGTTTCCATATACAGAAATATTATATTTATCATTATCTACATACTTTATAGATAGTGGTATAAATACAGGAAGTGTGTTAAATGTAAAATCGCAGTTCCAACAAAATATATTAGTATTTTTGGTCCATTTATTTAACGATGTAAATATCGGAGGTATAATATCATATTTAACTTTATCTGTTCTATATGGGTCTTGAGTAGATACACTTTCCAATAATCTCTCGTTAAACTCATCTTCTATATTTTTATAATCTTCTGTATTAACTCCTCTTAGAAAAATAATAAACGATTGACTATCTGTCATTGTATATATTAAAGTCTTACTCGCTTAGTGAATTCTTCATATCACTCATATTAAAACATTTCATTACGATAGTTTTAACCATACTATCACTCCATAATCTTCCTCTTTTCTTATGCCCTTTTTTATTTAAGAATTCAGCGATCTTTAAGTTATTTTGCCTTGACATATTTGATCTATCTTTAATTATTTTTATTATCTTATATTCATCCGGATTGATAACAAATGTTCTAATACCCTTTTCAATTTTAGATTTCATTCCATATTTAGCGACTCCAAATTTCCAACCTTTTTCTTTTCTATGTCTCTGATTATCTCTAATCCTTTTTGATAAATTTGTAGAATATCTTTGAGCTTCAAGTATCTTTTCCAAGAATCTATCCAAACTTATAGGATCGCTCGTATATATTTGTTTATCCATTACTGAATGAACCGTCAAATCATATGATTTAATTCCCTTTCTTAATTGTAATCCCATTTCAAGATTGCGACTCAATCGTGATACATCATATACAATGATTTTATCAAAATACCATCTTTGTACAGCTTTAAACATTTTCTGAATACCTAGGAGTTTATCCTGAGAGTCTTTTTTCCAAGCAGATCCATTATCTTGAAATATTAATACTGATATATATTTTGGGAAAATCTGCTTTATATAGTTTATACAATCATAGGTTTGTTGATCAATAGTAGAGTCTCCTCTACTTTGACGAACATATACACATAATTTTTGTTTTTTTGCCATATGATCGGCATCACCTTGTAACCATATTTTTTTAGATTCTGGCGAGATAGTACGCTTGAGGTTAATCTCTTGAACACTAAATCTGTTCATTTTATACTTAAAGACTGAGTCTTTTCATTTTTTTAATTGACTATTTGTCTATGAATTATATTAGCTCTATCTATAAGACATTCAAAGTTTGCTACACATACAGCATCGTCTGAATATGTAATACACAATGCTCCTAATCCATTATGGGTATTTTCAAATATACCCAATAAAGAAGAACCTAATCTATTTAATAACACTGAATCACCGTCGCATTCTGTAATCATATTTTCTACATCATCTAATAAATTACTTATACCATTTACTGTATCAGTTCTATTATTAGACCATAGATATCTTTGTATACTTGTAAGGTAATTATTTCTTTGTATAATTACATCTTTATTTCTAAACACCAACTTATCATTCTCAACAACCTTTCCTATTATCTTTAAGGCTACTATTAACCTTTCACAGCGATTTCGTAAGTTATTAATTATATATATCAATCGACGCTTTTTTCTGTTAAATATCTCTCCATAGTACTTAAATCTTCATTACTTAATCCGATAGTCCATTTAATAGTTACTATAGCTTGTGATTCAGATAATTTGATTTTAACTTCAAACCCTCTCTTTTCTAAAGATTTTAATATATGTGTATAGATGATAATTCTACTATCCGTTCTTTCTGATTGTAAATTAGGAAAAGTAACGGGAAGATTATATACTAAAACATTTTCCCCAATGTTCTTTTTTATTGCTATAATCTTTTTATCTATGATAAATAATTGTTCTCTAACAATATCATTTAAAGTTGTTCCTGCTAATACACTTCTTGATATTTGTGATACTGTAACTAATCCAGTAGGAGCAATGTTATTATTCATTTATATATAAAAAAATAGATAAATTTAGATGGCTATTCTTCTTCAGTACAAATAAGACGCATAACAAAAGCAGCTAGAATCTTATATTGAAACTCGACCGAAAAGAATAGATATGCGGGTAATGCCGTTATTTTAATAAAGTAAGTATCTTTTGATCGATATAAACTACCTACCTTTTTTGGATCATCAAATGAAATCTCACACCTTTGAGCAAAATCAACTCCTCTTCTAAACTGTAGAGGTGTTGATCTATGTCTTAATGTATGATTAGTATCGTTATGTCCCATTATTTTTCTTATAGCAGATACACATACATACTGATTACTGTCAGTATCATCAAATACAGGAATTTCGATATCATCTCTTGTCTTTTTTATATCTAAATCATTATGAATGACATCTTCTAAAGTCCATTTGGTATTAAATACTATTCTATTAATATATCTCTTTTGTTTTATTTCTGGATATTTTTTATATTGTAAGAAGATATAGTCAAGAGTAGTATTATTATATAAAGTTTTTTCTAAATATGGAGAAATAAGATATTTCGAGAGAAGTTCAACTTGACCTATGACACAATCTTTTCCTATTAAAACATCATATACTATACACATAGTACTATGCCAGTTAAGACGATTCGTCATAAGCGCTGTATATGTATATTTATGAGCATTTTTAGATACTTTGTTATCATAAGTATCGAATACATTTACATTCTCATCTTTGGTTACTGATGTATCTGGTCCGTTTGTTATTACGTGTCTATATTTTATAAGAAGCTGACCGTCTTGATTTCTAAACTCATGTTTTATTGAATCATCATCGACCAAAACGGTACAGTGCATTTCTATAATCGTAGCAAATGATAAAGATAACATATACAGTTCGTCTGGAAGGTTCATCTGTCGTTGAAGAAGAAACCATTTTCTAAGTTCTTTACGATCTTCAAGTATTTTACCATATGAGCGACGCATACTGATATATTACATATTTTTTGAATTCAATTATTTTTGTGTAAAAATATTTGAATCTAATAAATATCTAATATATCGTTTAGAATACGAAAGAGGCTAAGTTTAGAAGATTGTCATAGAATGGCTGAATCTAAAGGTGGAAAATGCTTATCGCTTATCTATATCAACTCACTTACACCTATGAAATGGTATTGTGATATATGCGAGTATGAATGGAAAATTACTTTTCATAATATTAAGAATCATAATCAATGGTGTTCCGAATGCGCTCGAGGTAAAAACGAAAGAGAATGTAAAGAAATAATAGAAAGGTATTTTCCTAAAAGACGTCCTAAATTTCTTAAAGGTTTAGAATTAGATGGCTTTAATAAAGAATCCAAATTGGTATTTGAATATAATGGAATGCAACATTATAAATATATCCCATTCTTTCATAGAAATGGAATTCAAGATTTCTATGATCAACAAGAAAGAGACAAAAATAAATTAGAATTATGTATAAAAATGGTATCTTATTAGTCATTATTCCATATGATATACAAAATAAAGAGTTATTTATTAAGAATTATTTATATCCTACTTTCTAGACCGCCATTGGCATTTCACTACTCAAGTTTCCGTAATTTTCATAATCGAGTAATGAAAAATGCTCTAATTCAAAATCATCTATATCAGTTATCTTTTTGTCTATATGGATTGACGGGAAAGTGCGAGTTTGTCGTCTTAATAGCTCTTTCGCAGAATCCAGATGATTTAAGTAAATATGTGTATCTCCAAGCATTGCTGTAATTTTTGTTGCTTTTTTATTAGTCAAATGTCCCAATATGTGTAAAAGCATACTGTATGAGGCGATATTAAAAGGCAATCCTAACATCACATCGCTCGACCTGAGATATACGATCCCTTCAAGTTCGTCATTATCGTCTCCCGTGACATAAACTTGAAATAAAACATGGCAAGGATTCAGACACATTTTGTCTAAATTCTTAACGTCATAATTGTTTATCAATATTCGCCTGCTATGTGGATCATCCTTTATAAGTTGTATCATATTCTTTAATTGATCGATGCCTCCTGTGTGATCCACGTCATCGTGAATATATTCTGTTCCGGCATGTCGCATCTGGAACGGATACATTGGGCCAAGTTGTCCCTTCGCTTCTACATTTTTGTCCCAAATGCGACACTTATTCTCGTGCAAATAATCTAAGCTACATTTTCCTTTAATGAAGAAAAGCAATTCAACAAGCATAGTCTTAAATGGTATCCTCCGCGATGTGAACAGTGGAACTGTATTATCTCTCAGATCAAATGATATACTTTCACCAAATGTTGAGAGAGTCCCAACTCCCGTTCTATCATTTCTTTTATTTCCTCTACGTATTATTCTTTCGATTAGATAATGATATTGTAATTCATCTCTATTCTTATGATAGTATTCAGTAATTACATTTCCCAACGATGTTTGTTTTGTATTAAGCTTTAAATATCTGGAATAGTCAATTGGTGTAATCATTATATCACATACAATGTTAGACATTGTATGAATAACAGTTTCATAAATAATATTTATCTTATGATTGAAGTATCTAAGACAATAGTTAAATACGGCTCCGCCTCCAATAATAAATATCGTTTTGTCCTTAAATTCAGGAGTACTATATTTTATTAAAGCGGATTCTAATGTATTATCTTGTGTAAGTACTTCATTTATTCTATTTGGTAGTTCTTTTCCCATACTTTCAAGGGTCTTTCTGCCCATTATTACTATATGACCTTCAGTGGTTTCTCTGAAATGGCGAAGATCTTGAGGATCTCTCCAAGGGATACCATTATTTAAACCGATACCCCCATCATTAGTCTTTGCGTATATCAGATTAAAAGTCCGCATAAGGTATATAAATATTTTCTTGAATTCAATTATTTTTATTTAAATTTTTACAATAATCTTCAAGGGCTTTAACATCATCTTCAGAACTTGGTATCATTGCAGTTCTATCTTCGTTAAATTTGCCATATAACGCGAAGTGTTTTTTGTCGCTATTTTTACAATGACAATGTTCTGTAGGATGAGGAATTACATGGAATTTATCTCCATCTGTCGGTACAGGAATCATACAAAAACTTATATCTTCTGACATTTTATATATAAAAAAATATAAGGTTATAATATAATATATAACAATGGCTATAATTAAAGTTGATAAAAGAGATTTTGTAGCAATAAAACATTGGATACAACTACTTTTATCTGTTATTTACTTTGTTTATATGTGGTTTATTAGTGATCCTTCCGATTGGGTAACACAAAGAGAATATAAAATTAAAGAGTGGAGAAACTTAAAAGGAGAAATAACAGATAAACCAGATGATAAATCTGATATATATTATGCTAATCAATGGACTACTTATAACATACTTAGAGGAAGTAGTTTAGCATTCTTATTAGGGACTGGTACTGGTGTGATTGTTGATCTATTAGATTATCATGATAAGATAATCCATATTAAATCTAAAGATGATCCTGTTACTCAGTAAATATATCGTCGATTGTATTAATTGGAGTTATATTGTTTTTATCAAAACTATATGTATTATATCTGGAATTGTATCCTACGTTAAAGAATTCTGTTCTTATAATAAATACTTGATTTGCAAATATTATAATACACCCTTCTACATTATTTTTTACCATTTCACAGGAGTTCATACTATCAAATTCATATATCAGTTGAATGTAATTTCTTCTTAAAGGATATACATTTTCTTTTGACATTTTCCATGGATTTATTGGAATCAATATTTTTTTCCAATTTACTCCTAATTCAGACAATTTATCACTTATTTGTTGTATAGCATTGCTTGATATTTTACGAGTATTATTCCATTTTACTTTTCTTTTATCATAAGCAGAGTAACATGATGAAAATGTAATATACGTTTTAAAGTTATGAAAATCCCGTTCTTGGAGTGCGATGTATTTTATGTTACACATAGTACTTCTATTTTTTGACCTTAAAATGTTGAAGTTACATACTTTGTGTATCATCATACCATGATCAATTACTAAATTATCTATAAATAAAGTCGTTTGATGAAATTCTATAAATACTATGTTTGAACACCATATAGGAAGTACTGTTTTTATTATACACAATGGAAAATAACATTTTATATAGTTACATATTATATTTAGTGGTAAGATTCGAGGTATGTTTTTAACTATTATTATATTATGTGATACTACTGTTATTGATGCTGACATTTTATATTAAAGATACGTAACAGAGATTGTAGTTAATGCAAATATCAGGTATCAATATCTACATCAAACGTTGGTTATTATGACATATACAAATTCATTTTTTTAATATCATGTTAATTAATATAAAAAAATATATATTTTTTTATATTAATCCTTCTTAGATCTACGACATATATTATTTACTATAATGTGAAACGAGAAGATGAAAAAGGCGATTCTTTAATGATGCGTTTTCTTCATCTAATCGTTGAATTTCATACTTAGTCATCTTATAGTTGGTCTCTATGCCCTGATAAAGCTCATTCTTATCTTTAATTATGGACTTTAATAATACGTTATCTTTATTTATATTTTCGTATTTTTGTATGACAATTCTAGCATGAACCTCTGCTTTTTTGACTACATTTTCCGAACGTTCGCGTTCCTCATTAGCTACAGTGACTACCTTTTTCAAACGTTCGATTTCTTCATTAGCTGCAGTAATTAAATCTTCTACATATAAACGACGTTTGTTTTCATCGCTAAGCTTCTTTTCCAGATATTCTTGGCATTCGATTACGTTTTTCAAACGTTCGCATTTCTCATTAGTTACAGTGAGTAAGTTTTCCATATGTCTGCGACTTTCGATTTCCTCGATAAGCCTCTGTTCCCTATGTTTGCGAAGTTCGATTTCATTGTTAAGTTCCTCATTAGATACATCAAGTTTTGACTTCAACGCTTCTTGACGATTTCTCATTAATTTAACGACTGTACTAGCCTGTTCAACATTAGTATCTCTCTTTTTTAATCTATCCCTAAGATCGTTGATTTCGATATTTTTCTCTTCTAATCTATCCCTAAGATTACTGATTTCGATATCTTGAGTCGAGGTGGGGGGTTTCTTTTTTTCTGATTTTACACGAAAATTCTTCCATATACATAGAGGACATTTATTACCTTTATACTTATTACCACAATCCTTACACGTGGTAGACATTTTGTGAGACAAATAAGGTTTATATATTACAGTTGTTGGTTACTATACCTATTGTATTTTCATTTTTTTCTATATATATGCCAACTCGTAAGAAGTACGGTAAGAGGAAGAAAGATGACGATGATAGTGGTTCTGAGGAATGTAATAATCCATTTATGAATAAATTCATAAAAAAAGTAAAGGGATGGAGTAATGATAGGAGTGATAGTGATGTCTATACAAGAGGTAATCATATAGTATTTAAAGGTGACGTAAATAGAGATAATGTATATAAGTTAGGAGAGGAATTGGAAACTCTAAACAAAGAATTTAGAGATCTTCAAAAGTCGTTAGATGCTGTTATATGTACTCCAAAACCTATATATTTACATCTAAATACATATGGTGGATATTTAGACGATGCTTGGGCTGCTGTCGATTTTATTAAGTCATCAAAAATTCCTGTACATACAATCGTAGAAGGTAGAGTAGCATCTGCCGGAACTTTAATGAGTGTTGTTGGACAAAAAAGATATATGACTCCTCATAGTAGATTTTTAATACATCAACTGAGAGGAGGTATGTGGGGAAAATTTGCTGATATGGAAGAATCATTAGAAGAATGTAAAGATGCGATGGATGATATAGTTGATTTATATTTAGAACATACAAATATGACAGAAAAGCAAATTAGAGATCAATTGAAAAAGGAAAAATATTGGGATATAGATGCTTGTAAAAGAAAAGGTTTCATAGATGAAGTATGGAAAAATGATCTATAGATTGTATTATTCTAATATAGCTTATGATAGTATATGGGATAATGGTAGTTATATGTTCAGTAACTATATTTTTATTACACGGATTTAAAGCATTTAAATGGAATATAGATGTTCCTACAATAAAGTTAAAAAAGAACTTAGTTATGGTAGGTAGCGAAACTACATTAGCAGACTCTATCTTGCTTACAAGAGCGGCATTTAAATTAAAGGGCAATATGAAAAATGTATTTGGAATAGCCAAAGAAGGAGCTACATATCTTAAATCTTTTGTTACAAACTTCTTTTTAATATTCGTAGAAAGAAGTAAGAAAAAGAAACAGGTAGATAAAATTGTAGAAAGACTATCAAAATGTGAAGAACCTTTTATTTTATATATGTTTCCAGAAGGAAAGTGTGGGAAGGTAGATAGATGGAAGACAGGATTTCATCACATAAGTAAGCGCTTAAATGCTGATATATGTATCTGCGGTATTGATCACGAAAAACATAAAGTTATAATTGATAGTATATTTAAACCAAGACCTACATCTAAAGAAAATATAGCTATAATTAAAAATAGATTAAGAAAATATAAATTGGCTAAGCCAGAATTTAGTAATTTAGATTGATCATTCAACCAGTTACTTTTTTTTTTGTATTATATAAATGTCATCTACAGCTACTATAACAGTTGGAGGTATTAATAATCATATAGTAGATAAATCTGAGACAGTAGTAGCAGATAGATCTATAAGATTTAAGAATGAAGATGTTAATGGTAAAATTGTATTAAAGTTAGGAAGTACGGATTCTAATACAAAATTTCAAATTCTTGATAGTTCTGGAGTTGTTTTATTCAATATTACAGGAGAAGGTATTATAGAGGTAGGAGGATATATACCATCAGGAAGTTTGGCAACATTACAAACTATAGCATCGCCATCAGTAGGTCAAAAGTTTCGTCTTATACAAAACGACGGCTCTTTTTATTTTGATAAACTTTGTTATTATTCAGGAAGAACTTGGCAAGTAGAAGGAGAGACAATAGAAACATTTGCTGGTACTTCTACTTTTGATTTAGGTAATGTAGTTATTCAAACAGATGATAATACTAAAGAATTTACTATGTTATATCCTGTAACAGTTCCAGATAGAGGATTTATTGGAACTGTAGTATTAAAAGCTCCTGTAAATTCAGGAGATTATATGACAATTGCTACTAGAGGTGTATGGGAATTAGGAATGGAATCTGGTAATTATAATTCTGGAAGTTATGTACATACAGGAACTCTACAAGGATTAAGTAGTCAAGCTATTTTACCTGAAGCGGGTTCATACGCTATAGCTCTTGAAACAAAGAATATATTGAATAATGGTGATTTTTTGATATGTTATATATTCGCAGCAGAAAGGTATTAATTATTTTATACCTATATATATATATATTAATGTCATCTGAGTGTATTATATCAATAGGTGGAGATACTAATCATATAGTAGATAAGTTTGATACTACAGCATCAGACAGAAATCTACAAATACATAATGATCATTCTACAGGTTCTATAGTTTTACAATTAGGTAGTACAGATACAAATACTAAATTTGAAATACAAAATAGTAATGGAGATGTATTGTATGATATCCTTGGAACAGGTTTTAGCTTAGTAGGAGGATATATACCATCTGGAAATTTATCAACATTACAATCTATAGCATCTCCAGCAATCGATCAAAAATTTCGTCTTTTGCAGTCAGATGGTTCATTTCATTATGATAAACTTTGTTATTATACAGGAAGAACTTGGCAAGTAGAAGGAGAAACAATCGAGGTAAGATCCAGTACCAGTTTATCATTATATCAAATTGTAAAAGTAGATACTTCTACGAATTATAAGGTTACAGTGACAACTACACCACAAGACATAAACGTTCTTGGAGTTGTGGTAATCAACCCCCCTTCTGGAGCAGATGAGTATATAACTCTTGCCGTTAGAGGTGTATGGCCTGTAGGTATGATAGTAGATACGTATAGTCGCCAAGGACATATTAGAAGTAGTAGTACTGCTGGTTGGGCTTCTACTCCTAATGCTAATACAGGAAATTTTGGGTTTGTTCTAAAGGAAACAATTGTACTTTCAATAGGAACTCCTGTTATATGTTTTATTCATGCTGCAGAAAAATTTTAGAGTTTATATATAATTAATGTCCGATTGTAGTATAACTGTTGGAGGTATTAATAACCATATAGTAGATAAATTTAATACAACAGTAGCTGACAAAACTATAAAAATAGAAAACAAGCATTCTACTGGATTAATAAATTTAAAACTTGGAACTACTGACAATAATACTAAATTTGAAATTCAAGATAGTAATGGAAATTCATTATTTATTATTGATGGAATAGGTGTTAAACGATCACCCGAAGTCATTTCGTCAGGAAATTTATCTGTATTACAAGCTATAGTATCTCCAGTAGTAGGACAAAAATTTCGTCTTATACAAACAGAATCGACTTTTCATTATGACAAACTTTGTTACTATACAGGAAGATCTTGGCAAGTAGAAGGAGAGACTATTGAAATGTTATCAGATGGAGCTTTAACACTATATAAAGCATTAGAACAAAGCACTTCAGATGATTTTAAAGCTGTCATACCAATTTCATTTTCTGATAATGATGTAATTGGTATATTAGTATTTAATGAGCCATCTGGAGCAAATGAATACATAACTGTCGCTGTTAGAGGAATATGGCCTGTAGGTATGATGACAGGTTCATATAATACGCAACAATATGTGAGAACTTCAAGTTCAGAAAATTCTACCACTACTACTACTCCTAGTGCTGGAGTTTTTGGGATAACATTAGAAGCAAAAACTATATCTGTCAGTGGAGATACTCTTATTTGTTTTATACACTCCACTGAAGCATTTTAGATTCTACCCTTTATCATCATTTCTGCTTTTGGTGTCGTTCCAAGTTCATATATAATAAATAAAAATTCAGTAATAGAATTAGGATTAGCTCTAACTTCATTTACTGCTTGTGCTGGAAATACACCTGATCCTCCTCCTTTTGTTACAAAAGTATTATCTACTGAGTTTTTAAAGTATATACTACCAGCGTCTGTATTAATAACAGTTAGATATCTAATTTGTCCAACTACTGGGTTTGTCAAAAAAGCAATCCAAGCACTTGCGCTTGGTAATATATCATTTCTATCTATACCTGCTTTTGATCTTTGTACTAGATTATAATTTAATTCTGTAGCAGTCCATGTATGATTTCCGACAGTGTTAATATTAGTTAGATAAAATGGTATAGTACCTATAGGAGCAATTGGTATGGAAGCACCGCCTCCACCTCCTGTTATAGTATCTACATATATTTTTGTCGCAACATCTTGATCATCGGTAGGATCCATTACATTTTTAACTTGTGTTTCAGAACTAAACGTTGCTGTATTGACATCTGCTCCTCCAATATCATCATCGTGATGTAATGCTAAACTTAATTGAGAACTATTATCATCTTTAGAACAAGTAAGAGTTAAAGTTCTTTTATTTCCAACACTCGCACCATCATTAAAAGCTCCGTATATGACAGAAGAGTTTATTTGGCGAGTAGTTAATTCTCCAAAGTTTTGTACATTTGACATAATCTATATATATATATAATAATAATATATATAATGAGTATAATTTCTTCTATTAAGGTAGTAGATACAGTTACTGGTGAGGATGTATTTGAATATGATAGTTTTGAATCTAATGGAAATCCTTTTAAAACTGTTATAGAAACTGGACAAAATGGATCTACAGTAGAATCTAAAATAGAAATTAGTTCTAATGGTGTAGATTTTAAGTTAGGAACTAGCGATAATACTACTGGAGTGAATTTTGTAAATTCAGATGGAACAAATTTATTTAAAATCAGTGGAGATAATATTCAAGATACAACTAGTACTACAGGAAAATGTCCTCTATATATTGAATGTAATTCGGGACAAATTTACAGATATATGGCAAATGGAGGTAATAACAGTTCAGATGGATGGGTAATTCAAAATGGACAAAAATATTATATTGATAAACAAAATAGAATGTATAGATTGTTACTTCGTCAAGATATGGAAAAAACAATAACTGGAGATCCTCAAACCAGTGCTGGTTGGCCGACTAATGCTATCATTTCTTCTACAAAAGAATATAATAATACAGCAGATCCACAAACTGCTCATCAATTCTTAGACTTTAGTTTAACTACAGCTGAATGGGATGAATATAGAGATGAGGATGGTAAATTGGAATTTAAAAAGATATGGCCTGATATTGAAACAAGATTTCCATACGACGCTTCAAGACCAATAAATTTTGAAGATTCTTCTGGTAATGTAGTAGATTGGATGACTTGGAAACAAACATCAGAACCTGGTCAAGGAGTAGATTTTGAACAAATAGATGAAGACAATAATCTTATTTATTACAATGCAAATTCAAGCAATGCTAGTACAGTATTTGAAGGTATACACTTAGATTCTGATAGTAATGCTTTTCTTGATGGTAATAATAGTGGTTTATGGTTTTATGCCGCAGGTATATTTGATACTTATAATACAGCTATAAATGGTCAAATGGGAGGATTAACTGCTATGCCTATTATGTTAATGAATAACGGTTCTTGGATATATCATACTAAAGTAGAAGTATGGTTAAGAGTCCCTAATAAAGTATATTTAGTTGCTGGACAAAGTAATGCAGTAGGATTTGGAGTAGAATCTCAATTACCGTCTTATATTTCTCCTGGTCAAACATTATCAAATGTTAAATATTGGGGAAATGGTTATTCTGCTTGGCAAGATATGGTAGCAGGAAATACTAATGCTTCTAGATATTTTGGATATGAATTACCTTTAGGTTACCTTACACAATCTTCTTATATTATTAAATATGCTTCTGGAGGAACTAATTTACATACACAATGGGATCCAGACGGAGCAAACAATAATATTTATGATACGTGGTTATCTACAGTTATGAATGCTTTAAATGCTCTTACTATTCCATATCAAATAGTTGGAATGGCATGGATGCAAGGTGAATCTGATTCCAATATAGGTAATGCTTCAAATTACGAAACTAATTTAACAGAATTTATATCATCTGTAAGAACTGCTGTAGGATTTCCTAAATTACGTTTCGGGATAGGAAAAATTTATGCTCCAAACAGTAACCAAACATATATTAACATTATAAGATCAGCACAACAGTCTGTTGCCGATGCTGATGATAATGTATTTACTATAGAAACTAATGACTTATCATTACATGATAATATACATTATGATGGAACTTCTTTAGTAACTATGGCAGAAAGATTTATAAGTGGATTTGGACCTATTACAGTATCAACTCCTAATGCTCCTGCTACTTTTTATACAAAAACAGATCAGATTAATACTGAAATAACATGGCATAAATTATTATCACAAGATGTAGATAAAGATATAAATACTGATATATCTTTATCTACTCCATTGTCATGGACATCTAATGTTATACAAAATGGTTATTTGAATAAAAATAATCCTACATATGGTAATTATGCTAATTTTGATGATGGGTTTTCATATGTAAGAAATATTAATAATAATTTAGTCTTGAAAATAGAATGGGGTTCTGATACTAATAACTGGGAATATATTGAACAATCATCCTTACCAGTCACTGTCAGAAATGGACTTAATCAAGATACAGATGGATTTATTCCAACATATATTATATCTAAAAGTTCATCACGTAATAGAGGAGTTGCGATATCTACATCAAATAATACATGGTTGGATACAGATGCGGCAGCGACGTGGTGGGGAGCTTTAGGTATGGCAATGGCAGGACGACAAACATTTAGTGGAGGTATACCAGCAATATCAAGTTCTAATAATGGTAATATAATTCCTAAAACATCATCAATATGGATGGCAATAACAGGAATATCTACAGTTTCTAATAGACCGAATATTACTGTGTTAGATTATGATAATTCTGGTAGATGGTGGAAAAAATTGATAGGACAAGACTTATTAAAAGATTATTTAACAAATGCGGTTGTAACAGCTACTCCATGGGATCCAAGAATTGTATTAGGACATATGTGGAATAAAGATAAACCTTGGTACGGTAATTATATTAATTTAAATATTGATTATAGTAAACATATTGGAATTTTTGGAACTATCTCAAACTCTCATTATCAATTTAGATTAAATTATCCAGGATCTGGAGATAATTTAATTTTTGATCAAAAAAATAAGCCATTAGAAACTGTTGACGGGTTTATATTACGAGAAGTAACAGGAGGTGGAAACGGACTAAGTCTAGAAGGCATATCTCCGGAAATACATAGCAATTCTTGGTTATCTGGCAGAAATTCTATAATTAATAATTGGTGGTATGCTATAGGAGTATTCGGATTACATCAAAATGGTATTCCAGGAGTAGAAGATATGGCAAGAATTGTAACAAATGTAAATCTATGGATAAAAACATTAATATCATCATCAACAGATGTTTTTGCTATTGGAAAGGGATTACCAAATACTTGGCATTACACAACTCCAGTTGGGATTTATAATACTGAATCTACTCCTATAAATTTAAATTATATTTATAATGTAGTACCACAAAAAACGATAACCTTTGATGCCGTTTATTTACAGTATAATAGCACTAATGCGAATCAGTTAGTTTTAAGAAGATATAGTTCAGAAGGCGATCACGGATTAAAAGGACAATTTTATATAGATATTACAAATAGTAAAAATACAGATCTAAGAGATGACATATTAAATAATTATATTTGTATAGTAATGGTTATAGAAGTATTTACTACATTAGCTCAAAGTATAGTAATTAGCAATTTTGCTGAATCTATTGATACTTCTGGGAATTTAACTTCAATAAATACTGTAAATATGAATGTTGATTATGGTGTTAATACATATGAATTAAAAAATACTATTCAAATACCTTCAGCAATTCCTAGTAATTTGAATGGATATAGAGTAGGTTTATCTATATCAGATGGACTTATAAATACAGATTACATAAATTTATTAGGTTTTAGAATAGAAATACAGTGATTAATCTCTACCAGTTTTTATTATTTCAACTTTAGGATTTGCTCCTAATTCATATATACATATTGAAAATTTAGTAGTTCTATTAGGTGATGCTCTAGCCACTCTTCTTCCTAGAGCAGTAAAAGTACCAGCTCCTCCATTTCTTGCTACAAATGTACCATCAGGAGAAGTATTAAAATCCATTCTACCTCCATCTGTGTTTATAATTATTAATATTTTTATATCTCCTACTACTGGATCTGTTAATGTAGCTATCCAATCAGAGGCATTAGGTAATATATCTTCTCTATTACCACTTGTAGTTCTTCTTATAATTCCAGAACTTATTTGTGCTCCAGTCCAAGAATGATTACCAGCAGTGCTTATATTTTCTATGTAATCAGGAGCTGTTCCTATAGTAAATAAACTAAGAGCAGAACGACCTTCTCCTCCAGTATTATCATCTACATATTTTTTTGTTGCAGCATCTTGATCAGAAATAGGATCTAATACGTTTTTAATTAAAGTATTAGATGTAAATGTAAAACGATTAGTATCTGATCCACCATCATCAGTATCATGATGAAGTTCTAAACTTAACTGCGAACTATTATCGTCTTTTGAACAAGTAAGAGTTAAACTTCTTTTATCTCCAGCCCCAGCTCCATCATTAAAAGCACCATAAATAACGGATGAGTTTACTTGTCTTGTAGTAAATTCCCCAAAATTCTGAACATCTGACATTATTATATATCACTCAAGAATATATCCAAGGAAAGAAAATTGTAATGCAATGATTTGAGTATCTACTGTATTTCCAGAATTACCATTTATAATATTACTAATTTCTATTTTCATCTCATCATTAGCTTCTAGTATACAATTTATAGATAAATATAAAGCACCACTAGAATAAAAGTCATCTTCTATTTTGTTATAACTAATTACATTTGGAATAGGAATCCAATTACCACCATCCATTTTTTTACTAATTCTTATAGAATATAAACTTGTAGAATTTGTTTTACTAGCTAAGCATACACGAGCGATTAGATTTCCACTAACATTTAAAGATCCTTTATATTTAATTGATTTCTCGTTAGTTAAATCAAAATAATCATTATTTTGATTATCTATTCTACTGTTGAATGTTATAGAAGTATGAGTAGATGGATTACTAATTATTTTTTCTTCTAGTTTTTTAATTATTTCTGTATGTTCTAATGTATTTTCATCATTAAAGTTTATTTTATTAACATTTATAACTCTATTTTGATTATTATTTCTATTTGGATCATTATCTTTGAAATAATAATCAAAAGCTACAGGGACTAATAAATTATTTAAAACATTTATAGATTCATCTTTAATTATTAATATTTTACCATTATTATTCTTTATTTCTATACTGTTTGTATTATTTTCATTCATAAGTTTTATACTTTTACCATTTTTTATTTTTATAGCATCATTTGTCATTGTATATATTATAATACAAAAATGTACTATCAATGAATCATAAATCTTTTTTTTGTATATTCGATATATAATGACAAATGTTGCTAGTTTTAAAGTTACGATAAAAGATGTAGACGGTGGATCTATAAAATTTATATTCATCTGAATCTTTAGATTCAGGTAAAGTAACAGACATATTGATCTGCCATTTTTAATTTTTATTGCGTTATCAGACAGATATGTATATATAACCTAGTTCGGAATATTTATTGAAATATTATAATTTAAGTGATACAAAAAAATAGAGATGTAAGGTTTTAACGGGAAGAATAAGTACAAAGTCATATTTATCTATACACAGATCAAAGGTAATTCATGAGAAATATGTTTTTGCTCTTGTGTGTAGGGTACAAATATATCTAAATCATCACTATTTATGTTTTCATTATACGAAATACTAAACATATTATTACATATAAACGAATCATAATTATTTTCCAATGTTATGTTGTATAAATAATCAACATATTTATTGATTATTTTTATATTATTAACATTGATTAATTTATAAGCGAAAACATATTCATTATTATAATAAACCATATGTAAAGGTGTGACATATGTAGTTTTGTTCGGTACATATTTTGATAATGAATTAGGCGGTATCTCAATCAGATATATATTATTTTTAATTGGAAATTTATGTAATTTTTTAACTTTCATATTTTTAAATAATAGATCGTCATTAGATATATTTTTAATTTTTTGCATACCACACTTAGTCTTAATATAACTATCTCCTACAAAACATTGAGAAGATTGTGTAGTTACTATATTGGATGATCCGCTTAAAATTTTAGGTGGTTGTCCAAAATATTTTACACCAGTTACAGTCGAATTAGCGTCTGCTTTCAAATCTATATGAGAACCTGTAGCCAATAAAGAATTGACAGTAGTATCATTAAATATCATTGTCATTACACATGTTTTTGCTATTAATTGTGTAATACTAGAGCTATTAAATGTAATTTTATTTACTCTAACTCTATTAAAAGTATTTGATACTAATGTAGAAGATTGTACTGTAATGTCATTCCCATTAATATTATTAAATTGTGTGTTACGAGCTATTAATGAATTTATATTAGAAGGTAGAGAGACACCATCAAAAATTGCATTATTTATTTCTAAATTACAATTTGAATCTGAAAGATCTCCTTCGATTGTGATTTTGTTATTATTTATTATGATTTTATCAGATGATTTTATTTTAAACACAGTTCCTGAATTTATTATCAATTTTGTTATACTAGACATGCTTTATATAAGGATTGTACAAAAATAAATTAATATAAAAGGATTAAAGTTATATTTTAAATATTTATATTGTCATTTTTTATGATGGAGTTATACCTAACTGCGCTTCTATAACACTGAGTCTACTATTAATAATAGAGTTAGTTGAGTCATAATCAGTTTTACTAACAGCAAATTGTCCTTGTGGAATATGCACAAGTTTGCCATAATTTATATTTGCTTTCCATTCTACAGGAATAACTTTGTCGTTAGCCGTCTGAGCTGTTTGACGTATAGTTTCTATACCAAGTGAATTTTTTAGATTAAACTTATCCATTTCTGTAAGATTAGCAAAATCTACACCAACGTCAAGATTCTGAAGATCTTGTTGTGTGACTACTTTATTACTACCAATCATAAGTTTATTGTTAGTGGAGTCATATCTTAAATTACTAAGTTCAACTCCATTTACATTATTAAACTTAATTTTTACATCATTATTCAAATTTATAGCTGTACCACTTTCTAAAGTTAGACTCATTTATATATATATGTATTGTACAAAAAATGTAAAAAAATGAATATTCATAAATTGATCACTTTAAATCTACTAAGTAGATTGTGTTAATAAAGAAGATAATAATGTATTTTTTAAATTATTATAATCTCCATCTAAATCATTAATTTTATTTTCATGATTAGTTGCCCAAGTTTGGAATGTCTTATTAGTTTGATCTAATTGAACTATATTATTAGCCATGTTATGTATTCTATTGTTAATATCGTTTATATCTTCGGGTTTAATATATAATGTCCTCATTTTAGATTCAATCATATTTATAAGACAATTTTTTAGTAAACTTACTTCAAGGCACATTTTTTGTTCGATAATCATATTTATTTTTGATTCATAACAACTATCTATATTGTCTTTTTTACAGTAATCTTTTAGACAATTATTAATATTATCTATCTTATTATCACACGTATTTTGCTTACTACATAAATTATCTATCTTATTATCACACGTATTTTGCTTACTACATAAATTATCTATCTTATTATCACATGTATTTTGCTTACTACATAAATCATTTATTTGTTCGTCATAATTGTTACACGTATCAGATCCTATATTATCGCAAGTATTCAATTTTTGTTCTATAGAATGAATTTTACATTTAATTTGTTTATTGTCATTACATAATTGATTTATTTTAGTTTTATTTTGTATATTATCAGTACAAAGACTGTTTAATTTTGTTCTATCTATACTACCTTGTTCTTGTATCGAACTGATGTTACTTTTTATTTCTATAATCTCATCTTGAATAGAATCTATTGTCGGTAATCCTTGAATACCGGAAGATAGTCTTCCTATACTAATAATATCTATATCGTTAATTTCTTGTGATGTAAAATCAGAATGTGGCATATATATTAGGGTATTTTAGATTCTACTGTTAATAATCTATCTTCTATATCTTGTTGCTTTACATTTAGCGTTTGAATATTAACACTTAAAGTTTCTATATTTTTATTTATTTTATTAAGAGCTTTTAATATTTTTAATTGATTACTATTATTAATTTTAATATTTTTTTCTATTTTATCTATTTTCATTAAAAAAGGGTTTAATTTTGTATTCATTTTATTAAGTGATTCTGCTAAAACTATTCTATATTGATTAGATGTTTCATTAATTACCATTCTATTATTATCAGTATGAGGCATATATTAGTCAATATATATTATGTTATCAGAAATTAAACACTTAGATACTCATATTCCTTTACAAATACCAGAAAATATTAAAAAGGAATGTGAATCAGATACTATTACAAAAATACAACCTTTAATAATCAATGAAATTTTAGGTAATAATTCCATATATTTAAATACTATGAAAGAATCTTTAATAAAAATAATAGATGAAAGAATGTGTTCTAATTGGTCTAATATCAATCAAATACAAAATGCTCTATTATGTGAAATATCAAATTTAAGAAATTCTGTGGAATTAAGATTACGTGTATTAGAAAATAATTTAGCTGAACAAAATACTTTAAAATATAAATTAAGAGATATACAATGTGATTTAGAAGAATATCATAACAAATATAATTTTTATTATAATGAATTAAGTAATAGAAGAATACGAGATGCGAAAAAACACAAAGAAAAATTAGAAGAATTAAGTAAAGAATATATGGAAGAAATTAAAAAGTTTTATGATGATATAACTACAAAAAACAGTGTTTCTATTACTCAAATATCAAAATCTGAATTTATGGGAGAAATTTTACCTAGTTTAGAATGTTATGCCGAAATGGCAGAAGAACAAGGTGTTCCCCTGATTACTGTTATACCATTACATATATTATCTGAATTAATGTGTTAATATATCTAATGTGGACTAGATATTGCCAATATCCGTAGCAGCAGCAATAGCAGCATCACGATTAGCAAGAGCAGTCTCACGAGCAGCATCAATATCGGCATTAGAAGCACCAGATTCTATTGCATTAAATAGATTAGTAACAGTAATATTAAAATGTTCAATAGCAGCCTCAGCAACTGCACTATTTTCAGCAGCAGTACCCCTAGCTAATGTAGTTGTATTAAGCCGGAGTCTCAGCCAGAGGAGAGGCCGGAGGAGAGGACGAAGGAGAGGCCGGAGGCGCATCCAACTTATCAATAGTTTGTACCTGAACTTCTTCTATACTTGCGACCTCCCCTACCAACTTAATGCTGTCACTTCTTTGGTCGACAGCTAAATCCCTAGCAGCCTTTACACTATCATTCCATGAGGATTGTCTTGTAATCTCATCTTCAATACCCGAGAGGGTTTGAGTAGCCGTGTTAAGACTATCTAGTGCTAGTTTAGTATTTGCCTTCGCTTGCTCTAGAGCAATAGCATTCTGTGCACTAGGATTACTGTTGTAGTTATTCTGAGCGACAGTCTGGGCGCCAACTTTTGTAGTATGAGATGATTCAGCTTCAGTAAAAGTTTGGTTGATACCAGGTTTGGAATCTGTCAATGATTGTAGTTCACTTTCTGCCGCAATTAAGGCGTCATTTAACTTACCTGTTTTGGCTTGGGCTACCTCAACCGTATTCGGTTGGTCGAATACTAACTTTACTCTAAGAACCCAATTTTTACCATCACCATTAGGTGTTTCAAAACCAGTTGTAACATTAGTCTCATCAGTTAAAGTGGAGTCATAATCAGGACAGAAAGGTTTGTCGTATTCTGAAAATGATTGTCCATCAATCATGGCTTCAGATTTCAAGTGCGTTGTATTTGTATGATTCTTTCTGATACTTGCGTTAACAATCATGTATAGATTTATAGTCGCTACTTTATTTTGAAGTCCAGCATCTCCAAGTCTGATTTTAGTTTTATCACCCTCTGAATGCAAGTCGAAACTAAGCATTTCATTACTTTCTCTATTATAATACTGCTGGACGATATTCTTCAAGATTGTTGCACCATAAGGAGAATCCCATGGATTATGAACCGTGTCTGCTTCTGGAATATATCCTAATGAACTTTCAGTACTGTTGTGAGCCTCGTCGGGAGGGAACATTGTAACATTAGACTCGATCAGAGTCTTTTGCGGATAAGAAGCACCAGACATCAACCATTGGAAGTTACTGGCATTACGGCTACCATTACCGTTACGTACCCTACATCCATCAAACCAGAAACCCGCTAGTTCTTGTATAAAAGCAGGTTGAGTTAAAGCTCTAAGAGCAAACTCGTCACCAGCAGTAATGTCATAAAAGTTATTGCTAATTGATCTAATGAATGCTTCAGGTAAGCCTCCATAAGTTTTCGCGTTAGGAACTGTGTAATTTGTATTAAAAGGAATGTACTGCCATGTGTGTTTATCTCCATTTTCATCTCTGAGTGTGTAGTTTACATCAACAGCCTTCTTTCTAGCATTAACATCATTACTCTTTTCTATTTGTCCATCAGTATTTAAGTAATGTCTGTCAAAATCTTTTCCCTCAGGATTTCTTTGATCATAAGCAGGCATCTGAGAACCTGTGATAACCTGTGTCAATTTCATTGGTTCCTTACTAGTACCATCAGCTTTTACTGCACTCTTAGGAGCATAATGATCAACACCAGCTAATGCTTGACCTAACCAGAATCCATGGTTTCTCTTTTCTCCTAGTCCATTACGGAGTTCCTTCATCGCCGCTAAATCAAAAGAACTTCCTGCCGTATGTACATGTACATTAGGGTTATTGAAGCCCTCTAATCCTGCACCACCAGGTGAAAACGCAGAGTTAGTTTCATTAAATGTTGAACCATATTCAAGTTCAAGATTACGTAAGCATATTGCCAAATCGGCTCTTGTTAAATGAACTTTGACACTTAAGTCAGGTGTCATAGTCGCTAATTTATTACCATCTTCTCCAATTTGCATACGATGGATACCATCTTCTAATGCGATCTTTCCCATAACCATGGGAGTCAATTCAATGTTTGCTGTCGGATCTATCGGCATGGTTGTATATATTAGTACATTTAAAAAAAATGTACAGAAAAATTAATTCTTTTGTACATTTTATTGTAAAATTAATTACTTAAATTATATTAATTATATTACATATTTTGTTTTTTATATTTTTGTAATTACAATTCATTAAACTATTGACATCAAAACATGTAGGTTTTGATTCTTGTGTACCAGTAGATTCACTGTGACAACTTTTACCAGTAGATTCACTATGACAACTTTTACCAGTAGATTCACTGTGATAACTTTTATTAGTAGATTCACTATGACAACTTTTACCAGTAGATTCACTGTGATAACTTTTATTAGTAGATTCACTATAACAACTTTTACCAGTAGATTCACTGTGATAACTTTTATTAGTAGATTCACTATGACAACTTTTATTAGTAGATTCACTATGATAACTTTTATTAGTAGATTCACTATGACAACTTTTATTAGTAGATTCACTATAACAACTTTTACCAGTAGATTCACTGTGATAACTTTTACCAGTAGATTCACTATCAGATTCACTGTAACAACTACTCTTTTCATAATTTTCTATATCTAAATCATGGCAAGTATGATCTTTAAGTAATTCTACCAGACTACCCCACACATATCTTGTATTTGTTGTCAAGTATGGATTATATGTTCCTATTATTTTGGCTTTTACATTAATTGGTGTATTTTCCGTCATATATTCAGGAAATTGTTGAATATTAATAGGTATTAGATTATAAATATTATTCACAGTTATATAGTGAATGTTAAAATTTGTACTAAATTGTACAAAACCTTTAATAATATATATATTCTTATTTTCCCAAATATCCATTTCTATATATATGTCTTTAACTTTAGGTACAAATAGTTATATATGTCTAGAAAATGATCATCAGATAGATGGTAATATAATGAATGGAACTTTTACTAATAGTAACTTTAATGATATTATAATATCTGATTTTGATATTAATAATCTTAATTTATCAGGAAATACTGTTAATAATTTAAGTATTAAAGATTGTACATTACATGATATAGATTTTGTCAATACATCTTTTAATAATTTAATAATAGAAAACATTGAAATATGTAGTTCAACACTAAACGGTTCTTCTTATAATACAGGAAATATAATTGATTGGTATTTAATAAAAACAACTGCTTCAAATTTATTCTTTTCAAATGACGTAAATATATCAATGATATATTATAAATTGATTTCACCGGAAATATCAATCTACTCTCAAAAAAATCCACAATTAATTGAAAAGGTTCGTCCTAATTCTAATTGTGATATACCTAATATAAACCTTTATAAATGTTTTCACAAAGATACTTATGTACAATTAAAAAATAAAGTCAAAAAAATGAAAAATCTTTCTGTGCGTGATAGATTAGATAAAAACCAAATTGTTAAAAGGTTACATAAATATAAAGTAAACAAAAAAATATATATGGTACTAATTCCTAAATTTAGTTTATCAAAAATCTCACCAAATAGAGATTTATTTGTAACACCATTACATTATATATTTATTAATGGAGAGTATATACAAGCTTATAAATGTGTGAATATTAATGGTATTAAGTTAATTAAAACATTTATTGATTTTTTAGTGAATTTGGAATTAGAAAATAAGTATCAGTCTTTTATAGCAAATGGAACATTTAGTATCTCAGATGGTCATACTTCTAATAAGTTAGATTATTTTATTAGTTGTGATAATTAGTAGACATAGTAATTCGTTTCAAGCTACTATTCGTAAATATTTTTCATTTTCAATTCACGGCGGAAGAGATAGAGCATTTGAAGTAGATAAACAATAGAGTTTGGTTATATAGTTATAGAACTATATTTAATTATGTATAATTTTTTTTATATACTGTACATAGGCTCTATTAAATATTTAATTAAACAGATTTTCCATCGGTATAGCTATAATTAGCTATGTCTGTTGGTGAACCAAGTTTCTAAACTCATTTGCCAGGAAAAGCATTCTGCCAATTACATTCAAGCTCTGTAATTGGGAAAACAGTTGAGGTCTTGACCCTTACGGGACACCCAGATGCTAGTCTCAATATGTTATCTTAATGATAACATATTAGGCGACACCACTGGTTGCGGGAAACCCCTTAGAGCCTTTGCTACCACTCCATAGGAGAAATCCTATGCGAAGCGATAAATGCGAAATGTATTACGCTCCTTTTATATAGATTTTGTTAGTAATAAATTGAATTTAATATATAATAATGGCAGAAATCGATAAACTTATAAAAATATTACTTGATGAAACTAATCATACGATACAAAATGTATGTAGATTTAATCTTGCTTTTGAACATACTTATGATATTGATAATTGTAGATCATACAAAGAATTTATAGAAAAAGTAAAGGACGACGGTGAAGAAAATTTTTTAGAGGAAGAATGTCATATAGATAGTATGGTAGATCCATCTGTTCCTATTAGAAAGCTGAATTTTACTATTTTTGCTAGGAATACAGAAAATGGAGAAATTATGGCAGTTGTAAATTGTGGAATATATTATTTATCTGTTATTGTAGGAAAGTTGGATAGTTTTACTCGTGGAAAATATTCAAGTTTAGGATTAAACAAAGTATTAAGAGTACTTGCGTATAGGCTTTTAGTTAATGGATTAAGATGTCAATATTTAATTACGGTAGCAGTTAATAAAGCAACTATACACATAGTAACTAAATATTTTAAATGGGAATCTGTATCCGCAGCTGAAGACTACCCTTTAACCACTAATCAAAGAAAAATAAAAATAGCAGAGGAAACAATGAGTACTGGAGACATTGTAAATTTCGTAGGAGATTATAGTGAACCATTAACTGCTGAAAATATACAACTAAATTTAATGTATAATGAATTACTAGCATGTTCTCATTATAAAGGTAAAAGAAATCAGGAAACAGGAGGCAAAGTGTGTTCTGTTATGTAGTTAATAAATAATTGAATTTAATAATATTATAGAATACATACTATGGCAGAGGAATGGAGAGATATAGAAGGATACGACGATTACGAGATATCTAATATGGGTAGAGTATGGAGTAGTAAAAATAGAAAACATTTATCTCTTATAGATAATACTAAACAAAGAACTGATAATACTTCTGGAGTGAAGGGTGTGTGTTGGGATAATAGAGGATCTAATCGTAGAAATCTACAAAGATCAAAACAGTAATAATAATAGAACGCAATTTGGTAAATTCTTTAGAACATTCGATGAAGCAGTTGCTTGGCGTAGAGAAAAAGAAATAGAGTTTGGTTATATAGTTATAGAGTATTTATTTATAGAACTATATTTAATTATGTATAATTTTTTTATATACTGTACATAGGCTCTATTAAATATTTATTTAAACAGAATTTCCATCGGTATATATATAATTAGCTATGTCTGCTGGTGGAGTTTTCACGCTTATCGCTAACGAAGGGAGAACCGACCGTCTTCTCCTCGCAACTGCCCTTTTAAACCAGAGGATCCACGATATTCAATGTGCACGTAGACGGGCTGGAAAGATGGATTGCTGGCCCACTCTCGTCGATATTGAACGCACCCATATTTTGTTTATGAATGCCCATTACAAGCCATTTGTAGCTATTGGTTACGAGTACAACAAAGTTAAGGTTCAGAACGGTGTTCCCAACTTCGGAACGCAGGTCGTATTCTCCATTCCCCAATTCGGTGATTTCTTCTACGACATCGTCTGCCGTGTAACTTTCGGCTCTTGGGGTACTGCTGCTGACTCTACTCCTGAACAGACTGGTTCAGGTGTTGATCAATTCACAAACGGTATTCAGAACACCCTTACTACTGGTCAGGTTTACAAACCGTCTTTCCAGGCTTCGTCTTTCCCGTACGGTACTGATCCGTCCACATCCAACGATGGTGGTTACTGCAACTTCTACCGTCTTGTCCGTTACGACGGCAAGCTTCTTGCTGATGGTGGTGTCGGCACTTCCCACTCTGTTCAGGCTGGTTTCTCCGACATTAACAACGCGTCTGCTCGTGCTTTCGTCAATCTTGTTCGCTGGGTTGAGTTCCCTGCCAACCGTCTTTTCAAGAAGGTTTGGTTCAATGTTAACAACAACCCGCTTGACGAGTACAACGACGTCTGCTCATGCATGTACCAGAAGTTCTGTGTACCTGTAAACAAGGAACACGGCTACAACAAGATGTGTGGTCAGGAGGTTCCGCATGACGCTTGGTCAGGTATCAAGAACGTTAATGTCCTTGAGTCCGACAACGGCGCTACCGCTGCCAAGAACTGGGTAAGCAACGTCAAGACCGCCACTGGTCTCGGCTCTGCCATCCTTACTACCCAGCAGGGTGACGCTTTCGATGAGAACAACATGGCTTGGTATCCACCCAGCGTTGAGTCTCTTGGCTACCTTCCGGTTGGTGACCCGATCATCGCTCGTTACCTCAACAAGGTTGTTGACGGTCCGCAGACTCCCAAGGAGGTTCAGCCCGCTCTTGAGATCATGCACCGTCTTCAGTTTTGGTTCAACGAGGACGTTCGTCTCGCTGTTCCGTCCGTATCGATCCCGTACGGTCAGCGTTTCATCCATATGGAGCTCGCTCCTGTAGAGGACATGGCTCTTCAGGAGCCGGGTCTCTTCGTTGAGCACGTTAAGACCAACAACGCCATCATCCCTGTCAATGGCGGAACATCAAACGAGATCTTCTGCTTCGGTCCTAACAAGAAGTGCGCGACAGCCAACGCCGTCTCACGTACTGAGTGCGAGTTCTACCCGTACCTCCAGAACCTTACCAACGACACCCTCCTCATCACAAACATGGAGCTTTACATCAACAACATCTTCGTCAATCCCGAGATCCACGACATCTACATCCGCCGTATCGGTTTCACGCTCATCCGTGTCCACCGTTACATGAGCATCACCGTCAATGAGGAGAGCAGTGGTGAGAAGCTTATTTCACAGCTCAAGTGGCCCATTGAGTACCTCTTCGTTGGTATGCGCCCGAAGTGGAACACAAGCCACAACAACCGTTGGATGTGGCGTGACTGGCACCGCATGACCAAGGTTGATACTGGTATCTTCCCGGATGCTGGTGACTCCGTTGATATGTTCTCAACCACTGAGTACAGGCCGGATAGGGACTGCACCGCAGGTGCCAACCCAGTCGACGTTGGTACTTCCGCATACCAAGGTGTCCACGCTCTCAGACTTAGCCGTAAGGAGGTTCAGAAGTCTACTTTCGCCGTAGAGACCATGACCATTGACACACTCAACGTCACTGCTCACGGTATTACCCTCTACGACTACTTCAGCACTCAGTTCTACAACAACTACCTCCCGTATCAGTACGGTGGTAACAACATCCGCACTACCAGCGACCCTGGTGCGCTTATGATCAGCTTCTGCCTGTTCCCACGCACATACCAGCCGAGCGGTCACCTTAACGTAAGTCGCGCACGAGAATTTTATATCGGATGGACTACAAGCTATGTCACAGCGATGAAGACTGCCGAGCTTCTCGTTGTCGCCAGTGCCATCAATTTCTTGCTTATCAGCGACGGCAGTGCCGTTCTGCGCTACAGTACATAGACGCATTTCCATAATTACAAAAAAAGATATTTATTACAAATGTATCCTGTATAGGATACACACAGCAAAAAAAAAAGGTAGAAAAAAACCATACACCCAATCGCTCATCGCTGTGTGTATCGCTATTCGGGCACTACAAAAAACAATTTTATTAAACTATTATTCTTGACTCTTCTTGCAGGGAAGATAGTTCAGCTTAATAGTATTATTTTTTTGGTCCGCGTTTTTTAACAGCTAACCAATCAGGTATTTCTATTTTCTTTTCAATATATTGTTTTCGTAATCTTGTTTTTTGGTATGGTTGTAATAAGCTTATTTTAATCATTTTACCAAGATATTCTATTTTTTCTTCTTCCTCTTCTTCCTCTTCTTCCTCTTCTTCCTCTTCTTCTTCATCATCTTCTTTATTTTTATCTAATTCTTTTAACTCTCGTCTGATAGCATTAAGTATAGGAGTATTAACAGATCCAGAAGAAAATCCTATACTTAAATTATGTTTAAATGTTTTTCCAACATTTTCTTCTATAATTTCCATATCTCCTCCATATCCTGTAATAAGCCAATCAAATGTATGATTTCTTTCAGATATTCCTTTTTCTTTATAACTATTATCTGAAAAATCTACGTTTAATTCCAGATGTAATCCCATTGGTCTTACCTTTTCTATCATTTCATTCCTTCTACAACAAGGGCAAAATGGAGTACAATCTTTACCGCATACAACATTTAATACAGAATAGAATGTTTCATCGGTTTCATTACATTTAAACAATGAAGAACTAATTCTTGTACCACTATATTCTATAATTTCGATATGTGTATTTTTTTGTAATAACAAATCTTTTACTGATTGAGGGATTTCTTTTAAAGCAGATTCTTTACATTTAGAACATTTACATTGACCTCCTCTTTTCATGTTACCTTTTAACATACTAAGATTTGTGCCATTTTTACATGTTACAAATAACTTAGTATCCTTACCTGATTTTTCTCTATATCTAAATGTAAAACCATTATCTTTACAGAATTTTTTCAAAGCACCATCTTCTAATTTTGTAGTATGACAACATTCATTGCATAATAGTTTACGCATACTTTCATCATTTCTGACTATATCGTGATAAGACCATTTTTTCGTATTTTTATCACATTTACTACAATAAACACTAATTGTAGGCATAGATACCGATGTAAATTTAAATTCATGTAATCTTATTTTTCTTTCTTGTAAAACTTTCTCTATCTGTTTCTTTCTTCTATTTTGATAGTATGTAACTATATCAGCTTTATTTGGTATATTACTTAATAAATCATCTTTAGATATGATCATTTTATCATAATAATCTTCTAATGAATTGTATAACTTATCGGCAACGCTATTAAATGTTTCATATTTAATATGTGGTATTCTTATTAGTTTAAGACCAGCTTCATTCATTTTTTCGCTTTTAAAAGCAGAACATTCATCTCTATTTTTTTCTGGATCTTCGCAACTTCTACCTTGTAGTTCCATTAAATCTTTATCTTTATTATCTCCGTGAGTAGCCCATCCATCTACTTCAATATAAATCCCTAATTCTTCATTTACCAAATCGCAATTAACATTCTTCCTTTCTTTCAAACAATCTAATTGTTTGGTAATGAATAAATATTCATCTCCTAATAATTTATTAAGGCAATATTCCACGAACTTTTCAGTAATTCTATCACAACAAATAGGACACCATGTATTTTTTCTCTTCATATTGTTAATAGTAGATGTCCAGTCATGATCATATTGACAATACCATTTTAGGGTAGTTTTTGTACCTACATTACAATTAGGTATATCAACTCTACCTCTATGAGAGGTAGCTCTTTCTATAGCCCATGCTTTATTTTCTTCATATTTAGCTCCAGGCATAACTATATTTATATAATTTATATATTCAATTTAATTTTCACACAGCAGTTCCGTCATTACAAAAAAGAATTATGTGATAGCAATGGTATCAATATAATTATAATACCATATTGGATTGATGATAAGGAAAAATTTATTGAAAATAATGAATTAAATGTTCTTTAATTAATTCTCTTTGTAGAAGATTCAATTTAGCTTGAATTGATAAGGATTTACAAAGTTTATTTTCATCTTTAAGTCGCCTTTCGATTTCCATAGTAGCATTCCCGAGTGCCTTTCCACAAGGACAAGCAGTCCATCCTACAGGGTAACCAACCATTTGGGTTTTGTTATCTATCATCCATTTATTTATTTCATCGTCATTTTTTCCTTTCACAAATTTTCTCATTTTTATCTCAGGTGATGATTTTGGTACTGACTTTGTTTTTATTGTACTGGTACTTTCTTTCGAGCCTTTAAAAGTATTATCAATAAAATCATCCATATTTTTTGTTTTCATACTAGAATTACAAGTTTGACATATGGGTTTTAAGTTATCTAAAGTGGTATCTCCTCCGTTTTTAACTGATACGATATGTCCCGCATGAAATGAATCTTGTCTAATTTCATTATGATTACAACAAGTACATTTTGCTACACCCTTTTTTTTACCAATATATTTGTCCCATACTTGTTGTTTTAATGGTTTAGGAATAGATTTTCTACTAGGCATTACTATATTTATATTTATTATGTATTCAATTTTATTATCACAAAGATAATCGAATCTAAAAAATGAATATGCTTCTTGTATAACATACAATGGATAAAGAAATCATAATGTCTCACGAAATGATACCTACTGCTCCTTTATTACCTTCACCAGACCCAGTTATCGCATATGTAGAACCTTTGATATTGGGTTCAAGGGAATCTGAAGAAATGAAGTTGCTTATGGAATATAAAGATATATTGCTTCAGTTGAAGGAAGAAGAAAAAGCCAATATACCATCACTTAGCAATAAATATGTAACAGCTTTATTGAAAGAAAAAGAACTTTTTGATACTATTATCCTCGGCGATTTTTACAATGGACTACGTCGTATTATGGACTTGATTCTTCATTTTAAATTCATGCACGATTATTATTGTTTGGGAATATTTATTTGGTATGGAAGCATATGCAGCGGACTATATCGTAATGAGAACTTGATAAAATCTCATTCTACATACATTAAAGGTGACATTAGTGAAAACTGTCTGTCTAGTAGATATCGGAGTATAAGAAAATTTATAAGGATTGCCGAAGAATATGGTTTAATGACAGGGTTATTAGGCAAATTGAATTCTTGGAAACATTTGTCTAAATCGGAAAGACAAGAAAAGGTCAGAGAACACGAAGAATTTGTTAAGCGTTTAGAAAAATGTTCGGGTAGGATACATCATGAGTGTGCTTTGCCGAAGTGGATCGAAAATGACTGATAATAACAATTACAAAAAAAAACAATTTTATTAAACTATTATTCTTGACTCTTCTTGCAGGGAAGATAGTTCAGTTTAATAGTATCTTTTTTTGTCATCCACTATCACTATCACTATCGCAGGTCAGATAACCTCCATCCTTAAATATATCTTTCAAAGCTTGATTATTTGGTGGTATCTCTTTTCTGTCTTTATTAATTTGATTATAATACTCCAATGTTTCCTTTCTGTTTTTAAACTTAATAATGACTAAAAGTATTTTTGTATCTAATATCTTAAGTTCATCATTTTTTTGATATTTTTTAACTAATCTTCTAATTGCTGTTAGTCTGTGTTGTCCGTCAATTACCCAATTAATTTCATTATAATTTCCTATTTTAATAGAATCTCCTACTAGAGTATGAGTTTTTTTGTTCATATGATTTTGTTTTACCGCTTCGGCAATTGCTTTGGCTTTACCTGGAACTTTATCTCTCTGAAAGTCAGGAAGGCGAATATTTTCTCTTTCTAATTCTCTATCTACCTGTCTAAGATTTAAAGTTTTCATAATCCATTCTGGTTCATCATTTAATTCATCTTCTATGACTTTTCTACCTTGAATACCAAACGTTGTACGACCTGACATATTATTATACTTAAAAAACATATGTATTCAATTTTTGATCTGATGGGTACTTGTCATATGTTAGTTAATATAAAAAAATATATATTTTTTTGCGGGAACAGAAACTCCGGTAGACAAAGGAGGAAGATAAGAAGGATAGATTCTTGTCTTCTACACGCCTTCGCAACAACCGTAGTAGCCGTATTTATCACCGCTGTACGTTGTCGTCGTCGTCGTCACACTCCCATCAGCAATCAGGAGGCTCGTCGCGGATACCCTCCCACCAGCAATCAGGAAGCTCGTTGTCGTTGCTGTCGTCGCTGTCGTCGCCGCGATCGTCGTTGTACTTCTCTGCGTCGTCGCCGCGATCGTCGTTGTACTTCTCTGCGTCGTCGCCGCGATCGTCGTTGTACTTCTCTGCGTCGTCGCCGCGATCGT
>Ga0209092_10000099_pt1 | contig 73787 bp, 49 predicted proteins | sample FraStrMetagenome_FD_187446 | JGI IMG/M metagenome (GOLD analysis project Ga0209092, IMG submission 187446) | Marine eukaryotic phytoplankton communities from Arctic Ocean - Fram Strait ARC3M Metagenome (SPAdes) (version 2) | ecosystem: Environmental > Aquatic > Marine > Oceanic | place: Fram... | reverse complement strand
GCGGCTTCTAGCTCTGGTAGGGCGTCGTCGAGTGTGATGGTTTTTACGATATTGTTGTCCGCCGAAGTAAACGTCCATCCGTCGCTGCCGCTGGCCGTGACGACGTAGAGTTCATTGACATATTGGGAGGTAGTCCCGCCGGAACCATTGGCAAACCAGTCTTTAAAGGCGGAGGTGCGGCGTGCGCCGATCTCGCTGCCGTCAACGTTGGCGGTGCCTTCGTCTTCGGTTTCGCCGCCTGCATAGGTGGGCTGGGTGCCGATGATTTGGTAGACTGCACCTGTTGACGTGTTGCGTGTAAAGGCAGCGACACAGCGACCACCGATGGCTTCGAACACGGCGAAGGAGCTAGCGTTGTAAAGCAGGTATTCGACTTCGCCGTCGAGGTCGATGTCTTCCGAGCTGGCGGTGGCAGTGGGGGGTGCAGTTGCTGCCCAGGTATCGACGCGTTTATAGAGTGCGGCAAATCGCATTTGCGATTGAGCGCGCTTGGAGAGGTCGGCGAGATTGTTAAAATCGGTGTCGGGATAAATATAGGCCCCGGTACTGAATTTGCTCAGGTCGTTGTTTTGCTGATCGTGGAAGGCGGTGACAAACATGGCGGCGTGTGCGGCTGTGCGCCCGAGTTGTCCGGTGCTATTGTTGCTGATGGAATTAACGTTCGCCCAGGTGTCATCTGCGATGCCGCTCACACCGACTTCGCCAAAAGCGGCCGTGAGTGGGCCGCCAGAGCGCACAATGAATTCCTTACCCGCTAGGCCTTCTTCGCGGCCGCTTTGCCCATCATACCAGTTTGCGTAGTCTTCTTGAGTTGCATGATCGATAAAGTTCTTCGCAGTGGGTGCTAAACTGAGGCCTGTACCGCGATCTACTTTGCTCCAGTTGTCACCTGCGCCGTCGGCAGGCTCTGAGAGGTCGACTTGACCAGTGACGATGTCTTCGAGTGTGACGAGCTCGATCCACGGACGGTTGGCAAGCCAGCGCAGGTTGAGGTCGTAGCCATCGGCGTTGGTGCCAGTGCGGAAATCTTCCCAGTCGTTGAGTAGGCAGAGCACTTGGTCGGTCGTGCCGCTGCGTGCGCGGCGGCTGAGCAGTTCACGCAGGGAGAGGTTGAGCCCGTTGTCTTGGTTGAGAAAGCGGAAGGTACTGGCAAAGTCGTGAATGGGTAAGAGCTCGATGCCATTGACCTCGTTGATGCGGTAGCCTGCTTCGCCGAGTGCATTGGTGCGGCCGAACCATTTGAAGTAGTGGCGCATTTGATCGACCACTGTATGGCTAAATCCCATCGAACCGATTGTGTCGAGCACGCCGCCGTCGACGACACGTTCGGCTGGCCAGAAGATGTTGGAGGATGGTGCGGCACTATAGATTTCGGTGAGCACGGTATCCGCCAGGTCGACGCTGTCTTGTGTGAATGCTGCCGTGGCAAAGGGTACGGCTTGGTCGGCAAAGGTAGTGCCGAACAGCATGGCATCGCCCGAGACGAGAAGGCTGCTGATGCGGGAGTTGAGGGTCGGACCATCGCGGTAGGCTTTGCCTAAGGATGGATCGACGACTGCCCATTGCAGTGCCGAGGCGAGGGTCGGTGTAATGTGCAGATTAACTGCTGCATCGAAGGCATCGTGCGCATCGATTAGGCGGAAGTAGCCAGCGCCAGCATCGTCGTTGATGCGATCGTGCATTTCGTTGGCCGAGCGGATGGGCTGGTTCCCGTGAGTGATGAGTGCGATCTTTGCACGCTTGCCGCGATCATTGTCGCCAGTGCGGCTGAACCAGCTGTAGAGGATGCTCTTGTCGCCGCCGAGACTGCTTTGATCTTTGTAGTAAGAAGAGGCGATGAAGTCGTTACGGATAGAATCACGCACGTCACTGCGGCCACCGATATCACCAGCGCCCGGGCTGGAGTTGTCGATACCGTCGCGTGTGGTGTAGACTTGGAAGTTGAGGTTGTCGGCGTTGCCGTTCCAGCCAGCGTCGAGCAATGCTTGGCGGCTGATCGATGCTTCCAGTGCGTCGAGTTCGGAGTTGAAGTAGGCTTGCCCGAATCCATCGACACTCGCTTGTGTGCGACGCACCACGCCTTTGGCAAAGAGATCTTCGCCGATGGCGGTGCTGTTATTACCAGAGTCGGTGTCGATATAAACGGCGCCATTGTCTGCTGAATAGATCGCGACGACCGCTTCCCAAAGCATGTTGGTGCGTGTGTCGACTTCTTCGGGGAGGGCGGACTCGCCGACTGATGTGTTGCCAGTGTCGATGACGATATAGGCATCGAGATTGCCTTCTTCGGCAAAGGCATTGAGATCTTGGAAATCAAAGCGAAAGTAGACCTTGCCGTCGGCTCCACCGTCACGGAAGTAGAAGGCTACGATATCACGAGAGCTATCGAAACCGTCGTAGGCTTTGTAGATGTCGGAACCTTGGTTATTGGTGCCATTGCCATCGTATTCGTCGAGGGCGAGAAGATCGTCGATCGTCCAATCGGTGAATTCGTTGAGATTTGCAACGTCGCCGACTGAGTCGTCGTCACCGGGGCCGATGATGATCGAGTTCGCTGGCGGTGGCGGCACGTTGTCGTCTTCGAGTGGACGGGTGCCGTTGGCGAGTTCGGTGGCATTGTCAAAGCCGTCGCCGTCGGGATCACCGCTGCCGCCTTGATTAATGTCGCCATCTGCGGCGGTTACGGTGCGTAGGCTATCAACGCCGTCGTCGAGTGGGTCGAGGCCATTGTTTTTTTCCCAGCCGTCGGGCAGGCCGTCGCCGTCGGTATCGCGATTAAGCGGGTCGGTTTCGGACCATGCTTCAGTGGCGTCGTAGCTCCGGTCGTCATTGCTATCACCTTCGATCAGTCCGTCGAAATTGGTATCTTCGCCATAACCATCACTGGCAGCATCGCTGTCTGTATCGGGATTATTTGGATCGGTTTCGAGCCATGTATCTGCCGAGTCTAAGATGCCGTCTGGCCAACTGCGCGCGAGCCAAGGATCAAAGGTCGGGTCAATGGTGGCACCGTCGCCGTCGATCCAACCATTGCGATTAGCGTCTTCAATGCCATCCAATATGCCGTCGTTATCGCTATCCGGATCGCTGGGGTCGGTGACTGTGCCGCCGACTTGCTTGGCGCGGTCGCCGCCGAGGCTCTGACTATCAACGTCCGGGACTTTGCCATAATTATCGAGCGTGTTGTAAAAGGGTGGATCTAGGTCACCGATGAAATTCGGATAAGCATCACCATCTGTGTTAGCGGTAATATCTGTCGGCGGGTCGCCAGAGATGGTGCGCCAGCCTACTTCGAGCCCATCGGGCAGACCGTCGCCATCGCTGTCCGGAGAGAACGGGCTGGATTTGCCGTAAGCGAAGTATGCATGCACCTCGCCGTTGGTCCATTGCTCGGGGTTCGGCTTAGGAGCAGGGGTGATGCCGCCGTCTGGGCTTTGGTTGGGCAAAAATTGTGCGGTGTTCTCGTCGTTGTCGAGGAGGCCGTCGTCATCGTCGTCAGTATCTGTGTCGTCTTCGTCGACGAGCTCTCGGAATAGGACAGTGGTGTTACGGTCGGCAGTGGCGCTACCTCCAGGTGCGGTTACGGTGGCGGTGAATCGATAGGTGCCTTGGTCGATGTCGGACCAGACGAAATCCCAGAACTGACTGTTACCTTCTTCGCTCGCAGTGGGCGTGCCAACGCTGGATCCTTTGAGATCGATAAAGTTAAGAGAGACATTGGTCGCATCGAGATTGGTGGCGACTTGGATGGTAAATTGACGGTCTTCTGGAGCAGGAGTCGGAATGTCGGGTAAGACGATTTCAAAAGTGCGTCCATCGGAATCGAGTTCTGGTGGATTGACGATTAGCACACGTGGTGTCGTGACCGGGAGGGCGCGTACGATTCGAGTGGACTCGAAGTCCGTGGCTGGAGAGGGACGATCGTGCGTGACGGTGATCTTGTGGTCGTAGCTCGGTAAATCGTTGTAGAGGTTCGGCAGCGTGAAGGCTAGCGCGTGATACTCGGGCGTTTCATTGTAAACGATGGAGTAATTTTCGCGGCTTTGTGGTTCGCCAGCGTTGCCTTCTTGAGTCGAGCCAATGCTGATGAGAAAACGATCGATGAGCTGTTGCTCTGAGAGTCCATCTGCGAGCAATTTACTGAAGTAGACTTTCATCACGTAAGTCTGATCAACGATCTGCCCATCTTGTGATGGGAACGCAATAAATATGCGCTCGTTTGGTCCTGCAGTGTTTACGGTGCGTGTTAGAGTGGTGTAGTGCCCCGTCGTGTCATTTAGATTGAAATCTTCAAACCCCGCAGATGATACCTCACGCAAGCGCACCTTTATGTCGGCTGTTCCAGAGGCTGGGACATTGATATAATCGAAGCGCCACTCTTTGGCGTAGGAAGGATCGCTCGAAGTGATGTTAAGGCTCGGGGTGAGCTCAGATGCGCGTACCCACATATTGCTATCATTGGTATCCCATGCATCATTGCCGTTGAGGTCTTCGAAGGTTTCGCCAATGTCGCGAGTGCCATTTTGATTCGTGTCGGTGAAGGGTTCGAAGCCGACGCCGTTGCCATAACTGCCGCCAGTATTAATATCGTCATTGCTCGTATCCGAATCTTCGATACGATACCATACTTCCTTAACGGTGTTGTCGGTGCGTACGACCACGCCGTAGTTGGAGCCGCCGATGGTATCACCATTTTTTTCGGGATAGCGGATTTCACCCTGAGTGCGTTCAGTATCGTAGTAGAAGGTTTGTATGAAAGTGTTGTAGATAGACGCTTGGCCCGAGCGGTTCAGGAAAGCACGAGCGCGAAGCACGTGCATGCCTTCTTCGATGCCTGTGGCCGTGAGCGCTGTGCCGACAGGATCGGTGGCGTAGTCGAAGTGCGGGTAGAATGTGGCGTTGGTCGCATCGAAGTCGTTGATCGCATATTGGGTCAACATCTTGGTCTTGCGCTCGACTGAGGCGGCATTGCCTGGAAACCAGCTCGATGCTCCTTCCTTTAATATCGAGATTTTATAACGGAGCGTTTCGCCATTGGCTGGCGTTGGCAGTGTGGCCGACATCCACCAATCAGTGGAGTCAGCGTCGTTGCTGTGCTGATAGCTTAGCTCGACGGCCTGAGTCGTGCCGTTTCCACTGCCAGCCGCGCCTTCGGGAAAGCTTCCGTCGCTGGTGTAGTAGACGTACATCTTATAGCCTGCACCGACGGAGTTGGTTTTCGCCCAAAGCGTGATTGCGCTACCATCGTCATCAAACATGTTGCTGGAAACTCCTGCATCGTCAGCGACGGCACCTACAGGATCGTGATAAAGAAAGTCGGCCGTGTCGCCGTCAGTGAAGCGAGAGCCACTTCCTTCGATGATGGTGAATCCGGCTTGGCCAATTGTTGTGGAAAAGGTCTCTGCGCCGGCGGAACCGGTGATGTCGCGGGTTCCGGTGACTTGTGCCGCAAACAGTTCCGGGTGAATACGCTTGATGAAAGTCGGTTGCTCGAAACCAAGGAACATATCCCAAGAAAGTGCTGGTGGATGATCGCGGTTGACGGGGTCGTTATTGGCGACCCCCACATTGGTCGATGCCGGTCGTGTGCCATTGAGGTCAATGCCGCCATCGAGTTTGAACAGTACATTCTCTGCTGAGCCATCGACGCGGGCAATGATGTCGAGGTCGCTGCCATCGGTGATGCGTGGAATGGTAGCGGTATAAGTGTAGTCACCGCTGTCAGGATTGCTGATGATTGGCTGGCTTTCGGGGGGGAGTGTGTCGCCGTGGAAGTCAGCATCACCGTTGGGGCCATCGCGACGGAGGATATCGACTGTGCCGACTTCGACGCCGCTTTGGTAAAAGGTGATGGGGCGTCCACCGGAAGCGGACCAGAGGGTGGAAGGATCGGGGTTTTTCCAGCCGAATACAAAGTAGCCGCCAGCAGGGATGGCGGTGGTGCCGTTGGTGAGATCGGAAGCGTATTTGTAAAACCCGCCGCCATAGTCGGAATAGTTATATAAGTAGGCATCACTGCCGCCAGCAGTTGCTGGATAGCTGGTGTCGAAGCTGCGTCCGTGCCCTGTCGAGTAATCGTCATTGAGCATGAACAGCATGGTGACGCCGTCGCTATCAGGCATTCTGCCGTTTTCGCGTTTATCCATACGCTCATAGATAATGACATCGCCGTCGGCGTATTTGCCGACTTGGTAACCGCGAGCGAATTGTTCGTGGATGTAAAGGATGTTGGGGACGCGGCGGTCATCCCATTGGCCGAGGAAGGAGGTGTTGGCATGCCGTGGAAAAGCGCCGCCGGATTCGCCGAGCGTTTCGGCTTGGTAGTTGCCGTCGGTGTAAAGCAGCCCGAGACCTGCTCGTGTGAAATACATGGCGTGCTGCAGTTCGCGGCGAGAGGCGTAGTCGTTGTCGTGGCTCTGCGCGTGCATCACTGTAAGCGAGGGGTCGAAGCCACCAGCTCCAGCACTATCAAAGCCACTGAGACCATTCCAAGGACTGCCGAGGCGATCGTTGAACTGTTGGCGTAGTGGGTTGTCCACTAAGCGCATGCCCGAATCGAAATAGGGGCCATAGCCAGGAGGCTCGCCGAGGTGTTCGCCGAAGAGCATCGCATCGTCGCGTGGTGCTTCGGTGTTAAATAGGGAGTCGCGATGGTTGGCATCGCTGAAACCGCGTGTCAGGTTGAACTGCCGCTGCACTTGGCCAGAATATCCGTAATCGTCGAAGTCTTTGCCCTCGCCAAAAGTGGCACCGAAGAAATCGGCGCGGATGTGTTTGACTGCATCGAGGCGTAGGCCATCGGCCTTGGTGCGATCCATCAACCAGCGCGCGGCGCGATTGAGGTAGGCTTCGACATACTCTTCGTACACGCCAGAGTTGTCGGTGAGGTATAGCTGCGCACGAGCTTTGATTTGTGCATCTTCCGGTGTCGGATTACCTTCGGAAATGAGGAGTGCTTCAGCAAGAGGCAGTAGGCCGCCGAAACCTATGTAGCTGCCGTCTTTGTCGTACGCGTATTGCTCAGGACGTTCGAGGTCGCGGATCAGCTTGATCTTAGGGAAGGTATCACCTTCGTTTGGGCCAAAGTTGTAGTTAGTGGTGCCGGGCTCCTGTGCGATATCGATCAGGTCGGCGAGACCGAGGTGTTGCACCTGCCAAGCACTGTTCCAGTCGCGGGTGTTATCCCACTTGCGGTAAAAGCCTTCCTGCGTGGTTTGCAGGTGGAAGTCCTCCGGCACGAGACCTGGGTAAACATCGATCGGAGTGTCTTCATTGAACCCCGGAATATCAAAGGCACGGTGGTTCATGATATTGTCAAAATAGATGCGGATGCCAAAGCGGTGAGCCACTCGAACGAGCTCGAGCAGTTCGGCTTCGGTGCCGTAGCGAGTGCGGACCGTGTTGCGCTGGTCTTTGCCGCCCAGATCAAACGGGTCCCACAGGTCGTAGCCGACCGAGAGGCCGCCGCTGCCCTTGGTTGGGGGAGGGAGCCAGAGGGACGAATAACCCGCCTCAGCGAGCTCTGGCATCTTGCGGGTGATCTCAGCCCAATCCGTATTAAAATACTGGAGCATCGCTTCGCCATGACTGATTCGGCCAATTAAGCAGAGTAGCCCGAAAAGGACCACTTTGGCGCAGCAGGTGTGTCTATGATTAAAGAGAGGCATCAGGATAAGTGGCCTAATTTAAATATTGGCCGAATATGGATTTTCTAAACCAGACTAGCTATGTTTCGCTGCGAGGGTAATAGGTTCCATAGTTCAACAGTTTAACCGCGCGGAGGACTGACTGTCGAGTGAGTCCGTGCATTGGAGTGATTATATCTGTCAATTGGAGTGATTAGAGCATGAAATAGTCCTCTTTATGTCGTTTATACGGACATTCAACTGTCGACTAGTGTGAGTCGTTACACTTTCCTGAAAGTTGGTTCAACTGTCCAACTATGTCCAATTCACCTGAACGACGCCCTAATATGCAACAGATCGCGGATGCTGCGGGTGTGAGTAAATCGGCTGTTTCCTTAGCTCTGCGCAACGATCCACGGATTCCGGAGGCGACCCGTGTGCGGATTCAACGGTTCGCCGATGAGATGGGCTACCGTCGCAATCCGGTGGTGGATTCGCTGATGACGCAATTACGCGCCGGACGCCAACCAACTTTTCAGGCCAACCTCGCGTTGATCAATTGTTCGCCGCTCAAGGATCTCAGCCAGAACCACACGTTTAAACGCCTTCGTGAGGGCATCCTGCAGCGTGGTGAACAACTCGGCTATGGCATCGAGGAGTTTTGGTTACAGCAACCTGACATGCGGCCAGAGCGGTTAAAACAGATCGTCGAAACGCGCGGCATTCGTGGGCTCATTTTAATTGCAGCACTGGATTTGGATACGATCCATGGCAGCTATTCTAAGTTTTGGTATGACTTTGCCTGTTCGGTCATCGGCGTGACGCATTTAAATAACCAATTGAATTGTTCGTCGAATGACCAATATTTGACCGCTCGCCGAGCGACTCAGAAAGTGCTGGAGATGGGCTATAAACGTCCACTGTTGGTTTTACCTGCAAAAGATGATGCGCTGTTGGATGAAAAGTTCAGTGCTGGCTTTTTCAGTGTATCCCGGCATCTGCCACAGATGGACAAATTGGATATGCTCGCTTTGGACACTGAGGATATTGCTGCGGCAGTGGTGAAAATCCGCAAGCAAACGCCTGATGTGGTGCTGACTAACAAACTGGAACTCTATGACGCGCTGGTTGAAGATGGTCTGAAGATCCCGAAAGAACTAGGACTGGTACACTTAGATTGGCACGTCGGCATCCCGCACTTAGCCGGCATGCGTCAGAATAATCGTGAAGTCGGCAGCGCCGGCGTCGATCTGGTGGTCGGCCAATTGCAGAAAAACGAATTCGGCGCACAAGAGCACCCTAAGGTCGTGCAGATCGAAAGCATCTGGGTCGATGGGCCGAGTTTAAAGTAGGGGGGCTTTGCCCCTTGTTTGCTCCCTATGGTTGAATCGACTTCGGTAATTTAAAAATGAAGTCGGGAATACCAGAGTTGTAGGAAACCTCGTTGATAATGATTTCACCGCTGGATGCATTTGTATGATCAGTGAATGTGATTTTCTTGGGCTGATAATAGGGCGAATCCTTTTTTTTGAAAAAATCTATATATTTAATCGTCCGTAATAGTTTTAGTTGGGAGTCGGTTTTTATATATAGATTGGCAACCGAGGGCTGTTGTTTATTATCCGCAGGCGTTGCTATTTCGTCTCTAAGTAGTTCAACCTTATATTGGTCTAAGATTGATGTTTGATAGCCGAGTTCCTCTGAATTGAAGTGGAACTCTGGGGTGATCATGAGCATTTCAAATAGATTTACGGCGGCGACATTCCCGTTAAGTTCCTTGATACTGCCTTCCTCTGTAAGCTCTTGTATCAGGTGGATTTTATCGCCATCAAATAATACGACTGCGCGAGTCAGCTTACCTGGGATATGGATAGTCGCTCGTATGCCTGCGTCTCGCTTGGTTACCAGAGTGAGTGGAAGTTTTGAGTTCTCTGTAATGGTTGTGGCATGAATACGTATTGAATCGATACTGCGCGGCCTTGTCCCAGCTCCATGTGAAATTGAGCTGGCTAGTATTAGTAGCAGTAGCAGGATCGTTCTTTGGGGCATAAAATCGATAGGTTCTGGACATAAAAAGGGCCGTTGGTCAGAAGATCAACGGCCCTTTTGAAAAGTGCTAAACTGTATTACGAGCGTCGACGCATCGCTACGTAGCTAAGGCCGAGGAGGCCTGCGAGCAGCGCATAAGTGCTAGGCTCTGGAACAACGGTGAAGCTAGCATTGTAATTGCTGCTGTTGTTACTGTCGAACACAGCGCCGGAGGTGTTAGGTTTACCTTCTACCCAGACAGCGAGGTTGTAATCACCTGCAGCAAGACTGTGTGCACTAATGAGATCAAGGGAGGCATCAGAAGCATTGTCACCATTTATATCTGTGCCCCATTGGTCATTGGGGGATGAGAAGCTTTGAAAGGCGTAGCTGATTGAGCCAGATGCAGTTGCATCTCCAGTAATACTGTATTGCATGCTAATGAATTCGACGCCTTCGTTGTTAGACCAGAAGCCGGTTTGACCACCAAGCCATAAATTTGTGGTGAAATCACCGAGATCCGCACCTTGGAAATCAGCAGGTTGAGCATTGCCACTTAAATCATACCAAGACGTACCAACACCTGCAGTCGTATCAGAAACATAGGCATATCCACTAAAAATGGATTGTGCATTGAGTGAGGCAGTCGCAACCAGTGCAACAATTATTAGTGCTATCTTTTTCATAAGTATATTTGTGTATGATTTAAGTGGGCTTTTAAATTGATGACTAAATATTCACAAATCCTTCACTTTTTTAAAAGCTTTTTGCATTCAACAGTTTAACGGCTTCAAGATGCCAGAAGTTCATCTATATGAAAAGCTCATGGTTTCGTGTCTATTTATTGTTTTTATGAGTGTAGGTGAGCAGTGCGGAGTGCTTTGTTTTCGGCTCAAATATAAGATGCTATTTTTGTGGTTTTAAACCGTCGCTCTATTCAACAGTTTAGTTGCGAGGCGGTCGGAGCCTACAAAACGTAGTATCGCGATAGTTACAGCGGGTAGCGGCGTTCGTCCCGAACGCTATGCGTAGGTTCGCCAGGACGGCGGAAGTGTGCTGGTTAACCAAACGTAGAAGCGACACTTTTGTCGCTTGGCGGTGCGTGAGCTTGTGGAAACAAAGCGACAAGCGTGTCGCTTCCACGAAAGAACCCAATCTTGGTGAATTGTCGTGCGAATCAACTGTTGACTAGCCTTGCGATTTTCACGGATTCGATTAGGGCTTTTATTTGTCTGCAATCAAATGAACTTAATTCGTAACCCTATGAAAAAGTCACTCCTAATTGCTTCAATGTCGGTGCTGGCTGGCAATGCGTTTGCTTTAACTGCTTTCGATGATGCTTCCAATTATGGCGGTGGTTGGAGCACTGGTGATAATTTCGGCTCGGGTTTTGGAGTATGGGATCTTACCGATAACAACAATGATGGCGCAGATCGCTTTTCAGGTTATTTTCGTGGTGACTCAGCGTTAGGAGCTGGTGATTTGAATGTTGGAGGGAATTCATTCGGAATATATGCGCATGATGATGATGTTGTCGGTGACTTAGATCCAAAGCCTAATGCAACTGCGAAGCGTAATTTCGCATCTTCACTGAGTGTTAATGACCAGTTCTCATTCAACCTCGGCGTCAATTTCGATAATGGAGATAAGGGATTTACTTTGCGTAATAACTCAGACCAAGAAGTCTTCGGCTTTAACGTTGGATCTGGAGCGTCGGTAAATACAGTCTTCACTGACAATTCTACTTCTTCCGTGTATGATTACGGTGGTGGCGATGCTTTGCTGCAAGCGGTGATTCAGGTGATCAGTGCGAATGCTCTCTCTTATGAAATTTCTCGTATTTCCTCTTCTGGAGCGCAGGGGGTCTTGTTTTCCGGGTCGATTACCGGAATTTCTGGCACGCTAGATAGTTTTACTTTTTACAATAGTGGCACAGATAATGGAGATGCTGCCAATAACCTCTACTTTAATAGTCTACAAGTCTCTGAAGTCCCCGAACCCGGCACTTATGCGTTGATCGCCGGCACCTTGGCTTTGCTCTGCGTGGCGAAGCGTCGTCGGGGATAGTTCAGCACTTCGTTCTCGCGTATAAAAAAGACCACAGTTTCGGCTGTGGTCTTTTTTTGATTCGCGATGGGCCTGATCCCCCGAAGCTTGCTTCGGCTGTTTGTGGAGGGCAACGCTCCGTCGTTGCTAGTGCGTGGGACAAGAGTGTGGGCGACTGGCCCACGTCGAACCGATGTTGATGCAAACGAGGGCGAGTCGCCCTCGCTCCTGAAGACTTCCTTCCCGGAGAATGGACACTCCTGTCCATTTATTCTCTCGGTTGAGTTCGTGATAAGCGGGACAGGATTATTCCGTCTCCTGGCGTTCGAACAGTTGCATGATTGGCTTGGATCAATTGACGGGTTTAGATCCCCGTCGCAAATGTTGTCTGGGTTTCCGACTCCAAATGCAATGGCCGGTCACGTAAAGGAAGCCACCGACTTTAAATCCTTATCGCTCAATAAAACCCGAACACTGGGCCGTCCATGCGTTTTTCATAGCCATCCTGTGAGATAGTCTGGCGCTCGGATTGTGAGAAGTCCTTGAGCTTAAACACAGGCAGGATGGGGCGGCCGTCGCCGGCCTTGTCGTAGCCCACGCCTTTCTCTTCGATGAATAGGTAGCAACCGAATTCGCCGCCGGGGAGTTCGCCGATCACGACACTCAGCTCCGTTGCTTCGCCGGGAGTGAGTTTGAACCAATCGCCCTCTGTAAGCTTGGGTAAATACTCCGATACGGGGGGGGCATCGTGGGTCGGCTCATCGTCTGGCGTCCATTTGCTCGGATTTGATTCGGTAAATCCAGCGGAGAGCACGGTGCGGCCTTTGACCCCAACGATCAAAATGTCGTCGGCGGTGCCCACAAATCGAAAGGTGCCGCCCTTGGTGGAACGGAATTTCCCCTGATAGACGGCAATCCATTGACTCGGCTGCACGAGATTTTCGACGCCATAGGCGCGCGGCGCTTCGTCGGCACTCATCAGTGGTATATAGAAGTGTGTGGCGTAGAGCTTCTGCGGAGCGCTAAAGAATTTTCTAAATTCAGTGAGCCGATAGTTACGCATGAAATCTTTACCCGCATCCATCCAGCCTTGTTTGGGCGGGTTTTCGCGGTAGCGGTCTTGTTTGAAGTCAATGAAGGTGCCTTCGAGTGCGCCGGCGAGTGGCGAGGTATTACCAAACAATGTGGCGAATCCTGATTCACCTGCGCCGCCACCCAGTCCGCCGCCGAGGTCGCCGGCACTGCCACGTGCTTTGATTGCGCTCTTGTTGGTGCTGGGCTTGGGCACGTCAACTTTAGGTAGGTTAATTTCGGACGGAAGGTCGACGGCGATTGGGATCTGCGTGGAGATCGCAGTGCTGCGCTGCGAGCGCATCGTCTTTAATTTATACTCACGCTGCTTGGGTTGGATTGCTTCTGGCGGAATTACGACTTCGATTTCTGCTTCGTCCTCTGTGAGGATAATAAACATTTTCCAGCTACCGATCCCCAAGCCCACCAGTAAGTGTAGTGCTAAGCTCGCAACTAGGATCAGTAATAGCGGGCGTTTGAGTAAGCGTTGTATGACGGTAGGTGAGGTTTGTGGGGATTCGATCATTCGGTATTTAAGCAAGCTAGTGCGTTGTGCCTTACGCGGGAACCATGAATTCGTTCAACTGTCAAATGGGGCGAGTTGTGCGCTTCGCTTCAGAATCGTTGTCTTGGAATTAACAAAGATAAGTGTTCATGTCTCCCCATACAATGTTACTCCGCCTTACTTCACTTTTTTGCGCTTGCTCAGTGGCAGGTTGTCTCGATGCCAGCGATCTTTCGCTCAAAATTCCCGTGCAGTCAGATATTGCGGAGTCGTCACTATGGGTGGCTCTTGATGCAGGGCCAGGCTTCGGTTCGACCGTGGTAGAAGTTGCTGTCGAGCAGCGTGTATTTCTGGCATTTCAAGCCGATGTCATTCTAAAGATTGAAGGCAATGCGGTGCTCGAGGCGCGTCACTATCAAAACTATAAATGGCAAGCCGCTCCGGTCGATGCGTTCAAGGTGACGGCACTGGGCGATGCAATACAGCTGCAATTGAAAGCCCCGGGGCGCGAGTTTGACCGTGTGCGTGCGGTGCAGTGGTTTACGCTGAACGATCATGTCATCGTGACTTCGGACCTGGCGCGGATTGCACGTTCGGCAGAGGATCTTTATTTGCCAGAATATTATGCGGTGAGTCCGGTAGGCGCGTTGGAATTGAAGGGGCGCTTTGGTGCCATCGATGCCAAACCACGAATCTACCAAATGCTGCCACGGTTGTTTGGTAATGCCAACGAGACGCGCCAGGTGAATGGCACTCTGGCTGAAAATGGTGCAGGCAAGTTCAGCGCGTTGAATGAGCGTGTGCTCGCGGGATTCCGTGAGGACGGCTTTACGCACATCTGGCTGACCGGCGTGTTGCAACAAGCGACGTCGACCGATTATAGTGCCGTCGGGCAAGCGCCAGACGATCCAGATCTGTTAAAAGGGATCGCAGGTAGCCCTTATGCGATTCGAGACTATTTTGATGTATCGCCAGACTTTGCGAACGAACCGGCCAAGCGCCTTGAAGAATTTCAAGCGCTGACTCAGCGGATGCAGGCTGCTGGCTTGTCGGTGGTGATCGACTTTGTGCCAAATCACGTAGCGCGCAGCTACGAGTCGGATATTCGCCCCGATCTGGTGTTTGGTAACAAGGATCGCACCGGAGTATATTTTGATCCGGACAATAACTTTTTCTATCTCACGCCTGAAGTCGCCGAGGGCAGTGGGCCGTTGCGTTTACCGACGGTCGATCGCCACACTGGCAAGATTATCAATGAGACCGCGCGGTTGGTGGGCAATGCGGATGGCTATTTCGGCCCAGAGCGTGTGCATGGGCGCGTGACAGGCAATAACGTGGCGAGCTGGCGCCCGTCGAATGGTGACTGGTATGAAACCGTGAAATTAAATTACGGCTTCGATTTCTTGAATCGAGTTCGTGCGCCGGATTATCCAAGTGCGATCAGCCCGCGTAAACGAGTGCCTGATACATGGCAGAAGATGGATGCGATTATCGCGTATTGGCAAGAGCTCGGCGTGGATGGATTTCGCGTGGATATGGCGCATATGGTGCCACCTGAATTTTGGAAGTGGATGATCCATCGTGCGCAGACGCGTGCGCCTGACGTGTTCTTTTACGCAGAAGCATATAATGATGATCCGGCGAAAGTGCCGAGCCGAGATCCCGCGATCCGTGAGAACGATAGTGTGATGCTTACTTTGCTTGATGCCGGATTTCAGGCGGTGTATGATGATCCTGGATACGATACTTTGGAGCATTTGACTGCAGGAGAGCTTTGGGCGAATGATTTGGATGCGGTGGAGTCTGAGCTCGGCGGGTTCTTTTTCGACTGTGCGGTGCGCTATGCTGAGAACCATGACGAGATTCGTTTAGCACATCCCGAAACATGGGGCGCGCAAGGCATGGAAGTTGGCCGTCCTGTATCGGCGACATTGTTTGGTCTCTCGCGTGGCCCTGTAATGGTCTATCATGGCCAGGAAGTCGGCGAACCAGGCCTGGGCCGCGAAGGCTTTGGTGGTGACGATCAACGCACGAGTATTTTCGACTACTGGTCGCTGCCTGAATTGAACAAATGGTGGAACGACGGCGCGGCAGACGGTGCGGGGCTTTCGGACGCTCAACGTGCGTTGCGCGCATGGTACGTGCGCTTGATGCATTTGCTCGGTGAACCTGCTTTTGCATCGGGTGTGTCGATTCCGCTCAATGCGGCAAATCAGGCGAATCCATATTTCGGCAAAGTGGCCGACGTGGGACCTTCAGGGCATTGGCTGCATGCCTATGTGCGCAGTGATCTGCGTCAGGATTCGAGCTATTTGGTGACGAGTAACTTTCACCCCAGCGCAACGCTGCGGCATGTGCGTGTGCGGTTGCCAGAAGCGGCTGTTGCAGCGCTCGGCCTAGCTGAGACGACGGACGAGTGGTTGGTGTTGAAAGATCAACTGGCACTCGACGGTCAACCCGTACGAGCGATTCGGGTGTCGGAGGCGCTGCGCGAAGGGATTTATTTGGATCAACTCGCACCGCTCGCGTCCTATTACTGGGAGATTCAGACTGCAGATTCGCTGAGTGAGGGCATACAAGAGAGCCCCAGAGTGGATGCAGGGCAGGTATTTCTAGGTGCGCCGCCAGTCACTCGCCTGCGTGCGGGTGAGTCTGTATCGCTCGATCTGCGTCGTTTTGGAAATCCCGGTGCGACGCATCGCTTTGCGGCGACTGGCGGCGATGGAATCAGCGTGTCGATTGATCGACTTAATCATCGCTTGATTGTGTCGACAGATGTTGCCGCCTCGGGCTTGCATGCTGTGCGGTTGGGCCTAGAAACTTTGAGCGGTCAAGGCCGCACGCTCGAAAGCAGTCTGCCGCTGGTAATCGATTCAGTGCCGATGCATACGTTTCGTTTGCAAGGCTATGAAGATGCTGCGTCGGTCGCGATGGTCGGCGAGTTGAATCAATGGAATGCATCCGCTGATCCGCTGCAACGTATCGAGGGTGGCTGGGCGCGCTCGGGTGCGTATCCAGCAGGTCGTGTGTTGTATAAATATGTGATCGATGGCCGCTGGGAGACTGATCCTGCTAACTCTGATCGTGAAGCAGACGGTCATGGCGGTTTTAATAGTGTGGTGACGATCGGTGGCGGCTCGGCCACGTCCGCTGCGCCCACGCTGTTTGTCAGTTCGATCGATGCCGCGACGCTGACCTTACAGTCGGACAAAGCACTGCGCACGGTGATTGCCGAGGCACTACCGAAGTCCGGTGGCGTGGTGCGCCTGCCCGCGACAATCGACGGTGCGATGGTGCGCGTCGAGTTACCTGCGGCGATTTCAGGTGAGATGCTTCGAGTGTTGGTCGAGGATGTCGATGGCAAGGTCGGGTTGCCTGCGATCACCTATGCCGGTGAACCGAGTGAAGATATTTGGCAGGATGATATTATCTACTACGCATTTACAGATCGTTTTAATGATGGCAATCCAGTGAACAACCTGTCCGTCGATGACCCTAAAGTATTGCCCGCGGCGAACTACCACGGTGGCGACTTTGAGGGTATCACTCAAAAAATGGAATCGGGCTATTTTGAAGACCTCGGTGTAAATGTGATTTGGCTCGCGCCTTTGAATCAAAATCCCTCAGACGCGTGGGTTGAGTATCTGGAGCCGTTCCGCTCTTACACTGGCTATCACGGTTATTGGCCAATTGAGCGTTATGGCGTGGAGACACGTTTCGGTGGTGAATCTGCGCTTAAAGAACTCGTGAGTGAGGTGCATGGTCAAGACATGAAGGTGTTGGCTGATTTCGTGTTGAAGCATGTGCACCAAGACAGCGCGATCCGTGCCGAGCACCCAGAACTGTTTGGGCAATTAAAGTTAAGCGATGGTTCACGTAATTTACGCCGCTGGAATGATAACCCATACACTACATGGTTTGAGCCGTTTTTGCCTGCGTTCGATTTTCGAAATCCTGAGACGGTTGAGTTCCTGTTAGAAGATGCGGTGCATTGGATGGGGGCGTATAATTTGGATGGCTACCGTCTCGATGCGGTGAAACATATCCGACCTGATTTCTGGTGGCGCTTCCGCACACGCATGCGCGATCAATTTCCTGAGGCGAATCATTACTTCGTCGGTGAGACGTTTCAAAACCGTCATGTGATCTCTGATTTTGTTGGTGGTAATATGCTCGATGGTCAGTTCGACTTTCCGCTCTACGATGTGTTGGTGCCGTGCTTTGCACAGGGGCAGGGCGACTTTGGTCAATTGGAGTCGGCGCTGCGTCAGTCCGAGGAAGTGTATGGTCGCAGTGTCCGTATGTCGGCTCTGCTTGGTAATCATGATAAGCCGCGCTTCATGGCGTATGCCGATGGTGACTTGCCTGACCCGGACGAGGCTGATGAAGAAGAAGTCGGCTGGAGTCGCCAGTTAAAAGTCGATGATGTGGCGGCCTATGAGAAATTAAAGCAGGCGATGACGTTTTTGCTGACGATCGATGGTGTGCCGATGATTTATTATGGCGATGAAATAGGCATGACTGGAGCGGGTGATCCAGATAATCGGCGTATGATGCGTTTTGGTGATGATGTCTCGTCGGCCGAAGCAAAGGTGCGAGAGCATTTCTCAAAGTTGGCGCATGCGCGCCGCACGCATCCGTCGCTGTATCTGGGCAGTCGTCGTGTTTTGGTCGCCGATGCGAATCGCTATGCGTATGTGCGAGCCTATGCAGATGATCGTGCCTTGGTGCTGTTTAACCGTTCGGACGAGTGGGTCACTTTTGAGCTCGAGTTGAATCCAGAAATTACGAACGGCGAGTTGCTGGATGTGTTGAGTCACACTCGAATTTCCGTGCGAGATGGCAGCGCCACGGTGTCTGTGAGCCCAATGTCTTCTGCAGTTTATACGAATAGTCAGGAGTCGCATGCGAACTAGTGGTGCATCCATTGGCGATGAGGCTGATTCCCCGAAGCTTGCTTCACTTTTTGTGGAGGGCAACGCCCCGTCGTTGCCATTGTGCAGAATAGGCGTGTGGAAACGACAGAGCGTTGTTTTCTTGTGGTCATGTCGCCTGCGGCTCGGAACCCTCCAGGAATATGTCTCGGGGCTGGTCTCTAGGGGCATTGCTGGCTGTGTTGTTTGGCTGACCCTTTGTCTGGCCTGCTCGCCAGCTTCAATGCTCCGCGCAGAGGCACAGGTGCAGGCGTTTCCGGATTTGGATTTGCCGACACTGGGGCAACGGGCGCAGGCAGCGTTGCAAGCACACCCAGATCAAGCGATTCCGTATATGATCGAGATTCGTGGGCGCCTGTCGGGCGCTGCGAGCGCTGAGTATTTAGCCATCTATCGTGAGAATATATTTATGTTGGGCCTCGCTCACATGAAGTGGTTTCAAGCGTCTGGAGATGCGGCGCATTTAAGCGAAGCGATCCCGTATTGGGATGAGTTTGTGAAAAACTTTTTGTCGGATGAGCGGCATCTGCTGGCGATGTTCAATTGGGCGGATTGCCTCTATGGTGTCGAGCAGTGGGACGGTGCGGTCAGTCGCTATCAGGATGTGTTTGGTATTTATAATCAGCAAATCGTTGCAGATGATTTACTTGGTTTGCTCAATCGCTTGGTCGTTGCCGCTGCGGCTGCCGAGCGTGATGCGGACATTCAAGCGATCTTGCGGCAGTGCCTTGAGCCGACGTATAGTTCGGAGATTCGATTGTTCTGTTTGAATGCATTGTTTGACCGTGCACTCGTGACCAGTGATTTGAATGATCTCATGGCGCTCGTGGCCGAGATCAACGCAGACCGCGGTTTTCGTTATGATCTTGGGATTAACCTCAGACTACTCAGTGTCGGCGATCGCTTTGAAGAGGAGGAGCAATATTTAGAGGCGGGGCTGTTATTCTCGATGGTGCTGCCAGTGGAGCAGTTGTTGTTCGTGGTCGAAGATCGATTGATCGAGCTAGAAGAGCGACTGTTCAAACGACAGTATATCGTATCCAAGAAATCAGCGTTGGTCGTCGAGCGCGATAAGCTGCGGGAGCAACGTGCCTTGCTGGCAGGGGCTCCGAAATACACTGCTAATTTACGCTGGCGACAGGCGCGTGTGCTACGCCTAATGGGGCGCACCTATGAGGCATATTTTGGGTTTCGCCGATTGATCGAGGACTATCCGCAACATGTACAGGTGGAGCAGTTCCGTTATGCAGCGATCTTGCAAGGATTGGAGTGTGGCTACAAGGCAGAGGCGGTTGAGATGGCTGAAGCGTATTTGGACGAACCTGCTTTTGTCCTGTTTGAAAAACCGATCGCGGTACAGCTAGCACGATTATATAAGCAGGGTGGTGAGGTTGATAAGCTATATGTCTTAGCCGATGAGTTCTTACACCGTTTTCCATTTGATCCTGTGTCGGCGCAGATGACGCATTCGCTCGGGCATGCTTGGTTTGTGAAAGGCGATACCGAGGCGATTTTAGAGGACTTCCCGATTTGGAGTGAAGAGTTTCCTGCCGGAGCGTTTATCGACAGTGTGGATTATTGGTCCGGTATGGCTTATTTGTTTGTGGGCGATTTTGAGCAGGCGCTACGTGCGTTTGAGGCGTTGATTGAAGCGCATCCAGGTAGTGTGTATTTTCAAGAGGCACGATTTCGTTGTGGCGTCGCTTATTTCGGCAAAGGAGATTACGCGCAGGCACGAGCCATTTTCGAGAAATGGGTGGCAGTCGCTGGGAATCATCCGTTACAAGCCGAAGCGCATGTCTTCTTGGGCGATCTGGATGCCATGGAGGCGGCGGTGGAGGCTGCGCTGCAGAACTATGAGTTGGTCGAGACATATCAAGGAGCGCAGTCATTAATTGATCATGCGTATTTTGAGTCTGCAGCACTGCTGCTAGCGAATCGACGCTTTGCGGATCATGATCTGTGCCTGCAGCGCTACTTAGATCGTTTTCCCGATTCACCTGCGGGTGCTGAAGCTGTGGTGCGCATGGCGGACGCCAATTTCGAGCAGGGCGAAGTCGCTGCGGCGTTTGAGTTTTATCGTGATGGAATCAGTCGTTTTGGAAACAAGATCGAGTCGGATCATGTGGATTTATTGATTGATGCGTGGTGGCAATCCGATGCGGCCATTCGTGGTGGTTTTGAGGAGACGAATCAGTTCGTCAGTCAGTTGCTCGCAGATGAGGCTTTTCGCAGTGAGATGCTCAACAACCGCGTGGCGCAGATCGGCTATTTCCAAGCGCATCCATCGATTCCAGTACCGTTGCAGGAGTCGTTGACGATTCGTCAGCCGCTCTACGATGCATTGAAAGATGTTACAGATGCCTCGGTCGAAGGCAGTGGTCGCTCACTGGAGATCAACGATTATCCTGAGCTTGCTGATTGGATGCGTCAGTCGCGCAATCAACTGGATCAATTGCCTGACGAGTTGCCTGCAGCAGTCTTTAAAGAGATGCGCAAACAGGCGGTGACTGATGGTGCGTGGGCTTTGGCGCTGCGTTTACTACGAGTCTTGAATCAACGTGCCGATGTGGAAGTGAGCCCCGTCGAGTTGGGATTGGACGAAGTCGAGTTGGCGAGTCCCGCAACTCTGGTTTGGATCGCTGGCATTGAAGCGCAGAAAGATCCGATCGAAGCGCGTGGCTTGCTGTTGCAGGCGATTGAACGTGCGCCTACGGGCCCTGCTGTGGTGGATGCGTTGTTCATGCTTGCAGAGTTAGAGGCAGAGGATGGCTTCTTCGATTCGGCAGCAGATTACTATGAGCGTATTTTAGATGACCACTTCGGTAGCGAGCGCGCCATGCAATCTGCACGAGCACGGGGTGATGCCCTACGGTTGGCACGTCGTTACAAGGACGCGATTAAGGCGTATACTTTGATTTTAAATCAACGCGAGTGGCGCGGCGAAATCTGGGCCGAAGCGACTTTTAATATCGGTCGTTGTTTCTTGGACATGGAAGAAATTGGCAAGGCGCAAGGGTTCTTCGAACGCACTTATCTGGCCTATGGCGGTTATCCGATGTGGGCGGGGAAAGCCGTGATGGAGAGTGCTGCGTTGCTGGAAGCCAGTGGCGATGTCGAGTCTGCCCGTCGCACTTATGAGTTCTTTGTCAATTCACCTCGAGGCGCTGAGTCGCCCTTGCATGAGGTCGCCCGTCAACGCATGAATACGCTATAAACATCGTGAAGACTATTATAAACAGATTCTATTGCGCGCTTGCTTCGATGCTGGTGATCAGCGGATTCCTGGTGTCGCTTGATGCGGCCGAGTTGCCGGTGCGTATTCAATATCCGACTCAAGTGAATGACGTGATTTTGACTGGAGTCGATGGGGACAGTCTAGTCTTTCGTCCCAAAGGTCGCGACAAGGGTGGGCGCGCTTATCTTAAACTGGATGACCTGTTGCAGCAGGGAGTCGTGCTGGATTTCTTATTTCCGAAATCCTACTATGATGCGGTTGCCGCCTTGGATGCGGGGCAGACACGCGAGGCCTTGCCCGTTCTGAAACGTGAAGTTGCACCTTTCCTTGATTACATGTCGCTTAGTGAAATTCCGGGTAACATGCTGCCCACTGTGCTCTCGTATTTAGAGGTCTTACGTGCAGCGAAGCAGTGGACTGCGGCGACGGATGTGGCGACGCGGATACCTGTGGCAATTGTACCGGCGCTCACGCTCGATCAGCTGCGTTTACTGAGTCTCGAATTGCTTGCCGCCGACGAGACCACTGAGTTGTCGCGATTGCAGCGGCATTTGTTAAGTGCAAGGCATCTGTCGCAGGATCATCTTGAGGTGTATCTACGCTTGGCTAATGATTGGCGCGAGTCAGGCGAGTATGTCAGAGCCTATGAGCTGTACCGGAAGGTGCAGATACACGAAGGGCCGAATCAAATCCAAGCGCGTTTGTGGGTAGCGTATTGTAGTTTCTATCTAGGCCACGATCTGGTGCCGCAAGTATTTTTGGATGAACTTCCAGAGATGAACGTCAACACGGCGGGCTATTCGCTACGCGAGTTGATCAAGGCACGCCTTGCCATCCGCGACGGAGCAATCGCTGCTGCGATGCGTTCGGCTGCAGAGGGCAAAACCTATGCCGTTGCCACCGATCCGTGGTATCCTGAATTGCTCTACACGGTTGCAGTTCTTTATGGTGAGATGGGCATGCACGAAGCTGCCATTGCCGCGCACCGCGAAGTCTCTATTCTTTTTTCAGAAACAGCGTGGGCGACTCAAAGTTTAAAAGCTCTCGAAATTACAACCCCTGAAGTATCCACTTTATGAAACTATTAATTAACTATCTCACCCAGAATCTACGCACGCGTTCGTTTGCGAGTGTCGCGTTCATTGCGCTGGCTTCATGTCTAAGCGCACAGACCGAAGTCGTAGTCGAGGCCGCGCCTGCCGAGGAAGCGATTACACTCTGGACGATGTTCCAGCAAGGCGGCTGGGCGATGTATCCATTACTGATGTTCTCTGTCGCACTGGTTGGGCTCGCTGCGTATTGTGGCTTACTAATTCGGGAGTCGCGTTTCACGCAACCAGAAGCTCGTGACGACCTGCGCGCAGCCATCAGTAATCGAGATGCCGAGGCTGGGCTTGCGGCTTGCGCTGCGCACGAAGGTTATATGACGAGTATCTTGGAGCTAGGTTTTCAAACCGTGCAAGAGGGGCACGTCACTTCATCGGCGGTTAACGAAGCATTGGAGGAGCGCGCCAGTAAGGTGCTAGCGAAGCCGCTCGTATTTGTGCAATACTTGCAAGTGATTGCCTCTGTCTCGCCGATGATGGGACTGCTAGGCACGGTCAGCGGTATGGTCAAGGCGTTCCGTAACATCGCCTCGCAAGGACTCGGCAAGCCTGAGTTGTTGGCCAACAATATTTCGGAAGCCTTGGTCACCACTGCGTCCGGCCTACTGATTGCGATTCCCGCATTGATGGCTTATTTCTATTTTAAGAACAAATACATGGCCGCATCGTCTGGGATTTATGAACAGATCGGTTCGATGACCCGACTGATGGCCAAGTACGGCATGGTCGATGAGTCGAATAAATCTGCTTAATTGATAGCGTTATACCGCAAAACAAATTTATGAAACCTCGCGCTATAGAAGACACTATCGACCTTCCGGATCTGACTCCGATGATCGATATCGTCTTTCTGCTGATTGTCTTCTTCATGACGGTCGCTAAAATGCAGGTTCAGCAAATGGTGCCGATCTCGGTGCCGATTGCAGACGCCGCGACGATTCCCGAAAATCGTGGCGCACGGCTGACTGTCACCTTGAAAGAGGATGGTTCGATTTATTTTGGGCCACAATCAGTCATACTCAAAGATCTCCCTGCATTAATCGCTCAAGGCAATGCCAGCCAATCTGCGGGTAAAGTGTATGTGCGTGCGGATGCGATGGTGCCGTTTAAAGAAGTACGCAAAGTCTTCGCGGCGGCGGCGGAAGCTGGGGTGCCCAATGTCGTATTCGCCACCTTCCAAAGCGACAAATAACACTCTCCATGAAAGCACGCAGGCTACAGATTCCAGAAGACAACGTCGATCTGACTCCGATGATCGATATCGTGTTCTTACTGCTGATTTACTTCATGGTCACCACATCGATCATCAAAGAAGAGGCCGACCTTGGCGTGAAGTTACCCTCCAGTATGGCTGCGCCACCAGGCACACCGCTGCCAGAGCAGCACTATATTGATATCTTGTTGGATGGCACCATCCTACTCAATGGTATGCCGACCGATAATCCTGGGAACCGAGCTTTGCCGAATTTGACGCGTACCTTGATGCAGCTCAAGCTGTCCTCCGATCGCGCTGGCCTTAAGACGCTGGTGATCATGCAACCCGATCCAGAGACTTACCAGCAAAGTGTAGTCAACGTGCTCAACGCACTGAAGGCCGTCGGTATCAGCTCGATTTCATTTGGTGAAGGGTAGTAGGCTAGTCAGTAGAGCCAGAGGTCCCGACTGCCATGCGTTGAAAGGTTGACTGCGTTCAGCCCAGACGATCAAACTGAAATGGCGTTTGTGGCGAACACCGCCATCTTGATATTAATTTCGTATTCCTACATTATCCGCTGATCAATTATGTATTTTCGGATTTGGGCCAGTTCAACTGTCAAGTAGAGAGCAAGTTTTCAGTCTGCGAAGCGGCCTTCTAAGATATGTTTAACTTAATGTTGATGGCGACTTATACCTCTAGAACTCTTACATTTGTCTGTGTGCTCGCATATTCGTTCGGGATGAGTGTGAGCTCGTTGGCTGCGCAGAGTTTTATCGCTGGTGAAGATGAGGCGTTTTATGAGGCCTATAACGATGGATGGCGGACGGGGGATTGGAGCGGTCGTGGATTTGGTCAGTGGCGTTTGTTTGCGCCTGAGTATGCGGCAGCTGAGGAAGAGCAGTATGTCGGTTTTTTTATCGCAGAGGCAGACAAAGAGGCGGACTTAGCGCAGACGGCGCGTGAGGGTAAGGCGTTCGGAATCTTTGCGAATGGCACGGGCTTTGAAGAGACGGTCGCGTTTCGTTCGTTTGAGCAGCCTTTGAATGTAGGTGATGTGTTTTCGCTGCGGTTTGAATTTGATGGATTTAACAGCAAGTTTGAGCGTGATTCGGAGAAAACCTCCAGTGTCGGTATCGCGTTGCACCTGCAGACTGTGATCAATGACTCGAGTGAATTGAGCGAGGGTCGCGCCGTGCTGCTCGCGCTGATCGAAGGGCTGAGCACATATCAAATTTTGGATGCAGATGCGCGCTTCAATACACGAGTATTTCTCGACCCAGAGGGGGTTGAGGTCGGTGTAACGATCGGTGCTGCGGGGCGCTATGATTTACAGCTGACGACTTTGAGTGATAATGTGGTGCATCACTTTATTGGACGAACGCTGAAGCAAGCTGAGCCTAAAGGGGGGGAGACTGTGACATTGGATCCGCAGCTCAACGGCTTTGCCTTGTTTAATCTGAACGGCGGTAAAAGTAATGCCTATTTTGGGGCCTTGCAAATTTCACGGCAGGAGAGGCAGTTATAATGACATCATTTTCAGCAAAACCACTTTTCAATAAAGACTGCGGCTTGCTCGTGCATCCGACCTCACTGCCGAATCAGTATGGCGTCGGCGACTTCGGACCATCCGCAATTGCTTGGTTGGAGCTGTTGGCCCAAAATGGGCAGACTGTTTGGCAGATTCTACCGCTTAATCCTGCAGGTTATGGAGACTCGCCCTATCAAGGGCTGTCTGCGTTTGCGGCCAACCCGGTGTTCCTCAGTCCGGAGGATTTGCATGCCCGTGGCTTGATTGACGAAATCGAATTACGCTCGTTCGAATTAGAGAATCGATCGGTTGTCGATTTTACTGCGGTCTATCGCAATAAGACAGAATTGTCAGCTCGTGCGGCAGTTCGTTTTTTTGAATTGGATAGTGGTGATCCGTTGCGCCTTAAATATGATGCGTTTGTCACGGCCGAGAGCGACTGGCTAGAAGGTTTCGCATTGTATAGTGCACTCAAGGCGAGTTTCGGTGGAGTGGGGTGGACGGATTGGCCGGAGCCGCTTCGACAGCGTGAACCTGGCGCGCTGGCACAGGCAGTGCACGATTTGGATGTGGAGTTGGAGCAGGTGCGTTTCGAGCAATTTTTATTGCGCGAGCAGTGGGATTCGGTGCGTGCCACAGCACGTCGTTTGAACATCTGTATCGTGGGGGATTTGCCGATTTTTGTGGCGCATGACAGTGCGGATGTTTGGTGCGAGCGTGGGTTGTTCCGCCTGAACGATGACGGCAGCCCTTCGGTCGTGGCTGGTGTGCCGCCCGACTATTTTTCGGAAACTGGGCAACTGTGGGGTAATCCTCTTTACGCTTGGGATGTGCATCGTTCGGATGGTTTTTCTTGGTGGCGTAAGCGCTTGCGCAAGATATTGAATTGGGTGGATGTCGTTCGCATAGATCACTTCCGTGGCTTTGAAGCGTGTTGGGAGATTTTAGGCGGTGCGGAGACTGCGGAGGATGGTCGTTGGATCGCAGCGCCTGGGCGTGAGATCTTTAATTTATTTGTGGTAGACTGGGGCTTGCCCTTGCCGGTGATTGCTGAGGACTTGGGAGTGATTACAGACGGAGTCATTGCCCTGCGGGACGACTTTCAATTGCCGGGTATACGGATTGAGCAATTCGCGTTTGGATCCGATGAGATGAAGAAAACTTTTTTGCCGGAGGTCTATGATGAGCACTGTGTCGCCTATACCGGCACGCATGATAACGATACAGTGGTTGGTTGGTTTAACAGCGATGCCGGTGAAGAAAGCACTCGCACGCAGAGCGATATCGACACGGAGCACGCCGAGGCACTTGCCTATTTTGACACCGACGGCTCAGAGATACATAAGGATTTTATTCGCAGCTTATACCGATCCAATGCGGCGGCGACGATTGTTCCGATTCAGGATCTAATTGGACTCGGATCCGAAGGTCGCATGAATACTCCAGGACAATCCTCTGGTAGTTGGGGCTGGCGCATGACGAGTTACGGCGATGTACTGACAGCGCTTGCGGAGCTTTCCGAATTAACCAGTGCATGTGGCCGAGGGCAGGCCGCTCTGTCATCACCTATTGCCCGTTAATATTTTACTTCAAGCGACTTATTACTATGAACAAACCCCGTCTCTCTTTTTGGCAAATATGGAATATGAGCTTTGGCTTTTTCGGCATCCAGTTCGGTTTTGCCCTGCAGAATGCCAATGTGAGTCGTATCTTCGAGACACTCGGAGCCGACAAGCATGCAATACCGCTCCTCTGGATTGCTGCACCTTTAACTGGTTTGATTGTTCAGCCCATCGTTGGATATTTTAGTGATCGAACCTGGTGTAAACTCGGGCGCCGCCGGCCTTATTTTTTAGGTGGAGCGGTCTGTGCCTCTATGGCGCTCATTGGCATGCCTAATTCTGCTTACCTCTGGATGGCCGCTGGTATGCTATGGATTATGGATGCGTCTATCAATGTATCTATGGAGCCTTTTCGTGCTTTTGTTGGCGACGTGCTTCCTTCTGAGCAGCGCACCAGAGGCTTCGCAATGCAGAGCTTTTTTATTGGTGCAGGCTCAGTGATCGCTTCGGCTTTACCCTATATGTTAACCAATTGGTGTGGGGTGTCCAACGTCGCAGCCGAGGGGGTGATTCCAGATTCGGTTAAATGGTCTTTTTATCTAGGGGCAGCAGTGTTCTTCGCCGCCGTGCTCTGGACTGTTGTCAAAAGTAAGGAATACAGCCCTGACGAACTGGCGGCCTTCGAGGGATCCGAGTCTGCTGAAGATGAGTCTTCGGCGCGTAACCGAATCGCGGGCGAAGCCGCTGCTTCTGAGGTTCGTTTGAAAAAGAAGGCGCAGCATGGGCCGATTTTTTTAATCGTAGGTGTATTATTGTCCGCCGCAGTCTATTTTGTGGGATGGGAACAAGAGCTCTATATCGTGACTGGTGGATTTGTTGCGCTTGGGATACTGCTTCTGCTCTCAGTCGTGCTTCAGAACAAAGGTGCGTCATCAAACGGTCTAGTCGTCATTATGGATGATTTATACGCCATGCCTAAAACGATGAGGCAGCTGGCGGTCGTTCAATTTTTCTCGTGGTTTGCTCTCTTCTCCATGTGGATCTATACCACTGCCGCCGTAACGAGCCACCTCTACGATATGCGGATTGGTCTTGAAGACGTGGCCAGTTTGGAGCAGGCAGCAACTGTGATTAAAGCCAGTGGTGTAGATGCAGAAATAGAGTCTGCTTACAACGCGGTGCTACGAGATCTCGAAGGCTACCGTGCTGAAATTGATTTAGGCGCTGTCGAGGTCGTTGGAACCATGCGCACGGCTAACTTCTTTATTAGTTATGGTGATCTCGGTGGCCTTTCTGCCGCTATGCAGGAACGCCTCACCGTCATTCGGCAGGAATACAATACCGGCGCGGATTGGGTCGGTATCGCGTTTGCGGTTTATAATGGCTTTGCTGCCCTGATCGCATTTGCGCTGCCTGTCTTTGCTAAGTGGACGAATCGAAAAGTGACCCATGCTGTGGCGCTCTTGTGTGGCTCACTTGGTCTGATTTCAGTCTATTTTCTCCCTGGCCCTAACTGGATCCTGTTATCAATGGTCGGCGTCGGCATAGCCTGGGCGAGTATCCTATCAATGCCCTATGCGATACTCTCTGACTCATTACCTGCGAAAAAGATGGGGCTCTACATGGGCATCTTTAATTTCTTTATCGTTTTACCGCAGATGCTTGCGGCAACAATCCTTGGCTTGCTCGTTACAAATCTTTTTGGTGGCCAGACCGTCCTTGCTTTAGTTCTTGGTGGAGCGACTTGGATCGTCGCAGCGATTTTAACTCTATTGGTCGACGATTTGGATGACGATAAAGCCATCGAATAAGTAGCTATCTTGGAAAAGTACGTGCCTACAAACCCGCATTGTTTTATACGATGCTTCTTTTTAGTTGGTAGGGCTAGCGGAGCGCGCCGTTCGAAAAGGTCGAGAAATGGCCTGTATTTGTTCGCCTTGCAATGTTGCAGTGGATTTCGATGTGCGTATCCAACAGTTCGCTCTTGGATTGTGGTGTGAGCTGTTCATGCTCTGTCTCCGAATGAATACGCATTTGAAATCGATGATTCTGAGCTCCACTGGAGCCACTGAGCTGATTGAGCTGGGCGTGATCCAAAGTCTTTGGAGTGGCTATGGTTCGATTGTGCGTTATGGGTTGAAGGGTGGGTCTATGCAAAGTGTGGTTGTCAAACACGTGTCGCTGCCGGCGGCAGTGACACACCCAAGGGGGTGGAATACGGATCGGTCGCATCAACGTAAGCTCAAGTCCTACGAAGTGGAGGCGGCCTGGTATCGTGACTGGAGTGCGCGTTGTGGGCCGGGTTGCCGGGTGCCGAAGTGCCTGGCGCTGGAGTCGGTGCGGCACGAGTCGATCATGGTATTAGAGGATCTGGATGCGTCGGGGTTTGCGTTGCGGCGCACGACCGTGGGTGAGACTGAGTTGCACGCCTGTTTGTCGTGGTTGGCGCACTTCCACGCGACTTTTATGGGGGCCGAGCCGAGGGGCTTGTGGGAGCAGGGCACGTATTGGCATTTGGATACACGGCCGGATGAGCTGGCGATCTTAGCAAAGGAAGACCCTGGATTAACAGACGCGGCTATTGCGATTGATCGTAAGCTCAAGGCGAGTCCGTATCAGACGCTGGTGCATGGCGATGCCAAGCTAGCCAACTTTTGTTTTTCAGAAGATGGCGCGTCAGTAGCGGCGGTCGATTTTCAATACATCGGCGCAGGCTGCGGGATGAAGGATGTGGTCTATCTGATCGGCAGTTGTCTCGACGAGCTGGCGTGCGAGCGGGAGGAGTCTGCCCTGTTGGAGCTGTATTTCGGAGCCTTGCGTGGCGCATTAACCGTACAAGGAACTGACCTCGATCTAGATGCCTTGGAGCACGATTGGCGGTCGCTTTATCCGGTGGCATGGACGGACTTTCATCGCTTTCTAAAAGGCTGGAGCCCGGGGCATTGGAAGATCAATGGCTACAGCGAGCGCTTGGCGCGTGAAGTGCTTGCCAGTTTACAGGATGCTGCACGATGCGATTAAGCGCGGAAGATTTGATCCAGCTCGTTGGGTGCGCGGCGACGGCAGTGAAGGAGGCAGGCGTCTTGATTGCTCAGTACGATGGTCGTGAGGTTCTGGTGCAGCACAAGGCCGGCGGCGAGAGTCTCGCCTCGCAGGTCGTGACGGAGGTGGATGAGCTGAGTCAGGCGATTATCCTAAAGCACTTGCTGCCGACCTGTGCGGCCTACGATCTCGCACTGCTGACTGAAGAGCAGCCAGATGACGGCAGTCGTTTAGAGAAAGATGCATTCTGGTGTATTGATCCGCTCGATGGGACTTTGCCATTTACGGAGTCAATCCCCGGCTATGCGGTTTCGATTGCGTTGGTGGATCGCGATGGTACGCCGTTGATTGGGGTGGTCTATGATCCCTCGACAGGCACGCAGTATCAGGCCGTGCGGGGGCAGGGGGCGTTGCGTAATGGTGAGCCTTGGACGTTGCCACCATCGTCAGAGGCTGCGCCTCTGAGCTTTATTTCAGATCGTAGCATCGTGAGTCACCCGCAGTTTGACGCGGCGCTGGCGCAGTTGCAGGTATTGGCGAGTGAGCTCGGCCAGGATGGGCTGGAAGCAACTTTGACGGGCGGTGCGGTGATGAATGCGTTGTGGGTATTGGAGCAAGCGCCTGCGTGCTATTTCAAATTCCCGAAGCCGCAAGCCGGCGGCGGCAGTCTGTGGGATTATGCTGCGACGGCGTGCATCTACGCAGAGTTGGGCGCGTGGTGCAGTGATGTTGCCGGACAGCGCTTGGATTTAAATCGAGTAGATTCTACATTCATGAATCACCGCGGCGTGTTAGTTGCCTCGGATCGTGAATTGGGGCAGGCCTTGCTGGCTGTACTTGTCGACCTTAGTGATGGCGAATGAGGAAGTGCGTTCCCCTCTGCATTATAAATCAAAGTCGGATTTGAAGTCTGGCTTTGCGGCTTAAACTTACATGCGCTCCAACGGCTTAATACCGAGCAGCTCTAGGCCAGTCATCAGCACGGTGCGGGTGCGTGCGCAAAGTAACAGACGGCGGGCTTTGATTGCGGGATCCTCGACCATCACCTTATCGGCATTGTAGAAGCTGCTGTAGGCACCAGCCAATTCATACAAATAGGTGCAGAGGAAGTGCGGGCGCAGGTCATTGAGCGTTAGCTCCAGTGCGGTGACGAAGCCCATAATCTTACGCGCGAGCGCAAGTTCGGCCTCAGTCTCTACTTGGCTCGCCGCTTCGATTGGCGCTTCGGGATCGACGCCGACTTTACGGAAAATACTGTTGATACGAGCGACTGCGTAGAGCAGATAGGGCGCGGTGTTGCCCTCGAAGCTGAGGAGGCGATCCCAACTAAAGACGTAGTCTTGTGTGCGGTTGCTGGAAAGGTCGGCGTATTTTATTGCACCAATACCAACGGATTCAGCGATCTCGCGACGCTCGGCTTCGTCGAGGTCTGGATTTTTCTCGGTGACGACGTCGAAGGCGCGGTTGCGGGCTTCGTCGAGGAGTTCCTGGAGTTTAATCGATTCGCCGGACTTGGTTTTAAAGGGCTTCTTGTCGGCCCCGAGAATGGTGCCCCAGAAGACATGATTCATCTCTGGCTGTGCATAGCCCTTGGCCTTGAACCATTTTTCGGTGGTCAGAAAGAGCTGCTGGAAGTGATCTTGTTGGCGGGCGTCGGTGAGGTAGATGATCTCGTCGGCCTTAAACTCTTCCAAGCGATAAAGCACGGTCGCCAGATCGGTAGAGGCGTAGTTACTGGCGCCGTCTTGCTTACGAATATTGAATGGAAAAGGGCGCTCGTTATCACGCGAGAATTTTTTGATTTCGTCGTGCCAGACGACCAGTGCGCCGTCGCTTTGTTCGGCGAGGCCGACTTCGGTCAACTCGGCGTAGATGCGTTGCACTTTGTCGCGGTAGAAGGATTCGCCGAGGGTGATGTCGATCTCGACGCCGATTTGCACGAATAGCTTATCAAACGCGACTTTGGAGATTTCGACGATTTGGTCCCAAAGTATGCTGTTCTCGGTATCGCCGTTTTGTAGAAGCACGAGCTCGTTGCGGGAAATATCGCGCAGTTCGGGTTGCTCGACTTCGAGAGCGCTGCCGTCTTTGTAGAGTTGATCGAGGGTGACGAGAGCATTTTCGCCAAGCTCGGAAAGGTCGACGCCGTCGCGCTTGATCTTCATGATCAAGGTGCCGAAGTTGGTGCCCCAATCGCCGATGTGGTTGTCGCGAATTAGGTCGGCTCCACAGAAATCGAGCAGGCGGGCGATGGCCTGGCCGATCACCATTGGGCGCAAGTGGCCGATGTGTGCTTGCTTGGCGGTGTTGGCGCTCGGATAGTCGATGATGACTTTGCGACCGTCTTTGAGGGCTTTAGCGCCACTTTGGTAGTCCTCTTTGGTGGAGAACGCGAGTTGCCACTGCCAGATGAACTCAGGCGTGAGCGTAAAATTAATGAAGCCAGGGCCAGCAATGTCGAGCGTCACGAACGCCGGGTCGAATTCGTCGGAGGCTTCTGCAGCGGCAATCAGGCGGGTGGCAAGTTCGCGCGGATTGAGCCCGTTCTTTTTGGCAAAGGCGAGCACGCCATTGGCCTGATAGTCACCGAAACGTGGATCAGCAGGGCGCACGCCAGGCACGAACTCCGAGCCGAAACCCTCTGTCTGAGCTGCGATTGTCGATAGCGCACTTTCGATTGCCTTAGATGGGTTGAACCAAACCTTCATGGGGAGCAGAGCAAAATCCAGAGCGCTCGGCGTCAAGCTCTGCTTTCGGGAACTTTCTGTTTGAGTCGAATACTTATGCTAGTTTGCCCGAGCATGCTGTAAGATTCTATTTCTAGAATCCCGTTATTTAGGCTCGACAATAGCCCTTCTAATCGCCTAATACATAAATGTTTATGCCTTCTCGATGGGCAAATCAATTGATTCCTACATTTTTATTAAATGAGAAAGAATATTATCAGCGCTCGTAAGTTCATTAAGCCTTCCTTCAGCTTTCTAGTTGAAAAGAAGCGTGACGGTGGCGAATTCTCCGACGCGGAGATTCGCTACATCGTCGATTCCATTTTGGATGATGACCTCCCTGAATTTCAACAATCGGCTCTTGCAATGGCTATCTTTTTCCAGGGCATGTCTGCTCAAGAGACGGCCATTTTTGCTGAGGAGATGATGCTGTCTGGTGAGGTGATTGACCTAACTGGTATCTCCCGCCCGAAGATCGACAAATACTCAACCGGTGGTGTTGGTGATAAAACTACACTCGTACTCGGTCCACTCGCAGCTGCTTGTGGCGTGGTTATGCCAACCATGAATGGCGTTGATGAAGAGCACGTTATTAGTAATCTTGATAAGCTTTCTTCAATTCCGAATTTTAATCCAATCCTGGATTTGGAGGGCTTTAAAGCTCAGTTGAAGACAGTCGGTTGTACTTTTATTAAGCAAGACCCGGAGATTTCTCCAGTGGACGCGAAATTTTATAAATTACGTCAGCTGACTGGCACGATTCCGAGTTTGCCGTTGATCACAGGTAGTGTGCTCAGTCGCAAGTTGGCTGAAGGTGCAGAAGGCCTCGTGATCGATGTGAAGTGGGGCAACGGTTCGTTCATCAAGGATGTCGAGCAAGCCAAGCAGTTGGCACGTTCGATTACCCGTGTCGGTCGATCAATGAAGCGCCGTTGCGTGGCATTGGTGACTGATATGAATCAACCACTCGGTGATACCGTGGGTACTGCGCTTGAAATTAAGGAAGCGATTCAGTTGCTCAAGGGTGAAGGTCCTGAGGATCTGCAAGAGTTGGTACTCAAGCTCGGTATGGAAATCGTACGCCTCGCTGGGGTCGCGGGTTCAACACTCTCCGCAAAGCAGACTGTGCAACGCCACCTTAAAGATGGTTCCGCGCTGCAGAAGTTTAAAGATATGGTCGAGGCGCAAGGTGGTGATATCTCTGTGATCGATGATCCTGATAAATTCCCAACAGCGAAGCACGTGCGTAAGTTGCCTGCCCCTAAGCGTGGCTATGTTCACACTATTAATGCTGGTCTGATCGCCGAAGGCGTGCAGAAGTTGGCGATGAAGAAGAACGGTAAGTACGATCCTGCAGTGGGTGTTTCTGAAATCAAGAAGGTTGGCACGCAAGTTAAGCAAGGTGAGCCGTTGATGATGATCCATTACAACGACGAAGCTAAGATGGAAGAAGCACTTGAGTACCTCAAGACGGCTTACCGCCTCGCTCCGAAGCGTCCGAATCCACCGTTACTGATTGTCGAACGCGTCGCATAAACCACGCCACGTTTTGCACAAAAGCCCCTGTCGTTATGACTGGGGCTTTTTTGTATGTGTGCGGCAGCCCGCGGAGCAACTGTAGCAACATCAGTATCATTCAAGGCAGGCTTGCTGTTGTAATTCGGGCTCCGCGCTGAGCGCGCAGGCAAAAAAATGTTTCAACCACGGTGCTTTTCAGGTTAAGGCAGCACTACCACGCACGGTCTTCGCTCAAAACAACTCCTGATCGCCGATACGATCAATTTGACCGATGAAACCCAGTATCTATCATTGGAAACGTCGTGACACCTAAATGGTTGGCCAGAGAGTTTGGGCCGTGCAACCGCACTCGATGCCATCAACGCTAAATATCGCGCGCAGTTGAATTTTTCGGACGAACTCGCATTTGAATGGTGATGGAGGCTAGACAAAACGAAATCCACCTTCATCATCCTTATGTTTATGAAGATTTATATGAATGATAAGTTGGTCGATGCCAGCGAGGCGACAGTCTCGGTGTTCGATCATGGGTTGCTCTATGGTGACGGTATTTTTGAAGGTATTCGCCTCTATGATGGCTGTGTATTTAAGCTCGATGAGCATTTGGAGCGTTTAGAGTATTCCGCCAAAGCGATCATGCTCGAATTATCATGGACGCGCCAAGAGATCTCGGATGCGCTGTGCGAGACTTGCCGTGCGAATGGTTTGAAAAATGGCTATATTCGTTTGGTAGTGACGCGTGGTGTCGGCAGTCTTGGACTTTCGATCAAGAACTGCAACGAACCACAACTAATTATCATTGCTGATACGATTCAATTGTATCCTCAGGAGTTTTACGACAATGGCCTGAAAATTATCACCGTGCCGACCCGTCGTTGTAATCCTTCGGCGCTGCCGCCAGCAGTGAAGTCGCTCAACTACCTGAACAATATTCTAGCTAAAATCGAAGCACAGCACCTTGGCTATCATGAGGCGATTATGCTCAACGATCAGGGCTATATTGCGGAGTGCACTGGTGATAACATCTTTATCGTGCACAAGGGCGAATTGATCACACCAGCTGCGAGTTCCGGTGCCTTGAAGGGCATTACTCGTGATACTGCACTGGCGATTGCTGATGAGCTGGGTATACCTTGGCGCGAGGCGAATATGACGCGCTACGATGTCTGGGTCGCAGAGGAAGTGTTTTTGACTGGGACGGCTGCCGAGATCGTACCAATCGTTGAGATTGATGCGCGCGTGATTGGCAATGGTAAGCCTGGCCCAGTCACCGCGAAATTCCTCGAGAGTTTCAAACGCCGTGTCACGGTCGAGGGCACGATGCTTTAATGTGCGTGGCAATGGAGGATTCTGGTGATTGCAGCCTTGCTCAAGTATTTTCTTGGGCGCTGGGCACATCTTTCGATGGCGACTGTCAAAAGCTCGTAAACCTCTTGATAAAGCGCATTTGATCACCTTGAATCGAAGTTTTCGCTTTGCCAAGCAACCCGACTTTTATACTTTATAATATATGGCTGAGAATTTGAAGTGCAGCATCTGCGATCAGGAAGCCACCGTGCATCTGACGCAGATCGTTAATAACAAGATCCATAAAGTGGATCTCTGTGAGTCTTGTGCCCAAAAGAAAGGAGTCACAGACCCTGAAGGCTTTTCGTTGGCAGACTTGATGTCGAAGACACCGCTCACGCCTGTCTCTGGCGAGGCACAGTTGGTGTGCCAAAGCTGTGGGCAGGAGTCGGCGGATTTTCGCCGCACGGGCCGCTTGGGGTGTTCGGCTTGCTATGAGGTCTTTAGATCATTGGTCTTTCCGGTGCTTGAAGATATGCATGCGGGCACCGCTCACCAGGGCAAGGTGCCTACGGACGCGTTGAGTCGTCAATCGAGTCAAATGCAGTTGAAGAACCTAATGGATTCGCTAGCACGTGCTGTTGCCGAGGAAGCTTACGAGGACGCCGCTAAATTTCGCGATCAAATCAAAGTCATCAAAGAGACGGAAGAGTTGGAGGTCTCTCCTAAATGATCGAATCACTCATTAATGATGAGCGCGCTGAGTTGACGCAGGCAGTCAAGAAGGCGGCTCCGGTTGTACTTAGCACTCGGATTCGATTGGCCAGAAACTTGGTCGGTCAGCCATTTCCTGAACGTGCGGATGTCTTGCAGCGCCGCGATGTACTCACCCGTTGTGCGGATCAATTGAGTGCGCTGCCGCAGATGAACAAGGGCAGTTTTTTTGACATCGCAGATTTATCTACCTTGGAGAAGCAAGTGCTAGTCGAGCGTCACCTGATCAGTCGAGAACTGTGCGATGGCGAAGCAGGCACTGGGGTTTACATCAATAAGGGCCAGACCTGTTCGGTAATGATCAATGAGGAGGATCATCTGCGAATCCAGTTTTTGAAGGCAGGCTTCAATTTGAAATCAGTCTGGAAGTTGATCGATGCATTTGATTCGGAGTTGGAAAAGACCATCGACGTGGCGTTTTCTGAGGATTTCGGCTACTTGACGGCTTGTCCTACAAACTTGGGCACCGGATTACGTGCGTCTGTGATGATGCATTTGCCAGGACTGGTGATCTCTGGCCAGATGGAACGTGTGATTCGTGCGGTCAGCCAATTGGGGATTACCGTGCGTGGCCTCTTCGGCGAAGGTTCGGATGCCAGTGGCCACATTTTTCAGATTTCAAATCAACAGACTTTAGGCGAGAGTGAATCCGAGATTTTGGAAAGTTTAGCGAATGTGCTAAAGACGGTGATCGATCATGAGTTGAACGCGCGCTTCAAGTATCTCGAAGAGAGCCGCGCGAAGTTGCTCGATCAAATTGGCCGTGCCTTTGGCGTGCTGAAAAATACGCATGTCATCGCTTCGGACGAAGCGCTGAATTTACTCTCATTTATTCGCTTAGCAGTTGATTTTGGAATGCTGCCTGAAGCGAATCGTGCCGACGTCGATCGACTCGTGATCGAAAGCCAGCCTGGGCATGTGCAGTATGCCGCGCAAGAGGGGATCGCACCTGAGGCTCGCGATATTGCGCGTGCAGATAAACTTCGGCAAGAATTTTCAAACCTACCGGCTCTAGCTTTTGACAAGTTGCAAGAACAGGAGTAATTATTAGCAAACGATATTACTATGGAACCAATGAATAACTTTACTCCGCGAGCACAACAAGTGCTCGCTCTGGCTCGAAAAGAAGCGGATCGCTTTCACCATAACTACGTGGGCACCGAACACTTATTGTTAGGCCTAATCAACTTAGGACAGGGGGTTGCTGTGAACGTGCTTCAAAAAATGGGGCTCGACTTGCAGACCGTGCGCGCTGCAGTTGAAAAACAGGTTGGCACGGGGCCAGAGAGTAAACCTTCTGGCAATATACCATATACGCCTCGGGTTAAAAAGGTGTTGGCGCTGGCCGGTAAAGAAGCCAAGGCCCTGAATCATTCGTATGTCGGCACAGAGCACATTTTGCTCGGATTGTTGCGCGAAGGTGAGGGCGTTGCGGCACGTGTGCTTAAATCACTCGAAGTTGATATTGAGCGCTGCCGTAATGAGATTCTTTCAGAACTCGACCCCAATTTCTCTGGAGAGCCAGAAGAAGCTGCTGCAGGCCCTGGCGCATCGGATGAGAAGAAAGAATCCAAGACGCCTGCGCTGAAAGCCTTTGGCCGCGATTTAACTGAGATGGCAAAGAAGGGCGAACTCGATCCAGTGATCGGCCGTAAGGATGAGATCCGCCGTGTAGTTCAGATCCTGTGTCGTCGCACCAAGAGTAATCCGGTTATTATCGGTGAAGCGGGCGTGGGTAAGACTGCGATTGTTGAAGGCCTGGCGCTGGAAATTGCCTCAGGTGTCGTTCCGGAAATCTTGGTCGATAAGCGTGTGATCACACTGGATTTGGCACTCATGGTCGCTGGCACGAAGTATCGTGGTCAGTTTGAAGAGCGCATCAAAGCAGTGATGGATGAGATTCGTCGCGCCAAGAATGTAATTATCTTCATTGATGAGCTGCATACCATTGTGGGTGCAGGTGCTGCCGAAGGCGCAATGGATGCCTCGAATATCTTTAAGCCGGCATTGAGCCGCGGTGAGCTGCAGTGTATCGGTGCCACCACTCTTGCGGAATACCGTAAATATATTGAAAAGGACAGTGCCTTGGATCGCCGCTTTCAGTCGGTCAAGGTCGAGGCACCTTCAATCGAAGATACGATTTTAATCTTAAAGGGCATCCGGAGTAAATATGAAGATCACCATAAAGTGAAGTTCACTGACGGTGCACTGGAGGTAGCAACTAAACTATCTGAACGTTATATTACTGCTCGTTTCTTACCTGATAAAGCTATCGACATCTTGGACGAAGCAGGTGCGCGTGCACGTATCGAGTCGCTGAAGCGTCCCCCTGAAATCGAGGAGATGAATGCCACGATTGAAGATGTCTGCGCGAAGAAGGAAGGTGCGATTAGTGGGCAGCACTTCGAGGAGGCCGCTAAATTCCGCGACGAAGAAAAGCAACTACGTCAAAAACAAGTCGACGTTATCGAGGAGTGGAAGAAGAGCCGCGAGGAGACCAAAATCGTGGTGGATGAAGATGACATGCTCGAAGTGGTCGCTGCGTGGACGGGTATACCGCTGTCACGCATGGAGCAAAAAGAAAGCAAAAAGTTGCTCAAGCTCGAGAGTCATTTACAGACTGAGGTCATTGGCCAAAACATTGCGACCGAAGTCGTCTCTAAAGCGCTTCGTCGTTCACGTGCTGACTTAAAAGACCCGCGCCGTCCGATTGGTTCGTTTATGTTTCTTGGACCCACTGGTGTCGGTAAAACCTTACTAGCAAAAGTGTTAGCCGAAGAGATGTTTGGTAATCAAGATGCCATCATTCAGATTGATATGTCTGAATATATGGAAAAGTTTGCAGTCTCACGTTTAGTCGGTTCGCCCCCTGGTTATGTCGGTTACGAAGAGGGCGGTCAATTGACTGAAGCAGTTCGGCGTAAGCCATATTCGGTGGTGTTGTTTGACGAAATCGAGAAAGCCCATCCAGACGTGGTGCAGTTGCTCTTGCAGGTGCTCGAAGAAGGCCGCCTCACTGATAGTCTCGGACGCAAGATCGATTTCCGTAACACGATTTTGATTATGACTTCGAATGTGGGAGCTGAGATTCTTCAACGAAATACGTCGATGGGCTTCGGACTCGAAGATAATGCCGAGAATGAATATGAGAAGATTCGCGAGAAAATCCTCGATGAGACCAAGCGTGTCTTTAAACCTGAGTTTTTGAATCGCTTGAATGAGTTGGTGATTTTTAAGTCACTTGGGCGTGAAGATATGAAAGCAATCGTCGAGCTTGAATTGCGTAACGTATCGAATCGTTTGAAGGATCAAGGTTTGGTGTTTGATTTCTCGGAAGCAGCAAAGACATTCCTGATCGAAAAGGGATACGATGTGAAGTATGGTGCGCGTCCATTGCGTCGTGCGATTGAGCGTCATCTCGAAGATTCTCTGGCTGAAGCCATTCTCGGAGGAGAAATCAAGGCTGGTGAGGTCATTCAGGTCGATGTGCAGGATGACCAGTTGAGTTTTGAGCAAGGCCAGCAGGTGTCCGGTGCTGCCGGGGCATAATCGCAACAAGTTTCTAATTACAAAAAGGCTGCAGGTGACTGCGGCTTTTTTTGTCGATAGGTCGTTGATCGTGCGGTTACTTGGGTAGGAAGAAGCGTTGTTGCTTTTCGCTGACTGGCAAGCCGACTTTTTCCATGGCTTTCAACATATCTTCCCATGCCATACGTTTAGTCTTCATGGTGTCATTGAAGAGCAAGTACGAGGGCTGAAAAGTGAAGACGAGCGGGATATTTTGGAAAGTCTGCCATGTGCCACGAATTGCGGCCATCTTACGATTGGGATCTGCTCCCAACAAGCCCAGCACAGTTGCATTGCCCAGCCCAATGATGACTTTCGGCTGCACGATTTCGAGTTGAGCCTTCAAGTAGGGCAGGCAAAATTCCATTTCGTCCTGAGTGGGTGGGCGGTTGCCGTAAGGCTTGTCGTGTTCCGGCCGCCACTTTAGAAGATTGGTCAGATAAACCGTCTCGCGCGAGAGACCCATGGCGTTTAATATTTTGGTTAAGAGCTCACCGGACTTTCCTTGGAAGGGACTGCCCACAGCTGCATCTTCCTCGCTGGGGGCTTCGCCACAATAAAATATATCGGCAGTGAGGGCACCTTCGCCGAAGACGACTTTTTCATCCTGTCGCAGCCGCTCCTTGCATACCGGTGAGTTCTCCACCTGTTGTTGGAGCCATTGCATTTGAGTCGCTGCATTGCCTTCCGGCAGTTCGACCGTTGGGGCATCGGGGAGTGGCGTGGTTGTGGGCGCAGATTCTTTACGTGGCGCTACCTTTTTTGCCGCTGGTGCGCTAGGCTTATGGCCGGAGTTCATTGCGGCTTGTAGGTCAATGGCGGGTGCGGGCGGCGCGATTGGCGGTGCCGCTGGAGCTGCAACCGGTGCTAGTAATGCCATTGTGCTGTCTTCGATGAAGACACGATCCATTCCTTCAAGCTGTAAGCGCTTGAGTTCCTCATAGACTGGATCGAGATCGGTAGACATAGTGCTAAATCTTGACCAAGCAGCCACTAGCGTCCAGCTACTTTTCTGCTGGAAGACGAATTACGTATTTGCGCGCGTAATCTGCGCCATCGATTAATGGCAACTTGCTTGTTGGCGTGTTTGCTTCGGACGGATCATTTGAACTACAACTGGGAGGACTGACAGCGTGAGGATCAAAAAAGCGAACAGAATTAGGCTTTCAACCGAGCTCTGCACAAACAGGATTCCAGCTCCGATTAACCAACCGCTGCCGCTGAATGTATCGCTTAGAGTACTATTTAAGCGACTTTGAACTAGGTAGCTAGCGCCAAGACAGACAGCCAGTAGCGCTGGAATGCTATAGGGGTTGATACTTTGTGATGTGTATACCACTAGAAGAGCGATGAGCATTGCGATTGCAGAAGTGCCCCAGATGACTAGATTGCGCTGTAGGCTTTGTTGAAAACTTTTTCCTTGAGCCTTGATTCGCAAAAATACGAATGTAGCAACAGTTGCCATGGTGAGTGTGAGGGTCCAGATGTAGAGCACTGAATTAATTGGCACCGCATAAACTTGAACGAAGTATTCCAGTGTGAAGCATTTTGCGAAGATCAGGCCCCATAGGATGACAATCAGCGAGTTGTTGGGTGTGGTGGTGTGTCTGGATACGGTCATGATTTTATGCTAATCAATTATTTCAAGAGTGCGACGCAGAGGTATATTATAAATTTATATTTATTGTTATTGCAGGATTAATTATGCCAGGAAAAGCCAAGCATCTGAACTCTGATTGGTGCAAAGACCTTCGCAGATGGTCGATGCACCCAGAGCTTAGGACTCTTCGTTGCTAAGCAGAAAAGGGTGCAATGCTGATAACATTCGCTCGGGGACAGAACCAACGATGTAAGTGCCGTCATCTCGCGCCTCTTCTTTACGCACACCACCTTCGCGGTGTAGGCGGGCGACCAGATCATAGCGGTCATGCGGTATGAGTAAGTGCAATTGCGCAAAGTCGCTTTCGACAATGGCTTCGATGCGCTCTAGCAATTCAGGAATACCTTCGCCCGAATGTGCGCTGACAAAGAGTGCTTCCGGATACCTGAAAGACAGGGTGAGGCGTATATCCTCACTCCACAGATCGTCGATTTTGTTGAAGACCGTGATGATTTTCTTTTCATCAGCACCGAGTCCATGGAGTACCGAAAGGGTGGTTTCTGCATGGGCTTCGATCTCTGGACTGTTAACATCCAGCACATGGATCAAAAAGTTAGAGACGACCGCCTCCTCTAGAGTCGCTTTGAAGGCGTTGACTAAGCGGTGTGGCAGATTGCGCACAAACCCGACAGTATCGGTTACAATTAGAGGCTGTCCACTTGGTAACGGGCAACGACGCGACGTGGGGTCGAGCGTGGCGAACAGTTTGTCTTCGACGAGAATGTCCGAATTTGTTAGCTGGTTGAGCAACGAAGATTTGCCGGCATTGGTGTAGCCAACGATTGCGCAGGTCGGCACGGGGACGGTCATGCGCTTTTTGCGCTGCACATGGCGGTGCTGTATCACGCTTTCGAGCTCACGCTTCACGCGTGTGATTTGTGTGCGTACCATACGTTGGTCCAGCTCTTGCTGCGTTTCGCCGGCATCTCGTTGCGTCGAGCCACCGCCACGTTGACGACTTAGATGCGTCCATGCGCTTTTCAAGCGTGGTAAATTGTATTCGAGACGCGCCAATTCCACTTGCAAGACAGCCTCTTTGGTTTGCGCACGCTTGCCAAAAATATCGAGAATCACCTCTTGGCGATCGATGACCAAGATCTTGTCATCCGCCGCTTGCTCCCAGTTCCGCTGCTGTGCGGGGGTGAGCTCATTATCAAACACGATGACGTCGCAATTGTGTGCTTTCGCTAGGTCGATCATCTCTTCGGCCTTGCCTGTACCAAGCAGGAATTTTGCCTGAGGTTTACGGATCGAGAGCTGTACTTCGTGCTGGATGCCGATGCCGAGGGTGGTGACGAGTTCACGCAGCTCATCAAGGAGGCTGCGTGTGGTGGCACCGTCCTCACTGGGAAGGGTGATGCCGATGAGCATAGCCCGTTCGACCATTCGTGGTTTTTCTTTAACGTCGTGCACTAGGTATTGGTTTTAAATGAATGATTTCGATAACCTACTCCCTTTGTTTCTTAAAACAAACCTGAATTGTAAGCATTTTTTAAGTTCGCGCAAAAGCCTGTGAATGGTTCAAGTTTTCGAATGCTTAAAGCCCATGACCTGTTTGATTTTCCCGAGTCCTTGCCATTTGATCGAGTCTTCTCTGCTGAGCTCGCTCCGTGGCAGTGGGTACCGCTGATTGCTCAGGCACTGAATGCGTTCCAGTTTGAATCACTTCGAGGCGAGATTCCCCCAGGGCTACATGTAGAAGGGCAGGTTTTTATTCATCCATCAGTCAAGTTGCCGCCATTTGGTTCGATCACTGGTCCTGCTTATATCGGCGAGGGCTGTGTATTGCGACCAGGCGTTTATATTCGTGGCTTCGTGATTGCGGGTGCGAATTGTGTGTTGGGTAACTCTTGTGAATTTAAAAACTGCCTGCTGCTGGACGGGGTGCAGGTGCCCCATTTTAGTTATGTTGGCGACAGTGTACTCGGCAATAAAGTGCACTTGGCCGCTGGAGTCACGTGTTCGAATCTACGTCTAGATCAATCCGAAGTGCCTGTGCAGTTGCCAGATGGTTCGCGCTGTGGTTCTGGCCTACGTAAACTCGGTGCACTCGTCGGTGATGGCGCGGAGGTCGGCTGCCATTCGGTGTTGAATCCTGGATCAATCCTTGGGCGACGCTCACTGGTAATGCCGACGATGGCGTTTCGCGGTTATCTAAAGGCGAACGCTATTGCCTCTATTAAAGAGAAAATCGAGACTGTTTCGCGCATCGATTGAGCTAGCTCGACTTGCGCTACAAACCGAAGGCTGCTTTGAGTTCGACCAGACTGTTGAAGGCTGCTTCAGCTCCAGCCGCTAGCATCTCGTCGGTGCTATGTGCGCCGGTGGCGATGCCGTAGCAGGGGAGCCCCGCATTGTGAGCGGTTTCGATATCAGTTGGTGAGTCGCCGATCATGCAAGCACCTGCTGCGGAGGCGTTGATTTGATCCAATACATAGCGCGTCAGTTTTACCTGTGGCTTGTGCCAATCCGTGTCTGTGTTGCCGATGCAGATGGGTATGTATTTGGAGAAGCCGGCATATTCGCTGACTTTGCGAGCGGTGTCACCGTGCTTATTAGTGAAGATGACTTGCGCGATATGTGCTTTATTGGCGCTTTCGATCAGCTCCAGTCCGCCGGGTAAGATAATCAAACCATCGAACATGATCTCTGGGAAGCGTAGTCGAAAGCGCTTCGCAGCTTCGTCTAAGCCTGCATCATCTATAAACAGCGCCATGGTTGATGCCATCGGCCCACCGAGGCTTCGACGTATCACTTCGGGGTCGGGAATACCGCCGCCCATTGATTCGATGACGTCGCCGTAAGCGCGAATGATCGCAGCTGTTTGGTCGATCAAGGTGCCGTCCATATCCCAAAGGATTGCCTTTGGTAGCGGGAGTGTCGGAGTCAGTGGCATCTAGACTTGAGTGGTTTCGGGTGTGAGATCGAAAAGTGCGGCTCCAAGCTCGTATAGGTCGGCGTAGATGCCGGCTGCTTGTGTTGCCGCAGACAATTCAGTTTTGGTATGGCTGCCTGTTGCGACGAGGTAAGTTTTGAGCTGTCCCGCTTCTGCGGCGGCGAAGTCAAAGGGCGAGTCGCCGATGAGAATAGTATCTTCGGAGGACGCTGTTAAGCATTCGAGTGCATGGGCAGTGAACTCTGGATCGGGCTTGCGGTAAGGGGTGTCTCCGGTGCCGATAACCGCATCTAGGTATTGTGACTGTCCTAGAAAGTCTAAAATTGTGCGCGATTGATTACCATTTTTATTGGTAAAAACAGCGAGCTGGTAGCCACGTTGTTTCAGTTCGTTCAGTATCCAATTGGATCCTGGTAGCGCGATCAGGTCTTCAAACATGATTTGCTCGAAGTAATTTTGGAATATCGGTAGTGCGGTATCGACGTATGCTTCACCCAGCAATTTACCAAGAGTCACTGGCGCAGAGCCACCGACAGTCGCTCGCACGGTATCATAGTCTGACTCTGGCAAGTCGAGCTGCTGTTGTGTAAATACGACGCAACGATGAATTGTGGTAAAATGGTCAATCAGTGTGCCGTCTAAGTCGAAGAGTACCGTTTTCATATAAAATATTTCTAATTCAGCTCCATTGTTTGAGCAACTTGAGGGTTTATGAGTATTTTCGGATTACTGGCAAGTGCACGTAAGCGCTCACAGGCATTTAATTATGAGTATTGGCATAGTGAGTACAGGAGCGGTGCTGTATTCGAGCTTAGGATTTATCGCATGAATCGAGTGCGTGCGATTGCTAACCTAAGATCCAAGCAAGACCTTACACCTTAAGCTTTATGCGCTGCTCGCCACTGCGGATGGCTGGATTCAACTCTCTGTGAGTGGCGCGTTTCGGCTGACATCCTCGAGCTGTCATCGGGGCGGGGAAATCCGCGATAGAGCTTGGAATCCTTTGCCAGCTCGGACTCAGCTGGCAGAAATCGAGGTGGCAATTGAGGACCCTGCAGATCAGATTTTCAGTTCACTGAAAAAAAGATAAAATTCCTCCAAAGGACTATTGACAAGTGGGCGATCAGGAAGAGCATGTCGGCTCTTCTTTAGGGATGTGCGCTCTGTATATCTTTCCAGATGGTGGCTATAGCTCAGTTGGTTAGAGCACCGGCTTGTGGTGCCGGGGGTCGCGGGTTCGAATCCCGTTAGCCACCCCATTTTTACGCAGTATAATTTACGCGGCGGGATTTGAACCCGCGAATCAGCGGGTTTGTCGAAGTGCTTTTAGGGACGAACGTCCCGCTTTAAAAAGTACGCAGAAGGCACGGCAATCCTGTTAGCGACCCTGTTTTTTCCGCAATAGACAGCTCACAGCCCTGTGGGCGTACGAGCAGGCGAGTTGTGCCATTGGTTTACTTCGTGCAGATACCTTTACTGCAATCGTTGCCTAGCCGAATGGTCGAGTGGCTGATTCCACTTTTGCCTTTCAATCACAGTTAGGGAAGTGCGTCCCGTTTAGCGGTCGCAACAAAAAAGTCCCCGCTCTTTCGAGTCGGGGACTTTTGTTAGAAGTGTGTTGCCGGACGCTTATTTGCGTTTCGCTTCTTCGCGCTCAAGAGCTTCCTTGATGACGACGTCCGCTACATTCTTAGGACATGCTGCGTAGTGCGAGAACTCCATGGAGAACTGACCGCGACCAGATGTCATTGTGCGAAGGGCACCGATGTAACCGAACATTTCGCTCAAAGGAGCGTCTGCCTTGATGCGAACGCCTGAGTTAGGTGCTGGCTCTTGGGTCTTGATCATTCCGCGGCGGCGATTCAAGTCACCAATAACGTCACCCATTTTGTCCTCTGTGCAGAAGACGTCGAGTTTCATGACTGGCTCAAGGATCTGTGGACCTGCCTTTGGAAGGGACTGACGATACGCTGCTTTAGCAGCGGTTTCGAAAGCAACTGCAGAGGAGTCAACTGCGTGGAATGCACCATCAACGAGTGTGACCTTGAAGTCCAAGCAAGGGTAGCCGGCGAGCACACCTTTTTCCTTGGAGAACTTGAAGCCTTTCTCAACTGCTGGCCAGAATTCACGAGGAACGTTACCACCAACAACCTTGGATTCGAATTGGAAGCCTTCACCTGCTTCGAGTGGCTCGAGCTTGTAGAGGATCTTCGCAAACTGACCAGAACCACCGGACTGCTTCTTGTGAGTGTAGCTGTCTTCGATTGTTTGGGTGATGCTCTCGCGGTAAGCAACTTGTGGCTTACCAACAACTGCTTCAACGCCGTAGGTGCGCTTCAGGATGTCGACCTTAATGTCGAGGTGAAGCTCGCCCATGCCGCGAAGGATGGTTTCGCCAGAGTCTTCGTCGGTTTCAACGATGAAAGTCGGATCTTCTGCTACCATCTTACCGATCGCTGTGCCTAGCTTCTCGGATTGACCTTGGTCCTTTGGCTTAATCGCGATGGAGATGACGGGCTCAGGGAATACCATAGGCTCGAGTGTCGCAGGGTGCTTAGGATCACAGAGTGTGTGACCTGTTTGCACGGACTTCATGCCGAGTAGAGCAACGATGTCACCCGCTTGAGCGGAGTCGACTTCAGTGCGTTCGTCTGCGTGCATCTCGATGATACGACCGATACGCTCTGTCTTACCGGTGAAGGTGTTGAGAACGCTGGTGCCCTTGCTTAGTTTGCCGGAGTAGATACGTGTGAAAGTCAACGCGCCGTATTTGTCATCCATGATCTTGAAAGCAAGTGCACGGAGTGGCTTCTCTGCATCAACAACTGCGAACTCACCTGTTTCTTCACCTTCAGCATTCACTTCAGGTTGAGCTGGCACTTCGGTTGGGCTTGGAAGGTAATCGATGACGCCGTTGAGGACGTTTTGCACACCCTTGTTCTTGAAAGCAGAACCACAGAATGTTGGGAAGAAGTCCAGTGCGATGGTGCCCTTGCGGATGCATGCTTTGATGACAGACATCTCTGGCTCATTACCTTCGAGGTAAGCTTCCATCGCGTCGTCGTCTTGCTCAACAGCAGTTTCGATCAGCGCAGCGCGGTATTCTTCGACCTTGTCGACCATGTCCGCAGGCACGTCTTGAAGTTCGTATGCCATTGGGTCACCAGAGTTGTCCCATACCCATGCCTTACGTGTAAGGAGGTCAACGACACCTTGGAGATCACTCTCCGTGCCGATTGGAAGCACCATGACGAGCGGCTTTGCGCCGAGGATGCTCTTTACTTGCTCGAGGACCTTATAGTAGTCCGCGCCGATACGGTCGAGCTTGTTGACGAAGATCAAACGAGCGACCTTAGAATCATTGGCGTAGCGCCAGTTGGTTTCGGATTGAGGCTCAACACCACCAGAACCACAGAAAACACCGACGCCGCCGTCGAGCACCTTTAATGAGCGGTACACTTCAACGGTGAAATCAACGTGCCCAGGAGTATCGATGATGTTAAAACGGTGACCGTCCCAGAAGCAGGTAGTCGCAGCAGACTGAATCGTGATGCCACGCTCTTGCTCTTGTTCCATGAAGTCAGTGGTTGCAGCACCATCGTGCACTTCGCCCAACTTGTGGATTTTACCAGTGAGCTTCAAAATACGCTCAGTTGTCGTTGTTTTTCCGGCGTCAACGTGTGCGAAGATACCAATGTTTCTGTATTTTGATAGGTCGGTCATGATCTGATCTGATGTGTTTATAGATTGTATTTACTACTTTAAATTGAGGGCTTTGCATATGCGAGTATCGCCCACGAAATTCCAAAAAAGAGGCGGAGATTAGGGCTGATTTTGAATACTGCAAGGCAAGAAAACACTGGATTCACAGGCTTGTATCGTTGTGGCGTTAAATTAATAGGATTAGGCTTTCTGATTGAACTGACGGGTATCTCTTGGGATGTTTCCTGTATGATCCATTACTCCAACTATATTAACGGTCAATTTGTCGATTCTTCTCACTCCAACACGATCACGGTGATCAACCCCGCCACAGGTGCAGCGATTTCGACGATCCCTGACAGTTCGCCCGAGCAGGTCGAGGCCGCGATTGCTGCCGCAGAAGCCGCTCAACCAGCGTGGGCGGCACTGCCAGCAGTTGCCCGAGGAAAGCATTTGCATGTGCTCGCGGATAAAATCCGTGAACAAGTCGAGCCTCTGGCCCGTGTCATCACTGAGGAACAGGGCAAAACACTCGGGCTGGCTCGTGTGGAGGTGAACTTTACCGCAGATTATCTCGACTACATGGCCGAGTGGGGACGCCGAATCGAAGGTGAGATCATCGAGAGCGATCGCCCGAAGGAGAATATCTTCCTGTTTCACAAGCCGATTGGCGTGGTGGCCGGCATCTTGCCTTGGAATTTCCCTTTTTTCCTGATCGCTCGTAAATTGGCCCCGGCATTAATCACGGGCAATGCGATCGTGCTCAAGCCGAGCGAGGAGACACCCAACAACGCCTTTGAATTTTGTAAAATCCTAGCGCAGACCGACATTCCCGCTGGCCTCGTCAATCTTATCTCAGGTTATGGGGCGACTGCGGGCCGCGCGTTAACTGAGAGTCCGAAGGTCGGCATGATCAGCTTTACTGGCAGTGTGGACACCGGTTCGCGCATCATGGCGACTGCCGCGCAGCACATTACGCGGGTCAATTTGGAGCTTGGCGGCAAAGCCCCGGCGATTGTCACTGCCAATGCTGACCTCGATCTGGCGGCGACAGCGATTCAGGCCTCCCGTGTCATCAATAGTGGGCAGGTGTGTAATTGCGCCGAGCGCATTTACGTGCAGCGCAGCGTGGCAGAGGTTTTTACTGCGAAGCTGGTCGAGAAGATGCAGGCCGCGCGCTTTGGCAACCCATTGCAAGACGAGACAGTCGATTATGGACCCATGATTAATAAAGCTGGTTTCGATAAGATTGTGAGCTTGCTGGCTAGCGCGGTGAGCGATGGTGCGCAAATCCTTTGCGGTGGTCAGCGCGGTGCAGATGAGTCTGGCTACTATTTCGAGCCGACGGTCGTTGGCGCTTGCACTCAGCAGATGGACATTGTGACTCAGGAAATCTTTGGCCCAGTTATTCCGGTGGTGGTTTTTGACGAGATAGAGGAAGCGATCGCCATGGCCAACGACACGGAATACGGACTGACATCCTCGGTATTCTCGAACGATATCAATGAGGCGATGAATCTAGTCGAAGCACTTAACTTCGGCGAAACGTATATTAACCGTGAGCACTTTGAGGCGATGCAGGGCTACCACGCTGGTTGCCGCAAGTCGGGTATCGGTGGTGCGGATGGTAAGCACGGACTGTATGAATTTATGCAGACACAAGTGGTTTATCTTCAGCGCACGTAGTCGCGCGGCTTGCCACGCCCCGGCATGCTTGGCTCACTTCGATTCGACGCACGCAGTACGGTTTGGCACGACATCTGTCTGCTCTGCTACGGTTTAGGTTTGCCCCAGACACCCTAAGTCTGTGTTTTTGTCGGTTTTTCAAATCGTTCCCACTGATGACACCTGCACTCAAAATCTACGACACGACCCTACGTGATGGCACCCAAGGCGAAGGAGTTTCTTTTACCGTCGCGGCTAAAATTCGCGTCGCTGAGAAGCTGGACCAGTTTGGAATTGATTATATCGAAGGTGGCTGGCCGGGCTCGAACCCACGCGATATGGCGTTTTTCGACGAAGCAAAGAAGCTGAACTTGAAGCATGCCAAGATCGCTGCTTTTGGTTCTACTCGTCGCGCTAGTCTTAAGGCAGAGGAAGATCCGCAGCTGCAGCTCTTGCTTGACGCGGAAACGCCAGTAGTCACCATTTTTGGTAAGACTTGGTTGCTGCATGTTACGGAAATCATTCGCACGACCGCCGCAGAGAATCTTAAGATGATCGAAGACTCGGTACGCTTCCTGACTAATAATGGTCGCGAAGTGATCTACGATGCGGAGCACTTTTTCGATGGTTACTGCGACAACCCAGAATACGCGATCCAGACACTTGAGGCCGCGCAACGTGGCGGCGCGATCAACTTGACACTTTGCGATACCAATGGCGGTCAGCTAGTCAGTCAGATGCAAGCAATTGTCAGCGAGGTCGTGGCACATTTTCCGAATACGCCTGTTGGCATGCATTGTCATAATGATTCTGGCCTCGGGGTAGCATTGTCGCTTGCGGGGATTGAATCAGGCGCAGCTCTGGTGCAGGGCACGATGAATGGTTTTGGTGAGCGTAATGGTAATGCCAATCTCAGCACTATTATTCCAAATTTGATCTTGAAAATGGATGCGGATCTGAACTGCGCACCTAATTTGAATAAACTGCGTGATCTTTCGTTGTTTGTGGATGAGATGGCCAATCGCGCCTCGGATTCGACCCTGCCATTTGTTGGCACGAGCTCCTTTGCGCATAAGGGTGGGGTGCATGCCGATGCCGCCGCCAAAGTAAAGCACAGCTACGAGCACATCGCGCCAGAGTTGGTCGGCAATCGCACTCGGGTGCTGGTTTCGGATATGTCTGGGCGTAGCAGTGTAATGATGAAGGCCAAGGAAATTGGAGTCGATCTCGACTCGCGTTCGCCGGAGTTGAAGGTGTTTCTCGGTGAGTTGAAAGAGCTAGAATTTAAAGGCTACGAATACGAAGCCGCCGATGCATCTTTCAAATTACTGCTGAGTCGATTCCTGAAAGGTAAACAGCCTGATTTTGAGCTTGTTGGCTATCGTGTGATGGTGAGTCACCAAGAGACTTCAGGTCGCGTCGTATCTGAAGCAACTGTGCAGGTCAGGATTGGCGACGCAGTGCATCATACCGTGGCCGAGGCCAATGGCCCTGTCGGCGCGCTTGATCATGCCTTACGTAAAGCGATCGCCCCCGTGTTCCCAGAGATCATGGCCGTTGAGCTTATTGACTATAAAGTGCGCATTCTCGAAACTGAGCAGGGCAGCGACGCGATCACTCGTGTGTTGATTGAGTCCACTGACGGCGAAGCGACTTGGGGGACTGTTGGCGCCAGTGATAACATCATCGAAGCCACATGGCGCGCGTTGGTGGACTCCGTAGAATATAAGATCCTGCTTGATTCGGAGGCGTAGGGGATTGCCATCAAACTCTGCTGCTCAGGGGGGCTTGTTGGTGCCATTGCCGCGATAGGAGTGTGGGCGACTCGCCCACATTGACCCTGTGTTGCTGCAAAGGAGGGCGAGTCGCCCTCCCTCCTTTACCCTGTGTTGCTGCAAAGGAGGGCGACTCGCTCACATTGACCCTGTGTTGCTGCAAAGGAGGGCGACTCGCCCACATTGACCCTGTGTTGCTGCAAAGGAGGGCGACTCGCCCACATTGATCCTGTGTTGCTGCCTAGGAGGGCGACTCGCTCACATTGACCCTGTGTTGCTGCAAAGGAGGGCGACTCGCGCACATTCTTCTGTGTTGCTGCCAAGGAGGGCGAGTCGCCCTCCCTCCTTTACCCTCGCTATGAACCTTATTTTTACGCGCCCACACAATCGATGAGATGCAAACTGCAGCGTCTCGATTGTCTCAAACGCATAAATCGCTCTCACCCACTACCAACTCCGTGTCGGTGCAACGCGTAGCGTTTCGTAGCGACTGACATCCACCTCTTGCACGAAGCGGCTCGGGTTGAGGCGTATCACCGTATTGCCTTGTTGATTGAGCATCGGGTAGGAGAGATACAGTTCCTCCATGGCACGGGTGACGGCTACGTAGAATAGACGGCGCTCTTCTTCCAGGTCGCCATCGTCGATGGTGCGCTTGAGTGGAAACAGTCCATCGGCGAGTCCGATGACAAATACGATCGGGAACTCCAGACCTTTAGCTTGGTGAATGGTGGTCAGCCGCAGGCAGTTTAAGGCTTCAGTTGAGTCGCGCTCGTTACTTTCAGAGGCGAGCAGCACGAGCTGCGAGAGCAGTTCTTGCATCGTGTCAAAGCGGCTGGCGAAACTGATCAAGCTCTGCAAGTCGTCGGCGCGTTCGGTCCAGTTCGGATAGATCTCGCGAATGAAGGAGCTATACCAGCCGTCGAGGGCAAGTTGCACGATCGCTTCGGGCGTTTCACTTGTCAGTGCCACGGACACTTCGCGAAGTGTTTCGGCCAAGGACGGCCATTCTTCTTTGGCGTCGTTGGGCACTTTTTTCAGCACCGCCTCAGAGGTGAGCACTTCGCAAAAGTCTTTCTCCTCCTTCTCGGCGAGTTTTTTGGTAAATGCATGGATGCGCTCTGCGGTCTTGGGGCCGACTTTGGGCAGTAGGCATGTGAAGCGTGCAAACGCAGAGACATCGGCAGGGTTCGAGGCGAAGCGCAGCTGTGCGGAGAAGTCGCGGATGTGGGATTGCTCAAAAAAGCGCACGCCACTAGTGATTTGATAATCGATACCACGGCGCGTGAGCTCCATCTGCAGATCCATCGCTTGGTAATGCGCGCGGTAGAGCACCGCGACTTCGGAAAGGTCACGGCCTTCGTCGATTAGGCCTTCGATGCGCTGGATGATGAAATTGGCTTGGCCACGCGCATCCATGACTGGCGTGAAATAGGGCTTCTCACCATCGGGGCGCACGGGGCGCAGCTCTTTGGAGTAGCCCATGCCGGCTGGTTGTGCGGAGAGCACGGCATTGGCAAATTCGAGAATTTGCGGAGAACTGCGGTAGTTTGTCTCGATCTTATGAATCGTCGCTCCGGGGTGGCGCTCGGTGAACCGCATGATATTGTCAAAATCCGCACCGCGCCAGGTGTAGATGCATTGCGCATCGTCACCCACGGCCATGATCTGGTGGTGCACGCCGAGGATGTCGACGATCTCGGATTGCAGGCGGTTGGTATCTTGAAATTCGTCGACCAAAATGTGCTTGAAGCGTTGCTGATATTGCGCCGCTACCTCGGGGTGCTCGCGCAGGAGCTTGAGCAAGTATTCGAGCAGATCATCGTAGTCGACAACCTGATGCTCTAGCTTGGTTTTGCTGTAGACCTTGTAGATGTCGGCGATCTTTTGCGCCATACCCTCGAGGAAAGGATAGTGGTCGTCAGCTTCTTCGAAAACGGTACGGCAGGTATTGCGCGCATAGCTGATCATGTTGTGCACGACCTTCGGCTTCGGGTTGTTCTTACCTTTGATGAATGTGGGGTCGACCGTGTTGATCGCATTTTTCAGCAGGCTCTCTGACTCGCTCTGGTCGAGAATGGTGTAGTTGCGCTGGAGGCCGACCGCCTCGCCATGCACGCGGAGGATGCGCTGCGCGATGCTGTGGAAGGTGCCGCCCCAGAGCTGGTGTTTTTTGACGCCGGTCAGGTCTTCCACACGTTCCAACATTTCCTTGGCGGATTTATTGGTAAAGGTCAGCAGCAGGATTTCGTAAGGTTTGATGCCTTGGTGTATCAGGTAGGCGACACGATAGGTTAAAGTGCGTGTCTTGCCCGAGCCCGCACCAGCAAGGACGAGCGCGGGGCCTGGTTCGGCGGTGACTGCGGCGTATTGCTCGTCGTTGAGTTCAGCGCGAAAGTCGATTGGCGCTAAGGCGCTGGATTCGGTGTCGTAAAAATCGGTCATTAAAAATAGAGTTAGCAGCTAATCGGAGGTCTGCCGTGGATGGCGAAGCAAGTGGGTAGTGAATTGCAGACTCAGCACTTCTACCTATTGAATCTAGAATAATGCGGCGCAGGGCAAAGTGAAAATGAGCAATCATCGTCATCCTTTCTAAATGAGTGAATTTAACCGTAGGGCAATTCATTCAGTTGTTAAACAACTCAAGCCCGTTTTTGATCGTGCTATAGCAGGATATTTTCCAATGCGAATGATCTTTCAGTCCAGAGCGCTATGCTCTCTATAGTTAAACCTGTCTGAGCAGATGGGGGATGTGCTTTCTTTTGTTTAATTTGACCATGCCATTCTGTCCATTTTGATTGCAGCCTGATCGTTCGTTTCTCTACTACTAAGCAACTATGCAAATCATTCCTTCCAGTATGCTTCCAGAGCGCGACCAAGATGCACTGCGTGTTTTCCTGGAGGGTTGTCGGGAGACGGCGCGTGCCAAGCAGCATTTTCAAATTGCGAGTATTTCGTTGGCGGTGAAGCACCTTGCGCCGCTGGCTGTGTTGGAATCGATCTACGAACCGAGTGAGTTGCACTTTTATATCGAGCGTGCGGTCGATGAGGAGGCGCTGGCCGGCGCGGAGGCAGTCGCCGAGGCGACGTTTTCTGGAGTGGATCGGTTCGCACAGGCGCAGGCTTTTGCGGATGAGATCATGGATAACACGATCGTGGTCGGGGATCTGAATGAACCGTTTACTGGACCGCATTTTTTCACCGCGTTTACTTTTAATGACACGGTGCCTGAGGGCAGCGCCTTTGCGCCGGCGACAATTTTTCTGCCGCGTTGGCAGGTCTCGCGTGCCAAAGGGAAATATGGCGCGGTGGCGAATATTCGTATCGATCCGGACGCAGACCTTGATCAACTGGTGGCTCGGGTGTGGGGGGCGTATCAAAAGTTTTCAATTTTTGATTATTCCGCGACTCCTGTCGAAACCGCGCCCGCGGTAAAGCCGACTGCTGTGGAACGTTCAGAGTTGGCAGCGGATGTATATCCGCGAGCGGTGACTAAAGCGCTGCAAGAGATTGCTGCAGGGGCGTATGAGAAAATTGTGCTGGCGCGTGGGATTAAGTTGCAGGCCAATGAGCCGTGGCAGCCGCTTCATGCCTTAAACTGCTTGCGTGAAAGGTTTGCCGGATGTTTTACCTTTTCGTTTGGCGGCGGAGATGGGCGTAGCTTTATCGGCGCCACGCCGGAGCGTTTATTGCGCATTCGCAAAGGCCAGCTTTTAACTGAGGCGATTGCTGGTTCGGCGCCACGCGGTGAGACTGCCGGTGAGGATGCCAAGTTCGCCCGAGACTTATTGGACAGTGACAAGGATCTACATGAGCACGCCTGTGTGCGTGATTCGATTTTACGCCGATTGAAGGCTGTCGGGGTCAATGGGCATGCGGATTCTATGCCGCGCTTATTACCCTTGGCTAATGTGCAGCACCTGCAAACTGCGATCGAAGCGGAAGTAGGCGACGATGTGCACCTGCTTAATATTTTGCAAGAGATGCACCCGACGCCAGCCGTTGGAGGGACGCCCCGCGAAAAAGCAATGGCGCGGATACATGACTTGGAGCAGTTGGATCGCGGTCTTTATTCTGGAGTGATCGGTTGGTTTAATCACCTCAATGAGGGCGAGATGATCGTTGGCATTCGTTCGGCTCTGATTGAAGGCACTACGGCCAACCTGTATGCAGGTGCGGGCATTGTCGAAGGCTCGGATCCAGAGAAAGAAACCCGCGAGACCGAGTTGAAGTTACGCGCCTTACTCGATGCCTTGATTGCCTAGGCTAGTGCTGCGCGGTCTTCCAGGTGCCGGCACGCTGGTTGTCAGTGCCATTTAAGTAAGGGCTGCGCGAGGCATTGCTACTGCTGTCCGAGCGTGAAGGCAAAATAGCCGGTGCACTGATGCCCTTTGCGGCCAAAGATTTCCCCAGGAATACAGCTACGATTTTCAACATGACGGACTTCCCCCTTTTTTCTCCCCCAGTGGCATTGAAGTACGCGGATTTGAGCATTGCGCCGATCCCCGTCAGCGCTGCGCACCGCAATGCATTCGGCCTGAACGAAATGACCCCGTCCGAGTTTGCCGTCCGAGTTCGACCCCGTCCGAGTTCGCTTAACCACCTAATTCAGCGTTGATATTGAAATGTGCGCCGACTGCTCGGGCGTATTTAAACAGGGTCGCTAGTGTGACATTCTGCGGGCGGCCTTCCAGCTGCGAAATGTAAGCCCGCGTCACATGCATACGCTCGGCCACGATTTTTTGAGTGAGCCCGGCGTCCTTGCGAAGCTTCCGTAGCTTTTGGCTGAGTTCTAGTTCCGCGAGATCAGACGCGATCATCTCTTCGAGCTGTGGTTCGTCGGCGATGATTTCGGCCTTAAATTGTTTGAGTGTCTTCATGTGGTTTCCTTTCTTTTGAGGTAATCCGCTTTGCGTTGCCTGGCGGTTTCGATTTCTTGGCGTGGAGTCTTTTGGGTCTTTTTCTGAAATGCGCTAGTGACGACTATCAACTGCTTGCCATCAAAGAAGCTGAGGAGCCGATAGATGTTTTTGGCATGTTTTACTCTGACTTCCCAAAGGTCATGGGCGCCGGACATTTTTTGAAATATGTGATGAGGGGGATGATCTGTTTTTTCTATGAATTCTAAGGCCGCCGTGATTTTGGAGAGTGTTGTGTCGGGGAGTGCTCGAATGAACTTTGCGGCAGGGCAGTTCCCCTTAGCAGTTTCGTAAAATATGATTACCTTAGGCATGTAAGCTAATTACATAGGTTAGTTTTATCTTACCTTTATGCAAGCCGTTTTTTGAGAAGAGTGAGGGCTTGTCTTTGCCGATACGCGGCTATGGGGGCGGCGAAGCAGAGTGAGTTTGCATCGTAATAACAGCTCAACTAGAGAAGTTGCTTGAAATGTTAGAATACGTGGACTGACCCATATCTGGTCCGCAACCAGATCATAGAGATGGTTCTTCGTAATGAGATTCCTCGCTATTTAGCGCAAGACATCGACCCTAGCAGTCGTCCTGATTAATCCAGCAGCAGTAAACCATCAAAAAAACGCTTAGACGAGCTGGGAATTTGCAAAGCGAGGGGGCCTAACTTAGGTTGGGTAATGAAGCGAATCGCAATGACCGTAATTTTCCTTCTACAATTAATGATCTTATTTCCGATCATAATACTGGTTTACATTCTTCCAGTGACTCTCACCGCAGGACTTATTGGCATCATTTACGACGATGGGAGTGCTTTGTCGGCTCTAGTTGCAATAGGCTTGTGGGGATGGATATACTTTAAAACAACCACAGGTTGTAAGTTGATGGATATTCAAGCGAGCATGGCAGATAACTCGGGAGTCTGTTTGTAGAACCGGACATGTAACACCGCTTAGCCTTGGCAGCAGAATCGGCTCAATAGTGTCCACAGTAGTGTTCACACTTTTTAATTCACTTAACGATTAGTGGGCGCAAAAAAGCCCTAAGCGTTTGATGCTTAGGGCTTTAAAAGTGGAGCCACCTGTCAGAGTCGAACTGACGACCTGATGATTACAAATGATTCTGAGGTAATTCGTAAGCCACTGATTTATAGCGATAGTCTAATTTAAGATTCACTTTTTACTTAGCGGTTGCCAGAGCGGTTGCCAGAAAGGAGGTGTTATGGGGAAAAAGAGCGTAGAGAGGTTTATATTAAAGGACTTTGAGAATAGGTCAGGGACTCGATCATGGAGGGTGACTGGCAGTTGGCCAGATGGAACGCGTGAGCGGACGAATTTTGAAGATCGTGGGGATGCGATCGAGCACAAGGCGAGGATCGAAAAAGAGGCCGGTGGCAGACGTGAAGCCTACCAATTGTCACGAACGGCTCTGTCTAGGGAGGAGCTTGTGGATGCGGAAAACGCTCTAGCTATATCTGGCAAACAATCACTGTCCGAAATGGTGACACATTATTTGAAGCTACAGAAGGATGTCGCTGATTGTTCAAACTTGAACTTGGACCAAGCCATGGCGTTCTTCCGCAATCATTACAGTGCAGAGATTGAGGAGCTGTCGATTTATGTCGCTCGTGAGCGATTCTTGGGCACTCGGCGTAATTTGGAGGCGACGACCGTTCGTCACTACGAGAGTGCTACACGTCTACTTTTATCGCCAGATCCGAATAAGTTTGTCCACCAATTCACGGTCAAGGATATCGACAAAATGTTGGGGAAATATAAGAACCTTAATTCATTCAACACGAATCGAAGGGGGATTAATGTCTTCTTTAATTGGGCTGTTCGCTATCACTTGTGCATGGAGAATCCGTGTCTACGCATGGATAAGCCGATTCGCCCTGAATCGCACATCGCGATCTTGTCGCCAGATGAGGTGCGGCGCTTATTGAAGGCGTCACTTCTGATGAACGATGGAGTCTCCGCAGCGACGATCGCGATTTTCCTCTTTGCAGGGCTACGCCCAAGTGAGTTACAGGATTTAAAGCCCGAGGACATCAAAAGTGAACGGATACGTGTGGTGGGGGGCAAGTTACGCCGTAAGCTGAAGCGTTCTGTTCAAATCAGTCCTGTGCTGAAAGCATGGCTAGATGAGTATCCATTCCGTGGTTTGCCGAGTGGGTGGGACTACAAGAGACGTAAACTCAAAGATGTGACCAAGGCTGAGAACTGGGTCAGTGATATCCTTCGGCATACGAGCATTTCTTATCAATTGGAGCGCGACCAGGATCAGGGCAAAGTAGCATTTGTGAATGGAACCAGTGCTGGTGTTATTGACCAGCACTACCGTGATGTGATCGACGATCCGGAAGTCGTGAAAGCCTTCTGGTTGTTAACTCCTAAGCAGGTGCTTTCTGAGGAAATCGAGTTGGATTTGAAGAAGGCTCGTGTCATCGAATGGCCTACAGACGCACTGCTTGCAAAGTTGGTTTGGGAGAAGCCGTTGTCCCGCTTAGCGGTTGATTTGAATATTACGGACAGCGCGATTCGTAAGCGCTGTATAAAGCGGAAAATTGAGCTTCCTAGAAATGGATATTGGCAGAAGCAGAAGTCTGCACTTTAACAAGCTTCAGTTTTTGCAGCTATTGCGTCATGGTTCTTTCAACATGGATTAGTGGCTTACTTCGATGAGTTTTCTTTTTAGCCAGTGATTGACCTGCTCGATCTACTAATTAGACATAAGGGGCAATGTCGGGCGCTGCGGATCTCGTTCGTCGTCGGATTTCCCCTGTGAGAGTGGCATCTGCTTTGGGAGCAGAGGGTCGCAGGTTTGACGCAGTGTTTTCAGGAACGGTGTTCCGTCCGGAAAACACGAAGAAGGCGAAGCAATGTTCCGGTTCCCTTCGGGCCCGGTCTTGTCGTCGCTTCGCTCCTCGGAACTGCCTGTCCGCCATAGCTCGACACGTCCGCCGTAGCTGTCGGCGAATGAGGAAGAGCGACGGCGGATCGCTCCGACCAGGGTTGTCCCGGTGTGGTTCGGAAAAGCCGACCCATTCTTTGGGGCGGCTTTTCTTTTAGCTAGCCCAAGTTTCTCACGACTGCCGTCTATGATGCATAACTAAAGGGGGTCGCTCTGAAAGGCACTACAAAATCGATTTCATTTCATGATGGATTTTTGAACCGGGCATGCTCGGCTCCAATCGATTCCGAGCTGCTGGAAGACCAGCGCTTGCTCTGGATCAGGCACGGAGGGCTTTCGCACTTGCATGATAGTTCCGTCCTTGAGGGGCAAGATGGTGGAGACCAGGCTGTGAGTGCTGAGTAAACGCCGGATCGTCTTCCACTCACGCGTATCGCCGCAGATTTCGAGTTGATGATGTATCCATGTAAGTAAGTGATAGGCCAGCACGCTGATAAAGATATGGGCATCGACGCGCTCTTCGAGTTGATGGTAATTGGGGCGTAAGCCCAGTGAGCCTTTCAACATTCGGAAGCCGCGTTCGGCTTTAAGCAAAGTCATATACAACTGCCAAAGTTGGTCGGCATCGAGTTGCTTGTCGGTTTTCAATACATAATCCCCACACAGTCCGAGGGCTTGTTCCATTTGCGCGTCTTTGCGCTCGGCGATGAGCGTGCCATCGCGCAACTCGATGCTGTAGTAGCGTTGCACCTTGGGGTGCTTCTTTTGCAGCGCCCCGATCTTACGTTGGATCTTCTCCGGATCGATGAGGCGCCCTACGGTAATGCGAGCAGCCAGGGCCTGTTGGTCTGATAGAAAACGCTCCTCTGCTTTGGAGAGCATTGCGACTTCCTTGAGCCCTCGCTGAGCACTGCGGCAAAGCACCAATTGGCTGTCGGCATCGTCGGGGTCTTCTATCTTTTTGACCTCAACCTTGTTCTTCTCGCTGCGTCCGGGCAAAGCTTCAAAATCTTCCCGATCAAAGCTCTTCGCATACTTTGAGCGACTGCTGCGGGTAATATTAATCAGATAGGAATAGCCGCGCTCCTTGAGCAGTGTGAGATTGGACTTCGAAGCAAACCCGGCATCTAAAATCACCACAGGCTTGAGTTGTCCCTCGTCCTTGACCTCCAAACGCTCAAGCAAAGTTACCAGTGTCGTCGTATCGGCGGTATTGCCCTCGAAGACCTCGTGCGCGAGCGGTAGTCCGTGTTCATCAAAGGCCATCCCGATGGCCACCTGCGGGCAATCGTTACGCTTCTGCTTATTCTTGCCGTGACGCGCTTTGGCATTCTTAGAACAAACACCTTCAAAGTGAGTATTGGTCACGTCGTATAGGATCACACTGCGTTCCATATTGAATAGATCCGGCTGCTGAAGGCGTAACTTTGACTCGATCGCAGTGCGCTGCTTGAGCAACTGATCTCCCGTGCGATAGAGCCGGTCTTTGCCGGTCTTGGTTAGGCGCAGTCCCAGCAGTTCAGGCAAGGCGGTTCGCTCGGACCAGTCAATCAGCGCCCACTCGCTCAGTGGTTTGATCAAGCGATTGGATACCATCAGCTGAGCGGTCGCAATCGCACTGGGATTCATTCCCTGTTCCTCCAGTAGTGAACTCAGAGCCAGAGCCTCCCATGCCTTCATCGCAACCAGTTGCGGCCCGAGCTGCACCACATTTTGCGTCTCAATCTGGTCCAAGAGCACGCCATCGACCGTGGCAGCTTCAACCGCAGCGTTTCCACCCTTGGAGTTGCGAGCCAATTGCACAATACGAGCCACCCAACTCGACGCATCTTGAGAGAGTGCTTCGTTGTCCAGCCAATCGGTCTGTCCCCGAAGGGCAGATTCCACTGCCTTGGCAATGGCGCGCTTTTCATCCTCAGGCAGTGACGCATCGCCGAGCGAAGCGATCACGCGCTGGCGCGGCTGACTTTCCGAGTTTCGGTAAGACTCAACCAACTGCACCAGCGGCGTGCCTTTGACGGTTTTGGTTCTGAAATACATCCGGCGAAGCTTCGGTGGTTCGCGAAATGAGTCAAAAATAAAATAAAGAATTAGGCACTACAAATGGCGCAAAATTGCAATATCAACGACTTACGAGTCAATATGCCCTATTTTTACCCAAAATATCCTTTCTATCATTAAACTATGAGAAACTTGGGCTAGCAGATCTTAGCTGAAGGCAGCGGGCGAGCACCGTGTTTTCGACGTCCTTCAAGCGCATTATTTCTTCGATGCTGTCGCTGCATTGCTCTCGCGCCACTGATAGATCTGTTGGCCAGTCTCCTTGAAGAACGATTCGTTGAGGTGTTTTCGTCCCGAGAATCCACAGGCAACCGCGATGTCCTCCAGTGCTACGTCTGTCTGACTGAGGGTGCCTGGATGACAATCACTCGCACGGCGAAGACTCAATCAAAGGAAGGAAACAGGAATCGGCTTAAAACTGTAAAATGGAGGGCTGCTGAATGATTCTCATCGAGACGATGAAAGGGAGGGGCTCAGTCCGTTTTCGGTAGCTCGAGTTCCGGCTTCAATGAGCAGGTCAGCTGTGGCATGTCCGGGTTCTTGATGCGTTGTAGTAGTAGCTCGACGGCTTGACGGCCGATTCGTTTGCTGAAAATGCGGATCGTTACCGGTTCTGGGGTGAGTGGGAACTGCGCACAAATATTGGTATCGCCGGCGACCATCTGGACGTCTTTCATTGGAATGATGCCGAGCTTGGTGAGCTCGATATGCACGTAAGGACCGAGATCGCTGGTGACAAATAGGCCGTCGGGGCGTGGGCTGAGCTTGGCGAAGGCCGCCGCCATTTCGACTGCAATGGTTCGCTGCACTGTCGGGGTCGCTTCCGCTGGGGCAGGCGTGTCGTGTTCGAGCACAGTCGTTGTGGTCTGCTGCTCGCTGGCTCGTTTGAGAAAGCTGTCGCCCCGAGTTTGAGCATATTCGCTATTGGCTGAACGAGTGGTGATGCAGCACAGGTTTTGGCAGCCGTGGTCGATCAGGTGTTGGGCGGCGATTTTTCCGGCATGACTGTGGTCGGGTTGCACGCGATCACCGTAGTCTTTGGCGCCTTGTTGCAGTAGCCAGACGATGGGAAATTTTTTTAGATATTTCAGGGCGCTTACCTTGGGGGCGGGACCATGGATGAAGACCCCGTCGACACTGCCGTTTTGCAGTGAGTGTGGAATATAGCCGCTCGAATCGATGTAATCCACGTTGAGACTGGCATTGATTTTTCGTAGGCCTTCGGTCAAGCCGAGCATTAAATCGCGCCCGGAGTTGCTCATTTGCAACTCCTGATTGACTGTCCAGATCAATGTGGCATTGCCGGTTTTCAGGACAGAGGCGGCGAGGTCTGCGGTTCGGCGCCGCCGCGTTGGATTGTAGCCGGTTGCCTTGATCACTGCTTGAATCGCTTCTTTCGCTTCGGGGCTGACAAAGCCATTCTCGTTGATCATGCGCGAGACGGTTGCGGTGGAGACGCCTGCCTGTTCGGCGACATCCTGAATCGTCACTTTTACGGTTTTTTCTGCCATAGTGTATTTGTGTGTAATTACATTTGGGATGTCAACGTATGATTTATTGTTAACGAAAAAAATCCCACAGTTGCTTACTGGTCATGGTATATTCGGGGGGGCGTTTGCGTGCCACGGCGTAGTGCACGTAGACGGGTCTCAAACGCTTGCGTCGGTTTTGGGATTGGTTAGTGACTAGTTATGTGTCGCGGCGACTGGGGACAGTCGCCCTCCCATGTTGGGATCGGTTTGATGTGCGGGAGGGTGTTTGTCCTAAACGCTGTGCATCGGTTTCGGGGATTGGTTGCGTGTTTCGGCATTGCGGCGACTGGGGACAGTCGCCCTCCCATGTTGGGATCGGTTTGATGTGCGGGAGGGCGTTTGTCTCAAACGCTGTGCATCTCCCAACTCGCCTAATAAACCCCGTCGTCGATTGCTGCCTCGTCGGTGTCACCTTCTGTTTGAGGCGCCGCTTGCTTACTTTCGATTTTGTTTAGCAGCGATGTGACATGCAGCTTCGGTGTCCCGTCGGGGTTGTTGCCTGACTGTTTGCGGGCAAAGAAAACGATGCGCTGTCCGTCACGCATCCGGTAGCGGGTGCTATACACGACCTTTGTTTCGGGGTCCGTCACTGCGATGGCGATGGACGACTTGTTTTCGTCTGGTTTGAGCTCCCAGCGCGATTGTTGGCGGGGAGCGACCTTTTTGACTTTATCAAAGGTCTTCACGACGAGTTCGATCGGACTGAGATTATAAAAATGCACGTTGCGGTCATCGGTTTGGGCGAGGCTATCATCCAGCGCAATCACGGCGAGGGGGAGCTTTGATCCCCGTGGCGCTGGAATGAAAATGAATAGCACCTCCTTGATGCCGTGTGGGAGGGTGACTTCCGCCAGTGGAGGCGGGGGCGCGGGCGATTCTGCACTTTTTTGATTGTCCGTGTCGGGTGTGATGTCGGTTACTGGCGTGCCGGCTTCCCACTCGTCGATGCCTGCGGATTTGCTGCTGTAGAACCGTATCACTTGCGGTCCGGTGTAGCGTTGTTGTCCTGAGAATTGAGTGTCCAACACGTTCACCAGTTCTTTGCCGGTCGGGGTGCTTAGGGTTTTCTGCAGTCCCCAGCCAAATGTCCGATACTTGATCTGGATGTATTCTTCCTCCTCTTCGGCCGATTGTGCCGAGGTTGTTGCGGCGCAGAGGCAGAGCAAGGCCAGGGCGAGTGTGTGCCGGATGAGTGGGCGTAGGACTAGGTTGAGCATGCGAGTGCTTGTGGTTATAGCCATTTGAGGCTAACTATTTTATATTTGCGGCCGAACTGTTGATTGAGTGCGGTTAAGTTGCCAGCTTCAAAGGTTTCAGTCGCGTTGTTGAAAACAGTGGCTGCCTGATCAGGGGTATTGCCCGTGTCGTCGGTATAGTCATAGACGCGCTGCACGGTGGCCTCGCAGGTGGCTGTGGAAACAGGCTCGCCGGATATGGGATCCATCGATTCGCCATAGGCACGGATGATGAAGGTGTCCGCACGCGCGCTGATCACCGGGGCGATGCGTTGCAGCAGGTCGGCTTGCGTAATCCACTGACTGATGCCTTCACCGCGCGGGCCTTCGAAGAGCTCGGTAATGTAGTCGGTGGGTTGGGTGACCCACTTCGGCTTGTCGTCCGTGGTGTATTCGTTCAGTGGGCCGCTGGTGGTGGTGATCCTGTTGTCGTTGATACCCGAGGCTTGGATGCCTGCTTCGAGCGTGCCATAGAGCCCGTTGTTTGTATTGCCAGTTTGAATACGACGGTTCACGAAGTCGCTGAGTGAGAGGAAGGGGCCACGTGTTTTGATCGCTTCGACAATATTATCGGCAAGGCTGTCCAGTTCCGGGTCGCTGAGTTCTCGGAAGCCGTTGAGACGCTCCGTATAGCTGTTGCCGGAGTGCTCGCTCGGGAAGCTGCTACGACTGATGGGGGATTGCAGAATACTGGCGTTGCCCGTGTCAGCTGGATCGATGTTCAAGGTGTTGGCGCCAGCGAGGATCGCCTTCCAGGCTTCTTTCTTGGTGCTGTTGATGTTGAATCCGCCGCGCACATAGAGCGCCTCGGAGGTGCTGGTCGGGTCGTTGACTTCGGCGGGTGTGGCTGTTGCGGCAAATTGGTAGCGGTTATTGAGTGGCACCGCTTGCCAGCTTGATAGGTCGGCAGCATCCACATCCGTGCGCAAGCCGGAGAAAAAGAATCCGTCCCACAGGGCGTTGTTGGTCAGGAAAGATTGATCCACTGGCAGATAGGCGTTGGGGGCGTCTGCTTCGAAGTCGTCATCCTTGAACAGGACGCCGGTGTCGCCGATTTTCAGGTCTGCGACACCGTTGCCGATGCCATAGAGGTGACTGGAACTAGTGGTGGAGATTTGCATATGCTGCAATTGAGCCAGTGACAGGATGCCGACCGATGGACTGGGTAAGTCGAAAAATGCGTTGGTTGACTCGCCGTTGGTGTCGATGCCGGTGCCCCAGTAGGCATTGCCGTCAGCGTCCATTTCGACATTTGCGGTGTGGTGGAAGTAACCTCCCGTTAAGGCATAAGGCTGATAGCCGGATACTCCGCCGTAGAGTGTATTCGGCGCTTTGTCGGTATGGTCGGTGGCGATGGGCGCATGGTGAGGGGCTCGGAAGTTGTGTCCGATTAGCCAACGGTTATTGATACGAAAGCCGGTCGCACAGGAATCGGTCGCGCCGCGTATGTCATTGTCGTCATACTCAAACCCGCCGGCCATCGCGATGTCGAAGTTCACGGCACGACTGGTCATCGCATTGTAATCGTAAAGACTGCTGACTCTGAGGACACGGTTGCGGTCATATTTCTGATTCTGACCGCTGCTGTTGCGCATTTGACTATTGGGAACGGAGCATTCGAAACCTTGTGCGAGGTGGTAAAAATCATCCAGTTGTGTGGGCTCTGCTTGATCGCTCAGGCCAATCGCCATTTTAAAGGGCAGTAGTTTTACATGGATGGAGCCACCGGTTTTGGGATTAGTGGTAGTGACCACTGATTGTTGAATCGCGGGGGTGTCGACGTTTATTTGTAGTGCTGCTTGAGGCGCTTGTAGTGTTTCAGGAATCGCGGACCATGCGGGATCTGTGCGTAAGATCGTGCCACCGTCTTTATGTGTCATTATCACGTGGGTGGTGCCGGTGTCATAAGCACCTTGTTCCAGTCGATTGCTGCCAGTGTAGGTGCTACCATCATTGGCGACTCCGAAGGTCGTGACCTCGCCGGGTGCCAGGGTGATATCGGGCAGCTGGAAAGTGAAGCCGACATACTCGATCCCGTTGGAGTCCGTGTATGTGATCAAATCATTGTTCTCGAAGAGGTCAGTGCCTCCCCAGCCACTTCCGAAATACTGATAGCTAGCTGCCGGAGCCCATTTGAGGAAGGTGTTGCTGATACGTATGCCCCGATCCTCGGTTAGGTCTCTTTTTTCAAAGTAGAGCTGCACGTGCATCTCGTTGCCGAGGCGAAGGCTTGCGTTGTAGGGGTTAGCCAGCACCACCACAGGTTCGATATGGTAGTTTAATATGTCGGTAGCTCCGTCTTTGACCAGCACCGGCACGATGTTGAGCCGGTAGCGGGTGACGGTGGGGTAGTAGCCGTGTTCAGTTGCGCTGTGCTTGCGTGCAGTGATCGCGTTGCCGGATGGCTCGGCGGTGGTCGTGGCGTAGGACTGCAGTTGCTCCCAAGTGGCTGACTCTGGCGCGAAGTTTGTGCTGGCGTCGGCCGGATACTGTGCGAGCGCGTGGCTGCCGTTACTGTTGGTGTATGCGGGGATTCCCGCGTCGAGTTCAGTGCTGAGCGAACTTTGGCGTAGCAGCGTGCTCAAGTCGGTTTTGAGGCCGCTGTTGTAGCTATCGGTCAACAGACTGTATGAGCGGCTGGTGAGTGTGAGTGCATTCTGGTCCAGGCTGGTTTGCAAGTCGGCGGTATTGCTTAAAATGAAGCTCAAGTCGCTGGGCGATGTAAACACGTTGATGGCGTCTTGGTCGCTATCGCCGGTGAGGGTGGTAAAGGCATCGCCCTGAGAGGCGACTTTCTCGATCGCGCTGCGCTGGTTAATCATGAAGCGGCTGCGCTCAATATCTGCGATCGGCACGGTCGTGATGGCCGGCTCGTAGGCATCGACGCGTGCCTTGGTATTCTCGTCGCTCACCCAGTAGGCGTAGTTCCCGTCTGTAGTGTTGCCTGTCGTTATCGGCATTTTTTCGACGCGCACTTGGTTGGCGAGTTGCTTGGGGTCGGTGTCGTCGAAATCGGCTCCATAGATGAGATGCTCATTAATGGCTGTGATCGCGGCGTCGTGGTCAGTTATATTGTTTTGATTGCCGGAGACCAACCAGCCGAGGAAGCGGTTGTCGCTGCCGTCGCGGCGTGCGTCATAGCTGTAATAGGTATCCGTCGTGTCGAGGCGATCGTTCAGGTGGGGGAGGCCGGGATCCGAGTCCCACACGCCGACCCAATTCGGGTGTGTCACCCCTTCAATGGTTTCGGTGCTCGCATCCGTGTCGAAGATTTCGGCAGGCGCAGTGATCCGTTGGTCGGCGCCGCTGAGCTTCTGTAGGTCACCCAGTGCCAGCTTTAACCCTAGTAGGGCGTTTTGCTGGGCTTGCAGCTTTTCTTTTTGCATACCGGCTGTCCTGATCTCCACTTGCGTCAATGTGGTGATCGACAATAGCAACAGCAGGACGAATGCCATTAAGGACAGCGCGATGACCAGTGCAAAGCCAGCATTCTGCGGGCGTTTGAGCTGTGGCGTGTCGCAGGCAGGGGTTGATCCGCCTGGAGAGCGGTGAGCGGGGCGGGTGGCGTTGCCACTTAAGCTGTGGTAGATGGAGGACATTTGGGAAGTTATGGGAGATTCGAGTGTGGTTCAGTGGGGCTGCGTTGTCGTGCGCACTCGGGCTTGGCTTGGCTGATACTTCCATGTATTTACATGTGTTTAATACAGTCTTGTCAACGGTGCAAATGATCCAATTTATTGAGAGGCGACTGGTTCGAGCAATTTTTAGGGGCATGCGCCATGCCTTGCGAAACAGACGGGACTGGCGGCGCATCAGTCTTCGTTCGCTGAGCTACGCCTGACACAGTCGCTACGGCAGAGACATCGTCGCGAACGCGCGCTAGCGAGGTCGTGTTAGCTCACGAGGAGGCGTGCGTGTTCGGCAACTTATGTGCGGCCTTTACAAAGCTCAACATGCCTGCAGTCGATGCGAGGTAATCCGCGTGGATTAATTGGTCGACAAATCCAGGGTTTGCGCGTGCCAGATTGTCGTATCGCGGCGACTGGGAGGGCGTTTGTCCCAAAAGCTGTGCGTGGGTTCACTCGGTGAAAAAGATCTAGTGTCAGGCTCTAAGTAAGACACATGGATCTACTCCGCTGCACTGATGCGGATATTTTTGTAGCGTGCGGAGCGGGTGAACATATGGCGCAGGCCGATGCGCCCTGCGCTGATTTCCGGCAAGTCGGGGTTGCTCATGTGGCAGTAGAGTGTTTGTTCTGCGTTTTCGACTTTCATGTAGAGGTCACGTGCTTTCTTGATGACGGTGATCTTGTGCGGCACGCCAGTCTCGAATAATCCCTGTGGAAAATAGTCCGGTTCCAGATTGGAGCCTTTGAGTCCGGTGGCATTTGGCATGTAGCGGCGTGCGCGGATATAGGCGCGGTTGTCGTCACCCTCATTCGGGTTGGCGGCATAGCTGATGTGGTAGGTGTGCATGTGGTCGAAATACATGCGCATGGCGGGCACACGGCGCAGCTCATTCCATTCTGTGATGTCTTTTACGTAGGGCGCTTCGCCGCTACCGGTGGCTTGAATGTAAAGGATGTTCACGCAGTTGGTGGCTTCGTCGAGACGAGTGTAGTCGTATTCGATCTTCACGTCGCCCTCGAACACGTCATTGGTCCACAGCACCATGTGGTGGGAATCGTTTCTAAACTCCGGGCCGGCGGTCAGTTCCATGCCGTCGGGGCCGTTGGTGACGGTGCCGACTTCGCCGTCAAGGAACCATTGCTCGGTCCAGTCGCCGGTGCAGGAGTCGGTGAAGGTGCTTTGCCAGTTTGTGTCGTCAGCGGCTTGGAAAGCTGTCTGTTCGGGGGATTGTGTTGATTGCATAGTCGATGTGGCGCACCCGGCGAAGGTGAGTCCGGTTGTGAGGAGTGTGATTGTTGGGAGTATTTTCATTTCAAGTGAATTGCGTTGTTGGTTTCTTCAATTTCAAAAAAGTGAGGTCGTTCGTCGGGCGTGTTGTTCGGCTGATGTAAAGTCAGGAACAGCTTCCCTTTGAAGCTGCGAAACAGCATGCCGTGACCGCCGTCTTCGGTCCACAATGGTTTGGGGAGCTGTTCCCATGGACCTGTAATGTGTCCGGATCTTGAACGTGCCAGCCCCATGGTGTAGCCGTCGTTGCCGAGTGTGGACCAGAGCATGAGTAAGGTGCCACTGGCGGTGCGATGCAAGAAGGGGCCATCAGTGACGTATAGAGGAAATGGATACGCAGCGTTGAGCTCGGGGCCGGAGAGATAGCTGGGGAACTGCGAGCGTTCGCCTTCCGCCGGCCAGCCGGATGGGTAAGCCCAGGGCGCTTCGGAGGCGTTGAATAAAAACACCGGTGGTGCCACTGCTGTTTTCAAGTCAGCCGAGAGTTGCATGGCATGCATGGCACCATTGTGAATTTGCATCCACTCGTGGCAGAACACGATCCACGGCGCACCGTCGGGGTCCACGTAGAGCGTGCCGTCAAGGCACTGCCAATTGGGCGGAGTGATCGGGCCATCGGTGAGTGGGGCATAGGGGCCTTGCGGCTTGTCGGCGACCAGAATTTGGGTGCCGCGGTAGCGTTTGTCCGCGGCGAAGGTGGCAAACATATAGTAGCGCCCATTGAAGCGATGCACCTCCGGCGCCCAGAAATTATGCGTGGCCCAAAAGTCGGCGGGCGGGCGGAAGGCCGGTATCGGGCCGTCCCAGTTTTCCAGATCGCGGCTACGGTAGCAATCGAAGCCGGTGGCTTCGCCGCCCCAACAGTTCAGGTCGGTCGTGCCGAACAGATAGTAGCATTGCTCTTCCGGCACGGGGAGCACGAAGGGATCGCGGATTTGGATTTCGTTTGTTTTCATTTTATTAAGGATTCTGGGTTTCAGTATGAAGCAATACCCCTCCGTCTCCCCAATCTCCCTCCCTCTAGCGAAGCGGTTGTAGAAAAATTCACGATGCAATGGCATTGCCCCTGTTGAGGTGGGTGCAACCGCTATAGCGTATAGTGGCATCGACCAGTGATGTGCGCTGCTGCAGCTGAATGTCCCACAACCGCTTCCGCTAGAGGGCCCTGCGGGCGAGATTGGGGAGGAGTTTTAAGTAGAGCATTCATGACGTAAATTTGAAGATACAGAGATATGTATAAGGATATGCTTGGCCGGGGAGGAGTTTAAAACTACCCTGCCTCGAGAGCGTATCCTGATATGCTAGTCGGAGGGGGCGGTGAGTATAAATAGCTCCTTCCCTGCGAAGGGAAGGTGGATCGCGAAGCGAGACGGAAGGGTTCTCAGCCGAGCATAAGCAGCTTTTTGCGAGCTTGACTGAAATAATTGTGAAAACCCCTCCGTCCCCGCAGACGGGGACACCTCCCCTTAGCAGGGGAGGAGCTTTAAATAGTGCATTAAACAACGTCAATTTGAAGATAGGTAGATATGTATAAGAATATGCTTGATGCCGCGGTAAGTTTCATTGTTTTCCTTACGATCATCGAATGAGCGCTCTGGGTTCGCTTTTTCAATTGTCAACTCACAGCTGCGGGCTGACGGTTTCGAGGTAAGACTGTGCGAAGCGTTTGCCGATCTCGAGTGTGCCGGCTAATCCATAGTGCCCGCCGTTGACGAGCGGGTTGAGGTCGTCGGTATCAAACCAGGCGACCTGCGGCATTTGCTCAGCCAGGGCTTGCTGTGTGGTGCGGACCATTTGAGCTTGTTCGCCTTTGCCGTAGAAATTACGCACCCGTGCAATGATGAACGGCATCTCGGGTGTGTTGAATTTGCTGCGCATATGCGCGATGAAGGCGGCAAGGTTTTGTTCATACTCAGCTCCCATCTTTTCCACCGCATCGCTTTCTCCCTGCAGCCACAGCATGCCGGCAATTTCATACGGCACCTGCTTGGCCTCAAGGTCCGCCAGCGCTCCCTGCGCCGCTGCCATAAAACCGATATAGCACGGCCCGGCGGTCGGTGCCCACTGCTTGTAGAGTGCCGTGCCGTTGATGGCATATTTGACTAGGCGCACATCATCCTCCGGCAGCGCTTTCGCAATCGCATGGCCGAAGGCAATTTCCGGCCCCAGCCGATGAGACGGGGCCAGAGGCGCCCACTGATTACGCTTGTTGTGCCACAGCTGGATCTGAGGAAACGGATCTTTATAGGGCGACTCCACATCGGCCCAATATTCCTTCAGCGGTCCGGCCATGTTCGACTGTCCGCCGAGTAAGAAGATCTTTACCGGCTTGGTGCTTTGTGCCGACAGCGATGCGCTCGCCACGCAAAGCGAGACGAGCAAGCCTGTTAAAATACTATGGATAGTTATTTTCATCGTATTACGGATTCGGGGTTTCGAACAGTCGTTTATAGTCCTGCCAGTGTGCGTTCATGATATCGGTTTTTAACTTCAGCTGTTGGGTGAAGTCGGGGCCGAAGCGCAGGACGTTTTCGCCTCTCGCATCCGGTGCCACATCAATGAGCGGGCTGTCGGTGGATTCGATCAGCTGTTTCAAGTAGATGCTGTTGTCGATTTCGGCACGGGCCGTATTCAGGCAGTCCTCGTAGTCCCAGCCGCCCTGGAGGCCGAGCACGGGATTTTGATCCACGGGCACTTCTGCGACACGGGCCTTGATGCGATCGATGTGTGCCTGGTGGGAAACCACTTGGTCCACGTTGCGGACCAGGCAGCGCATGGCATCCAGCTTCTGATCCCACAATCGCCACTGTTTTTTCAGGTCACCTTCAGCTGATTCGACCAGCTCGGAAAGAATGTCGCGGGCGGCTTTGATCTCAGCCTCCACTTTGCCGAGTGCGGACTGCACCAGCAGCTTGGCGCCCCAGCCCTTGAACATATCCATCGCCTGAACATCGAGCGGGTTGTCCGCCTGTTCGTCGTCTTTGGCCTGCAGGATATACTTGAGATAGTATTCCTTGTTCTCTTTTGGCAGCTCTTCCGGGAAGGGGAGGAGGGGGCGCGTCGTCCAACGTGTCAGCACGCAGGTCATGATGAACAGGGGGCCGAAGTCCAGCGTGCCCAGATGTTTTTCGATTTGGTCAATTCGCATCCATAGCGACAGAATACGGTCGGCCTGTGCCTCGCCTCCGATCTCCACAGCTGCTTCGCGTAGAAGAGTCATGATCTCATATTCGGTTTCCGGTTGCTGTTCCTGATACTTCTCAAGCAGGTGGAAAAGAAGGTCCGCATTTTCGATATCATTCACCGTGCTGACGCGGATGCTGGCCTCCTGTTGGGTCTCTTCCACGCATTGACGAATGAAGTCGAACGGCCGGGCAATGCCGACTACCGGGTAGAAGGGATTCCACCAAACGGGGCTCATGCCGCGGCTAATGAAGCGGTTGCCGGTGGGACCTTCCATATGGTTAATTGCCAGCCCAGGCTCCAACTTTTCGATGATCTTCATCGGGTCGGCAAAGGTGGGCAGCATCCATTCGCGCGGTTCAATCTCATTGATATCTACGAGGATGTTTTTGCCGACCGACTCCGCCGCGCGGCGCAGGTTGAGCAGCCATTCGGATACGCGATCTTCCATTGGGCGGTGCTTGCAAAGTGTATTACCATTCTTGCCCGGGTAGAGCGCAGGCGACCAGCAGAAGCCCGAACCGGAATCCGTGGTGAGGAAATAAAACAGCTCGATCTCTGGGCAGTCGGTCAGCAGGCGCTTCATCGAATCCGCATAGAGATCCAGCGTTTCCTGTTGATCGGCGCAGGGGGCAAAGTGCGCCATGCGCGCGCGGTTCGCCTGATCAACGCGCGGGCCACGCAGGTGCGGGTATTCCAAATAGAAGGCTTCGGGCAGCACCTGTGGCTCATTGGTAAACCAATAGCCCTTCAATCCTAGCTTGCGCAGAATCGCGCAGCGCTCTTTAAGGAGATCCACGACCTCTCCTGCAAATGAGGTATCGACAAAGGGCGCGACTGCTTCGGGTGGAAAAATTTTAAGTAGTCCCAGGTTAATGACAAACCATGCCGTGTAGGGATCGCCGCTTTCCTCGTATTGCCACATGGCTGGTGGCAGATCTGCGGTGATCATGATGTGCGTCGCGCCCAGTTCTTTGGCGCGCAGCGCATGCGTTTCAAAGTCCTCGAGTGTCGGGCACCCGAACGAAAAAAGTCTTTTTGTTGTCATAAAATACTATCTGTTTTTAAGAGAGTCGCTGTTATAGGCTCGTTGTTCCAAAGTCGTAAACTTCCTGAATCGGACCGATGCTTACCTTGACCTGATCGCCGCCGAACGAGTTGTTGAGGCAGGGGCCGCGGAAGGTCCAGTCGGGACGTAAGTCGATTGCCTGACCGTCGATCGTTGGGAGTTTGAATCGTTTGTGTGCGTGTGCATCGTAGCGGAAGCATTCCAGTTGGGCGCCGTTGCGGCCGGATTGATAGGCGACCTGGTTGCGTTGGACCCTGAGCGGGTTTGCCAGCACTGCAGTTTGAAAGGCTTTGAAGGATGCGTAGGCGTCCATGTCGCCGGTTTGCATCAACACCCGTGTGGTGGTGGCAATGCCTGCTCCTGTTTTGGGGCTGGCGAGTTCGCCGCTTTCATCCCATTCGTAACCGCCGTCGAGGAATTTGACTGCTGCATAGGCTTTGCCGTTGCTGGCGAAGATCCAGCCGTCTTGTTCGACCTTTTCGAGTTGCTTGCCGTGAAAGCGTATACTCATGCG
>Ga0209092_10000097_pt1 | contig 74948 bp, 66 predicted proteins | sample FraStrMetagenome_FD_187446 | JGI IMG/M metagenome (GOLD analysis project Ga0209092, IMG submission 187446) | Marine eukaryotic phytoplankton communities from Arctic Ocean - Fram Strait ARC3M Metagenome (SPAdes) (version 2) | ecosystem: Environmental > Aquatic > Marine > Oceanic | place: Fram... | reverse complement strand
TTATTAGGATAACATCAAATGTTACTTTAAAAGCTATTATATTACTTACTTTTGTAAAGATTTTTTGACCCATGAAATTAAGCAAATTATTTCCTATCCTGGATTGGCTTCCAAATTATAAAAAAGAATGGCTTCGAGGTGATTTAGTCGCCGGAATAACGGTAGGTGTCATGCTTATTCCTCAAGGAATTGCTTATGCATTGATTGCTGGTTTACCTCCAATATATGGGCTATACACAGCATTAATCCCACAAGTAATTTATGCCTTTTTAGGAACCTCAAGACAATTAGCAGTTGGTCCTGTTGCTATGGACTCCTTGATTGTTGCTGCAGGAGTAGCTACATTAGCCGAGGTTGGTTCGGATCAATTTATCGAGTTTGCTATTTTATTAGCATTAATTATGGGGCTACTTCAAGTAGTATTTGGACTATTTCGTCTAGGTTTTATTGTGAATTTTTTATCAAAACCAGTAATTAGTGGTTTTACTTCTGCTGCTGCAATTATTATAGGATTGAGTCAATTAAATAATTTTTTAGGGATAAATTTAGATCGTAATAATAAACTTCAATTTTTATTATATGAAGCTTTTCAACATATTGAAGAAACACATTGGTTAACTTTTGCAGTTGGAATTACATCTATATTGGGAATGGTCTTGATAAAGAAGTATTTTAAAAAAATTCCTGCAACGTTAATTATTGTAATACTTTCTATTTTAGTTGTTAGGTTTTTTAATTTAGATCTTCTAGGAGTAGCTATTATCGGAGAAATACCACAAGGTTTACCAAATTTTAAAATACCTGTATTTGATAAACAAATCCTAACTAAATTATTTCCAATAGCATTAACACTTTCTTTAATCGCTTATTTAGAAGCGATTTCTATCGCAAAAGCTTTAGAGGTAAAGCATTCAGAGTATAAAGTAGTTCCGAATCAAGAATTAATTGCCTTAGGAATTAGTAATTTTATTGGTTCTTTTTTTCAAACATACCCTGCAACAGCTGGTTTTTCTAGAACAGCAGTCAATGAAGAATCAAAGGCAAAAACCCCTTTATCTTCATTAATTTCAGCATTGATTATTGCTTTTACACTTATTTTTTTAACCCCCGTATTTTATTATTTGCCTAAAGCGGTCTTAGCAGCTATAATTATGGTAGCAGTGTTTAACCTGTTGGATATTAAAATGCCTAAAAAACTATTAAAATTTTCAAAAACAGACCTAGTTATTTTAATTATTACTTTATTGGTAACAGCTACAGTTGGAATTATAGAAGGAATATTTACAGGAGTCGCCTTATCCATTATTATACTTATTTACAAGAGTACAATTCCTCATATGGCAATTTTAGGAAAAATTCCAGGAACTCATTTTTATCGAAATACAAAACGGTTTAATGAGGTAGAAATTCATGATGAAATATTAATTATTCGTTTTGATGCACAATTACATTTTGCAAATACCGCTTATTTTAAAGATAAACTTGAGGATTATTCTGGGATAAAAGGAAACGAGTTAAAGCTCCTGATTTTAGATAGCGAAAGTATTAATAGGATTGACAGTAGCGCTATCTTCACCTTAATTGAATTGTTAGATTATTTTAATCAAAAAGAAGTAACTATGGCTTTTGCTGGTTTAAAAGGGCCTGTCAGAGATAAAATTATTAACTCTGGATTTATGGAAAAAGCTAATGAAACTTTGTTTTTTATGGGAATTCAAGAAGCCGTAGATTGGTACCATACCGGCTTAAAAAAGGAAAAATTTTACAAATACCTAAAACAAAAAAATAAAAGAAAAAAATTTTTTTAATGTTCGTGTAACATAAGTTACTACCATTGATTTAAATTTGTCAAATTTCTAATTCAGAATTTATTACTATGAAAATAGAACAATTATTTACCGGATGTCTTGCAGAGATGGCTTATTATATTGAGTCTAATGGAGAAGCAGCTGTAGTAGATCCTTTGAGAGAGACAGCTCCTTATATACAAATGGCTGAAGCTGATGAGGCTAAAATAAAATATATATTTCTAACACATTTTCATGCCGATTTTGTCTCTGGACAGTACGATTTAGCTCGTAAAACAGGTGCGAGAATAATTTTCGGCCCCAATGCAACTGCAGAATATAACATTTATAATGGAGCTGATGGAGAAGATTTTTTTATAGGTAATGGTAAAATAACCTTGTTACATACTCCTGGGCACACTATGGAATCATCTTCTTACTTAATAACAGATGAAGACGGAAATACTCCTTGTGTTTTAACTGGAGATGCTCTTTTTATTGGAGATGTTGGTCGTCCAGATTTGGCAGTAAAAGAAGATGCTTTGACGGAAGAAGATCTAGCCGGACACTTGTTTGATTCTTTAAGAAATAAAATAATGACCTTGCCAGATGACATTGTTATATATCCTAATCACGGTGCAGGATCTGCTTGCGGAAAAAATATAAGTTCAGCAACTTATGATACGCTAGGCAATCAAAAGAAAACCAATTATGCTTTAAGAGCCGACATGACGAGAGAGGAGTTTATTGAAGAAGTAATCTCAGGATTAAAGCCGCCGCCACAATATTTCCCTAATAATGTTCGAATGAACAAATCAATTAATACAAATATTGATGAGATTTTACATAAAGGTACAACTCCATTAGACCCTTCAAGATTTAAAGAATTAAGCGACCAAAAAGATGTCTTAGTTATAGATACTCGCTCTAAAGAAGCATATTCAAGTGAGGGAACTGTTCCTGGCGCCTGGTATATTGGTATTGACGGAAGTTTTGCACCTTGGGTTGGAACTTTAGTTTCGGATATCAACCAAAAAATAATATTTATTACAGATGATGAATTACGTGTACATGAAATTGTCACTCGTTTTTCAAGAGTTGGATATGATAATACTATAGGTTATTTAGATGGAGGCATCGCAAATTGGAAATCTCAAGGTTATCAATTAGACTTTATTGAGTCCATATCAGCCACTAAATTTGCAGCTATGTTAACTGAAGAAAAGATTGAGAAACCAATTGATGTTCGCAAAGAATCTGAATATTTTTCAGAACACGTTATTGGAGTAGAAAATTTTCCATTAGATGATATACATTCAAATTTAAAAAAAATTAACCTAGAGAAAGATTATTTTTTACATTGTAAATCTGGTTATCGCTCTTTAATTGCAGCATCTATATTTAAAGCGAATGGAGTGAAACAGGTAACCAATATAGAAGGAGGGTTCAAGGAAATCGTCAAAACAAAGATCCAGCTGTCTGAATTCGTTTGTCCCACAACCTTAATGTGAAGTCGCACAGCAAATAACATATTAAAATAAAAACGTTTAATTAAATGAAAAATATAAATAATACCCAATTTAGTGAACTTGTTAATAAAAATTCTGAGGCTGTAATCATTGATTGTAGGACCGAATCTGAGTGGGACGAAGGAAGGATTAAAAATGCTATTTTATTGGATCTTTTTGAATCACAACTATTTATGCAAAAAGTTGAAGAATTTGATAAAAATAAAATGTATTTGGTATACTGCAGAAGTGGTTCAAGAAGTGTGGCAGCTTGTCAAATACTAGAATCTGTTGGAATTAAAAATGTTTTTAATCTCACAGAAGGCTTCACTGGTTGGGATGGTGATATCCTTGTTTAATTAAATTAAAAAAAATGACTACAATAATAAAAATTCAAAATTTAAAATGCGGTGGTTGTGCAAATACAATTATTAAAAAAGTTTCGGACATTGAAAACGTAACAAATGTAAACGTAAATGTTGCAGAGTCAACTGTTACATTTGATTCTCGTGGTCAAAATGAGATTACATTGGTAAAGCACAAAATGGCTGTATTAGGATATCCTGCTGACGGCGAAAGTAATTCAGTTGTCTCTAAGGCAAAATCATATTTTAGTTGTGCATCTGGTAAAATGTCCTGAGAATTGTAATAATTTTCAATTGCTATTTTATAAATGGATTTAAATAAAAACTACTGGGATTTACGGTATCAAAATAATGAAATAGGTTGGGACATAGGCTATATTTCAACTCCATTAAAAAAATACATTGATCAACTTACTGATAAAAATATAAAGATATTAATCCCTGGAGGAGGTAATTCTTATGAAGCAGAGTATCTTCATAATCTCGATTTTAAAAATATATTTGTGTTAGATATTTCCCCAACCGCCTTAACTAATTTAAAAATTAGAGTCCCAGATTTTCCGAAAAATCATTTGATAAATATTGATTTTTTTAAATTAAATAATTCATTTGATTTAATTTTAGAACAAACTTTTTTTTGTGCTTTAACACCAAAACTTAGGGATAACTATGTTTTAAAAATGAATCAACTACTAAGACCAAACGGAAAATTAGTGGGTCTTCTTTTTAATATCCCGTTAAACAAAGACCGCCCTCCTTTTGGGGGAACTAAAAAAGAATATTTATCTTATTTTAAGACTTATTTTAAAATTGAAATCATGGAGCTTTCATATAATTCAATTTCAGAAAGAACAAATAATGAATTGTTTATTAAACTAATAAAAAAATAGTTTTAATTTTTACCAAAACCTGTAAATAACTGGCCGAAAAATCCTTTTGGAAAATTTTCTTCATTTGAGAATCCTAATTCAATTTCTCCATTGTCGTCAGGTATATAATTGGTTTTAAATAAAAAATCCCAGATACTTAAGCTAATTCCAAAGTTAATTCCCTTCGGCTTGTTTTCTGGTAATGCTTTCATATGATGATATAGATGCATTACAGAATTATTTAGTATGTACTTGAAAGGCCCCCAAGTTATTCTGATATTAGCATGATTTAAATGCCCAATAGTTATTGCAATAAAATGAACGATATAAGCTTGCTCTGGCTCAAAACCTCCTAATACCATAACCCCTAGAGTTTTTAAAGGCTTGTATAGTATGTTTTCCATCCAATGATATCGCAGGTGTGCAGCAAAGCCCATTTCTTTTACAGAATGATGAACTTTATGAAACCGCCACAAAACTTCATATTTATGCAATAAAACATGAGTCAGCCATTGTACAAAATCTAGAATAACAAAAAAGACGACTAATTGAAATCCAATTGGCCAATTTGAAATATTGAACACTGCTAAACTTTTTGTTGTTATCCCTATTTCATTGAAAAGTAAGCCTAATGCCTTATAATCTCCACTTATTAAAATTGAAAAAATGAAAAAATTAAAAAACATGTAAAACCCATCCATCCAAAAATCTTTTCTGATAGAGGATTGGTTTTTTCTCCAAGGAAAAATTATTTCAAGAAGCCAAACTACTAGTGAAATGACGATTAGTCCCCAAAAGTAATTGTTGTACCAAGGAACTTTAAATAAAATGGAATCCAAAGTCCAATTTAAAGTTGAGGTAAATTCATTTATAAAGGCAGTAACATACTTTTCCATCATTGCTGATTTTGAAATATCAATGTTGTTTTAAAACGCCATCAAAAGCTCAATTTTTGAGTGCAAGTAATTAAATTTATGCACATTAAGCAAATGTTTTAAATAAAAAAGTTCTGTTTACTATAAATAATACTATTTAATCTTATCGGAAATGTTCGCAAAAAAATTATGTGCCATTCTTGAAATGTCATTTCAGTCTGTATAAGTAGAAAAAAAAGTGTCAAACAGATTTTCGCCTACAGCTTTTAGATATAAATTTTGTTTAAAGTAAAAATTACAACTTATAAATCCAACTAGATGGGTTCATCTTTTGATCGTTCTGGTAGATTAAAAACTTGAGAATAGATTTTCCAGAGCTTGCTTTGGTAGCCACAGATCCAATTTCTTGTTTAGTAAAAACTGTATCTCCTTTTTTTACCGTTACATTAGTTAAGTTTTGATATACTGTAATATAATTACCATGTTGAATGAAAACTGCATTGGAAGCGCCTTTAATTTTTTGAATTTCCATCACCTCCCCATTAAATACAGCTCTGGCTTTGGCATTTTTTTGGGTGGTAATTTCTACACCACTACAATAGGTTGTTATATTGGGTAGTTGAGGGTGTCTCGTATTACCAAAACGTTTTACAACGACTCCATTTTTTATAGGCCAAGGTAGTTTCCCTTTATTTTTGGTAAAACCTGCAGCTAAGAGTTTTGCTTCAGGTGTTAAAGCTAATCTTATGGAAGATCCGCTTGTTTTAGTCCCTTTTTTAGTTGCATTTTTTTTATTGGAAGCAGCAATGGCGTCTCTAATTAACTTCTCTATTTGTTTGTCAATTTTATTAGCTTCTTTTTGTTTTTTCTGGATTTGTCTAGCAAATTTATTACCGTCTTTTTTTAAAATTGAAATTAACTCATTTTGTTCTTCTAATTCGTTTGATAGTTTGGTTTTTGCTAGTTTATTTTGATTAATAAGAGCTTGTTTTTTCTTTTTGTCTTCTAATAATCCTTGATTTAATTCCTCTAAAACAACAGATTTTTTCTTAATATTTTCTCCTTGCATTTTACGATGCTTAGCATATTGTTTCATATACTGAAGACGTTTATAGGCTTGTAAAAAACTTTCAGAGGATAATAAAAACATAACCCTACTGTGCTGCGATTTACTTTTATATGATTTAGCTATCATCGAGGCATAGTCTTCTTTTAGGTCCTTTAATTCGTTTTCTAAAAGTGTAATTTTTACTTTGTTATTATTAATTTCTCGAGAAAGGTAATTGGCTTGTTGATTGGTAACTCTTATTAGGTTTTGACGAGCTATAATTTTACTATTTAAATCCTCTACTTGATTTAATACCGACTTTTCTTCCTTTTTTGTAGCAAATAACAGACTATTAATTTGCTTAATTTCAATTAATAAAGCTTGTCTTTTTTCTTCTAATTCCTTTTGCTTATTAACTTGTGCAAACCCTGAACTAAAAAAAAATAGGGATAAAAAAAGAAAAGAATATTTATAAAATCTGCTCATTTAGTTTAGTTGCATTTCTTTATAGCCGTTAGGTATGGTAAACGGAAAACGAATAGATACATTGTAATCTATTTTTTTATAATTGACTACTATTTGGGTTTCTTTTTCTTTTTGAGCAGCTATTATTCTAAAAGCTGAAGGGAAATAACCTCCTTCTAAATTTTGATAAGCTCCGTAATTAATGGTAAATGTTCTATCATCGGTTGGTTGGGATAAAGACTCCGATGCTATTTTAAAATTATCTGGATTTACTAATAATGAATGTATAAAATTATGAGGTTGCATTTTTGGTTGCAACATATATTTGTTAGCTACAACATCTGAAACATACTTATTATCTAAATCAAATATAGATTGACCTAATAGTATTCCTTGTGCTTTTTCAAAATCAATTTCGGTGCCTAACCATTTACTCAGTAATGAGTAATCACCTTTAAAATAAGTGTTGGAAATAGTTTCATAATAGCTAACAGATTCTGGAGTGATAAATAGTTTAGCAAGTGTAATTCCGAGTAACGATGCCTTAATCCAAATTTTTTGGTCCTTCTCCATTCTTAAACTAACAGTTAGACTTTGAACATCTCTAACGCTTTCGTATTTTACTTGTATTCTTGCAGCTATAGTAGAAAATTTTGGTAGCGCTTCATCATGACTTTTAATTATATCTTTAGAAGATAAGTTCTTATTTGCTTTTTCTGAACCCACTGCTATTTTACCACCTCCACAAGAGGTAATGAATAAAGAAATGAATAATATGATACTAAGTTTAATCTTCACTTTACAAATTTTAATCATCCATCGTTTGATTGGAAATAGATAATTGGTTTATTTTTTTCTGATACATTTTTACTTTTTTCAAACTTCCCTTTAAAGTATGTGCAATAATTAATTGTTGGTAAAAATCATATTCCATTTTAGGGTCGTCAAAAAGATAATCCAATCCCATTTCAAAAATTTCAATAGCTTGATCTGCGTTTTTTAACTCGTTATTTGCAACTCCATTTACTAAGTACAACAGAGGTTGTGCAGGAAATATTTCTAATCCTTTATTACTTAATAAAATGGCATCCTCATATTTTTCTACTTCAAGTTGTAATAGAATGGTGTTTTTTAATAAACCGTAATTATCTAAATCGTTTTCGATTCCTTTTTTATAGAAATTTAATGCTTTTTCTTTATCCTCTTCCGATAAATAATAATCCCCTAATAACAAATAAACTTGACTATTTTCTAGAGCTAAAATATTAAGATCTAAACCCTCAATTTCAGATTTATAACCTGGATTTTTTTTAGTGAATATTAAAAAGTCTTCTAAAACTCGATTCTTACTTTTATTCTCAATTTGATCGGAAGTAAAAACAACGTTCATAGAATTAATTGACTCTTGAGAGTTACCTTCATCTAGATAAAATTTGTACAAAGCCAGGTGTGCCAATTGAGATTTTGGTTGTTGTTTTATCAGTTCTTTAGCAGTATCAAAAGCTTTTTGGGCATTGCCTTCATCGCTATATAAATAAATTAAATTAAGGTATTCTTGTTCACTCTTTGGATTTTTAATAATTTTTTCTTCCAACTTGTTTATTGCATTTTCAGTGTTACTAGTAAGCCTGTAAATCCGAGATTTTAGTGCATTTCTGTAGGTGCTTTCTCCCCATTCTGCGTCTAATTCATCAAGCAATAGTAATGCTTTATCGTATTGTTTTGTGCGATGGTAGAGGTTTGCTAAATCTTCTTTATAATCGCTGTCTTGCAATACTAATTTTTTAACTACTGGAATGGCAGCTTTATAATTTTTAGCATCATAATACATATCGTACAAGGCCTCTAGAACATCTAACTTTTCTGGGCTCCATTCTAAAACAAGGTTGTAGTTTATTTCTGCCTCTTCAAAACGTTTTAAAGCGGTCAAATTTTTACCTTTTTCAAAATAAACAACGGCTTTGTTTTCTTGGTTATCTTTGGCTGTAACTTGGGCTTTATCTAGGGCATTTAATGCCAATTCATAATTTTCTATTCCTTTTTGTTTTAAGGCTTCAAAAAAGTGTACTTGAAAATCGTCACTTACATTTCCTAAATCATCTGTAGGCGTTTTATCTTGAGCAGACATCTCTTTTGGAATACATAAAATTCCAAAAAATAAAAGACCAAGAAATACGTATTTAATTTTCACTTTATAATTATTTCAATACTGAATAATCACCTATACTAACATTAGTAAACTTACCATTAAAAGTTGAGTGATTTCCTATCATTGCGTTGTTCAAAGTAGCGCTTTTAATCAATGTATGCGTTTGGATTATACTATTTTTAACATTGCTGTCTTCTATGGTTGTATTAGCTCCTATAGAAGCAAACGGACCAACAGTACTATTTATTAGAGTTACTCCTTCTCCAATAAAACAAGGTTCTATAATCTTTGAGTTAGTTGATTTTATAGTGTCTGAAATTAAAGCTTCTTTACTTTCGTTTAAAAATCCTAACATTCTACGATTGGTTTCTATGGTTACTTCTTTATTTCCGCAATCCATCCACTCATCTACAGTACCCGTTTTAAAAACGTTACCATTAGCCATCATTCTTTTAATCCCGTCATTAATTTGATATTCCCCACCGTTAATGATATTGTTATCTATTACATACTGCAATTCATTTTTAAGTACAGCCACATCTTTAAAATAATAAATACCTATAACCGCTTGATCGCTGACAAATTCAGTTGGTTTTTCAACCAATTCAGTTATTTCATGATTTTCATTTAAATTCACCACTCCATAAGCTCCTGGGTTGGCAACTTTTTTGGTCCAAATAACGCTATCTGCTTCTTTATCTAAGTCAAAATCTGCTCTAATTAAAGTATCTGCATAAGCAATAACAGCAGGTCCAAAAAGAGATTGCTCTGCACACATAATTGCGTGTCCTGTGCCTAATGGATTCAATTGTCGATAAATACTTGCTTTAGCTCCTAGGTCTGTTGCTAATTCTTTTAAGCTATCAACCACCTCATCTCCAAACCAAGCTGGGTCTCCTAAAATAAATGCTATTTCATCTATAGGCTCATCTAATAAATTTGCAATATCTTCTACCAAACGATGTACTATTGGTTTTCCTGCTACTGGAATTAATGGCTTTGGTACAGTTAAACTATGCGGTCTCAGACGTGATCCTCGTCCCGCCATTGGTACTATTATTTTCATATATAATTCCTGTTAATTCAGGGTTTTTAAATTATTTTTTATTATTTCACTCCGGTACTACCAAATCCTCCAGCACTTCTTTCAGTTTCACCTAAAACCTCTACTTGTTGCCATGCTGCTCTTTCGTGTTTTGCAATCACTAATTGCGCTACTCGTTCTCCATTCTCTATTTTAAAATCTTCATTGGAAAGATTCACCAATATCACTCCTATTTCACCTCGATAATCTGCATCAACGGTGCCAGGGGAATTTAATACCGTGATTCCCTTTTTTGCAGCCAAACCACTTCTTGGTCTAACTTGAGCTTCCATACCAATAGGCAATTCTATAAAAAGTCCTGTTTTAATAATTGTTCTTTCTAACGGTTTTAATGTTACTGCAGTTTCTAAATTAGCTCTTAAGTCCATTCCTGCTGAAGCAATGGTCTCATATTCAGGTAATGAATGGGTGGATTTATTGATTATTTTTATATTCATTTAGTATTAATTTAATAGCAAAATAACTTTTTTTATTTTTTTATTAGTTGTTTGATTTCTTTCTTTTCTGAAACAAAAATCATTCCTAAAAACACTGTTAACAACACTGTTCCTTTCCATATACTTCCTTGAAAAATATAAAATGAAAATACCGAAAATACAATAGATAACAATAGGTAAAATCCTATTTTTTTTAAATCGTAAGGGACCTTATAATGTTTTCTTCCTAAAAAATAAGAAATCAACATCATACTACCGTATGCTGCCAGTGTAGCTATAGCAGATCCTCTATAGCTAATAATTGGTATTAATAAGAAATTAAGTGTTAATGTAATAATGGCTCCAAAAACAGAAATATAAGCACCAAATTTAGTGCGATCGGTTACTTTATACCAAACAGATAAGTTGTGATAGATTCCTAGACATAAATTAGCCAATAAAATGATAGGAACAATTACTAATGCTTCCCAAAAACTACTATCTGGAATTAGTACTAATTTTAAAAAGTCTAAATAAACAACTACAAAAAGCAATATAAAACTCCCTAAAATGGTAAAATACTTTGTGATGGTAGCATACGTTTCTTTAGCATTTTCGCTTTTAGAATGGTTAAAGAAAAAAGGCTCTATTCCTAACCGAAAAGCGGTTGCAAACAAGGTCATGAAAACTCCTAATTTATAACAAGCGGCGTACATACCTAGTTCAGCATCTGCAATATTTGGTGGTAATAAATAACGTAGTAAAATTTTATCAAAGGCTTCGTTTACGGAAAATGCAATCCCAGCTATTAAAACCGGTAGAGCATATTTCATCATTTTACTCCAAATAACTAGATCAAATAAAAGCTTCATTTTAAAATAAAGAGGCATTAAAATTAGAAATGTAATTCCACTAGCAATTAAATTTGAAATAAACACATAAGCTACTTTTCCTTCCTCTAAATTAATAGAGCTCCAAAAGGAATTTGCATTGTTTTTAGCCCAAAGAGGAAGCACTAAAAAGAAAAATAAATTAAATCCTAAATTGATACAAACATTAAAAATTTTAATGATGGCATAACGTGTAGGTTTTTCGTTAGCTCGTAACCATACAAAAGGGATGACCACTAAAGCGTCTAAACCTAAAATAAATAATCCATAGGTAATATATTCAACTTTAAAATTCAGAAATGTGGCAATTTCAGCTTTTAGAAAAAGTGTGATAGTTAAAAAAACAAGAGTTGTAAGCGTAAGTGAAAGGAGCGCAGTAGATTGTACTTTTTCTTTTTGAAAATCATCCTTATTAATAAATCTAAAAAAAGCGGTTTCCATTCCATAAGAAAGAAGAACATTTCCTAAGATAAGAAATGCCATGTATGAAGCGTATATTCCATATTGTTCTTTGCCAAGAACTAATACATATAGTGGTACTAAAAAAATAGCTAAAGCTCTTGGTAAGACAGTCGCTAACCCATAGATAAATGTTTGCTTGAAGAGTTTTTTTAAAATTGTCAAACTTCTATTGTTTTTCGTTAAGCGTTGGTTTTAATTTTTAATAGTGGGATAAGCTACTATTTCTTTTTCGTTAATATTAGAAATTTTATAATAGAAAAAAACATTGTCATACTGGTAACTTAAAATTGCTTCATGATTTTTTAATTTAAATTGGGACTCAATAGGCAATGAATTAATCGCCTCATTTTGCCTATCATTATCTTGAATAGATCTAATTTCGTTGGCATTAAAATGGCCAACATATAAAGACTCATTTGATTTTTTTACAGCAGCTATATTATTTCTAAAATAAAATTCGTTTAATAACACGCCCTCATTAATTTGACTAAATTCTACATATAGGTTTACTCCAGATCCACCACCTTGAGTTCCCGCTATCCATTCTTGATAATAAATTTTATCAATACTAAAAGGAGTGTTAATAATAAATTCCGTGGTGTTTTTATTTGTGTCACAAGATTTGCAGCTTCTTAACAATCCTAAAGTTAAAACAACGAAGATAATGAGAATTAAAAAATTAAGAATTTTCATAACGTCGGTCTCTACGGTTTAATATTTAAATGTACAAAATGCGGTTCAATAAATACATAAAATATGACAAATGCTATATTTTCAAAAAAATTAAACAGTGCTTTTGTGAAGTTATTTAAAAACAAATTCAATATTTCAAATAAAAACTCCAGAAAAAGTTAAACAAAGAAGCCTTTTAATTTTATTAAAAGGCTTTTATATATTTATAAAATTAGTTTTGCTAAAAGTATTATCCAGCTAAAGCCTCAGCTCCTCCAACAATTTCTAGAATTTCGTTAGTTATCGAAGCTTGCCTTGCTTTGTTATACTGGAGGGTTAAAGCATCTCGCAATTCAGTAGCATTATCTGTTGCTTTGTGCATAGCTGTCATACGAGCTCCGTGTTCGCTTGCAGAAGAATCTCTTAAGGCTTTAAATAATTGCATTTTTAAACTCTTTGGAATTAATTCTTCAACTATTTTTTCTTTTGACGGCTCAAATATGTAGTCGGATACTTCTACTTTCTCGTCAAGTTCTTGATTTGAAACAATTGGTAAAAATTGTTCATTCATGATTATTTGAGTAGCAGCATTTTTAAACTTATTATAGATTAATATAATTTTGTCATAAGTACCATCAGTAAACAAATTCATTAACTTCTCTGCAATTTGCGAATTATTTTCGTACGTTAAGTAATCAAAAATTTCAATGTTATTTTCAATAATAGTTTGTTCTTTATTTAGAACGTCATTTGCTTTTTTCCCCAAAGTAAAAAAATCTACCTGCTTTCCTTTGTAAGTTTCATTTATTAAAGACAAACTACTTTTTACAATATTTGAATTAAAGGCGCCAGCCAAACCTCGATTAGAAGAAATAGCAACTAATAGCACTTTTTTTACTTCTCTATCTGCTGTATAATCGCTTCCAATATCGCCATCTAGAGTTGCACTTAAGCTTTGTAGTAATTCGGTTTGTTTATCTGCATAAGGACGCATAGTGGTAATAGCATCTTGTGCTTTTTTCAATTTTGCAGCAGATACCATTTTCATGGCACTAGTAATCTGCATCGTTGAAGATACCGAAGATATTCTATTACGTATTTCTTTTAAATTTGCCATTATATCAAGTGTAAAGCAATCAGTAATTAAATATTATAATTACTAATTGCTAATTTTTAATTGTAATTAGCTGCAATGTCATTAGCTACTTTTGACAAAACTTCAATTGCTTCATCGGTTAGTTTTCCAGCTTTTAAGGTATCTAAAATATCTCTGTGCTTAGCATTAAGGTATTCGATGAAATCTCTTTCAAATTCTTTTACCTTATTCACAGGCACATCGCGCAATAAGTTTTTAGATCCTGCATAAATAATTGCAATTTGGTCTTCAACTGTAAACGGATCGTTTTGTGCTTGTTTTAAAATTTCAACGTTACGTTTTCCTTTTTCAATAACACTCAGAGTTGCGGCATCCAAATCGGAACCAAACTTAGCAAAAGCTTCTAATTCACGAAATTGTGCTTGATCTAACTTAAGAGTACCTGAAACTTTTTTCATTGATTTAACCTGAGCATTACCCCCCACACGAGATACAGAAATACCTACATTAATCGCTGGACGAACCCCAGAGTTAAATAAATCTCCATCTAAGAATATTTGACCATCTGTAATCGAAATTACATTGGTTGGAATATAAGCAGATACATCACCCGCTTGAGTTTCAATAATCGGTAAAGCTGTTAACGAACCACCACCTTTTACAACATCTTTTAAAGACTCTGGTAAATCGTTCATACGTTTAGCGATATCGTCATCGTTGATCACTTTAGCTGAACGCTCTAATAATCTTGAGTGAAGATAAAATACATCTCCTGGGTATGCCTCACGTCCTGGTGGACGACGTAATAATAATGATACCTCACGGTAAGCTACCGCTTGTTTAGATAAATCATCATAAATTATTAATGCTGGACGACCAGTATCTCTAAAATACTCTCCAATTGCAGCACCTGCGAAAGGAGCATAAACTTGCATTGGAGCTGGATCACTCGCGTTTGCAGCAACAATAGTTGTATAAGCTAATGCGCCTTTTTCTTCTAATACTTTAGCAATATTTGCTACCGTAGAAGCTTTTTGTCCAATTGCAACATATATACAATATACTGGTTCCCCAGCATCATAAAATTCTTTTTGATTTAGAATCGTATCAATACAAACAGTTGTTTTACCAGTTTGACGGTCACCAATTACCAACTCACGTTGTCCTCTACCAACTGGAATCATCGCATCGATCGATTTAATTCCTGTTTGAAGTGGTTCTGTTACTGGCTCACGAAAAATTACACCCGGTGCAATACGTTCTAATGGCATTTCGTAAGTTTTACCTTCTATTGCTCCTTTACCATCAATAGGTTCTCCTAGCGTGTTTACAACACGTCCAGAAATACCTTCACCTACATTAATAGATGCAATACGTTGCGTACGTTTTACTGTAGAACCTTCAACAATATTTTTAGAGTGACCTAATAATACCACCCCAACGTTATCTTCCTCAAGGTTAAGGACAATCCCTTCTAATCCGTTTTCGAATTCTACTAATTCGCCGTATTGTGCATTTGATAGGCCGTATACCCGTGCTATACCATCACCTACAGTTAATACACTTCCAACTTCATCTAAAGAAGCTGTAGATTCGTAACCTGATAATTGATTCTTTAAAATTGCTGATACTTCAGCTGGTTTAACTTCTGCCATTTTTCAACTATATTATTCAGAATAAATCTGACGTTTATTTATATACTTTTACTAAATTCTCTTTTTATTTTTGCTAGGCTGTTTGCTATACTAGCATTGTACTGTAAATCTCCAATTCGTAAAATAAACCCACCAATTACCGATTCATCAATAGTGCTTTCTAAAGTTACCTTATCACTACCTGTTAGTTCTTTTACTTTGACTAGTACTTTTTCTTCTAATTCTGGAGAAAGAGCTACAGCGGTTGTTACTCGAGCTACTTTAATTCCTTGGGATTCTTTGTATAATTCGATATAGCTTGAAGCTACATCATTTAACAAAGAGGCTCTTTTATTAGCAACTAATATAGAAATCAATGATTTGGTACTGTTTGTTTGTTTTATAAATATTTTATGTAGTGCTTCCTTTTTGTCTTCGTCGTTATATACGGGACTGTAAAGCATGTCTTTTAATTCACTATTATTAGAAATGGTCGCTGAAACCGACTGCATATCTTCAAACAAAACATGAGCTGTGTTTGTATCTGATGCTTGTAGTAAAACTGCTTTTGCGTAACGTCTTGCTGCTCTGCTTCCGATCATTTTTTATTAATTTAAAGTAGAATCATTTAGCATGTCTTCTACTAGTTTTAATTGTTTGCCTTTATCAGACAACTCTCCTTTAACAACTTTCTCTGCAATATCTATAGATAAATTAGCAACTTGGTTCTTAATATCTGTGATTGCTGATTTCTTTTCACTTTCAATTGCGTCTTGAGCATTTGAAATCATTTTATCAGCTTCAGATTTTGCTTCTTCCCTCGCGTCAGAAATCATTTTTTCTTTAATTTCACGAGCTTCCTTAATCATTGCTTCTCTTTCTATTCTAGCTTCTTGAATTAACTTATGATTATCCGCTTGAAGATTTTCCATTTCTAGTTTCGCATTCTCAGCAGATTCTAGTGCGCTTTTAATTCCCTCTTCTCTGTCATTGAGAGCTTTTAAAATAGGTTGCCATGCAAATTTTTTCAACAAAAATAACAACAACACAAAGAGTAACATTTGCCAGAAAAAAAGTCCAAAAGAGAAATCGTTAATTAACTTTTCCATAGTTATATTTTATATAGTTTAAATTTAATTAAACATCAATTGCAACCAACCGTTGCAATTGATGTTTGGGTTTTGTTATACTGCAAATAAGGCAGCAAATCCAATACCTTCAATAAGCGCTGCTGCAATAAGCATTGCTGTTTGAATTTTTCCGTAAGCTTCTGGCTGACGAGCAATAGCGTCCATTGCTGAACCACCAATTCTACCAATACCGATACCGGCACCAATAACTACTAAACCTGCACCTACAATAGCTGGGATTTCCATAATATATATAATTAAAAGTTAAACATTCAAAATTTATTAATGTGCTTCATCATGTTCTTCTACCGCAAAACCAAAATAAAGAGCCGATAACATGGTGAAAATATATGCTTGTAATAAGGCTACTAAAAGTTCTATTATTGAGATAGCAAAGGATAACACAAAAGTTAAGCTACTTCCTATCCAATTATGGAACACAAATATCAAACCTATCAAACTCATTAATACAATGTGTCCAGCCATAATGTTTGCGTACAAACGAATCATTAAGGCAAAAGGCTTGATGATTACTCCTAATAATTCTATTGGAGCTAATATTATTTTCATGGGAACCGGAACTCCTGGCATCCAAAATATATGTTTCCAATAATTTGCATTTCCCGAAAACTGCGTAATGATGAACGTAATTAATGCCAAGGCAAATGTTACAGCAATGTTACCGGTAACATTAACACCTAGAGGAGTTAATCCAAACAAATTTAAAAACCATACAAAAAAGAATACGGTCAGTAAATATGGCATATATTTTTTATATTTTTTTACACCGATATTAGGAATCGCAATATCATCTCTAATATATAAAATTATTGGCTCTAAGAATCTACCTACTCCAGTTACTATTGGACCCCTTTTGAAGGATTTCGCCATACCAGCAAATGCTAAAAACATTAATATTCCAGTTATAATAATCATCAGCACACTTTTGGTAATCGAAAAGTCTAATGGTTTTACTTGAGTTGGATGGTGATGATCATCTAAAGTTATCGTTCCTTTTGCATCGGTTTTATATATTTTGTTGTGATATAGCTTGTAGAAATTTCCGTTGTTTTCGGCAACTGTTTCGCCATGATGAAATTTTGAAGAAGAAAACAGATGGAATCCGTCATCCCAAAGAATTACTGGCAAAGGAAAACCATAATGTTTATTTTTTTCAGTGTCACTAAAAAAGATAAAGTCGTAGGAATCTAATAAATGATGATCAATACTTTCTTTGATTTTTGTTTTCAGGCTAACTTCCTCTGGAGACCCCTCATGCTCATCGTTTTGTGCTTGTGCATTTGTGAAAATTCCTAAAAAAAGAATTGTAAAAAATTTTACTAAAAAACTACGCTGCATAGTAAACAAGTTATGTTGGCTTTAAAAATCGGTGCAAAAATACTGTTCTTTCTGGAAAGAAAAAACTATTTATGCTCTTTTTTAATTGAACCTAATTTTGTTAAGTTGACTGATTATTAAGCTGTTTGGAAAGATAGATAACCTCTGCAATTAAACAGGTTGCGTAGGGTATAAAAAAAGCAAGAAATTCTAAAGTTTCTATATTTCCATCCTCCTTGTAACTGGGATAAAAAACTAAAAAAAACACCAAAAACTTCAAGGCACTTCCTCCCATAAAAACAAAACCTGCTTGTGCTGAATTATTGGATAGCTTTTTTATTACTACTAAAAAAACAAAAACAGCTAAACTGAAATTAACCAAGTAAGATGAAATTATTTGATTCTCAAAAATATCTTTATTTAAATAATACAGCGCCAAAAGATGAGCGCCAAAAAAGATAATTAAAAGTAAGCCCAGAAATATTAAAAATTGAATATTTTTAGATTTCATTATTTATTAAGTTGATTGGTTTGTCTGAGTACTAAAAAAAGAGAGATAGCTACTCCAGCCAAAGTTAGTAAGATGGTATATTTTTTACCTGAAAGACTGTAGTTTAAATCTAGCCAGACGCCAACCTTAGTAAACAGATATATAATTACCCCCATCTGAATGGCAATGCCTGATAAAATAGCCCAACGCTTATTATTGTTATTTTTATTATTAGGCATTGAATAAATAAAAAATTTATGGGGTAAGTTTTAAATTTTTTTGTTGGCTTTGGTCGTCTGGATTATCAGCTTCTTTTCTAATATAATTTGACTTATTAGGCACTTTCATTAAACAGGTGGCATTGAAAAATGCACCTTGTTCAACTGCTAATTTTCCTGTTACAACCTCGCCTTCAATTTTTGAAGTACTCCTAAGGCTTAAAGTACCTTCGATGTCAAGAGTCCCTTTAACATGACCTTCTATATCCGCATTGTTGCAAGTTAAAGTTCCAACAATTTTACCTGTTTTTCCAACAACAACCTTTGAAGGAGTTTTTATGTTCCCTTCAATTATACCATCTATTCTAAAATAACCATTAGAGGTGACGTCTCCTTTTAGTATCGTTCCATCATTAATGCGATTTTGACCTGATCCTGGATTATCGTATTCCTTTGTTTTTTTTTCTGAAAACATAACTGATTATTATTTAGAATTTTTCGTGCTATTTAATTTGGAAGTTTTATTGAGTTTTTTAGGAGCTTTAGTGTTTTCTTTAGATGTTTTTCTTGATTTATCTTGCTTTGTTGCCTTAGTTAAATCGGTGTTTAAATACATTTCAAAGTTTTTATGAATTTGAATAATTGCATAGTTTTCCGATGAAATCTCAAAAAAAGAAGTTGTTATTTTATCTTTTTTTCTTTCTCTTAAAGATTCTGCAAACCCCTTTGCACCTTGTCTCGATTTTAATCCATGTATCATTACAAATAATGTCTCAGGATTATAATAATCAATAGATGTTGACATTTCTTCATTTTGAGAAGTCATCATAACTTCCTTTAGTTTTTCGTGCAGCTCTTCAGCAAGAAGACGATCCTTTGTATTAAACTTATACGCTATTTTCCATCGTTCACTTTCTTTATCTACAATAAATGCTGTTGTTGATATTTTAGGTATGAGTGTTTTATATAGACTCAAAGCTTCTTTGCCTTGTTCGTCATTGGGATAAGTTAGGGCAACAAAATTTAAGGCTTTTTTGTAAGGTTCAAAACCCTGCTGACGACCTATAGAATTAGCTTTTAATAATTCAAATTTTGAAATTATCGGATTTCCAAAATACATTGCTATATAGGTATCACAATTATCTATAACATCTTGATATTTTGAGTTTTCAAAATCTTTATAAAGTTGATTGTATTTATATTCAGGACTGGACTCATCTGAAGCTAAAATAGCATTTGGATTTAATAAAATTTCAGCATATCTAGAGTTCGGATACGTTGAAGTAATTTCGCTTTTGTATTGAAAAGCTAAAAGGCTATTCCCTTCTAACTCGTTAATTTTATAAAGATTATAAAGAGCTGGTAATAATATTCTTTTTTCTGGACTGAATGAAACCAGAGCCTCTAAGCGATCCTTTGCCAAATCATATTCTTTAAATTTTTCTTTGTAAATAAGTCCTAACTGATAATATGCAAAGTTTCTGTCTTTAATTATACTATCAATTATTTTTTTATCATTGGGAATCAATGCAATATATGTTTCTGGCTTAAAGCGATCATTTTCCGAAACAGGGGCAATATAGTTTTCCTCAACACTTTCCAATTTTGAAATTTTATCAGACAACCTCCAATTATCCTCTAGTTTTCTGTTTCCCCATCTTTTTCTAAACTCTTCTTTTCCGAATGATACCGTTGTAGAGTTATAAAAATAAAAGCTTCCTGCCCCAGCGTTAGTTCCTTTTTTTGAACCGGAATTTTCGGAGTTAGAATTAAAAAAAAGATTATTTTCTATACTTTCCTCATTTTGAATATTTGCTAATGAATCCTCTAAAACGATTCTCTTTAATTCGGTGGTAAATAGTGTAAAATATTCTAGTTGTTGCGCTTCTGTCATATTTACTAGATGAAGTATACTATCGCTATTGTAGGCAATATCTTCATATTTAATAACGTCGTCTAGATTTTCTCTTTTCTTTTTTATTCGTCTGTATTGTCTAGAGCCTTCTTCCAAATTTGTTAGTGTACTGTCGTAATATGCGCCAGCAGATTTATAAGATCTGTCATCAAAATATATTTCTGCTAACGTTTGATAATTTACAGATTGCATAACTCTATCCTCACGGTAGGATTTAATAGATTTGTTGTAGAAATTAATAGCTAAGTCAATACTATCATTTTTTTTATGGTATTCTCCAATTTGATTATAAATTTTATCTAGAAATGGCCTGTTTTCTCGATTTTTTTCCAAATCAAATAATAATTCCAATAAAGCAAAACGATCTTCTTTTGTGAAATCGAAATTTTTTGCTTTTTCTATGTGCGCATTAATCATATAAACCCTGGGAGATTTTCTGTTTAAAGCAATAACTTTATCAAACTCTAAGTTGGCGCTATCAATTTTCTCAAGCTTATCGTAAAGTTGAGCAGTGATATAGGTATAGCGACCTTTGAGTTCGTTATTTTTTGTGTTTTCAGCAGCAAACTTCATGTATGGCAATGCAACGTCTAAAGAATCTAAATTTATGTAGGCTTGAGATAAAATTCCAGCTGCATCAGCCAATTCATCTTTGTCTATTTGGTTCTTTTCGAACATTTTTTTTAGGTTCTCAATAGCAACTTCCTCATTATTTAATCTAATGTTTGTTTTTGCTTTCCAAACCTTTGCTTGATTAATACTATTACAAGTAGGATAGGTTTTTAAAATAAAGTTAAAAGCGTCAAGTGCTTGAACAAAGCGACCGTCGTAATATCTGGCTTTTCCCAAAAGGATGTAAGCTTCATCGATTTGTGGATTGTATTCTTTTCCTTCTAGAAAAATGGCATGTTTTTGAACTCCTTTTGCCGCCTTTTCTTCAGCTTTATTAAAATTTTCATTTTTACTTTCTCCTGAAAGCAAACTACTTTCTTCCAGCTCTAAACGCTCTACTGGAAGAATTTCCCAAAAATTATCTCTGTACGATGAGGCTAATTGGAGTTTGCCTTCTTCAAAAGCTATATTTCCGTTATATAAAATGTTATATTCTGTGGTTATAGAGTGTTTACTCCTACTTAGAAACGTGTTTTTTTTACGCGAGCATGCGGCTAAAAACAGAATAGCCATTAAAAAAAATATAGTTTTTATTATTCCTTTCAAAATATAAGTTGTTTTGTTTTAATACTGAAACTTAAAAGCTTTGCTTTTAGTATATATACATTACTATTGAGTGTAAAAATACATTTCTTTTGTAACATAAATGAATATTAATATAAAATTCCTTTACAGTGCTTTGTATTTTGTACTTAAAATTAATTTTAAAACAACGGCGTAGTTTAAAAATTATAAATTCCTTTGTATTTTTACCAAAATTATATTCATATGAGTGAAAAGGCAAAAAATAAAAATATCTCGGTTACTATTGTTGTAGATGAGGAAATTCTGACAATAAAAATGGCTAAAAATGAAAATATTTTAGAGGCTGCTTTAAAAAATAATATTGACGCTCCTTATTCTTGTCAAGGAGGAGTTTGCTCATCATGTATTGCAAGAGTTACTGAGGGTAAAGCAACAATGGTGCAAAATCAAATTTTAACAGAAAATGAGGTTTCAGAAGGGCTAATTCTAACTTGTCAAGCACATCCAGTTTCAGAAATTTTAAGCATTGATTACGATGACGTTTAACTACAAATTAACTTTTCATTAAAGTCAAAACTTTATTAACTACATCGATAGGTGCAATCGTTTTCATTGCATCTTCGTAGTTTTCAGGATACTTATTCCCATAAACTGATGTTGGGATCAATGGAAATTTTTCAATATCCACCATTAAACTATTTTTATATTGTTGCCCGAATGGAGCAAAACCTAAAAAAGGATGGGTAACACCCCAAAGAGTAACAATAGGTACTCCATAAATAGCTGCTAAGTGACCATTACTGCTATCCATCGACACCATAAGGTCTAAGTTAGAAATTAATGCTAATTCCTCTTTAAATTTATACTTCCCTGCCATATTAACTACATCAGGATATTTTTTTGTTATAATATTTAACTTTTCTATCTCGTTCTGACCTCCGCCAATCAAAACAATTTGTAATTCTTTATTCTTTATTAAATGTACAATCACTTCTTCCATCAATTCTAAAGGATACATTTTACTCTTGTAAGCTGCAAATGGAGCTATTCCGACTATTTTTTTTGTTTTAGAAAATATAATATTGATTTTCTCATTATCTATCTTTTTTTTTGAGAATGACTCAAAAGAAGACAAATTAATAGGGCAGCCAAAAGATTCAAAAACATCGGCATATCGTTGATGAGTTGATTTTAATTGTCTCAGTGTTTTATTGTTCTTCGTGGTTAAGGATTTTTTTTCTTTTCTTCCTTTATCAAGAGTAGATGTTTTTTTTCCGTGAAACTTTAATAACCTGGAAAGTATTTTAGATCTAATAACATTATGTAAATCTGCAACCGCGTCGATGTTCGAAGATTTTATTTTTTTATAGAGTCTTAATAGGCCTTTAATTCCTTTATGTTTACCATCTAAAGCTGCTTCTAGGAACGTAATATTTTTAAGATCTTCAAAGAGGGGTTTAAAAAAGGTTCTAGAGAGAACTGTTAAATGTATCTCTGGATAAGTTTTGGTAAAAACTTTAAGAACAGGGACTATCATAGCGACATCTCCCATTGCCGATAATCTTATAATCAATATGTTTTTGGGTCTTTTCAATTAAGATGGATTTCTTTAACTAAAAACTATTTTCCTTCTCTAAGTACTGGGTTTAATTCATCGTCATTATACATTTTCATCTGTTTATAAACTTTCATATACTTAACTCCAGCTTCGATATCATCTAATAACTGATCAATTGCAGTGCTTAAATCTAGTCTCTGCTCCAACAAGATATTTAGTTTTAATTGGCAAGAGTTTCTATGATCTTCAGATGCATTGCCTCTTGTCGCTTCTTCATTCATATGAAAAACTTTTAAAGCTAATATTGAAAGCCTATCCACTCCCCAAGCAGGGCTTTCTGTGTTAATGGTTGCGTTCTGTTTTACAGAAGTCATTTTATATTTTTCCAAGAAATAGCTATCGATATACTCAACCATATCCGTACGATCTTGGTTAGAGGCATCAATCTGTCTTTTTAAAGTTAAAGCGCTTTTAGGATCGATATTGGGATCTCGAATAATGTCTTCATAATGCCATTGAACCGTGTCAATCCAACATTTTCTGTAAAGGAGGTGTTCTAAATTTTGCGATTGCGAATCGTAAGGGTTGCTAAAGTCTTGATCCACTCTATCAATAATGTGATATTTCGCTATAACTTCTTTAAAAATAACATTTGCTTTTTCTGAAAACATACCTTTTGGGTTTTTTAAATGAGAGACTATTTAATTGTTAGTATTGCTTTATAATTGTTAACCGAAATACCATTTCAATATCCATACTTTTATAGCGCAAAAATCTTTTACTCATATTTTTGCAAAGGTATCATATTTTGTAATACTATTTTATAAAGGCTATTTAATGTGCATCCTAATTAATACAATGGAGCAGGTTATGAAGGCTTTAGATTTAAAAAAAATAACTGAAAATTGGAGCTACTAATATAACCCATAACATCATTTCTGACACCCATTTCCTTTGAAGAGCTTCAATAAAATTCGAAAACAAAATAGAAATAGGTACGATTGTAAAAATTAATTCAACACCATTTTTTTGGCCTGTTAATATCACTATAATAATCCCAGTGATCAATGTAAATATTATAATCCAATATTTCGATTTTTTTCTCAAGGGAGTCTTTGTGAAATTTAAAAATTTAAAGACAAGGCTTATTACAGTCATTGAAAATATGACGAAAAGTGAAAAAAAGTTTTTTAAAAGTTTGAATGAGGAGAAGTCAAAGCTTGTGAAATTTTTGTAATCTTTATACCAATACATGTTATTATCTAGATATAAGAAATAAATAGTACAAATAATAAAAACAAGAAACATCCCTATTATTGGAATCAAAAAGAGTTTAAAATTCTTGGACGCGAGCTGTATTAAAGCTGCATATAAAACGAGTAAAAACAATATACTCCAAAAATAAAAAAGTGTTGCAATGCCAATCCATAATGAAGCGTCTAATATTTTTTTTTGAATATTTTTTTTTGAATTGAAACTTAAAATTCTTCGTAAGGCTAATAAGATAAATACAGTTGATAGAATAAGTTTGCTATTTTGAAAAACATTTGGTGTTAACAGTAAAAGGCAGATGAAAATAAATAATGCATAAGAGTTTATTTGTGTGAGATTATTTTTTTTTATGACAAAGCCAAAGATTAGCATTAAGATGATGTAAAGTCCAAATTTAAATGTTAGCTGAATTAGCCGAATAAAGTCATTCTCAAAACTCGAAAATTGAAAATTATAAAAGGTATATCCTACAAATAATAGCAAACTGATTAATATGAAATGAAAAGGTTTAGAATTGCTGAAAAAGTTTGTGAGCATGATACTTAATTTATATTTTTGCAATCATAAATGATAAAGATATGACTTGGACTGGTTTTTTTGAAGGAATACAAAGTTTTTTTGAGGGAGTTGCATTTGCCCCATTCAATGCATTACGTGAGTTAGAAGCCGCGAATTGGTGGATGGCTAACTCTATGTCTTGGGTTTTTGTGGTAATTTGTTCTTTAGCAATTGTTTATTGGATTGGGCAACTTAAAAAATACGATACTACAGAAGGTAGTGATGATAAAAGTATTACTGCCCATAAATATTTAGGTTAAATCAAAACCTATATCAGACCTAAAATTCATCTTATCGAAATGTAATTTTTCAATACTGTTATAAGACTTTTCTAAAGCTTCCTTATAGTTAATCCCCATAGAAGTTATTGCCAACACTCTTCCGCCGTTTGTTAAAATATGATCTCCGTTATTTAATGTTCCTGCATGAAAAACAATTGAATCAGAAATCATATCAAGTCCAAAGATCACTTTACCCTTTTCATAAGTTTCTGGATAACCTCCTGATACGAGCATAACAGTTGCAGCAGTTTTGTCGTCAATTTCTAACTTAATTTTATCTAAATTTTGATTTGCTGTAGCTTCTAATAATGTTATTAAGTCTGTTTTTATTCTAGGAAGAACTACTTCGGTCTCGGGATCACCCATTCTTACATTATACTCAATTACGTAGGGGTCATTATTTACTTTAATAAGTCCTATAAAAATAAACCCCTTATAGTCGATTTGTTCTTCCTGAAGACCTTTTACCGTTGGAATAACAATACGATCTTCTATTTTTTTCATAAATTTTTTATCAACAAAAGGAACTGGTGATATGGCTCCCATACCTCCAGTATTTAAACCCATATCCCCTTCGCCAATACGTTTGTAATCTTTAGCTGTTGGTAATATTTTGTAATTTTTACCATCGGTAAGTACAAAAACGCTTAACTCAATACCATCTAAAAATTCTTCAATTACAACAGTAGAACTAGCAGTACCAAATTTAGCATGGGTAAGCATGTTTTCTAATTCCTGTTGAGCCTCCAAAATATTATTAATAATTAAAACCCCTTTTCCTGCGGCTAAACCATCCGCCTTTAAAACGTAGGGAGGGCTTAATGTTTCTAAAAATAATTTACCCTCTGATACCGATTTTTTGGTAAAGCTTTGATAAGCTGCTGTTGGAATTTGGTGATTAATCATAAATTCTTTAGCCCGTTCTTTACTCCCTTCAAGAAGAGCACCTGCCATTGAGGGTCCAATAAGCAGTACGTCTTTTAATTCTGAATCTGAACGGAAAAAATCAACGATTCCTTTTACTAATGGGTCCTCAGGTCCTACTACAACCATAGTAATTTGGTGCTTAATAACAGACTCTTTAATTGCTTTAAAATCAGTAACAGCGATAGAAATATTAGTTGCAATCTCGGATGTGCCAGCGTTTCCTGGTGCTACATACAATTTATTACATCTAATACTCTCTGAGATTTTATATGCAAATGTATGTTCTCGACCCCCAGATCCTAAAATCAGTATATTCATTTTTGAAAAGTAATTTGATTTGATAAAAATAATTATTTGTAATCGGTTGCGCTAATTTTAATCCCAAATTTGTTTGAATTCTTATAAAATTGCTGCCTAATTCTCTTTATTTAATAGGCTTTTTCGTCTCCGGCCAGAGCATCAATGACTGTTTTAACTATAATTCTTAAATCCATAATAATAGACCAATTTTCTAAGTAGAATATATCATATTTTACTCGATTTGTAATAAAATTATCGTCTTCAACTTCTCCTCTAAAACCACTTACCTGAGCGAGTCCAGTAATTCCAGGTTTAATAAAGTGACGCACCATAAACTTATCTATTTTTTCAGCATACATATGGGTGTGGCTTACCATATGAGGCCTTGGTCCAACCACCGACATATCTCCTTTAAGTACATTTATAAATTGCGGTAATTCATCTATACTGGTTTTTCTTATTATTTTACCTATTCTGGTGACTCTTGGGTCATTTTTTTTTATTTGATGTAGATGAGCTTCTGGGTTTGGTCTCATGGAGCGAAATTTAAAACAATAAAACTCTTTATAGTCTAGTCCATTCCTTTTTTGTTTAAAAAATATTGGGCCTTTAGACTCAATTTTAATAATCAATCCAAGAATTGGAGTTAACCATGACAAGACTCCTATAATAACAACTAAAGAAAAAGCAATATCGAAAATTCTTTTTACAAACAAATTAATTGGTTCGTCTGTAGGTATCTTTCTCATGGATAAAATAGGAAGAAAATCGTAATACGTAAAGTCTAGTTTTTTGGAATAAATTTCTTTATTGTCAGGTAAGAATTTTAGAATCTTAAGATTATTATCGGCAAAATCTATTAAACTTGTAAGCTCCTTATTATTCAATTCAGCAATAGAGGAGTAAATTTCATCTACATCATTTTCTGATATATACTTGATTATTTCCTCAATATTTTGATATTGTTTTAAATCAAATATTTTTACCAACTGATACCCATAATCTGGGTTGTCATTAAAATATTTTCTTAATTGATCTGTTTTTTTATTTAATCCAACTATTACTACTTTTCGTAAATTACCTTTAAATACTTTTCTATATTTTTTTAACAAAAAGAAAATGGTAAACTTAGTAATAGTGATTAAAGACATCACCAAAAGCACATATTTTAAAATATTTATAGATTTTGCAGACAATTCATTATAAAATCCAAAAAAAGCAAATACTAATAAAAAAAATATAATGGTTTGCTTTGCAATTAAGCCAAATATCTTAGTAACACTTGTATGTCTGTAAATTTCATAAAAATCAGAAAGTAACGTAGATACTATCCAAGAAAAAGATATATAAATGTAAAAATATAATATGTCCGATTTTTCATAAATAATTTCAAATGAAAAATACCCTATAATAATTAAATCAACTATATAAGAAATTGGTCTTAAAAACCCTGAATATCTTCCTCTTTTAAAAATCATTTATTATTTTCTGTTGTGCTTTGAAAAATCTTTATGTTCATTTTTTAGTAATTCCTCTTGAGATAAACTTTTAAAAAACTCAAAAGTTCTCCTCATGCCTTCACTTCTTGAAATCTTTGGCTCCCAGCCTAAAATCTCTTTCGCCTTTGTAATATCTGGTTGTCTTTGCAATGGGTCATCTGATGGTAGCGGTTTGAAGATGATTTTTTGAGATGTTCGTGTTAATTTAATTATTTCTTCTGCAAATTCTAAAATCGTAATTTCATTAGGGTTTCCAAGATTAACAGGGTATGAATAATCACTCATTAACAATCTATAAAACCCTTCTATTTCATCATCAACATAACAGAATGATCTCGTTTGCGATCCATCTCCAAAAACTGTTAAATCCTCTCCTCTAAGCGCTTGTCCCATAAATGCAGGAATGACCCTTCCGTCATTTAGTCTCATTCTTGGCCCGTAAGTATTAAAGATTCTTGCTATTCGGGTTTCTACTCCGTGGAATCGATGGTAAGCCATTGTAATTGATTCTTGAAATCGTTTTGCTTCATCATAAACTCCTCTTGGTCCTATGGTGTTTACGTTTCCATAATATTCTTCAGTTTGAGGATGTACCAACGGATCTCCATAAACTTCAGAGGTAGAGGCAATCATGATTCTAGCATTCTTTTCTTTAGCTAAGCCCAATAAGTTATGTGTTCCTAAAGATCCTACTTTTAAGGTTTGAATAGGTATTTTAAGATAATCAATCGGACTTGCTGGCGAAGCAAAATGCAATATGTAATCTAATTTTCCTGCAACATGAACAAACTTTGAAACATCATGATGATAAAAATCAAAGTCAGGGTTTTTAAACAAATGCTCTATGTTTTTTAAATCTCCCGTGATTAAATTATCCATTCCAATAACAAAAAATCCTTCTTTTATAAATTTATCACATAAATGAGACCCTAAAAATCCTGCGGCTCCTGTTATTAAAACTCTTTTTTTCATAATTTAAAAATTATCTTCCTATTGATACGTATGAAATTCCTTCTTTCTTTATATCCTCTAAATCATATAAATTTCTTCCATCAAAAATTATATTCTGATTTAATAGTTGTTTTACTTTTTGAAAGTCTGGAGTCCTAAATATACTCCACTCCGTACATATAACTAGCGCATCAGCACCATCTAAAGCTTCATACATAGAATTACAGTAATTAAGAGAATTCCCAAATTGTTTTTCTATATTAGGCATCGCTTCAGGGTCATAAACCGAAAGCTTAGCGCCTTTTTTTTGTAGTTCCCTCATTAAGTATATTGATGGAGCTTCTCTTATATCGTCCGTTTCAGGTTTAAATGCTAAGCCCCAAATTGCCAGCTTAACGTCAGAGAGCTCATTATTAAAATGTTTTTCTATTTTAGGCAATAGAATTGTTTTTTGTTTCTCGTTTACTTCTATTACAGAATTTAAAATCTTAAAATCAAAGGATTGGTCTTTTCCGGCTTTTTGTAGTGCTTTTACATCTTTAGGAAAGCAAGATCCACCGTAACCAATTCCGGGAAACAAAAAACGCTTGCCAATTCTAGAATCGGTTCCCATACCAGCTCTTATTTTATCAACATCAGCTCCGACTTTTTCACAATAATTAGCAATTTCATTCATAAATGTAATTTTTGTTGCTAAAAATGCATTTGCAGCGTATTTTGTTAATTCTGCAGATTTTTCGTCCATAACAATAATTGGATTACCAGACCGCACAAAGGGCTTGTAAAGCTTTTGCATGAGTGATGTTGCTTTATCACTACTGGATCCAATAACAATTCTTTCAGGTTTTAAAAAATCGTCAACCGCAAACCCTTCTCTTAAAAATTCAGGATTTGAAACCACATCAAATTCGCAAATTGCTTTTTTTGAAATGACTTGTTTAACCTTTTCTGCAGTTCCAACTGGAACCGTACTCTTATCTACAATTACTTTGTACTCTTTTATTTTCTCTCCAATAAGTTTTGAAACATTTAAAACATAAGACAAATCAGCTGATCCATCTTCATCTTCTGGAGTAGGGAGTGCTAAAAAAATAATTTTCCCGTGTTCGAGCCCTTCATCCAATGAAGTGGTAAATTGTAATCGATCGGCTTTAATATTCCTGTCAAATAACACATCTAAATGGGGCTCGTAAATAGGAACTAAACCATTTCTCATTTTTTCTACTTTTTCTTTGTCAATATCTACACAAATAACTTCATTGCCAGTTTCTGCTAAGCAAGTCCCTGTTACTAAGCCTACATATCCAGTTCCTATTACCGATATTTTCATTAACTATTTTTTTAAATTAATCTGCAAAAATACAACATCCCTTTCTTTAAATTAGCTTTCATTACTTAGGGTTTCATTCAACTTTTTATCTAAAATATTTTTATTATTGATTAATAAAATCACTAAAACAAAACCTAAATAATAAGCTCCTACTTGACGATGAAAATAATTTTCAACTAGGCCAAATAAAATAAAAGTTAAAACCAACGCTGTTGGGAAAAAATGCTTGTAGTGTTTAAATAATAAAATGACTAGAATACCTAAAAATAAGACAAGACTTATTAGTCCGGAACTTATGTAAAAGTCTAGGTATTGATTATGAGTATTAAATCGTTTGTTTATAAAATTTTGTTTCGTAGCAAGGTCTTTTATTTCGTTTTCATAACAATTAACTAACTTATTTGAGGTTTCTCTAAATCCTATCCCAAAAAATTTGTTGGCATTCCCATTTGCTATTTTTGAAGAGCATTCCCAAACTAGTGTTCTATAGCTCAACGGAATAGTTGATTCTGTATAATTAACTTCTGAAATTTCTTTATTAGGCTGAAAAGAATTTTCTATGAAGTCGGGAAACTTAACAGAGATTATAGTGGCTATAAATGCAAGTATTACAGCTGATACACCAAATCTAATTTTTTTGTTCTTCCCATAAAACTGTCTTAAAACAACAATAAAAAACAAGAGTGCCAATGCAGTTTTAGACATGATTAATAACAAGTAAGCACTATTTAAAATGATACAGGTTAAATAATACTTGTTATCTGGATGAAATTCTTTTATTAAAGATTTATAGCATATTAAAATACTAAGCACACACAAAAGTCCAACATAGACTCTATCTATTAAAAGCGCATCTACCGTTTCCTGAAAAAACAAAAAAGACACATCTGAATTTTGATTGACTAATATTAAAAACTGAACTAATGTGTATATAATTGCTATAAATGAAGAAAAAACGATAGCCTTATTTACCTTTTTAAAATCTGCTATTGGTAAGTATAAGAAAACAATTCCTGCCGGAATCATCATTGTTTTTATAAATACAAAATCTAACTCCAACCTTCCTTGAATAGAAGAATTTATTAAGAGAAATGCAATAAAAAACACTAGCAAAAGCATTGAGTTCTTTGAGATTTTTTTAAAATCCTCTTTTCTTATAATAAACGGAAAGGCAACTACCAATATCAACATTAGAATATTTGGCAATGCTCTTATATACTCATCAAAAGGAATAATAAGATATAATAAAATAAAAACGTAAGGATATATGGCGGCTAAAAGTATTCTCACTTACTTATTCTTTTGCTAAAAATAAAACTGTTATTAATAGATTAAAGGCTTGACCCTCTGATTTTTTCTTTAAACACTAAATATATGAATTTACTATTACCTACTAAATATCTTTTCCACATTCTTTTTGGCTCTTGGATAAATCTATAAAACCATTCCAGACCATTATTTTGCATCCATAAAGGAGCTCTTTTGGTTAGGCCAGAAATTACATCGAAACTTCCGCCAACACCCATAATAAAATTGACTGATTTTAACTCGTTTTTAAATTGATATAAGAAGTTTTCTTTTTTAGGTGAAGTAATAGCCACAAACAACATATTGGCGCCACTTGAGGCGATGTCTTTAGCTATAGTAGCTTCATCATCTTTACCGTAATAACCATTTCGGTATCCAGCAATCAAATTTTTTCCATATTTGTTAGTGTAAATAGACACTACTTTTTTAATCACTTTTTCTTTAGCGCCAAACAAATAAATTTTATGATTGTTTTTATAAGCGAGTTCAACCAAATTTTCCATTAGATCAATTCCTGCTACTCTCTCTTTTAAGGGCTTATTTAAAAACTTTGCTGCCCACACTACTGCTTGACCGTCTGCGTTAATAATATCACTATTGTTCACGCTTTCATATAATTGTTTATCCTTTTGCATTTCGACTATCTTTCCAGCATTTACTACAACGTGATGTATACTTTCCTTATTTTTAATGGTCTCATTGACTAAAAATAGTGTTTCCTCCATAGAAAGGTTATGGATAAAAGTGTTAAGAATTTTAATTTGGCCTGCCATTTTATTGGTTTTTTAAAAATGTTACAAGTTCATTTTTAACTTTTTTACTGTCATAGTCTGCTGCAGTTTTTTCAGAACTTCTAATCATATTGGTTTTTTTATCTCCCGTATAATTATTGTATGTCATTATTTTACTTGCCAAGTCATCAGCGTCTTTTGGTTTAAATAAAAGTCCGTTTTCACCAAAATTTATATATTCTTTTGGCCCACCCATGTTACTGGCAATAACTGGAACTCCACATGACATAGCCTCAAGACCCACCAACCCTAAACTTTCATCTACCCTGTAGGTTGGAAAAACAAAAATATCTAGCAAATTATATTCTTCTGCTAATTCTGATTGTGATAAATTTGATCGTAATGTATACGGAATATTTAAGTTCTTTAACCTTATTAGTATTTCTTCCTTGTCCGGACCATCACCAACTAACCTTAATGAAATATTAGAAATAGTATTTCCCTTTAATAAAATATTAATGGCCTCAAGTAATACTCGCCAACCTTTCTTCTCGATAAAATTTGAGACAAAACCTATTACAAATTGATTTGTTTGAGGTTCCGTTTTTAAAGGTTTAAAAATAGTGCTGTTTATCCCCCCCGAAGGATAAACTAATAACTTTTCTTTTTCCTTTTTAAATTGATTTAAAAAAATATCTTCATAGTATTTTGAAGGTATCACAATGGGATATTTTATTATTATTTTCTTTAAAAAAAAAGAATAAACCTTTCTTATACTAGTGTTAAATGTTATATCGCTTCCATGAAAATTTAATATATATTTTCTATTGAATAGACAAAGTAAAGGTGCTACAAATAGTGGGTAATGAACGTAAATTAAATCTTCTTTTTTAGCTTCTGATAGTGCTTTTATAATTCTTATATAGAATCCTATATATCCCAAGAGCTTACTAAATCCTGTTTTTTTAGTAAGAATGGTTTTTTTAATTTCAAAGTTATCTTCTAACGAAACAACAAAGTTTTTTACAAAAATGCCGTATCTAATATTCTTGATGGAAGGATACATATTAGAGATTACTATTAATTTTCTTTTAGAATTAATCATTCTTTATTAATTTATCACTGTACATTAATAAAAAAAAACTCATAAAAAAAGAAAAGACAAACACACCCTTTGCGCGACCTAAAAAACTTTCTATAAAACTTAATAAAACTATAATTATAAAAAAGCTTAGAGCTTCACCCCTAAGTTTTGTTTTAAACGCGAAAAATAATAATACCCAAACAAACACCAGCAATCCAAAAACACCATTGGAGACCAAAAATTCAACAAATTGATTATGCGCATTATAATTTTCTACTAAAGCTGTTTTAAAATTACCATTTATATAAGCGCTCGTATAGATTTCTTCAGTATCACCAGAGCCAACACCAAATACTAACTTTTCTTCCTTTTTAAATTCTCTAATTATATAATCCCATCTCTGAATTCGTTCTATTTTTACATTTCCCCTGCCGTCAATTAATCCAGAAAACTTATTTCCTAAGTAATCAAACTTTATAGATAGTATTACAAGGCCTACTATAAATAACCCTATTAAGATTTCTTTTTTTCTACTTCTGTTTTGGAGAACTGAAACGATTATTGCCAGTACAAAAGCCAACATTGCAACCCTGCTGCTTAGCTCAAATAAAAAAAGAAAGAAAGGAATAAGCAGTAATATGAGCTTCAACTTGTTTTTTCTTAAAAACTTTAATTCTTCTGTTTTAATAATTGCCAATACTAAAATTACTATTAATAATGCAAAATAATTTGGATGAACTCCAATAGGTTTTACTAAGTTCCAATTAGAATAAATCCATTCAAAAAAATAAGGTGCTTGTCTTAATGGTGTTGCGTTTGTTAAAATAGATTCTATCACAAATCCCCAGCAAATAAACATCCCAATTAACAACCCGGCTCCTAAAGAATAATATATTTTTTTAAAATTAAAGTCTTCTTTCTTATGTGATAAAATAATGGTGGGGAGTAAAAGTAATGTTAAAACTCTGCTTATATTTTTTAAAGCTATATCTGTATTTGTAGAGAGCCATAGCCCCAAAATATATAAAAAGAAAAGAAGTATAAATGGAATTATAAAAGCTCTTCTTTTCCATAATATTTCTTTTCTCTCCTTGAGACCTAAAACAAAAAAAGAGCTTGCCACAAAAACCCATATTGCAATCGTATTAATAGACAAAAATAATGGGAGAGTGCTAACAAAAAAGTAAGTGCTTCCTTCAAAAAAAGAAACTTTAAACTTTTTAGATTTCAAGAATTTGATCATACCTTTTTTGATAGGTGTTATTTATTGCTATTTCTTTCAAAAAATCAACAAGTAAAGAATATTCATTATCATCTATTCTTTGTATTTTTTCATGGATCAGCTCTAAGTTATTCATAGATGCAAACAGTTGATATTGGTTGCTTAATAATTTTTCAAGAGGAATGTGTTTTTCAGATATAAAAGGTAATTGAAAGCTTAAAAAATCAAATGCTTTAATGGGAAAAGTTAGGTCATCGTAAGAGTTCCTAGGTCGGGTGTGAAAAGCATATGCAATATTGTTTTCTTTTATATATGCCGGTATAGTATCTCGAGGAATTTTAGAAACCTTTATGGTGGTTTCTTTTGTTAAATCATTTAAATGACTGTCTCCAGAAAGGACATAAAAATTATATTGATCTTGATATTCTTTTTCAAAGTCTAAAAAAGTATTAAAACCAGAATTCTGATATTTAGTGCTGCCCAAATATAAGATTCCTGTTTTTTTTGAAAAATCTGGGTTTTGTTTATTTTCTGTTATGTTATAGGTAGCTGGAGGTAATGCTTGGTATGGTTTTTTAATGTAGAAAGAGTTGTTTTTAAATAACATATCTCCCATCTCGATTGTTGGAAATACTAAGTTTGTCGAAATTAATGTTAGATAAAAATTGCTAAGTTTATTAACTATTAATGTAATTTTTGCTCTAGGGCTTGAGTATTGTTCTGGAAACATTTCTATATAAACATCCCGAATAAAAACAATGACTTTTTTTGAACGCAATCGTAAAAAAAAAAGGCAAAAAAAGTCTACTAATGCGATACGGTTTGTAGCAGATTCTACATATACTATATTCACTTTTTTAAAGGATACTGATTTTGCAATTTTATTTCCTTTTTCAATAATATCATCTTTTTTATTTAAAAAAACATTTTTAAATAAGGATACTCTTGTTTTTGGCCCTCCAGAAACATTACTTAAATTAGGAATGACATAAAGAATATTGTTCATATTTGTTGTTCTATCTGCCTTGTATTTTTATTCCCCTCTAAAATTAGAAAAGGGAGTATCAAATAAAACATATTGTTAAAATAATGAATTGATAATAAACAAGTAATAATTACAATGGATAAAAATCCAATTTTTGATTTTATAGACTTAATTTTTTCTAATAAAAAAATATGAAATAATAAAAAGAGACTCAATAATAAAAAACCTCCTCTATGATACAAATAATAAAAACCATTGTCAATTTCTTGAAAAGTTATGAAGTCACTCCAACTTTGAGCTTCTAGATTTTCTCTGAAAATAGTAGTGCTTGCTCCAAAACCATTACCAAATATTTTTTCAGTTGTACTAAATTTTTCACGAGCGAAAGCAGCATTTAAATCATTAACCCTAATTTTTAAACTTGGATACTCAAAGGGATCCAGTAAGTACGGAATTTTTTCTTTTATTAAATCTGGCGCATAACTTGAATTAAAAAACAAAACAGAAGAAAGTCCAATACCTAGGATAATTAAAATAAATTTAGGTTGTATTAACTTTTTAAAATCAACAACTAATAGCATCAATAGTATTCCGGCAATAACAATATTCATCAAGTTGGTTGTTAATAATAAACTTGGTATGGCTACTATAAATGCCAGGACTAATTTTAAGTCGAACGTTTTATTTTTAATTAAATAGTAAAATGAAATAAATACAATAGGAATAATCGATGGCCCATAAACCCTTCCTTGATAGCCAATTACAGTTGTGTGCCATAAATTAGGAAACTTCCCTAGGTACAGTAATATATATATCCCTAAAACAATATAATTTATTAAAAACAAAAATGGGAGTACCTTAAAGTCCTTTTTATTTAACAAAAACAAATAAAACAAAAACCCAAAAAGCTGAAACTTAATATCTATTTGTGGATTACGATGGCCATAAAACAGTCCAATGGTCAAGAAAATAAGATAGATTGCTAATGCTATATAATAATATAATGGAACTGTTATTTTTCCTTTTTTAACTACAATAAGATTAGCTCCTAACAATAACAATAAGCAGAATAAAGAAACACTGCTTGAAATAGAGTTCCCTATTAATAAAAAAAGTGCTGTTAATAGGATGTAATTTAATACTTTCAAAAAAGAGTATATTTTGTTAAAATAGTCATTATGACAAATTTAAATTAAAAATTATGCAATTGTATTGCGAACCAATAATTTATTTTACTGTAATTATTCTGGAGCTATATTAAAACTTTGCGGAGTTTGTGTCACTTTTGGCTTAGAAAAAATCTATATTTTCTGAATTTTTAAATTCCCAAAAACAGCATTATTTTTTATAGTTATGCTCAATGTACCTTTGTTAAATTCCTTAAGTTTTACTTCTTTATCGTTCCAATAGGCCTTATAGGTGTAATCTGGGTTTAGGCAAATTATTAATGAAAAAGGCTTGTTCTTACGATTGTAAATTTTCATAGAAGCTTCTAGTTCAGAAAAGTCATCATTAAAGCTCTTTTCTTTAATCCAAATATCATACCCTGTTGTAATGTTTCCAACCTGATAATAAGCATTAAACCATGACATAACAGGACTTGATAAGCCACTAAATTGATGCCATCCTTTTCCTTTTTTAGAGTCTATTGAAAAATACTCATAACAATTGTATGATTTTTCGGTTTCTCTTTTCCAAACATCTAAAGCTGTTATTGCTATTTGGTGAGCGAAATCATCTTCTCCCAAATCTAACATCGATTTCCAAAAAAACCACTGGTGTGGCATCCATACATGCCCATTCCAATATCCTTTTTTATTATAATAAGGTGCTGTTTGATCAATAGTTGAAAGTCCCATATCTGACCAAATTTCTCCTTTTGTTTTAAGATGTGATACAATTTTATGAGTCTGGTTTTCATCACATATTCCTGCAATTATAGGTGATGCCCCTCCTAATCCCATATTAAAATTAATTGAATCGTTATACTTTAAGATACTATTAGCTTGTCCGAAACCTTTATGGTTAACGTATCCATAATAACCTGTTTCTTCATCCCAAGCGTATTTTTGTAAAGCATTTGCTAATTGTTCTATATCCTTTTCATAAACTAATAGGTCTTCTTTAAGATTTAGTTGATGGGCAGCCATTTGCATAATCTTGGCAACTCTGATGACATGTGCCGAACTTATAACAGGCGCAACGGTTTTGGATAACTTGTTTTTGTGAACAAATTTTTGTGCTGGATAATCGTCCCAACCTCCAGAATTATAAAAATAATCCCAAGTACGAATTAGACCAGAATCTAGGTTTGATGTTGTCGAGCTTTCTACTTTTCCTATTAAAAAATTATAGTATTTTTTTAACTTAGGATATGCATTTTCAACCAACTCAAATGATTGAGTTTTATTCCAAAGTTCTAGAAATAAATAAAACTGAACAGGCAATGGAGTGCCGTGATGGATAAATGCAGATTGTTCTTCAGCTTCGTTTAAATAAGCATTTAAATTTTCCATACCTCTTTGCGTACTTATTTGACTTAGACCTAATCCTATAAAGCCTGAGTCCCAAGTGTACAAGCAATCCCATTTTCTTCCTGGAGCATGATGCCTTATATATTGATTTTGAGTATATACTGGATAAACTACATTACTTATTGTGGTTGCTTCCATTAACTTTTGACTAAACTCATATTTTACTCCTTCTGGTACTGTATGATAGTTAGTTAAAGATTGTCTTGCAATCGTATAAATGTCATTATAATTTAATTGTGTTGATTCGTTCAGGCGATTATAAACTTCTTCTTTAGTTCCAGTACAAACTATCCCGTTTATTACTTTAGATGAATTAGCGTCTATAATTATTGGATTTAGGTGCAAATCGGTGAAGTGTGCCTTTTCATCAATATAAAATTTAGACTTTTTAGAGTTAATTAATTCTATATTATATTCTTCGGGAAGATTATCAATGGTCCAATCCCGGACTTCTAGATCATTGTGGTTTAAACGAACCCCATAATAGGTCTCAATATTATCATATTTAAGGATAATAGAATTTGAACTGGGCCCTTCTATAATATCTGGAATATTGTTCCATTTTATTTGCTCAATTTTCAATAAATTAAAATCTCCTTCGGTTAAAATTGCAAAGCCGTCAATAACTAAAGGAGTTTTGGATTTTGACTCTATAGAAAGTGAATATTCTTCAGCATTAATAGCGCCTATTTCAATTTTTTTTAAGCTGTAATTTTCCGAAGGATCTAATTCAATAATTTTCGTTACAATCCCTTTTAATTTAAGTTTAGCCTTTTGTTGTTTTTCAGTCTTATATCTTAAATAAAGAACCCCGTTTTTTATTTGGTTAGGAAATTGTATTTTATAAACTACCTGATCGCCAATATTTTTCCCGAATCCTCTGCCAATAGCGCTTCCATTTATTAACTCATGATCTCTAACCTCTGCTCTCAACATTCCATCATACACTAAATCATTTCGATGTCCTTCCTTTGCAAAATTTAAATATTGATAATCCAATGCATCTATCCAAAATGCATTTTCTGGTAAACTAATTGTAGCATAATTTAGTTTTTTTTCTGGATTATGTGGTTTTATAGGTGGAAAATGAATGGACGATAATAAATGTAATACAAGACTGTCTTGAGAGTTGGTTTGATTCATAAATTCAATACGAACAGATCTCGAAAAAGAATCTATTTTAGAATAAGAAATGTCTGCATATACTCGATCTTTCCATTTAAGTTCATGTCTAAAAGAAAAATATTTAAGATTAGGAGATGCTTCCCATGGATGAAAACCTGATTTAGTAAATACATTCGGAGCCTTTGTTTTTTTATTTTTAAAACCTGGAAAAAGACTAAAATCAACTCTTATTCCTTTATCAATATCTGGAATATGAGAAACTCCAATATATTTTTTTGTGTAAGGCCCCCAAGCTGGAAGACTAAGGTCATGAGATAGTTGTTGACTATTCTTTATTAATACAGCCTGTTTTTTTGATGAGTTTGAACAACCCAACAAAAAAATAACTATCCATATTGAATAAAAACACCTCATAGAACTCATTTAATTTAAGCAAAAACAATACTTGTCGGTATGCTAATTTAATTTAAAAAAATATCTCGAGAATCATAGAGTTACATTTAATTTTTTAGCATTTTTACTATCTGCAATGATGGTATGATCGCCTTTAAAAATTCTTTGAGAGAGGCACTTGTCATATACCTTACCAAATACCACCAATTAGGCACAAATAAAACGAAAAAACCTACAGCCATAGAAAAGGCAACCATTTCTATAGAGTGTTGACTGCCTAAAAATATGAAAAACGGCATTATTGTTATTGAAAATAGATTCCAATAAAAAGCTCTATCAGTCCTACCAGTAGCAATAACAAGACTGCCTATTGGATTTCCTAGGCTCCTTATATACATATAAACACATAGTATCCGAACTACCTCCACAATGCTCTTATAATCATTCCCATAAAGAATGTATATGATAAATGGAGCAAAAATTATAATCAGTAGATATACACTAAAGTTGAGCGTTGATATAATTTTAATTAGCTTTAAATAATTTATTTTTAATACATCGATATTGTTTTGAAACTTTGCTAATAACGGGTTGGCTATTTTTGTTATGATTGGATTAATGATCTGAGCCGGGCGATAAACTAGTTGTTTTGCTAAACTGTACCCCCCTAATATTTCAGCACTAAATAATTTTCCGATTATGATAATATCTAAATCTCTATTAAAATAATTAACTACTTGACTACCCACTTCAAAAATTCCTATTTTTAGAAAAGGGTATACCAATGTCCAATTAAAATAAAATAAGATGGGTCTTATTACAATTCCCCTTAGGAAGAAGACAAGATTAGGAAGCGAATATTGCAATAAAGCTGAAAAAACCAATGCATATATTCCAAATCCTTTAATAGCTAATATGATTGCTAAAACAAGCGCTAATGAAGAGCTAATAACCTCAACTATTGCAATAAGTTTAAAATTAAGATTCTTCTGTTCAATAGTTTTATATTGATTTCCTAGCCCTGCAAATACGATACTAATTGCCATTAGAAGAATTAGCTCTGTAAGTTGAGGTTCGTTATAAAACGAGGCAATATAAGGTGATAATAAAAATATAAAGCCATACAAAGAGATTCCAAAAAATAAATTTACCCAATACAAGCTTGCATATTCTTTTCTACTAATATCTTGTTTATGAAAAATTGCCGAAGTAAGGCCCATATCTGTAAAAAGATTTAGTACTCCTAAGACAAATACTACAATAGCCATTAGACCGAAATCTTCTTTATTTAAAAATCTGGTTAATATTGAAATTCGGACAAGAGAGGCCAAAGCAACACCGACAGTAGAAATAGAGGTCCACTTTACGCCTTTTATAATACTTTTTCCAAACTGCATAAAATTCCTTTATAAAATTAATTTGAATTCTTCTAAAGCTTGATTGCTATGCTTTAGTTTGTTTTGTTTACAATTTTTCTTTAAAAATAAGAGTAAATCGCCTTGTGTAAATATACATTCTAATGATGAATAAAGGCTTTTTGTAGAGTTTTCTGAGATAATTCCGTTTACTTGATGTTTAACGAATTCTTTTGCAGCTGGGAAATCAGTGGTTATGACTGGCGTCTCTAATATTAATGACTCTGTTAACACCATTCCTTGTGCTTCAAAGGCTGAAGACAAAACTAGACAGTCTGCATTTTTTATATATGGGTATGGGTTTTCTTTAAACCCTAAAAAGTGTAACTGCTGATCAATATTAAGAGTTTTTGATTCGTCTTTTAAATTATTTAAATCTGGGCCATCTCCAATTATATACCAATTAAACACATGTCCTTTGTTGATCAATTTTTTTGAAATTTTTAAAATCCGATCTATTCTTTTTTGATGATTGTCAATTCTTGCAACTGTTACAAAAGTCAAAGAGGATTTTTTTTGAAAAGGGTTTTCAATAGCAGCTTTCTTTAAAATGTCACCTTCACTTATAAAGTTGTGTATAAGATGAGATTTTGATTTAAATTCGGGTGCTAATTCCTCAAAAGCAACTTTACAATAATTCGAAACATTAACAACTGTATCAAAGCCTTTATACCTTGATAAAATATAGTCTCTTGAAAAACCTAATTCTTCTAGATCGTTATGGATCCAAGCTATTTTCTTTTTTGAAGTAATCCCGTTTTCAAGGATATCATTACAACCTAAATTTGTTTTTGTTCTTGGGATATCGTTAGAAAATGAAATGGCTATATCAAAATGAAACTTAGTAAATCCTCTATAGAAATATTTTATAAAAACTTTTCTTGTAGTATTCCTTCCAACAATTTTTGAAATAGTTTTGATTAATAAATAAACAAAAAAATGATGTGGTTTTAAATTCTTTTTAGCTTCTTCAAAGTCAATAAAAAAGTACTGCAACGCTAAAGGCGAATAAATAGTTATTTTTGAAGAAAGATCTTGGAATTTTTTATGTAAGTACGGATTGAAACATAAAAATGACAAGTCCAACTCAGAGTTCTTTGATAGCTCAGACGTTAGGTTGTACAAGGAATTAGCAATTCCCCCCATTTTAAGATGAGGATTTACGAATAAAATTTTCAACTTTTAGTTACTTTTTAAGTACTCCGCAAAAATCTAAAACTATCTTTTTAGAGTCTATTTCCAAATTATTAAATTCATTATGCGCTACTAGATAAACAATAATGTCTGCTTGGTTCACAGCATCGTTGTAACTTGTTAACTTACGATCTTTATTTTCAGACAAATTGGGCTCTACAGGTAATACCTTAAAACCTTGCTTTTCTAGTGATTCTGTAACAAATAAGGCAGGAGATTCTCTTAAATCATCAATATCTGGCTTAAAAGCAAGACCCATACAGGCAATAACAGGATCTTTACTTTTATTTACCTTAAAAGCCAAAGCCTCATTTTTAATTTTCTCTAATACCCAGTTTGTTTTATAATTGTTTGTTTCTCTTGACTTTTTGATAAGTGGGCTTTCTTTGGGAAATTCAGATACAATGAACCAAGGGTCAACCGCTATACAATGGCCTCCAACTCCAGTTCCTGGATTTAAAATATGTACTCTTGGATGTTTATTTGCTAATGCGATCATATCCCAAACGTTTATTTCGGCCTTATCACAAATAATTGATAACTCATTGGCAAAAGCAATTTGATTATCTCTAGAAGCATTTTCAACTAACTTTACCATTTCAGCAGTTTTTGCGTTGGTAGGGTGAAGAGTCCCCACTACAAAATGCTTGTAAAAATTGATCGCTTTTTTTGTTGATATCGCATCAACACCTCCAATAGCTCGATCATTATGTTTTAATTCATTTAAAATATTACCTGGTAAAACCCTCTCAGGGCAATAGGCCAAAAAAATATGCCCTTTTAATTCGGGGCGTTCTTTATAAATAAATTGCTCCATTTTTTTGGTGGTGCCAACAGGGCTCGTTGATTCTAAAATAACTAAAGCGCCTTTTTTAAGCGTCGGAATGATGCTTTTTATAGCAGACATTACATAAGATAAATCAGGCTCGTGATCGCCTTTAAAAGGGGTAGGGACTGCTACTAAATAAACTTCTGAAGAGACAGGCTTTGTTGATGCATATAAATTTTTATCTTTTACTACTTTATGAACAAGTCCCTCTAAATCAGGTTCAACAATATGAATTTGGCCTTTATTAATGGTGTCAACAACTCCTTGTCTTATGTCTACGCCAGTAACCTTCAAGCCTCTACTGGCAATTAATGCTGCAGTAGGTAAGCCAATATAGCCAAGGCCCATCATTACGACACTAGGTTTATTTTCCATATTATATTTCCTTAATAAAATTTACTATTCTTGAAGTTGCATTACCATCTCCATAAGGGTTGTGCAGCATACTTAAAGTTTTATAATAAGCAGCATCACTTATTAATTTTTGTGTTTCGTTAATTATTTTTTTTGTGTCGGTCCCAACTAGCAAAACCGTACCTTCTTCAACAGCTTCAGGGCGTTCTGTCGTGTCTCTTGTTACCAATACAGGTTTTCCTAGACTTGGCGCTTCTTCTTGAATTCCACCACTATCTGTTATAATAAGGTATGATTTCTCCATCAACCAAATAAATGCTGCGTATGCTAGGGGTTTAACAAGAATTATATTGTCAATTCCTGAAAGAAGCTCATAAACTGGTTTCTCAACATTTGGATTTAAATGTACTGGATATATTATTTGAGTCTCTTTATTATTTTCTGCAATTTGTTTTAGAGCTGAGCAGATATTTAATAGTCCTTCACCATGATTTTCTCTTCTATGTCCAGTAACTAGTATAATTTTCTTATTAAAATCTAAAATTTCTTTTAAATTCTCAATTTCATTATCTTTAAAATTAATGCTATTTACTTTCTCAATACCAAATAACAAAGCATCAATTACGGTGTTTCCAGTTACAATTATGTTGTTATTGTTAATATTTTCTTGAAGTAAATTTTTTTGAGAAAGAGTTGTTGGAGCAAAATGATAATCCGCAATTTTTCCTGTTAACTGCCGATTAAATTCTTCTGGGAATGGATATTTTCTATCAAAAGTTCTTAAACCTGCCTCTACATGACAAACTTTAGCGCCGCTATAAAAAGCTGCAATACCAACTGCCATTGATGTAGTGGTATCTCCATGAACATAAACAAAATCTGGGTTTACCTCTTCTAAAACTGACTTCATTCCTTCTATAATAGTAGCAGTAAGACTGTACAAGTTTTGATTAGGTTTCATGACATTTAAATCATAGTCTGGGTTTATGTCAAAAAAATCCAATACCTGATCTAACATTTCTCTGTGTTGAGCAGTAACGCAAATTTTTGTATTAAAACTTCTATCTTTTTTAAATGCTAAAACTAGTGGAGCCATTTTTATAGCTTCAGGTCTTGTTCCAAAAACAATTAGATTTGTTTTCATATTAGTTTAATAGTAATGCTTTGAGGAAGCTAGTTGTTTTCAGATGATTCTGCTAATTCTTTTAAATTGAAATAAGAATTCCTTAAAAAAACTAAAACAAGAAATGCTAGAACTAACATGATAGGGTACTTAATCATTGGATTTCCGAATAGTCCTCTTTTTTCCTTAATTACATTTGGCTTATTAACCATCACCACAACCTCACTCTCATTAACTAAAAATTTATTTAAAGATTCTGATTCTTTTTGTAATTCTGTCTTTTTTATTAAAAGACCATGAACACTAAAGTTTTTGTCAACAACATAGATTTGATCTGACTCTGATGGAAGGGATCTATTTTGACTATAATTCTCTATAATCCTTTCAATTTGTATAATTGACTTGGTATTTAATTCAATGTGTTTTTTTACACCCTTTAACGTAGTATCTTTTAACTTTTGCAACAATGAATTATCATTGAAGTAGCTAATCAAATTAGTGATTGTTTTATCGTCGGCATAGGTTGATAAATTCAAGTTTAATGTATGGTTTTTGTATTTAGAAATAAACGTTTCTGATATGTCTAAGTCAGTTGTATTAAAATCTAAATTTCTTAAAAGTCCTTCCAAATTTCTATCATTCACCTCGTACCTTCTTGAAATTTCTGTTAAGTCAATAATGGGTTTAATCTCCAGATCTTTAATGGGCACTTCTGAGCTCTCAAAGCCAACAGTCTTAAAAAAAGCTTTATCATTTTCTGCAATTTTTTCATTTAAAAAATTAATTTCATTGTAAACAAAATTTACTGCATCATGATTTATTCTAAGCAAAACCTTTGCGCTTTTATTTTCTTTGTAGTCCAAGTTTGAAAAATAGCCCAGTACAACACCTAAAACAACTAACAAAAGAGTTGTTTTCCAGTTTTTAGCAGTAAAATTTAAAACATTAAAACCATATATGGCTAATTTTAAAAAGCCTTTTTTAAAAGAATGAAATAGGTATAATATGCTAATTTCGTCGTTTTTGTTTTCCATAAAGTATAATTTGTAATTACTATTTTATGCTCAAAATTCTAATTATTTATTTTTAAATTAATAACATTTTTTAAGCTTTTTTGCCATTCAATACTTTGATAATTAAATTTTGAAAAATATTTTCTAGCATCTAATACACTAAACGCTGGTCTTTGTGCAAATGTACGGTAATAGTCCGTTTTTACAAGATTTGTTTGCGTTAATTGGCCCGTTTGCGTTAATATCTCCTTAGCAAAGTCATACCAAGTTGCTTCTCCCTGATTGCTGTAATTGTAAATACCGTACCTCTTAGAATCAGATGTTATGATATTAAGAATAGCCTCTGCTAAATCGTTAGCATTAGTTGGAGTTCCTGTTTGTTCTGTTGTAACAGTTAATGATTTTCCTTCTTTTACAAATCTTAAAATCATATTATAAAAATTTTGGCCGTATTGGGAGTAAAGCCATGAGGTTCTAATAATATAATGTTTCCTCCAAATTTCTTGTAACACCTTTTCTCCTTCCAATTTAGATGCTCCATAAACATTAACTGGATTCGTTGGGTCTTTTTCAGTGTAGGGTGCTCTTTTTTTTCCATCAAAAACATAATCTGTTGATACTTGGATCAATGTGGTATTGTTTTTCTTGCACTGTTTTGCTAAGTTTTTTACACCATCTTCATTAACTAAAAAAGCCTTTTCCTTTTCACTTTCTGCTTTTTCAACATTAGTATATGCTGCCGTGTTAACGCAATAATCAAATTCTTCTTTATCAAATAATACTCGGATTGCTTCTTTATTTACAATGTCTAATTCTTTTCGGCCAAGAAATAGAAAATTATATTCTGGATAATGATTCGATATATCTCTTATGCACTTTCCTAGTTGTCCATTTGCGCCTGTAATAAGTATTTTCATTTTGCTATTGCTTCTAAAAAAGAAGGAAGTTTTAAATCTTTTTCTGATATGATAAGTTTGTCATTTGGGAGATGCCAATCTAGTTGAAGAGTTGCGTCGTTGTATATGATTCCTTGCTCTGAATTTTTATCGTAAAAATTATCACATTTATAAGCAAATTTAGAAGTTGGAGACAATGTAATAAATCCGTGAGCAAAACCGCGAGGGACGAACAATTGTTTCTTAGAAATATCATCTAAAATTACGGAGAAATGCTTGCCAAAGGTTTCAGATTCTTTTCTCATATCAACAACGATATCTAAAATTCTTCCTTCTATAGCTCTTACTAACTTTGCTTGAGCCATTTTTCCCAACTGATAGTGCAATCCTCTTAAAACACCAAAACTAGAAGTGGATTGATTGTCTTGCACAAAGTTTACTTTTTGCCCTGAAACTTTTTTAAACAAGATATCATTGAAAGTTTCATGAAAGGAACCACGCTCATCGTTAAAAATGGTTGGAGTTAATATAAAAGAATCTTTTAAAGGGGTTTGTTCAATCTTCACTTGATCATTTTTTATAATAAATGTTTACCATAACCACTTTTTAACAATGGTTTTATTAATTTATTTAATTGTTCCTTAGTGATAAACCCCATTTCGTAGGCTGCTTGCTCAATGCTTCCAATTTTAAGGCCTTGTCTTTCTTCAATTACCTCTACAAATTGAGATGCTTGCATTAAAGAAGCAAAAGTACCTGTGTCTAACCAAGCCGTACCCTTATCAAGTATACTAACGTTTAGTTTGCCTAGATTAAGGTATTCGTTGTTTATATCTGTGATTTCTAACTCTCCTCGATCACTCGGTTTCATATTTGCTGCAATAGCGACTACGCTGTTATCGTAAAAATAAATACCTGGAACCGCAAAATTAGATTTTGGATTTGTAGGTTTTTCTTCTATGGTTAAAACCTTCCCTTGATCATCAAACTCAACCACACCGTATCGTTCAGCGTCCTGAACATGGTACGCGTATATAATTCCTCCATCTGGATCGTTATTGGATTGTAATAACTCCTTCAATCCTGATCCATAAAATATATTATCTCCTAGTATTAAAGCCACCTTTTCGTCACCTATAAAATCTTTTCCTATAATAAAAGCTTCAGCTAATCCGTTGGGTTGATCTTGAATTGCATAATTAAATTCACATCCAAAGTTTTTACCATCTCCTAAGAGTTTTTCAAATAACGGTAAATCTTGTGGAGTAGAAATAATTAATATTTCTCTTATTCCAGCATACATTAAAGTTGATAAAGGATAATATATCATTGGCTTATCGTAAACTGGCATTAATTGCTTACTAATTGCTAAAGTGATTGGATGCAATCTTGTTCCAGATCCTCCTGCTAAAATGATTCCTTTCATAATTGGTCTTTATTATTTAAATACCATTCAATTGTTTTTAAAATACCACTTTCAAAATTTTCTTCAGCTTCCCATCCTAATTCATTTTCAATTTTATCAGCATTTATAGCATACCTAAAATCGTGCCCTGCTCGATCTTGAACAAAATTTATTAGATCCCTGTAAGGTATTTTGTTGGGCACTAATTTGTCTAATAAATCACAAATAGTATGTGCAATATATAAATTTTCACGTTCATTCCTTCCTCCTATGTTGTATGTTTCACCTAACTTTCCCTTTTCTAAAACTAATTTAATTCCTTTACAATGGTCGTTTACATAAATCCAATCTCGTATATTTTTACCGTTACCATAAATAGGAATTTCTCGACCTGACAAGGCTTTCCTTATAATTGTTGGGATCAGTTTTTCTTTATGTTGGCGAGCACCGTAGTTATTTGAACAATTAGTAGTAACTACAGGCATCCCATACGTGTGAAAATAACTTCTTACAATAAAATCTGAAGAAGCCTTAGAAGCGCTATATGGACTATTTGGAGCATATGCTGTGGTTTCTGTAAATAAACCAGTATCCCCTAAAGTTCCATATACCTCATCCGTTGAAACATGTAAAAATCGTGCGTCTTTAAAGTCTTTTTTTAATTGATTTGGACCATCCATCCACAAACAATAAGCACTATGAACCAAATTAAAAGTCCCAATAATATTTGTTTGAATAAATGCAGATGGACCGGTGATGGAATTATCCACATGAGACTCAGCAGCAAAATGTATTACTTTATTAAATCGATTCTCTGTAAAAAGATTATTGATTAGTGTTTTATCACAAATATCTCCTTTGATAAAGTTATAATTAGGTAAGTGAGAAACCGCTTTTAAATTTTTTAAATTCCCAGCATAGGTTAAATTGTCTAATATAAATACTTCATCTTCTGAATTAGAAATTACTAATTCTACATAATTAGAGCCTATAAATCCAGCACCTCCTGTTATTAATATTTTGTTTTTCAATATTTCTCTAAACTAAAATTTGATTTAACATTTTTTCTGTAATCAAGTACGTTGGTTTAACTCCAGAAGTTCCAAGTCCTCCTGAAGCAAGAGTCCCCCCTGTTTCTAGAGGATTATCTGATGCGTAATACGCGTATTGAACCTTTACTTTTGAGCTAATACTGCGGCGTATTTTAGAAGCGGATTGAATTGCTTTCTGATAGTGCGCTCCTTCCATTTCAAGACCTACTACATTCCACGTGGAGTTTTTAAAAAATTTTAAAATATCTTTATTTTGGAGCGAAGTTCCTAAAACAGTAATCATTGCTCCTTTACAAACTTTTATGTCTTCTCCTTCAAAATGAGATTTCTTAAGCATATTTTTAAAAGGGTAGTTGTCAGCAGTTCCCTCGAAAACGTGGGCAGAAGGAAGCATAATATCTCCTTTGCCTCCTTCTAAAATACCTGCTTTACCCATAATTGATACCGACTTAACATCTAAAAAATTTATAATTTTCTTTGATTTTTTATAAGGTTTTAATAATTCATCAAGAGTTTCAAAGGCTTGTTCACCAAAAGCATAGTCCATAACAATTAGTACTGGCATAGAATCGATAGCGCTATTAGTCAAAGTGTTTGGTAATTTAGCTGTGTCTATAATTTGAACGTTAATATTGGTGCCGCTATTGTCTTTGATATAAATTAGTCCATTTTGAGCAGCGTATTTCATAACTTTTTCACGAAGCAATGTGTTCTTTGAGTCACTCAACATTTCATAAATCTCCATAGCTGAATGTTTTTTATGTTCAGCTGTTAAAGCAAAAGGACTATAGATTGTATTCATAACACTGTGCATGTTAGCACTTATAATATGAATTGGTCGTTCTAAAAGATTGATTTCATCCAATTTTTTCTTAATCCCGGAAGCCCAAATTTCACCGTGAATGTGTTGCCCTAAACGCTCTCTTAAAACAGGACTAAAAGTGATAATTCGCTTTTTAGATGTTATCACCTCATTGATAGCCAGTTTTCCTAAATAGTAGATGATTTTTAAAAAACGATTGGGATCTGTTTTAGTCGCAAAATTAGGATAAGCGTCACTAACCTCTTCAAAAGTTCTTCCTAAAAAATTAGCTGTATGGGTTAAGGCAATTTCTTTATCTTTTTTACTTAGTTTTCCTTTTTTTAAGGCCGCGGATTCTAGCTTTTTCCAATCCCTGTTTACGTCTTTGCCCTCGTTTATAAGAACCTGAGACATTATTTTATGAGATTCAATAAATAAAAAAGTAAGGTGGGTAAGTACATCATAAATTTCTGAACGCCCTCGAGTCACTTCAATATTCATTTGCTCTTCATCAATGCGATAGCAATTTCTTCTTCTCTTAGAAGGTATAATAGGTTCAAAATGTGAGTTTTTATAACCTTCATCGCTCGTTAGGTTAATAAAACTACACTCTTCAATTCCTATGGGAAGACGATCGATAACATATAATAAGCCCTCTAATTCAACTTTATCTTCAGTTATTGAGCCATAAATCTCAGGACTTAGAGTTAGTAGTGAGTCTCTTAAAGTTTCTCCCGATACTCCCATAGGCTTGTAAAAACCACGGTTAAACAAATGACGCATCGTTATGTATAATCTTTCTATAGCTCCTGAACTCTCTTGAGCGCGTGTCCTTTTGTGTGTTATAATCATATCCTTATTTGTTCAAAAATACTATAATAAAAAGAAAAAATTAAATTGTGTTTAACTCTGATTAATTAAAACGTCTGCAATCTTTCGATTATCAGACAGTCTAGGTACTTTATTTTGCCCACCTAGTTTTCCTTGAGATTTCATATAGTTATTAAAACTATCGGTTTTTAAAGAGGTGATTTTTAAAGTTTGAAGAACCTTACCTTTAACCAAATCTTTATAATACGTATTTTGATCTTGCATGATGGTATCCATAAAAAATGCTATTTCTTCAAGATTTTCTGGCAATGTCTCAAACTCTATTAGCCATTCGTGATAAGGTAATTCTCCATCTAAAGAGTTGATTTGTGGTGCCACTGTAAATTCAGAAATATAAAACTTAAATTTTTTCATAGCTTCATTTATGGCTTGTTCCACTTCTTTTCCTATTACGTGTTCTCCAAATGCTGAAATAAAATGTTTTATCCTTCCAGAAACAATTACTCTATAAGGGCTAACTGAAGTAAATTGTACCGTATCTCCAATATTATAGGCCCAAAGGCCTGCATTTGTTGAAATAATCATAACATAATTTATTCCTATTTTAACGTCACCAATCGTTATTCTTTTTGGGTTTTCCTCATAAAATTTTGAAGATTCAATAAACTCATAAAAAATTCCAGAGTTTAGTTGTAATAACATTCCTTTTTCTTTTTGAGAATCTTGGAAAGCAAAAAAGCCCTCTGAGGCAGGATACAACTCTATACTGTCTATTTTTCTACCGATCATTTTCTCAAATTTTGCCCGATATGGTTCATAATTCACACCTCCGTAAACAAAAAGTTGATAGTTTTTAAATAAATCACCTACTTTTTTATTAGAGGCTATTTGAAGTTTTTCATAATACATTTGTATCCAAGAAGGAATTCCACTAATAAGGGTCATATTTTCATCCTTTGTTTCTTCAACAATAGCATCGACTTTAGTTTCCCAATCATCAATACAATTAGTTCTCCAGCTTGGTAATCTGTTTTTTTGTAAATATTTCGGAACAAAATGAGCGGCAATACCTGATAATCGTCCTATATTAATTCCATTTTTTATCTCTAATTCTGGGCTTCCTTGTAGAAAAATCATTTTCCCACTTACAAAACCTACATTACCAGTTTCTTCAATATAGCATAGTAAGGCATTTTTAGCGGCTTCTATATGAAACGGCATAGAGTCTTTTGTTATTGGAATATATTTAGCTCCGGAAGTGGTTCCTGATGTTTTCGCAATGTAATCAGGCTTTCCTTTCCACAATACGTTTTCTTCGCCACGTGCAGTTCTTTCAAAATAATCTTTTAAACTTTCGTAATCCTTTACTGGAACTTTTTTAACAAAATCATTATATGTTTTAATGCTTTGAAAATCATGATCTTTACCGAAGGAAGTGTTTTTGGCTTCAGTAATTAGTTTTTGAAAAACTTTTTGCTGAGTCTCTATTGGTATAGAAGCCCATCTTTTTATGCTTTTTGTTGCTTTTTTAGCTAGTATTTTGGCTCCTAAAGATTTTAAAAACATAGTTTATTCAAAGTCTATAAAATTAGTTGGGTCAATAGGGTAACCATCACTCCATAATTCAAAATGTAAATGGGGTCCTGTAGATAATTCACCTGTATTTCCTGCGGTAGCTATAACTTCTCCTGCCTTTACTAAGGTACCCTGTTCTTTTGAAAGTTGTGAATTGTGCTTATAAACAGATATTAAGTTATTAGAATGCTCAATAATAATTACATAACCGGTTTGAGTGGTCCATTCTGAAAATATTACGGTCCCATCTGCAGCAGATTTTACTGGTGCATCTTTTGAAGTAACAATATCAATGGCATAATGCTTTTCACGTGCGTTGAACTCTTGCGAAATAATTCCTTTGACTGGAGGAAATAAAACAAAATTAATTTCAGAATTATTAATTAACGGATTGTATTTATCTTCTAACGATACTTTTTCCCTTAACAACGAATCTTCTTTTGAAGTATTTATCTCTATACCTGTTAAATCTATCTTAGCAGCTTCAATAATTGAATCTTTATTGAAATTTACGCTTGACACATCTCCTTTTAATACTTTTTTTATAGAACTAAAATAGAGTTCATTTATTTTAATTACTTGTTGTAAAGAATCAGTTTTATAGGCAAGTTGCACAGCGTTTTTCTTTAGTGTAACCGAGGAATATCCTGGGATATATTCTCTTAGAGGGGTAAATGCGATAAAAATACTGGTAACTAAAATTAGAGTAAACACAAGAATAATACTAAATACAAATACGTTTAGACGGTTGAGTTTAAAAGTAAGGCGTTCTTCAAAAGTATCTTCATTTAACACCACTAAACGATACTTGTTTAGCAATTTATATTTAATTTTTCTTGATTTATTTTCTTTAGCCATTATAGAGATGTCCGAATAGCAAATATAAAAATTAGTATACTAGTATTTGGTTTACTGATATAAGTTTATTAATAATAAAAGCTTAATTAGTTTTAAAACGATGTTTCTGATGATTTCTTATTACATTTGTCTTTTAAATCTATGATAATGAATATAGCAATGTTACCTTTAGTTATTGGATGGCCACAAATAGTCTTAATTGTCGTGGTGGTATTATTATTATTTGGAGGAAGAAAAATTCCCGAATTAATGCGTGGTTTAGGTAGCGGTCTTAAAGAATTCAAGGATGCCTCTAAAGATGCTTCTAAGGACGAAAATCAACTAGACGAAGAAAAATAAATCGTCTATCTGCTAATCCTTACCGATTGAATTATTGATTCCAACTCAAACTGAAGGTTCCGTTTGCGTTCTGCTGGTGCAAACGTAAATCCCTCAATAATTAAGTATCTTTTATTAATGGTATCTCTTACTGCATAATTTACAAAAGGCCCTGCCATAAATTCATTTTCTATATCCCATATCCCTTTTGTTTTGTATGCAAAATTTCCATCTAATTCTGTAACATAAAAATTTGGAGAATAAGAATAGTCGGTGCCAAATTTACCATTATCTTCTACTGGCAAAAGACTCCCTCCGATTGAATCTCTTATTACTGTTAATATTTGCCCAAGAGCTAAACTATCACTTGTTATTTTATTTAAAGCTGTTTCATATATAAAAATATTAGTAGATCCTGTTTTTTTTAGATCTTTGCGGAGCCAAAAGAAATCCTTGCCTCTATGAGCTGTTCGATACGCCGAAGGTATATTTATTGTCAAACCAAAATACTCCTTTAGAGAGTCGATTACTTTTAAAGATATGGCGGTCCTTCTTTGGCGTTCTTTTATTTCTGAATTGCTGTAGGCATTGATTATTTCTTTTTGATTTTCGACGATTAACTTTAGTAAGCTTTCTTCGGTTTGCGCTGTGATTATTACGCCTGTCTGTGGCCTCGCGTAAGGATCGGTTACTAAAGTATAATTATCTTCTTCTCCAATGGTAACATGTAAAAAAAGACGATTACTTTTTATAAAACCTGAAAAAGTAGAGGGATCCATTTGATTAATTGAGAATAAAGGCTCTTCTTGAGGGAGTCCTTCAGTAGGGGCTGCAAAATAATTTCTTATTTTTTCGCCAACTTTATTATTCCATAATTCGTCAGTTATCAATACTTGTAGTGAATTAATATTTCCTACTGACTTTTGTTTATAGGTGTTTTTATTACCGTTATTAACACAAGAAATTAAAGTGAAAAAAACTAAGGACATAAAAGAAATCGATTTCATTAATAACTGTTTTTTTAAATATTAACCTTTAGAAACTTTTAATTTCATACCGGGTTTTAAATTGTTACTACTAATATCGTTCCATTTTTTAATATTCTGTATGGAAACTCCAGGAAAATTTTGAGAAATACTCCATAAAGAGTCTCCTTTTTTAACAATGTAAAGACCCCCGTTATCTTTTCTAGAAACACTTTCTGCAACTATTGGCTTAGTTGGATAAATAGTTAATCGCTGTCCTACTTTAAGATTGTCGTTTGTTAGCTCATTCCATCTTTTAATCTGACTTACACCAACACCATATCGCTCGGCTATTTTCCCTAAATAATCGCCACTTTTTACACGATATCTAATTCTATCGGGTTGCTCTATATATTTAGGAATATTAGCATTTTCTTTGCTATTTTCCTCCTCAGCTAATGCATAAATTAAATCTTCGTTAGCAACAAACTTTCCAATAGCTTGAATTGGTAAACGTAGCGCATAATTTTTATCATCAATATATGGAATGATTTCTAGTTTATAGGAGGGGTTTAAAAACTGAATTTCTTCTACAGATAAATTTACCGCTTTTGAGATTTGCTCAAAGGTAATTAGCCTTTTAACTTGTATGGTATCTGTTGCTATCGAATGGAATCGAGGTCCACTACTCTTAAAACCATGTTCGGCGGCATATTCAAAAATATACATCGTTGCTAAAAAAGCGGGGACATAACCAGCTGTTTCTCTGGGTAATTTATTTCTAATTTTCCAATAATTAGTTTCTCCTCCTGAACGACGAATTGCTTTTGAAACATTTCCAGGACCAGAGTTATAAGCTGCTAAAGCCAAATCCCAATCGTCAAAAATTTTATGAAGACTCTTTAGGTACTTTGCGGCTGCAGCTGTTGCCATTGCCGGATCGGATCTTTCGTCCACGTAAGAACTTACTTCAAGACCATAAATTTTTCCAGTCGTGAACATAAATTGCCACAAACCTTTAGCGCCAACTCTAGACTTTGCTGATGGATTTAAAGCGGACTCTACAACTGCTAAATATTTAATTTCTAAAGGCAAATCATATTTAGCAAACTCCTCTTCAAACATCGGAAAAAAGTAATCACTTAAAGCCATTAGCCTAGACATAGATACTCTTCTTGTTTTTAGATAGTGTTTTATTAACCTTTCTAATGAAGGATTGTAACTTATATTAAAAGGGGTTTTAGCATCTAGTTGCTCTAAACGATATTTAAGAAGTTCTGTTGGTAAATCTTCATATTCAGTAAGTTTAATTTCTTCAATAGTAATACTTCCAAAAACTTCTTCAAATCTTTTGGAGTCATAAAGTTCTTTTAACCACAAGCTATCACTAGATTTTGCTTTTTTTTGATCTTTTAAGTCCAGTATTAAAGTATCACTATAGGAGAAGTTAAGATTAGATAGGCTGGTATCAATTTTAAAGTCTTGAAGGATAATTGTGTCTTGACGTTTGATACTTTTTGCTGGAGATAGGGAAGTAACACTTTTTAAACTGTCAACAACTTTAACTACTTGTGCGTTCATTTTTATAATGCTAGTATATAAAAATATTACAAGAATTGATGGGGATAATAATCTGATGGTCATACAGAAAAGCGTGAGTCCTATTTAAATTAATTATAAATTTAGGAAAAGAGACTCTAAAGGCAACTATTTTTGAGAATCTTTTGTTATTTATTTATTATAATTCGAGAAAAATTAATCTAATATTGCTTGAATCCCTGGAAGTGTTTTTCCTTCTAACATTTCTAACATAGCGCCTCCACCAGTTGAAACATAGCTTACTTTTTCAGTTAAATTAAATTGTTTTACAGCAGCCACCGAATCTCCACCACCTACTAATGAAAAAGTGCCGTTTTCCGTAGCCTCTGCAATTGCATTTCCTAAAGATATGGTTCCAGTTGCAAAATTCTCCATTTCAAAAACACCTACAGGCCCATTCCATAAGATAGTTTTGGAATTTAAAATAACTTCTCTAAAAATAGTATTGGTTTTAGATCCAACATCCAGTCCCATCCAGCCTTCAGGAATAGTATTAATTGCTTCTGTTTTTGTATGAGCATCATTCGAAAACTGATCTGCTATAATAGCGTCTACAGGTAAATGAATTTTTACATTCTTTTCTTTCCCTAATTTTAATATGGATAAAGCCATTTCTTGCTTATCATCTTCAACTAAAGAAGAACCAATACTACCTCCCTGAGCTTTTATAAACGTAAATGCCATTCCTCCGCCAATAATTAAATGATCTATTTTATCTAAAATACTTTCTATAATCGTAATCTTTGAAGACACTTTAGCGCCACCTATAATTGCTGTAACAGGTTTTTCGCTATCAGTTAAAACTTTATGGATGTTTTTAATTTCTGAGGCTAATAACAAACCATAACATTTGTTTTTGGGAAAATATTTAGCAAGAACTGCCGTAGAAGCGTGTGCCCTATGTGCAGTTCCAAAAGCATCGTTAACATAAATGTCTCCCAACTTTGAAAGTTCTTTAGCGAACTCGTCATCACCTGCTTTTTCTTCTTTATGAAATCGTAGATTTTCTAAAAGTAAAATCTCTCCGTTTTCCAGTTCTGCGACGGCTTGTTCAGCTTTTTCGCCCATACAATTTTCAGAAAATTGAATCTGTACACCTATAATTTCACTTACTTTAGAAGCTATATTTTTTAATGAAAACTTTTCTTCTACACCATTTGGTCTTCCTAAGTGAGACATTAAAACACAACTGCCTCCATCTTCTAAGACTTTTATAATAGTGCTTTTGGCGGCTAAGATTCGAGTGCTATCGGCAACTTCTAAATTCTCATTTAAAGGCACATTAAAATCTACTCGAATTAGTGCTTTTTTGTTTTCAAAATTAAAGTCGTTAACTGTTTTCATAAATTGAATTTTGGACTGTAAATATACTATTTTTGAAAGGTTCTTTTTAACTAAAAAACCGTAATATTGTGTATGACTTTCTCAAATGTTTTAGGGCAACAACACATAAAATCTCATCTAACCATGACGGTAAAAGATGGCAGAATACCCCACACTCAACTATTTATTGGAAAGTCAGGATCTGGGTTATTACCTTTAGCATTAAGTTATGCAAATGAAATATTATGTCAGTCGCATGAAAAGGAAAGTGTTTCATATACTAATTGTAAAACTAAAGTTGAAAAACTAGCGCATCCCGATTTACATTTTGTCTACCCGGTTAATACCAACGAGAATGTTAAAAAAAACCCCATCTCTGATAATTTTTCTAGCCAATGGAGAGACTTTGTAATTCAGAGCTCCTATTCCTCTTTGTATAATTGGTATCAATTTATAGGAATAGAAAAGAAGCAAGGGAACATCAGTAAGCATGAAGCGGTTTCTATTACAAAAAAGCTGTCATTGAAATCCTATGAAGGTGGTTATAAGGTGCTAATAATTTGGATGGCAGATAAAATGAATAACGAATGTGCGAATCAACTGTTAAAACTTATAGAAGAACCTCCTGATAAAACAGTACTATTACTTTTAACAGAAAATGTTGAGAATATCCTGGGAACCATTCAATCTCGTTGTCAAAAATTACATATTCCAATTCTAGCTGAAGAGGAGATTTACCGGAGGTTAGTGGAGGCTCATGCTTTAAAAAATAATGAAGCAAGAAAAATTAGTCACCAGTCTAATGGAGATTTAAATAAAGCACTTCAACTTATAAAAAATAATGGTAATGAAGTTTTATTTGAAGATCTTTTTGTGTATTGGGTGCGTACCGCTTTTAAAGCCAAAAAGGACAAAGAGGCTATAAATGAATTATTTAATTGGAGTGAGAGGTTGGCAGAAGAAGGGCGCGAAACCCAAAAGAAATTCTTGAATTTTTGTTTGGAAATCTTTCGGCAAGCAATGCTCAAAAACTACAAAGCGGAGTCATTAATTTACTTTCAAAGTCATGATGGAAAATTTTCTTTTGATAAGTTCTCGGAATATATTCACCATCATAATATTTTAGAAATAAAAGAAGAGATTGAAAAAGCCATTTTTCATATAGAAAGAAATGGAAATGCAAAAATTATTTTTACAGATGTGTCTATTCGATTGACACGGTTAATACATAGAAAAGAAAATTTATAAGGATTATCTATTTAAATTTTTTAAACAATAAATCCTTCTTATTGATTTTGTTTTAAATAAAGCGTCTTTTTATACCACATAACTAAATAAGACTAAATCTTATTAGTTAAAGCTATAAAACCGTCTTAAAAAGGCTTATTTTGATTTATTCGGGTTTTTGGTAGCAATAAATAAGTGATGAATATTCCTTAGTAGACAAAGCATACATATTTGATCTTAATCCTACAAAAAAAGCTTTAAATAAATTTAATTTTCCTGACTTATTTTTTTCCGAAAGTATACTTACGTAAAATGAATCGAAAACCATCGGACTTATTTTTAAGAGTGATAATTTATCGGAGAAGAGTTTATTCATAGATGCCTTTGAAAAATGACATAAATGTCTGGGCACATCAAATGCAGCCCAGAAATTTTTATAATAGGCGGCATCAAAAGAATAAAAATTAGGAACAGCGATTATTAATATTCCATTCGGTTTCAATAAAGCTTCTACATCTCGAATTGTTTCTTCTAAGTTTGGAACGTGCTCTAAAACATGCCACATTGTAATTACATCAAACAATTTGCCTTTAACGTCTTTTAAGTCTTGTTCTAAAAAAATTCCTTTTTCTTGTGCTAATTCCCTGGCTTTTTGGTTGGGTTCAATTCCTGTTACAGATCTAAATTCAGATTGAATAAAACTCAAAAAGTCTCCAGTTCCAGCTCCAATATCAAGGATACTTTTGTCATTCTTTTTTAACGAGTTAATTAAACTTAATTTGTTCTTTAGAGATCTTTTTTTTACGATATGATATAAAAATGGAATGAGGCCTTTTTTGTTATCAGTGTGAGAAATATATTGATCGCTCTCATAGTATTGAGAAAGTTTACTGGCCTCTGGCTGCGGTTTTGTTAAAAGCATTTCTTTTTCAGCATCAAAATATAAAGTAAACTCTTCATTAGTCACTAAATGGTCTTTTACAGTTAAGGGAAAGTTTTCTTGTTTTAATTGCATTCTAAAGTAAAATTGTTAGATAAAAGTAATTCAATGAATGAATGTTTCACGTGAAACAAATAACTTATCTGCCCATGTAAACTAATAAAACAGAAATGTCGTTTGGAGAAACACCGCTAATTCTTGATGCTTGTGAGACAGTAACCGGCTTAATGGACTGAAGTTTTTCAAGAGCTTCATAAGAAAGTGATTTTAATTTTGAATAGTCGAAGTTTTCAGGTATTCTAATTCCTTCCAATCTATTTAACTTATCAGCATTAGCTCTTTCTTTATTGATATAGCCGGCATATTTTATTTGAATTTCTGTTTGCTCTAATACCTCCCTACCAAGTTTATTTTTTGTTATATATTCTTCTACATCATTAATTTTTCTCATATCATCCATTGTAATATTTGGACGTGAGAACGGTTTGTACAATTTGTCCATTTGTTTCACTGGAGTAGATTCTTTTGAGATTAGAATTGGGTTTAAAATTGCATGGCTAACGCTCGTGTTTTTAAAAAATTGAATCAAATCTTCAGACTGTTTCTTTTTTTTCTCCATGTTTATTAAGCGATTTTCTGAAGCTAAACCAAGATCAAATGATTTTTTTGTTAATCTAAAATCCGCATTGTCTTGTCTTAGTAGAGTTCTATATTCTGCTCTTGAAGTAAACATTCTATAGGGTTCTTTGGTTCCTTTAGTAATTAAATCATCTATTAAAACTCCTATATAAGCCTCATCACGACTTAATGTAAATGGTTCTTTTTCTTGTACTTTTTGATGTGCATTAATCCCTGCTATCAGACCCTGTGATGCAGCTTCTTCATAACCAGTGGTTCCATTTATTTGTCCTGCAAAATATAAGCCAGATATAAGCTTTGTTTCTAAAGTGTGTTTTAGTTGAGTTGGCGGAAAATAATCATATTCGATTGCATAACCAGGACGAAAGAATTTAACATTCTCAAAACCTGAAACTTGCTTTAAGGCCTTGTACTGAACCTCTTCAGAAAGGGATGTAGAAAAACCATTAATATAATACTCTATGGTTTTCCAGCCCTCAGGCTCAACAAAAAGTTGGTGTCGATCTTTGTCAGCAAAACGATTTATTTTTTCTTCTATGGAAGGGCAGTATCTTGGGCCACTGGATTGAATTGCGCCATTAAACATTGGGGATTTATCAAATCCCTCTTTTAAAATATCGTGTACCTCTTGACTTGTGTATGACATGTAACAAGAACGCTGATGAGTTAAAACCGAGGTGGTATTTAGATAGGAAAATTTTTCTGGTTGTACGTCACCTGGCTGTTCAATCATCTTGGAAAAATCTAAAGAACGTCCGTCTACCCTAGGAGGTGTTCCGGTTTTCATTCTGCCAGATTCAAACCCTAGCTGAATAAGATCCTTAGTAATACCTGTTGACGCTCTTTCTCCGGCTCTTCCGCCTCCAAACTGTTTGTCTCCGATGTGAATAACTCCGTTTAGAAAAGTTCCATTGGTAAGAACAACAGTTTTAGAACGTATTTCAATACCTAAGGACGTTTTAACACCAACAATTTTATTGTTTTCAGTGATAAGACCTAGAACCATTTCTTGATAAAAATCTAAATTAGGAGTCTTTTCTAGCATATCTCTCCATGTTTCAGAAAAACGCATACGATCACTTTGAACTCTAGGGCTCCACATAGCAGGGCCTTTTGATTTATTAAGCATTTTAAATTGAATAGCTGTTTCATCTGAAACAATACCACTATAACCACCCAAAGCATCTATTTCACGAATAATTTGCCCCTTGGCTATTCCGCCCATAGCAGGATTACAAGACATCTGTGCGATATTTTGTAAGTTCATGGTTATTAGAAGAGTTTTAGAGCCTAGGTTCGCGGCAGAAGCGGCCGCCTCAGAACCAGCATGACCTGCACCAACAACTATAACATCATATTTATTTGGAAACATAAACTTAAATTTGTTCCACGTGGAACATTACTTTTCAAATTAATTTATTCTTGATTTTACAAGAGCGTGCAAATATAAGTAATTAACTTAAAATCAAAACGTTTATTGTTTATTTTACTGATTATTAGACTATTAACAAAACAACCTTTGAGAAAGTGCTTCATCCTCTTTTTTTCTCATCAAGGTTGCTTCTGCTTTAGTTTTGTCATTAAAACCACAATAATGTAAAACTCCGTGGATAATTACACGATGTAATTCGTCTTCAAAATTAGTTTTATAGGTATCCGCATTCTCTTTTACGCGTTCAATAGATATGAAAATATCTCCATTAATTTGATTCCCTAAACTGTTGTCAAAACTGATAATATCGGTTAATGTATCGTGATTTAAAAACTCTAGGTTTAATTTATGAAGGTATTGGTCGTCGCAAAAAATATAACTAATTTCTCCCTCTTCCCGTTTTTGGTCGTTGATGATTTTAGATATCCAACGAGCTATTTCATCTGGGTTTTGAAGACTAAATGCAGTCTCTGAGAAAAAATCAATCATTTTTATTCTTAAAATATTCTTGGACCTTTTGTTTGTATTCTAGGTTTAAAGGTAAGGATTCTCTATTAAGGATTTCTGTTGTATTAAAATATTTTTTTATTTCTGCAGGACTTAATTTTAGGTTGTTATTAAATTGCTGATTATTTGTTCGTGACTCCCTCTTTGATTCTTTTCCTTGTTCAAAGGTTGCTTTATCTAATTTCAACAATTCATGTTTTAAATTTTGCATTCTTTCTAGTGTTTGTTGATTAAAGCCTTTGTCTAACAATTGCTGTTCTATATTTTCCATTTCACGAAGCAGAGCTGCCGCATTTGCTTTGTCTCCAAGTTGACTAATTTTATTTTGTAATTGTTGCCGTAATTGTTGTTGTTGTTTATAAATTTCAAATAATTTTCCATTTGTATCTTCAGTATTTCCATAACCCTCTTCCTTGTTTAGGTTACCATTTTCCTTATTACCTATTTTTCCGTTTTCTGAAGAGCCCTCGTTACCTCCTTGACCTTCACCTTGACCACGACCTTTACTATCTTTGCCGTCTGCCCCTTCTTTTTTAAGACCTTCTTCCATTTTTTTTGTAAGACTTTCTTGTTTTTTTATAATATCTGGTAATTGGAATCCCTGGCCTTCACCTTCACCCTCTCCCATTCCTTTACCTTTACCTTTACCTTTGCCTTGTCCTATACTGCTCATTTGATTTTGCATGCCGCTTAAAATATCGCTAAGCAGAACAGCAAGTTCATTGGCGCCCGTAATAGTATATTGTTGGCTAGAAACTCCTATTGCCATTTCATTTTCAGCGATTCTTTCTAAACTTTTATCTAGATTAAAGTTAATTCGGGTTAAAGAAGAGTTGATAGCAACGCCCAACATAGGTTGTCTTAAGGATAAACTAAAAAGACTATCGTCTATGTGTTCAAAGTTTTGTTTTAATTCATTTTGTTTTATTAATTTTCTGCCAAAAAGCGCATTACCATAATCTATTTTTTTAAAATCTTTCATGAGTGCTTCTTGTTCAAAAGAAAAAACTACAAGATTGTCTAATATTTGTCGTAACATTTCCGAATCTTCATCCATTGTTTTCATCTGGCCTGACTGCATTTGCATTTGCATTTTACGGCCCATTTGTTTCATCTTTTTTGCAGCAGCTTTTTGGTTTTGTTTTGCAGCATTTTTATTATCGTTTTTTAGGTTGTCTGTGGCTTCTTTTTGTTCTTCTTTAACTTTTTCCTCTTCCTTTTGATCATTAGGTATATCTAACGGATCTTTTAAATCGTTATTTTCCTTTTCTAATTTCTGTTTTTCTTCGGTGTATTCTTTAAACTTCTTATTTATTCGCTCTTGAGCTTCTTTGGTGTTTTTTTCATCTTTAACATTCGTTAATTTTTCCTGTTCTTCAGCAAGTTTATTTAATTCTTCAGCAAGCTTTTCTGCTTTCTTGGTTACATAATATCGTTTGGTTAACTCCAAAAGTTGCTCCAGGTTTTTTTCTTGATTTTTGTTTTGTTTGGATAGCTGTTCTAGTTTCTCTGTTAACTCCTCTTTCTGTATCTTATCTTGAAGTTTTTCAAGTTCTTTTATAAGTTTTTCGTTTTTCTCTAATAGTTTTTCGTTTTCTTGAAAGCGTTCTTTCAATTGTTCTTTAAAGGGATCGTTATCTCGATTTTTCGGTTGAAACTTTTCTAAATTTTCATTTAATTCTTTCGAGAAGTTTTTCATTATTTTTTCTTGTTCTTGCTGCTTCATGAGAAACTTTTCTAGTTTCTTTTTATCATTCCAATTGAGTTGTTCACTTTCCTTTTGAGACTTTGAAAGTTCCTTTAAAGTTTGGTCTTGATCTTTTGTGTTTTCCAAGGACCTATCCAAACTCTTAATGGTATTTTCTTGTTTCTGAAGTTGTTCGTTTTCAATCTCTTCCTGAGTCTGTTTTCTATATGAAAAAAGGGAAGACCTGCTAGACTTAAAATTTTGAAGCGCATCATTGTCAAATACTTCAAAATAATAATTATAAGAGACGCCGCTCATCAAAGAAAGGTTTCCAGGAAAGACATACGTAAATTGATCAAAATTTGAGGTACTTAACGCTATGGTTATGGTTTTTTTACTGGCTTCATCTGAGGATGGATAATAGACTAATTGTAGTTTAGTGAGCCCATAGTCATCGGAAACGGTTCCTAAACAATAGGTTTTTTGATAATAGACACTATCTTGTTGAGTTGCTATATTTATTTCAGGATATTGGTCTCTTATAACAGATAGAGAAAAAGATAAGTTTTCGTATTCTTTTAATTTAGCGTTGGAAGTGGTAAGTGTATAATTTAAATTTTTATAGATTCTTTTTTTAAGACGGAATTGTTCTTTGTCTTTTAGTAAACTGTATGCTGTTTCTGAAGTTTTTAATTGTACTTGATTTGTATTTTTAGTTTCAACAAACCAAGAGACTAGGGTTCCTTGAGGGATGGTGGCATTTCCAGTACTTTCTATAACCTGAGATTTTTTTCCAATATAGTTTGGATAATCTAACTTCATTTTAAAACCTACTAAAGACGGAGTTTTTAACACATTAAGGGTGTATTCTTTAGAGTTAACCTGGTTTGCTGTTAAATTAAAACTAATTGAATTAATGGGCTGAATAAATGTGTATTCAAAAATATCCGGAGAAGTTTGATTTAAATAGTAAGTTTCTTTGTTGTATTTTATACTAACGTTTTCAGGCGTATACTTCCCGGTTGTTTGGATTTTTAATAAAAAGCTTTTGTTTTCTAAAGTAGTGAGAGATTTGTTTTTAACTTGGAATTTAAATGGCGCGGGGGGCTTAAAAGCGGTATTGTAATTAACAACCCTGTTATAGCTACTATAAAAGATATCTTTTTCCCCTAGTACAGAAAACAATACATAAATAACGATAGGAACCAGTGCATATTTTAGGTACTTTTTATTTGCTTTGAAGTTAATTGCAGTTTTAAAGGGTACTGGTTGTAATTCTTCTGCCTTTTGGGAAATACTAGCGAGTAATAACTCTGATTCTCTTTGATTTTGATTTAGTTGAATTACATTAAGGAGCTTATCGCTTACCTCAGGAAAATGATTTCCTATTAACTTAGACGCTTCAATATCTGATATTCCTTGTTGAAGGTTAAATAATTTTAATAAAGGGAAAGTTATTAGTTTTATAAACAGTAAGGCTTCGACTGTTATAAATACCCAAAACAGTAAAGTTCGTCCTACAGGAGTTAGCCATAAATAATGTTCAATAAGGAGGGTAATAATTAAGTATACTAATCCAATGCTAAAAAAAAGAATGACCCCTTTTATTAACTTACTAGTATAGTATTTTTTAATAAACTGTTCCAGCTTTGACTGGATTTCTAAAAAACTGCTCATTAATTAGCTCTGTAAAATTATATCTCCGAAAATACATTATTAATTTAAATCATTCTGTTAATTTTTTACTATAAAAATTATAGCGCTGTTCCTTTTTAAAACCTCTTTAGGTATGTACCTTTGCTTTGTTATTTTTATAAAAAGACATGTCAAAAAAAGTTAGAGTTCGTTTTGCTCCAAGCCCGACAGGGCCACTACACATAGGTGGTGTAAGAACAGCGCTATTTAATTATTTGTTTGCTAAACAATGTGGTGGAAAGTTTATTTTACGTATTGAGGATACAGATCAAAACAGATATGTTGAAGGCGCTGAAGCTTATATTGTCGAAACCTTAAATTGGTTAAATATTCCCTTTGACGAGGGTATAGGAAAAGAAGGTCTTTATGGCCCTTACAGACAAAGTGAGCGAAAAAAAATGTATCAGCAGTATGCAGAACAACTAATTAGCAGAGGGAAAGCCTATTACGCCTTTGACACAAATGATGAGCTTAACTTTCACAGAAAAGACCATGAAAAAAAAGGAAAAACATTTATTTATAATTGGCATAATAGAGAAAAACTAACCAACTCAATTTCTTTAACAAAAGAAGAGGTGGAAAAAAAGATAGCAAATGGTGAAGATTACGTTGTGCGTTTTAAAATGTATGATCCTGGTCAAAACACAGAAGAAGTTGTTGTTGCCGAAGACTTAATTAGAGGAAATGTGTCGTTTAAAAAAGAACTACTTGACGACAAAGTCTTGTTTAAACAAGATGGTATGCCAACTTATCACTTAGCAAACATAGTTGACGACCACTTTATGGAGATTAGTCATGTTATTAGGGGTGAAGAATGGTTGCCCTCAGTGCCCTTACATATTGAGTTGTACAAAGCACTGGATTGGGAGATTCCAAAATTTGCTCACCTTCCATTGATTATGAAACCGGTTGGTAGAGGAAAATTAAGTAAACGTGACGGTGATAAAATGGGTTTTCCGGTTTTTCCAATTCAGTGGAATTCAAAAAAAGGGGAGGTTTTTTCAGGATATAGAGAAGATGGTTATTTTTCTGAGGCTGTTGTTAATATGCTTGCTTTATTAGGGTGGAACCCAGGAACAGAACAAGAAATTTTCAACTTAGAGGAACTTATAAAATCATTCAGTTTAGCAAGGGTTAACAAGGCAGGAGCAAAGTTTGATCCTGAAAAAACAAAGTGGTTCCAACATCATTATTTACAAGAGAGAGATAACAAGAGCTTATCGACTTTATTTACAAACTTATTAATTAAAAAAGGAATTGATCATAATAAAAATCTTGAAAAGATTATTGGTTTAATAAAAGAACGATCATCCTTCATAGCTGATTTTTGGGAACAAGGAAGTTACTTTTTTGAAGCGCCAATTATATACAATGAGAAAGCAGCAAAAAAAGCATTTAAAGAGAAAACTCCACAACTACTTTCAAAGTTGGTTGTTTTGTTAGAGGAGTGTGTCGATTTTTCTTCAGAAAATTTAACTGATAAAACTAAAAGCTGGATTACTGAAAATGATATTGGATTTGGCAACGTAATAATGCCTTTACGATTAGCGCTTGTTGGAGAGATGAAAGGTCCCGATGTGTTTGAAATTGCTGCGATACTGGGTAAAAAAGAGGTGATTTCTAGGATAAACAAAGTGATTGCTTTTTTATCTTGAAACAAACGTAAATATCTTCTAAATAAAAGAATTTAAAGGTTGTTATAAGCAGCCTTTTTTTGTATCTTGATATTGTATTTAATTTAAAAAAATTATTATGAGCTATATTTGGATTCTTTTTTTTACTATTTTAATAGTACTTGTTTTTGCTTCTTTTTTTATTGTTAAACAACAAACAATTGCAGTTGTAGAAAGGTTTGGAAAATTTACCAGAGATTATGGAGCGGGTATCAATATGAAAATTCCATTTATCGATAGAGTAGCAGGAAGAGTTAGTTTGCGGATTCAACAATTAGATGTCATTGTTGAAACTAAAACAAAAGATGATGTTTTTGTTCACTTGAAAATTTCAGTACAATTTCAAATTAAGAGGGAGGATGTTTATAACGCTTTTTATAAGCTACAAAACCCACATGAACAGATTACTGCGTTTATATTTGATGTGGTTCGTGCAGAAGTTCCAAAAATGATTCTAGACGACGTTTTTGTTAAAAAAGAAGAAATAGCATTAGCAATACAGCGAGAATTAAAAGAGGCAATGCTTAATTATGGTTATGATATTGTAAAAGCTCTGGTTACAGATATTGATCCTGATCAAAAAGTAAAAATTGCCATGAACCGAATTAATGCTGCAGAGCGAGAAAAAGTAGCAGCCCAACATGAAGGAGATGCACAGCGTATTTTAATTATTGAAAGAGCAAAAGCTGAAGCTGAAAGCAAACGTTTGCAGGGATTGGGTATTGCCGATCAACGTAGAGAAATTGCTCGGGGACTGGAAGATAGTGTTGACGTATTAAATAATGTTGGTATTAATTCGCAAGAGGCATCTGCCTTAATTGTGGTAACCCAACATTATGACACCTTACAATCGGTGGGAGAAGCTACTAACTCCAATTTAATATTACTACCTAATTCGCCTCAAGCAGGAAGCGACATGTTAAATAATATGATTGCTTCGTTTGCAGCGAGTAACCAAATTGGTGAGCAAATGAAAAAAGACAATGCGGCTAAAGGTATTGTGAATAAAAAAACGACCAGTAAAGGACCAAAAGAAGAGCCAAAAACAGATTTTGATTATTGATAAAAACTATAAATTAATTTTACTTGCCTCAGCAACTAATAGTTCGTTTTTATCCTCTAAAGCTTTTCTTAAAAATGTTTTAATCTCAGGGGTTATTCTTTGATTGTTTTTTATTAAAACACCAAGCGCGATGATTGTTACAATTCGTGTGCCCACTTTTTTAAGAGCTGTTCCAAAAAACGGAATTAGCTCTTCGTAAGAAATACTCTTTGCTAATTCTTGTATTCTAAGCTTAGTTTCTTGCTGCTTTTCGACAGGAAATTTAGTGTACTTTTTTCCAAAACGCATAATTTCATTTAAAGGATAAATTTCAGCTTTTTGCTTTTGTAATGTTTTATTTTTAACCGGTTTTTTCTTAGTCAAAGAATCACGTAAACCAACTGTTTTGTTAAAAACGAGGGTTTCACTCGTAGAGTCATCGTCAACTTTAAAATACCCTAATCGCTGAAACTGAAAGCTACTACTTTTTTTTACTAAAGCTAAACTTGGCTCCACAAAAGCTTGTGAAACAGTTAAGGAATTTGGATTAACAAAATCCATAAATGTCTTGTCTTTATGGCTATCGGGAGCTTCATCTGTAAACAATCGATCATACGATCTAACTTCGGCTTTAATTGCATGAGAAATAGAAACCCAATGAAGTGTACCTTTAACTTTTCTTAGACTTGCTACAGTACCTGTTCCGCTAAGACTGTCGGCGTCATAAGAGCATTTTATTTCTTTAAGGGTGCCTTCAGGATCTTTAATAATTGAATCTGCTTTTATAATGTAAGCGTTTTTTAACCGAACTTCCTTTCCTAAAGTTAAGCGGAAAAAATTACTGTTTGCCTCTTCTTTAAAATCATCTCTTTCTATATATAGTTCTTTTGAAAAAGGTACTTCTCGATAACCAGCAGTTTCATCTTCAGGATTATTTTCAGCTTTTAAAAATTCTTCTTTTCCCTCAGGATAATTTGTAATAGTAAGTTTAATAGGATCTAGAACTGCCATCACACGAGGTGCTATTTTATTTAAATCTTCTCGGATACAAAATTCTAACAAAGAAACATCAATAACATTTTCCCTCTTAGCAACCCCTACAGCTTCAATAAACTTTTTAATAGCATTTGGTGTATAGCCCCTTCTTCGTAAGCCAGAAATAGTTGGCATTCTTGGGTCGTCCCAACCAATAACAATTTTTTCGTTTACCAACTGTAATAACTTACGCTTACTCATAACGGTATAGCTTAGGTTTAAGCGTGCAAATTCTCGTTGTTTTGGCACTAACGGAAGCTCATTAAAATTATCATTATAAACCTCGTCTCTAAACCAATTATAAAGCTTTCTGTGAGGTTTAAACTCTAGAGAACACAAAGAATGTGAAATTTGTTCGATGTAATCGCTTTCGCCATGCGTCCAATCGTACATTGGGTAGATACACCAATCGTTACCTGTTCGGTGATGTGCTTTTTTTAAAATTCGATACATTATTGGATCTCGCATTAACATGTTTGGGTCTTCCATGTCAATCTTAGCCCGCAAAACATGGGTTCCTTCTTTAAATTCACCGTTTTTCATTTTAATGAATAAATCTAAGTTTTCTTCGATAGATCTTGTTCTGTAAGGGCTATTAGTACCTAACCGTGTTGGAGACCCTTTTTGTAGTCTCATGTCGTCACTAGATTGAGAATCTATATAGGCCAATCCTTTTTTAATAAAACTAATTGCCCAATTGTATAAAGTTTGAAAATAATCGGAGGAATATACTTCTTGATCCCACTGGTAACCCATCCAAGTAATATCTTCTTTGATGGCGTCTACATATTTTTGCTCTTCTTTTGCTGGATTCGTGTCATCAAAACGAAGGTTGACCGGAGCTTGATATTTTTCGCCCAGTCCAAAACTAATTCCTATAGCTTTGGTGTGTCCTATATGTAAATAACCATTTGGCTCAGGTGGAAATCGAAAACGTAGGTCTTCCTTTGATAATCCGTTCGTTAAATCTTCTTCTATTAAGTGCTCAATAAAATTAAGAGCTGCTGGTTTTTCTGACATGTTTAGGATCAAGTTTTATAATCAAATACCTTAACAGTAAATTAAGGATTTGTAACTTTACAAAAATAGTTGAAATGAGCACGATACGATTAAAAAATATTAAAATTTATGCTTTTCATGGTTGTTTATTAGAAGAAGGGCAGATTGGTTCTGATTATTTAGTAAATCTTTCAGTTAGAGGTAATTTAAATAAAGCCATTAAAAGTGACGAATTAAAAGATACTATAGATTATGTGGTCTTACAAAGGATTGTAATGGAAGAAATGGAAATTCGATCCAAATTATTAGAACACGTAGGGCATCGTATTATTGATAAGATATTTATTAAGGCACCGTTAGTAAATTACGTTAAGGTGACGGTAGCAAAAGTTAACCCGCCTATAGGTGGTGATGTAGCAGAGGTGAGTGTAACTTTGAGCGCTAAAAGATAAGTTAGTTTTTAATTGAAAAAATTGAACTTTATAGTATATTTGCCTACTAATAATTAAGGCGTCGTGGCCGAGTGGCTAGGCCGGGCTCTGCAAAAGCTCTTACAGCGGTTCGAATCCGCTCGACGCCTCCAAAAAGCTTCAGAATTCTCTGAAGCTTTTTTTATTGAATAATATTTATTTTTAAAAGCTATCGGACAATTTGAAGCTATTCCTTTTATTCTAAACCTTTATTAGTTTTAGGAATATACTCCAATCCTTCTTGAATATTATCTGGGAAAACTCCTTGTATTAACAATAAAACTCCAAAACCAATAATTAAAATACTTACCAGTTTTTTTGTTTTTATAATAAAACGCGGTGTTAAGTTGCTTTTTAGTTTTTTAGCTAAAATAATTTTTAACAAGTCAGTTATAAATAAAGTAATCATCACGATGCCTAAGAATAATACTACTCCGTTTTTATGTGTGGTTACGGCTTGTGCAATAATAATCGTTGCAATCCATCCTGCTAATACTCCAAAATTTACAAAATTTAATAAAAATCCTTTTAAAAAAAGACCTCCATGGTTTTTTTTAGTGGCAACCGAATAATGTTCCCTAACAATTTTTATAAAAGATTTAGAAGTACGTATATAAGATATCGAACCAAAAGCGATTAATATCATACCACCAAATACTAATAATGCTGGATCGTCTTTTAGTTTATCTAATAATTTATTAGTACCATAAAATGCAATAATAATAAAAACTACATCGGAAAATAAAGAGCCTAAATCAAAAAAGACAGCAGCTTTTATTCCTTTAGTTATACTAGTCTCTATAAGAGTAAAAAAAACTGGACCTATAGCAAAAGCTAGTATAAATCCATAAAGGGCAGCATATAATAAACCATCAAACATACGTTTGTAAAAATACAAAATCATTACGTAATGATTGGAAAAAGAAAAACTAACGGTTAATTCGTTGTGAAATCTTTTTTATGCCCTAACATTTTAAAATCTAGTTGCTTTTTTACTAAATCTGCATTTTTGACTTGTACATAAACTTCATCTCCGAGTTGATAACTATTTTTGGTTCGAGCGCCAACAGCTGCAAATTCTTCTTTGTAGAAAGTATAATGATCATCTTTCATGTCTTGTAGTCTGATCATTCCTTCGCATTTATTAGAAATAATTTCAACGTAAATTCCCCAATCGGTCACACCAGAAATTACACCTAAAAAGTTTTGATCTTGATGATCAAACATATATTTTACCTGCATGTATTTAATACTAGCTCGTTCAGCTTGAGCTGCTAAACCTTCCATTTCACTACTATGTCTACATTTTTCTTCAAACTGGTCTTTATTTGCGCTATTTTCTTTGTTTAAATAAAATTGCAAAAGTCGATGGACCATTACATCTGGATAACGCCTAATAGGTGAGGTGAAATGTGTATAAAAATCAAAAGCTAATCCGTAATGACCAATATTTTCTGTAGTATAAACCGCCTTACTCATAGAGCGTATTGTAAGTGTATCCACTAAGTTTTGTTCTTTTTTACCTTGAACATCTTTTAATAAATTATTTAAAGAGTTAGAGGTTGTTTTTCGGTCTCTAGTATCTATTTTATATCCAAATTGTCTAATAATATTTTGTAAAGCTGCAATTTTCTCATCATTAGGTTCATCATGAACCCTATAAATAAATGTTTTTTTTGTGCTTTGTTTTCCTATAAATTCAGCAACACTTCTATTTGCTAATAACATAAATTCTTCAATTAATTTATTAGCATCTTTACTTTCTTTAAAATAAACTCCTTCTGGATTATTATCTTTATCTAAGTGGAATTTTACCTCTACTTTATCAAAAGAAATAGCTCCTTGTTTCATTCTTTTTCTTCTTAATATTTTAGCTAGTTCATCTAATTTTAAGATAGCTTTAGAAATTTCATTCTGTACTTTATATGTTTTTCCAGTAATAGAAATATCAGAGGGAATATTTATAAGTTCTCCTTCATTTATTGTTTCTTTTTCAATAATAAATTGAGCTTCTTCATAAGCAAAACGGGCGTCACTATAAGTAACTGTTCTTCCAAACCATTGATCAATAATTACAGCTTTATTATTTATTTTAAATACCGCTGAAAAAGTAAACTTTTCTTCATTTGGTCTTAAAGAACAAGCGTTGTTTGATAATACTTCAGGAAGCATTGGCACAACTCTATCTACAAGATAAACTGAAGTTGCACGCTCGTAGGCTTCATCATCTAGTATAGTTCCTGGTATTAAATAATGAGCAACATCAGCTATATGTATACCTATTTCATAGGTACCATCTTTTAAATCCTTAAAAGATAAAGCATCATCAAAATCTTTAGCATCTTTTGGATCGATTGTGAAAGTTAAATCACCACGCATATCACGGCGTTTTTTTATTTCTTCTTCTTTTATTGTGGTGTCTATATTATTAGCATAATCTTCTACTTCTTTATCAAATTCGTACGGTAAACCAAATTGTGCTAAAATAGAGTGTATTTCAGTATTATGCTCTCCTGGTTTTCCAAGTGTTTTGATTACTTTACCATAAGGTGACCCTGCCTTTTCAGGCCAACTTTCAATTTCTACTAATACTTTATCACCATTTTTAGCATTTTTTATATTTTCTTTGGATACAAATATGTCAGTATACATTTTTGTATCCTGACATTCAACAAAAGCGAATCGTTCTTGAATTTTAATTACTCCAACAAAAGCTATTTTATTTCTTTTTAAAATCTTAGTAATTTCCCCTTCTGGTTTTCCACCTCTATTTCTTTTAAAAATATAAACTTCAACAGTATCACCATGTAAAGCATGATTTATATTTTTTTGATTAACGAAAATATCTTCCTCTAAATCCTCTATTACAATATAAGCTTGTCCTCTAGAAGTTACATCTGCTATACCAATGTAATAATTTGTTGAAGCTTTTATTATATATTTTCCTCTAGATACTTCTTCTATTTTTTCTTCAGACTGAAGTTGCTTTATTTTTTTAATTAATAAATTTCTAGTATTAGTATCTTTAATATCTAAAATAGATGCTATTTGTTTGTAATTAATTGGTTTTGCATTTTGTTTTCTTAAAGTAGTTAATATACTTTGGGTAAGATTGGAATTACTTGATTTCTTTCTACTCTTTTTTCTTCTCGACATTTTTAATTTTTAGTAATGGTAAATGTAAGGTTTATAATTTTATAGAGATATTAATAAATGATTATCTTAGTATTGTTAAAAATTTAATGAATTGAAAGAATTTGTAACAATAGCTCGTTTTACATATCCCAGTGAGTATGCTGTTCTTAAATTATTATTAGAACGCTCTTTAATAAATTTTATTTTTTTAAACGAAACAGCTATTAATGTAATGCCGTTTCATTCTAATGCTTTTGGAGGAATTAGACTTCAAGTACATCAAAAGGATAAAGAAAAAGCAATTCAGATAATTAAAGGATTCAATAACACTTCTAAATTAGAAATCGTTTAACAATTTTACTTATTAACAATTATAATATTAGTATTATTTTATTTAATTAATTTTTAAAAAAGATGTTTAATATTATTAGGTGTTAATATGTAGAATAACTTTTTTGTAATTTATTTTTATTTTTAATTTATTAATTTTATTATCAATATATAAACATATATAAAACTTTTTATTTATTGAAAACTAGATAAATAGTGTTTTTAATTAACAACTGTTAACTAGTATTATAAGTAGCATATTATTAATAAATAATTTACTAATAATAGTTGAAAAGAGTTATAAATAAATAAATAACTTGTTTAAAATTAGTTATTATTTTTATTGGATTTTTTATAAAAAAACCTTAATAGAATAAATTTAAGTAGCATCAAAAAATATTTATAACAAATATATAAACAGTAGTTAACAGTTTATTAAAAAACATATATACAAAGCATCGTGCTCTTTTATATTTTATTAAATTTATACGATGTATTTATTTATAAATAATAAAATTAATTCTTATGAAAATAGCTATTGGAAATGATCATGCTGGACCTGCTTATAAAGAAGCTATAGTAAATTTTTTAAATTCTAAAAAAATTACACTTTTTAATTATGGGACTGATACTAACGATAGTGTTGATTATCCAGATTTTATTCACCCTGTAGCAAGTGATGTTGCTAGTAGTAAGGTAGATTTTGGTATCATTATTTGTGGCTCAGGTAATGGAGCCGCTATGACGGCTAATAAATACCAAGAAGTAAGGGCGGCGCTTTGTTGGACAAAAGAAATTACTGAATTAGCAAGATTACATAATAATGCAAATATATTAAGCATTCCAGCAAGATATACTAGTATACCACAAGCAATTGCTATGGTTAAAATTTTTATAA